>Ga0194063_10000431_pt1 | contig 31117 bp, 31 predicted proteins | sample SepL3720m_MetaG_FD_155459 | JGI IMG/M metagenome (GOLD analysis project Ga0194063, IMG submission 155459) | Anoxic zone freshwater microbial communities from boreal shield lake in IISD Experimental Lakes Area, Ontario, Canada - Sep2016-L373-20m | ecosystem: Environmental > Aquatic > Freshwater...
GGCCGCCCATTGGACCAAGTCCTTGCCGAGCAGGAGCAGCGCGATCGGCGCGACGGCGAACGTGAACTGTCGCCGCTGGTTGCCGCCGACGACGCAGTGCTGCTCGACACGACGGGATTGAGCTCCGACGAGGTGACGGCCGCGATCGTCGAGCTGGCCGGTCAACGCAGCACCGGGGGGACTGAGCAGTGAGCCGCCCGCGCGTAGCGATCGTCGGATACCCGAATGTTGGCAAGAGCTCGCTTGTGAACAGGTTGAGCGGCTCGCGTGAGGCCGTCGTCGAAGAACGCGCTGGCGTAACGCGCGACCGCAAGGAACTTGACTGCGAGTGGAATGGACGCAAGTTCACGCTCGTAGACACCGGCGGCATGGACCTGCTCGACCCCGACCCGATTGCCGGTTCGATCCGCGACCAAGCGACGGCAGCGCTATCGGAGGCCCAGCTCGCTGTGCTCGTAGTTGACGTCAAGGGCGGGCTGCGGCCCGGTGATGAGGAGATGGCCGATCTGCTGCGCCGTAGCGGCTTGCCGGTGCTCGTAGCGGCGAACAAATCGGACGTCCTCGCCGACATGCCGCTGGCCGGCGAATTCCACCGGCTCGGCCTCGGGGAGCCGATGCCGGTCTCCGCCGCGCAAGGGCTGGGGAGCGGCGACCTGCTTGACCGCATCGTCTCGATGCTGCCCGACGCCGATGAAGACGAAGGCGAGCAGCTCGATCAGCCGATCCGGCTCGCGATCATTGGCCGCCCGAACGTTGGCAAGTCGACACTGATGAACAAGATCGTCGGTTCTGAGCGCACGATTGTCAGCGATGTCGCAGGGACTACGCGTGACGCGATCGACATGCCGATTGAGGTCGGCGGGCGCAAGGTCACGCTGATCGATACGGCCGGGATGAGGCGTCAGTCGAAGCTATCCGACAGCCTTGAGTACTACACCGTGCTGCGCTCGCAGCGGGCCGTTGAGCGAGCCGATGTGGCGCTGGTGATCTGCGACGCGGCCGACGGCGTTACCTCGCAGGACATGCGGATCGCTGAGCTTGCGATGCAGGAGGGCTGCGCGACGCTGATGGCGCTGAACAAGTGGGATCTAACGCCGCTCGACGAGGATGCGCTCGATCATGAGCGCGCCAAGGTTGCGAAGAAGCTACGCCTGCGCCCGAAACTGATGACGATCAGTGCCAAAGACGGCCGCCACGTCGGCCGCGTGCTCGACGAGGCCGTCGCGCTCGGCGACCGCCGCGCCGAACGGATTCCAACTCCACAGCTGAACCGCTTCCTCGCCGAGGTAGTCGCCGAGCGCCAGCCGCCAGCGAGGCAAGGGAAGCGGCTGAAATTGCTCTATCTGGCGCAGATCGAGGACTCGCCGCCGCGCTTCTCACTACAGGTCAATAGGCGCAACCGTGTGACCCGCGACTACACATACTTCATTGAGAATCGGATGCGCGCCCGTTATGGCCTTGACGGCGTTCCCTTGATCATTGACATTCACGAACGCAAGCAGCGTCGCTCAGAGCGATAGCCCGGCCGGACTCTGCAGGACGGCGTTCCGCGCCGCACCCGTCGGCCGCTACGCTGCGGTACCTATGAGCCAAGAAAACAGCTTCCTCTTCACCTCCGAGTCGGTTACCGAAGGCCACCCTGACAAGGTTGCTGACCAGATCTCCGACGCGATTCTCGACGCGATACTGGCTCAAGATTCGTTCGCGAAGGTGGCTTGCGAGACGCTCGTCAACACCGATCTAGTAGTCGTGGCTGGCGAGACCTCATTCGATACTTCGAAAATCAACGTTGAGAAAATAGTTCGCGACACGATCCGTGAAATTGGTTACGTCGGCTTCGATAAGCAGTTTGATGCCGACGAGGTCAAGATTCTCGATCATCTCGGCGGCCAGTCAGCCGACATCGCGCAAGGCGTTGACGAGGCTAAAGAGGCTCGTGAAGGTGACGAAGATCCGCTCGATAGGGCCGGCGCTGGCGATCAGGGAATGATGTTTGGCTACGCCACCAACGAGACCGAGTCGATGATGCCATTGGCCGTTCACCTCGCCCATCGCCTCGCGGAGCGGCTGACGGCGGTCCGCAAGGACGGCACGCTCGACTACCTTCGCCCCGACGGTAAGACTCAGGTGAGTGTGCGCTACATCGACGAGCGCCCAGTGGCGATCGAGAAGGTTCTGATCTCAACTCAGCATGACGAGGGCGCCGACACTCCTGCCGGGAGAATTGCTGATGACCTTTGGGAGCATGTTGTCTTGCCAGTGCTGCCGGACGAGATGTACGACGCGGAGCAACTTCGCGCAGATCTGCTCGTCAATCCGACGGGCAACTTCGTAATTGGTGGCCCTGTTGGCGACTGTGGGCTGACGGGCCGCAAAATCATCGTTGACACCTACGGCGGTAAGGCCCGCCACGGTGGCGGGCCTTCTCCGGCAAGGACCCGTCGAAGGTTGACCGCTCGGCCGCTTACGCCGCCCGTTACGTAGCCAAGAACATCGTCGCCGCAGGCCTGGCCGAACGCGCAGAGGTGCAGGTCGCTTATGCGATTGGCGTAGCCAAGCCGGTCTCGATAATGGTCGACACCTTCGGCACCGAAACGATCCCGCGCGCGCGGATCGATGAGCTCGTCGCAGAGAACTTCGATCTTCGGCCAGCCGCTTTCCGCGAGTACCTCAGCCTGCACAGCCCGATCTATTCGGCGACCGCCGCTTACGGGCACTTTGGCCGTAACGAGAAGCAGTTCACGTGGGAGCGGACCGACCGCGCCGACGCACTGCGCGCCGCTGCTGCTGAGTAGCTAAAACCGCTCGCACGGTTCAGATCCAGTCGCAGCGTCGCGAAGCGATTGCCGCCTGCGCGCGGGTATGACCCATCCCGCGCGCGCTCTATCGTCGCCGCTGTGCCAAAAGTTGCTCAGGTCGAGCCGATCACGACGGCCCGCGTCCTGCGCGGCCCGTTTGATTACTCCTGCCCTGAAGGGGCCGAGGTGGGGTCGGTCCTCGTTGTTCCGTTTGGCGGCCGCGACCTGCTGGCGGTAGTAACGGCTCTGAAGGATTCGTCGGAGCACGAGTTAAGCGAGCCGAAGCAGCTGCTGCCAGCATCGCTGCCGGTAGACCTTGTCGCACTGGGCCCTTGGCTCGCCGACGAGTACTGCTCAACGCCAGCACGCGCGTACTCGCTGATGCTGCCGCCGCGCGGCGTGAAGGAGCGCTCCGCGCTCTATGCCAGCCAGTTGCGTGAACCCGACGAAGGCGAACGGCTGACCGACAATCAACGCCAGCTACTCGGCACGCTGCCACGCCTCGCCGGCCCAGACGTGGCGGCACTACGGAGGCTCGAGAAGCGCGGTCTGGTGCAGCTCGACGAGCAGTCACAGCGGCGCGCACCCCAGCACGCCGAGGTTGGCAAGGCATCGGGCAAGAGCGGGCCGCCGCTGACGGCCGATCAGGCCGAGGCGCTCGAACAGCTCTTGGCCGCTTCGCCCGGCGAGCAGTTATTGCTGCACGGAGTTACCGGCTCCGGCAAGACAGAGGTTTATCTGCGCGCCGCGGCCGAAGTGTTGGCGGCCGGCAGGACCGTTCTAGTGCTCGTTCCTGAAATTGCGCTGACGCCGCAGATCATCTCCCGCTTCATCGAACGGTTCGGGGAGACAGTCGCCGTGATCCATTCGAAGCTGACGCCTGGGGAACGGTTCGATGAATGGATGCGACTTCGTAGCGGCGAAGCACGGATCTGCATCGGTGCGCGCTCAGCCATCTTCGCGCCACTGAGCGAGATCGGCCTGATCATCGTCGATGAAGAGCACGACAGCAGCTACAAAAATGAGGGGGACCCGCGCTACGACGCGCGCCACGTGGCTGCACGCCGAGCCGAGGACCATGGCGCCGTGCTCGTCGCCGGTAGCGCGACGCCGCGCGCCGAAAGCTGGCACCGGCTGCGACGGCTGAGCTTGCCAAACCGGGTCGATCAGCTGCCGCTGCCGCAGGTTGAGATCATCGATCTGCGCGGAGCGCCCGGCTCGCTCCACCCGGCCACATTTCAGGCGCTGGTCGATTCGCGCAAGTCGATCGTCCTGCTAAATCGCCGCGGCTGGTCGAACTACCTCAGCTGCTCAAGCTGCGGCTACGCGTGGGAGTGCCCGCAGTGTGACGTGACCTTGGTGCTGCACCGCGCGAGCGGTTCGATCTCCTGCCACCACTGCGGCCACCGCGAGCGCGTGCCGGAGCTGTGCGCCGAGTGTGGCTCGGTCTCGATTGCCCGCCACGGCACAGGCACAGAGCGGCTCGAGACAGAACTACCCGGAAAGGTCTTCCGCCTCGACGGCGACGCGACCGACGCTGGCGCCGTGCTGCGCGCTTTCGAGCAGGCCGATCAGGGGATCCTGCTCGGCACACAGGTCGTCGCGAAGGGTCACGATTTTCCCGACGTCGAACTCGGCGTCGTCGTTGACGCCGATCAAACGCTGCGCTTCCCCGATTTTCGCGCCGAAGAACGGACCTTCTCGCTCGTGACGCAGCTGGCAGGCAGGAGCGGCCGCGGCAGCGAGCGGGGGAGGGTGATTGTCCAGAGCCTCACGCCAGACGCACCAGCGCTTGTACTCGCCGCCGCCCATGACGCGCCGGCCTTCCTCGAAGAAGAGCTCGCGCGGCGCGAGGCGCTGCGCTATCCACCGTTTTCGACGCTGATTAGAATCGTCTGCGCCTCTCCTCAGTCGGGCGCCGCCCAGGAGGCCGCAAGCGAGCTTCAGGCAGCGCTTCCAGGCTCGCTCGGCCCCGCACCACTGTTCAGATTGCGCGGCCGTGAGCGCTCGCAGGTCGTAATCAAGGCTGAGGACCGCCATGCTGCCGTTGAGGCCGTCAACGCTGCCGTCGGGCGCGTCGCAAAGGGCGCCGGCCGCAAGTCGGTTGCGATCTCGGTCGACGTCGAGCCGCAGTAGCGCCCTGGACCCCCTCTAGAATCTGCCCCTGACGATGACAGAAGAGAGCCAAACAGAAGCCGAAGAACTGCGCCGCGAACCGCCGGAGATGGATCCGGAGATGCTCGCTCGCCGTGAGGCCGCACTGCGCCACGTGCGCAAATTTGGTGACCCGGTGCTCAAGTCACAGGCAGCAGAGGTTGAACAGTTCGATGACTCTCTGCGGGCCGAGATCGATCGGATGGGGCTGCTGATGGAGGACGCAATTGGCGTCGGGCTTGCCGCCAACCAAGTTGGGCTGCTGCGCCGCTTCTTCGTCTACCGCGTCAGTGATGAGGGCCCGTTGCAAGCGCTCGTCAATCCTGTGATCGATTGGAGCTCAGACGAGGAAGAGACGTTCGAGGAGGGTTGTCTTAGTCTTCCGCAGGTTGTCGTCGAGGTAACGCGGCCGGCGCAGATCCGAGTCAGCGCGCAGGACCGCTTCGGCGAGCCGCTCAAGCTCGAGGTTGATGGGCTCGAGGCGCGAGTGATTCAGCACGAGCTAGACCACCTCGATGGGGTTCTGATTATCGACCGCACGACCCGTGCGCAACGCCGCGAGGCGATGCGCGACCTGCGTGAACTCGGCTCAGGCTTCTAGGCGGCGGGGCAGATGCCGACGGTCTACATCGGAACGGCGCAGTTCGCTGCCGGCCTGCTGCGCCAGCTTGTAGACGCCGGGGAGGCCCCGGAGCTGGTCGTCACGATGCCCGATCGTCCCGCTGGTCGCGGTCGCAAGTTAACCGCGCCGCCTGTCGCCGACGTTGCACGCGAGCTAGCGATTGAGCTTGCTCAGCCGGACGACATCAATGATCAGGCTGGCCGTGAGCTGATCGCTGCGGCTGAGCCCGACGCGCTGCTCGTATGCGCATATGGCGCCCTGATCCGCGAGCCGCTGCTCTCGAGCTACGAGATTCTCAACGTCCATCCATCGCTGCTGCCACGTTGGCGCGGTGCGGCGCCGATCGAACGGGCGATGATTGCTGGCGACGAAGAGACTGGGGTTTCGATCATGCGACTGGTCGAAGGGCTCGATTGCGGTCCGGTCTGCGCTTCGGTGCGCGAGCCGATCCGCGCCGATGACAGCTTTGGCTCGCTCAGCGAGCGGCTGGAGCTGCGCGGCGCTGGGCTTCTTATCGAGGCGATTCGCTCGCCACAGCCGTTCATCGAGCAGGACGAGTCGGCGGCAACATACGCTGAGAAGATCACTGCCGCCGATCGGATCCTCAGCACGACGAGCAGCGCGGAAGAGCAGGAGCGCCGTGTTCGGGCGCTCGCCCCGCACATCGGCGCACGGGTCGAGCTTGACGACGGAACGATGCTCGGCGTTCGCAGCGCCCACCTCGACGGTGGGCGGCTGATTTATGACGAGGTTGTGCCGCCAGGTTCGCGCGCGATGAGCTGGGACGAGTACCAGCGTGGTCGCGGCGAATGATGCTGTTCGCTTTTCCGGGGCGCCGCGTTCTATTGTCAGCGCGATGGCGGAATTGTCGGTCGGATTGGAGTGCCCTTCGTGCCACGAACCGTGGCTGCGACCGACGACCGTTCCCGGCCGCTACCGCTGCGTCTACTGCCTCCACCGTTACGAACTTCGCTCCGTCTGCCCGGGCTGCGGTGAGCACCAAACGATCGTGCGGATGTCGAGTACCGCGACGACCGAGTGCTCGCATTGCGGCACCTCAATGCTGGTGGAGGTCTGACAATGACGGTTGAAATTGCTCCCTCAATTCTTGCCGCCGACTTCGGCGCTCTGCGCGAGCAAGTAGGGCTGGTCGAGGATGCTGGCGCAGGAATCATCCATGTCGACGTGATGGACGGTCAGTTTGTGCCACCTCTTTCGATGGGGCCACAGGTCTGTGAGGCGCTGCGCGACATGGGTCTCCACCTCGAAGTCCACCTGATGGTCGAGCGTCCGGAGACGGTCCAGGTCGAATCGTTTGCGAAAGCTGGAGCTGGAACGATCATCATCCACGCCGAAGCCACTGCGGCGGTCGATTACGCACTCGATCTAATTCGCTCGCACGGCTGCCAGGCAGGGCTCGCCGTGAACCCCGCGACGCCGCTGGCGATCTACGAGGAGGTCGAACTGGACTTGGCGCTCTGTATGACCGTCAACCCCGGGTGGGGTGGGCAGAGCTTCATCGCCAGCTCAATCGAAAAGATCACGAGGCTGCGGGCTATCGTCGGCGAAGAGGTTGTAATCGAGGTCGACGGCGGGGTAGACGCGAAGACGGCCGGCCTTTGCGTCGCTGCCGGTGCAACGCGCCTAGTGGCTGGCTCAGCGATCTTCGGTCAGGATGATCCCGCCCGAGCCTTCAATGACATCCTCGACGCTGCGACGAGCCGGAACTAGCTCGCCGTCAGCGCGCGGCGCCTGGCGGTAGAGGACGTAAAGCAGCGCGCAGAGGATTGCCGTGGCTGTCGGATAGCCGAGCTCTGCGCGCAGTAGCGCTGAAGAGACAAGCGGCACAAACATCCAGCCGACGAAGGCCAGCGCGACAACGATCCAGATGATGCTCGCCGCAGTAGCGCGGCCGCGTGCAAGCGCCGCCTGGTTGAGCGTGCCGGCGGCTAGATGGAAGCCCATCCCGACTGCGACCGCCGCTAGGCCCCAGCGGCCGAAGGTCGTGTCATCGCCGAAGAAGAGCTGCATTAGGCTGGGCCCGATAAGGAGCATCACGAGCGCTGAGATTCCGGCGAAGACCGCGATCGCGCGCACCGTGATCTTGATCGCATGTGAGAATTCTTCTCCGCCTTTGGTCGCCTCAAGCCCGGTCAGGTGTGGCAGCAGCGTCGTCTGGATCGACTGGAAAAGCTGCAGTGGTGCACGCGTGATCAGCAGCACGCTGAAGATGGCACCAGCGGTCGCTGCTCCAGCGACCGAGTCTGCGACGAGCACTCCTGCGTTGAGCAGCGTCTGCTCGCCGAGCTGGATCACGGCGACGGCACCAGCGAAGCCAACCCCACTGCCGACGATTGAGCTGAGTTCAGCGGGTGGCGCTTCGTGATCGAGCCGCGTGTGCCGCGCGATCGCCCAGGGTACGACGAGCAGCGAGGCAAGCGGGGCGGCGAAGATGCCTAGTGCGATCGCCTCCTGACCGCTGCTGATGCCGACCAATACGGCGAGTGGGAAGCAGACGCGCGCGCTCGACTCAAACAGCATCAGTCCGCCGTAAAGGACGAACCATTGGTGCCCGGCGAAGTAGCCGCGCGCGAAATAGCTCGCTGCATAGGCCAATGTTGCGCCGACGAAGATCAGGTAGAGCGACTCAGAACCCCCGAAGAGATCTTTGATCTCAGGCCGCAGGATCAACGCCACCGCGAGGAAGGCGAGTGCAAAGCCGAGTTGGATCAGCATCGGGCCGCGGAGCGGGTGGTTGCCCTCGGCGCCGCGGGCGCGGCGGTCGGCGATAGTCCGCGAGAGCAGCTGCTCGATCGGCCGGTAGATAACTGAGATGACGATGAAGAGCGTTGCCCAGAGGACGCTCAGCTCGCCGTAGTCGGTCGCCGAAAGAAGGTGCGACGAGAGCGAGAAGTAGAGGAACGTGAGCAGGCCGGTCGCGCCGACCCCGACCGCGAGGACGCGCGCGCCGCGCACGTAATCTTCGTTCTCTGGGGCGGGCGCGCTGGCTGCTGTCGACTGATCAGTCACTGAGACGCACAACCGCCATGATCCAAGGGAACGGATGGCGCAGCTCAACTACCTCGCCGTACCTAGAGAGCAGCGCCCGGAAGGAGCGGCTCGACCAGTGGTTGATGTGGCCGGGTGTATTACCAAGATCGCTCCAGTAGGCGCCGCGAGCAATGTTCGTGATCTGCCAGAGCGGCTCACGCGGAACCGAAACAAGCAGCCAGCGCTTCGCGCAGCGCGACATCTCTGAGAGCACAAGCTCTGGGTCGCCGACGTGCTCGAGCACTTCGATCGCCGTTGCAGTGTCGAATTCGTTATCGGCGAACTCAAGTCGCTCGCCCTTCATCACGCGGTATTCAAGGTTCGGTGCGCGTCGCTCCGCCCAGTGGGCGTGGAGCAGCGGGTCGTCTAGGTCGGTTCCGACGATTCGGCCGCCGGTTCCAAGCCGACCGGCCCACTCGTGCGTGAGCACGCCTTCGCCGCAGCCAATGTCGAGAATCGAGGTAGGTGAAGCGGTTGAGTAACAGGCGTCAAGGTCGCGATGGAAACCGGCCATCAAGCGACGGACGACGGGGTTTGTCGACCCATATTTGTCGAACGTGTTGCCGGTTACCGTCCCTTCGCTGTCAACTGTGACGCGCGGCTTCACCTCGTGCTCGCCTCGCGCTCGCCTTCGCCGCGTTCCTCGCTGGGAGCCGGCGGCGAATGCGCACCGGTCGTTGGCGAACCGCCGGTCGGCGGCGCGCCGGGCTCGTAATGCGAAGGGGGTACGCCGAGCTCCAATTCAACCCGGCGGACCCGTTCGAAGATCCGTTGGCTCATGATCCGCTGGGCATGCATAAGGTCGCCAATCACCGCTAGCGCGCCCAACACGACGGCAGCATTGAAGAGCACGGTGCCGAAAATCAGCGACTGGACGTGGCCGGCCCCGTCACCCTCAACCCAGTTGATGAAGAAGAGCGTGAACGGGATCAGCGCTGCCACGGCGAGCACGACTGCGGCGGTGAAGAAGACGCGCATTGGTTCGTACTGGGCGTAAATTCGAAAGATCGAAACGCTGTTGCGACGCACGTAGGACCAAGTCGATGGGAAGAGCCGCGACTCGCGCGTCTTTGGATTCGTGCGGACCGGTACATCCTCGACCGCGACGAGCAGCTTGCCGGCCTGGATGATCGTTTCGAGCGTGTAGGTGAAGCGCGAGACAACTGCCATCTGTAGTGCTGCTTCGCGGTTGTATGCGCGAAAGCCCGAGGTTGTGTCCGGGACATCGGTCTCAGAGGCCTGCCGCACGACCCACGAGCCCAGCTTCTGGAGGCGCTTCTTGACCGGTGAGAAATGTTCGATCGTGTCGGTTTGACGATCGCCAACGACCATGTCGGCGCGGCCGTCGACTATCGGCTCCACGAGCCTGGCGATGTCGGCGCCGTAGTACTGGTTGTCGGCGTCGGTGTTGACGATTACGTCGGCGCCGAGCTTGAGGCAGGCATCGAGCCCCGCTTGAAAGCCAGCTGCGAGGCCGCGATTGTTCGTCAGACGAACGATGTGGTTGACGCCGTTGGCTCGAGCGACCTCAACTGTCGCGTCGGTCGAGCCATCGTCGATAACTAGCCACTCAACGTCGTCGATGCCATCGACCTCGCGTGGAAGGTCGGCGAGCGTCGCAGGAAGGGTCGCCTCTTCGTTGAGGCACGGGATCTGGATGATCAGCTTCATCGACGGCTAATCGTACGCGTCGCTCCCCTTTTTGGCTGAACGGGCACGACCAGCGCTCGGCGTCGGTCCACGGCCTGCGTAGTATCAATGCCGATCGTCTGCTCAGCCGCGTTATCTGCCGACCGACTCCCGTGACTACTGCTCCAGCCTCTTCCTCTCTGACAACCCGAGCCGCCTCGTTGCCGTGGCCCTTGATTCTGCTCGCGGTGCTCACCTTGATCGTCGCTGCGGGCACGATCATCTTCCCGACCTACACCTCCTACGACGCGACCTACTCGCTGCTTTGGGGCCGCGAGGTGCTTGGCGGCCAGCTACCCGACTTCGCGGCCTACCGCGCGCCAACCGAGCATCCGCTGGGGCTTCTCTTCGGCATCTTCTTCGCGCTGTTCGGCCGCGCTGGCGACCGCTTGCTGCTGCTGGCGACGATGGGCAGTTTCGTGCTGATGGCGGCTGCTCTTTACCAGCTTGCGCGCAACTCTTTTACGACGCTGGTCGGCTTGGCGGCTGCGGTGATTCTCTGCACGCGCTTCGACTTTCCATTCCTTGCCGCGCGAGCATTCATTGACATCCCATACCTTGCGCTGCTGCTGTGGGCGGCTGCTCTCGAGGTGGCGAGGCCAAAACGTGGCGCAACGATCTTTTGGCTGCTCGCTCTTGCCGGGCTGCTGAGACCGGAGGCATGGATCATCAGCGGGATCTATTGGCTTTGGCTGTTCCCGTCTCTCTCGTGGCGCAAGCGGTTCGAATTTGCCCTATTGGTCGGAGCTGCTCCGCTGATCTGGTTCGCCCTCGACTTCATCGTCACCGGCAACCCGCTCTTCTCGCAGACTCATACGACGGCAGTGACGGCCGAGGACGGCCGCTCGAAGCCGCCCTCAGAAGTGCCGGCTGAAACGATCCTCTTCTTCGGTCAGCTGCTGAAGGTGCCGGTCTTTATCGCCAGCCTGATTGGGCTTGGGCTCGCCACCTGGCTGGTCCCGAAGCGGGTTCGTGTGCCGCTCTCACTATTTGTGATTGGCCTCGGCACATTCCTGCTGCTGGCGCTCGCTGGCTTCTCGGTGATTAGCCGCTATCTGTTGTTGCCAGCGCTGATGCTGATGATCTTTGCCGCCTTCCTTGCGGCTGGTTTCACAGTCATCAAGCCGGGCCGGGTGCGCAGGTGCTGGGCGATAGCGTCGGGAGTAGCCGTGGCCGCACTGATCATCTGGACGATTCTGCGGGTCAACGTTGGCGTGCTCGTCTCCGAGCTGAAGTTCCGTGGCGACTCGGTGCGCGCACTCACAAGCTTGCTCGACAGGCCCGACGTCCGCGCAGCAGCAAAGTGTGGGCCGGTGATGACGAGCAACCACAGGTTGGTTCCGAGTGTGCGCTGGATCTTGGACCTACCGGCCGATCAAGTGATTGCGCGTAGCGACCTGCCCGAGGCCTCGAAGGTTCACAGCGGCATTGTCGTTCTGGCCGCCGGCCGGGCGGTGCTGCTGCGCGGCGGCCTAGACCCCGAAAACCCGACCGCTGAGGACACACTGCGCAACCTGCCGCCGGTCGGGTACCGGCCGATCGCCTCGAACGAGCTTTATTCGGTGTACGCGCGCTGTCGCTGAAGACGGCCTGCGACGCCTATCCTGAAAGCCTGATGGAAAGCTCCGTCTCAACACGCGATTTGGAGTTGCTGGCTCGAGCGATTGAGCTTGGCCGCAACGGGATCGGAAATGTCAGCCCAAACCCCCAGGTTGGGGCCGTGATCGCGCGCGACGGCGAAGTTCTTGGCGAGGGATGGCACGCGCGCTACGGCGAGGCCCACGCCGAGGTCAACGCGATCGCCGACTGCGGCAGCGTTGACCCGCGCGGAGCAACGCTGTACGTCTCGCTCGAGCCTTGCTGCCACGAGGGGCAGCAGCCTCCGTGTACCGACGCGATTCTCGCCGCAGGCCTAGCCCGGGTCGTTATCGCTAGCGACGACCCAACTGAGAAGGCGAGCGGACGCGGGCTGGGAATTCTGCGCGACGAAGGGGTCGAGGTCGAGGTCGCCAGCGGCGAGCTCGCCGCCACTGCGCGGCTCGAAAATCAAGCCTTCCGCAAACACTCCCGCAGCGGCAAGCCGTGGATTCTTTTTAAGTCGGCGATGAGCATTGACGGCAAGGTGGCAACCCGCGAAGGCGACTCACAGTGGATCTCAGATGCCAGCAGTCGCGAACTCGTCCACATATGGCGCAGCGAGGTTGATGCTGTCGCGGTAGGGATTGGCACGGCGCTCGCCGATGACCCTCAGCTAACAGTTCGTACGCCCGGAGCCGAAAAGCAGCCGCGCCGCGTCGTGTTCGATTCGGCAGCACGGCTCGCACTCAATTCTCAACTGGTTGCGCAGGCTCCGGAGGCTGAGCTGATCGTGGTCGTCTCGCGCGCAGCTCCGCGCAGCGCTGTCGAGTCGCTCGAATCCGCGGGAGCTGAGGTGATCGTGGCCAGTGGCGAGAATGAACCGCTGCGCGTGAGTGACGCGCTCAGTCAGCTAGGCAACCTCGATCCGCCGATCACAGCAATGCTGCTCGAAGGCGGGCCGCATTTGGCCGGCGCCTTCTTTGACGCCGGCGAGATCGACGAGGTTCGCCTCTTCGTCGCTCCGATCGTGCTCGGCGGTGCTAGCGCCCGCGATCCGGTCGAAGGGATGGGCGCGACGACGATCGCCGATGCGACGCGCGCAATCTCACTAACGGCCGAGCGGGTCGCCGACGACATCTTGCTGACGGCGCGACTGCGAGAGTGGTAGCGGTGTTCACCGGCCTAATAGAAGACCTCGGCGAGCTAACTGCGCTCGAAAGCAACGACCTCGGCGCGAGACTGACGATTCGCAGCGCTCTGGTCGAACAGCTTTCCGAGGGCGACTCGGTTGCCGTTAACGGCGTCTGCCTGACTGCCACCGAGATCGACGGGGGCAGCTTCTCAGCCGACGCGATGAATGAGACGCTCAATCGCAGCTCGCTCGGCGATGCCGTCGCGGGCACTGCGCTCAACCTCGAGTTGCCGGTTCGCGCTAACGGTCATCTCGGCGGGCACATAGTTCAAGGCCACGTTGATGGGGTCGGTGAAATCTCCGCCGTCCGCGAAGACGGAATTGCCCTGGTCGTAACCGTTTCGGCTCCGGCCGATCTGATGCGTTACATCGTCGAGAAGGGCTCGATTGCGATCGACGGCGTCTCCCTGACTGTTGCCCGCGTCGACGACCAAGGTTTCGACGTCTGGTTGATCCCGGAGACGGTCGAGCGCACTAACCTTGCCGGCGCAGAGGCTGGCCGCAGCGTCAACATCGAAGTTGACATCCTCGCCAAGTACGTCGAGAGGCTGGTTGCGAAAACGCAATGACCAATTCCGCTGAGACCGATTACCGCTTCGCAACCGTCGATGAGGCGCTGGCCGAGATTGCCGCCGGCCGGATGGTCGTCGTAGTCGACGACGAGGATCGCGAGAACGAGGGTGATCTGGTGATGGCGGCCGAGCACGTGACGCCGGAAGCGATCAACTTCATGGCCAAGCACGCGCGCGGCTGGATCTGCCTCGCACTTACGCCCGAGCGTTGCAGCGAACTTGATCTCGAACTGATGACGGCCAAGAACGAGACGCCGTATGAGACTCCATTTACGGTCACGATCGAGGCCCGCGAAGGCGTGACCACTGGCATCAGTGCCGCCGATCGCGCGCAAACAATTCGCGTAGCAAGCGATCCAAAGAACGGCCCTGAGGCGATTGTCAAGGGTGGCCACGTCAACCCGCTCAAGGCAAAGCCAGGCGGCGTCCTCGAGCGGACCGGCCACACCGAGGCGAGCGTTGACTTGGCGCGACTCGCGGGCTGCACTCCGTCAGGAGTGATCTGCGAAATCATGAACGACGACGGCTCGATGGCCCGCGTCGATGATCTGAAGACTTACTGCGAGCTGCACGGCCTGATGATGCTGACGATCGCCGATTTGATCGCCTACCGGCGCAAGAATGATCAGCTTGTCGAGCGCGTTGTATCGACGACTATGCCGACGGCGTTCGGCGACTTCACCGTTGTCGGCTATCGCTCGCTAGTCGACGACAAGCACCATGTGGCGATGGTCAAAGGAGAGGTTGACGGCAAGAGCGACGTCATCGTCCGCGTCCATTCAGAGTGTTTGACAGGCGACGTCTTCCACTCGCTGCGCTGCGATTGCGGTGAACAATTGGCAGCCGCGCTCGCCGTGATCGAGGAGGAGGGGCAGGGAGTTCTGCTCTACCTCGCACAGGAGGGCAGGGGGATCGGGCTGCTCAACAAACTGAAGGCCTACAAGCTTCAGGAGGAGGGCTACGACACGGTCGACGCAAACCTCAAGCTCGGGCTGCCGGCCGACCTGCGCGACTACGGCATTGGCGCGCAGATCCTTGTCGACCTCGGGCTTAGCTCGATCCGAATTCTGACCAACAACCCGAAAAAGATTCACGGGCTCGAGGGCTACGGCCTTTCGGTGAGCGAGCAGATCCCAATCGAGCCAGCCTCGAACCAGCACAACGCTGAATATCTTGAAACGAAGAGGCGCAGGATGGGCCACACGCTGCACCATCAGGGCCTCAACCTCGACGAGGAGATGATCCACGGGGAACGGGAGCAGGACCGCGCAGCGAAAGAGAGCGGCGGCGATGAGTGATCGCTACGCGATCGTCTGCGCTCAGTTCTACCCGGAGCTAGCGCAGCGGCTGACCGCGAGCGCGCAGGCCAGGCTGGTCGAGGCCGGCTGCGAGCCGGCTGAGTGCTTTGAAGTGCCTGGCGCCTTCGAGCTACCAGCAGCAGCCAAACTTTGTGCGCAGTCGGGGCGCTTCAAGGGAGTCGCCTGCCTCGGCGCAGTGATCCGCGGCGAGACCGACCATTACGACTACGTCTGCGCTGAGACTGCCCGCGGCATTCAAAGCGTCGCGCTTGAAACCGGAGTCCCTTGCTCGTTCGGCGTTCTGACCGTTGAAACGATGGAGCAGGCGCTAGAGCGCTCCGGTGGCGGGGTTCGCGACGGCGGTCGTAACGCCGCTGAGGCACTGCTGGCGCTGGAAGGCGTCCGCGAGCGACTGAGCGACGGCTGAGTTAGCTCGTCCGTACCCCGAGCCCCAGCGCGACTCGGAAAGTGCTGGCTGACCGCTACACTCCGCAGCGCAATGGCCAAGGTATGTCACAGCTGCGGGAAGGGACCGGCGTTCGGCAATAGCCGAAGCCACTCGATGGTCGCAACGCGTCGCCGTTTTAACCCCAATCTTCAGAAGGTGCGGATCGTGGTTAACGGAGCGCCACGCCGCGAGTACGTCTGCACGCGCTGCCTCAAGGCCGACAAGGTCCAGAAGGCCCTTTAGGCTCTGCGGCGTAGTGCCGCAATCTAATTCCAGCTCCAGTCTGTTGCGCTTCCGCGCGATCCTTGGCGGCGCCCTCGTAGCGCTCGAGGATCGGCGCTCTGAAATCAACGATCTGAACGTCTTCCCGGTCGCTGACGGCGACACCGGTGACAACATGGTCTTGACGATTGAGGGCTGCCTAAGCGAGCTTGATCGTCTTGCCGATGAATCTGGTGAGCGGTCGCTCGATGAGATCGGCCGCGAGGAGATCGTTGATCTTGTGGCGCGCGCCGCGCTGCTGAGCGCGCGCGGCAACAGCGGCGTGATTCTTTCGCAGCTAATCCGAGGCGCCGCCGAGGAACTGATCTCGCGGCCTGGCGTATTGGTTGATCCGGTGCTAATCGCCGTCGCGATGCAGCGCGCCGCCGAGCGCGCCTACGCATCGGTTCGCGAACCGGCCGAGGGAACGATTCTGACCGTAATGGCCGACATGGCGACGGCCGTCACAGCAGAACTCGACGGTCTAGAGCCGATGCCTGCAGATGCAACACCGCAGGAGCAAAACGCGCGGATCGCGGACCTTCTCGAAGTTGCGGTTGTGGCTGGTGAGGCGTCGGTCCGCCGCGGCCCTGAGCTGCTGCCTGTTCTCAAAGCAGCCGGCGTCGTCGACTCCGGCGGTTACGGCGTCGTCGTGCTGTTCGCCGGGTGCGTAACTGCGTTGCGCGGCGAGCAAGGCCTTTCGATCGAGAGGCATGCCGCGCCGGCTCGCTCCAGCGAGCCTCAGCACGAGTCCTCAACCTTTCGCTTCTGCACCAACTTTGCGGTCAGCGCAAGTGGTGCAGAGCGGCTTGAGGAGCCTGAGCAGTACATCGCTCTGCTCGAGCAGCTTGGCGATTCGGTTCTCGTTGTCGGCGATCAGGTCACGCTGCGGGTTCACGTCCACACAGATGAACCGGAAGCAGCAACGGCGCTCTTTGAGGCTGCCGGCCAGGTCTCACGGCTCGACGTTGCCGATATGTCGGCGCAGATCGCCGACCGCGATCAACGGCTGACCGGCGAAGCACCAGCGCACGCGCGCTGCGGCACGCTTGCGGTTGTCGCCGGCCAGGGAATCGCGGACCTTTATCGCTCGCTCGGCGCTCACGTGCTCGACGGCGGTGAGACGCTGAACCCGTCGACCTACGAAATCCTCGCCGGCATCCACTCCGTTGCAGCTGATGAGGTGGTGGTACTTCCAAACAGCCGCAACGTTTTCATGGCCGCACAGGCTGCGGCCGAGATGTCGGAGCGGGTCGTCTGGGTTGCGCAGTCAAGCGAGATGCAAGCCGGGCTCGCTGCGCTTGTCGCCGCGCGCCCCGATCTCTCGGCCGCCGAGAACGTCGCCGAGCTCGACAAGATTTTGGAACAGGTCCGTAGTGGCAGCGTGGCGCGGGCGGCGCGCGCCGATGGAGAAGGTCGCTTTGACGAGGGGGAAGCGGTTGGATACGTGGGCGATGAGCTGATCGCTTGGGGCGAGCCGGCCGAGACCTTGAAGGTCGTGATCGAAGCCCTCAGCCCAGGTACTGAGCTGTTGACAGTGATTGCGGGCGCTGGGGCGCCAATAGACGCTGGTGGGGTGGAGCAGTTGGTCTCTGGGGAGATTGAACTTGAGCATCACGAAGGTGGCCAACCGAGCCGCTGGTGGCTGTTGTCCGCTGAGTAGTTGACGATTAGGCGGTGGATTACACGCCTCGCGGACTTGGCGACGGCGCTCCGATTAGCGATGATCAGCTGATCGGTGCCCCGCTGCGCTGGCCTTCGGAGAAGGCGCTCGCTGAGCGCCCGTCGTTTGGCGGTCGCAAGGCAGACGAAGGCGCGGAACAGCTTGGCCTAACAACCGTGGGCGCGCTGCTGGAGCACCTCCCGCGCGATCGCCGTGAAGCGCGTACGGTCGCGACCTTGGTTGCCGGAGAGCAGGCAACCGTCGTAGTTGAGGTTCGCTCGATCAGCTCTCGGCCGGTTCGCCGGCGCGGAATGCGGCCGCTCGTCGAAGCGCTCGTCTTCGATGAGACAGGCCCGCTCCAAGTCACATTCTTTAATCAGCCCTGGTTGGTGAAGAAGTACCCGGCCGGAACTCGGCTCGTCTTACACGGAACATACGAGGCGCGTAATCGCTTTCGCGTTAGCTCGCACGCACCGACTGCCGACGAGATCGGCGCCGGAGACGAGGTCGCTCATTACCCGGCCGCGGAGGGGCTCTCGTCAACGCAAATCCTCGCCGTCGTCCGCGAGCACCTCGGAGCGGCACGATTGGCACCCGATCCGCTTCCGGGGAGGCTGCGGTCGCGTCATCGCCTGCCTGATATGCCTTCGGCGCTTCTCGCCGGCCACGCCGGGCAGCTTGAGCCAGCGCGCCAGCGGCTCGCCTTCGACGAGCTGCTCTATGTGCAGCTCGATCTGTTGCGCCGCCGCGCGCGCCGCGCAGAAGAGGTTAAGGCGCCGAAGTTGCCGCAGACAGATGGGGGAGGGGCTTCCAGTCTTGTCGACGATTGGATTGAGCAGCAGTTGCCGTTTGAGCTGACCGGCGACCAGCAGAGAGCTGTCGGCGTGGTCCTCGGCGATATCGCCCGTGGCCACCCAATGCAACGTCTCCTAATGGGAGAGGTCGGCTCCGGTAAGACGGTCGTCGCCCTAGCGGCGATGCTGCGTGCGGTCGAGAACGGCTTTCAGTCGGCGCTGATGGCGCCGACTGAGACGCTCGCCAACCAGCACTTCGCCACATTGCAGGAACTGATGCCTGGCCAAGCAGTTCCAATCGCGCTTCTGACCGGCTCCACTCCGGCCGCGCGGCGGCGCGATCTGCTCGGCAAGCTCGCTTCCGGGCAGCTCTCAATTCTCGTCGGTACGCACGCCCTGATCGAGGATGACGTTCTGTTCGACAGGCTCGCCGTTGTCGTCGTTGATGAGCAACACCGCTTCGGGGTGCGCCAGCGGACGGCGCTCGACGCGAAAGCCGCAGGGCCAGCCGGTACTGCCGCTCCACATGTGCTGCACATGACGGCGACGCCGATTCCACGGACTCTGGCGCTGCTCGGCTATGGCGACCTCGATGTAACCGAGCTGCGCGAGCTGCCGAAAGGGCGTGAGCCGATCGCGACCCATCTGGCCTCAGGCGAGCGCGATCGCGCGCGGGCTTATGAGCGGATTCGCGAGGAGCTGCGAGCCGGCCGCCAGGGTTACGTTGTCTGCCCGCTCGTTGAGGAGTCCGATGCACTAGCGGCGCGCGCGGCGACCGCTGAGTTCGAGCGACTCAGCGTCGAAGAGTTTGAGGACTTCAATGTCGCGCTGATCCACGGGCAGATGCCCTCTGCGCAGAAGGCCGAAGCGATGCGCAGCTTCAAAGCCGGCGAGGTCGACGTACTCGTCGCAACGACCGTGATCGAGGTTGGAGTTGACGTGCCCAACGCGACCGTGATGCTGATCGAGAACGCCGAGCGTTACGGGCTCTCGCAGCTCCACCAGCTGCGCGGGCGAATTGGCCGCGGCGAACACGCATCGGTCTGCATCTGTTTTGGGCCGAAGGAATCAGAGCGGCTGGCAGCCTTCTCGACTTGGAACGATGGCTTCAAGCTGGCTGAAGTTGACCTCCAGATCCGTGGCGAAGGCGAGCTGACCGGCACTCGCCAGTCGGGGATGGCGGCGTTTAGGTTCGCTTCGATGCCAGAGGACGGCGAGCTGCTGGAGCGGGCCCGGCTAAGCGCAAGAGAGATTCTCGAGGCCGACCCAGAGCTGCAGCTGCCGGAGCACGTGCCGCTGCGCGAGGCGTTGGAGCGGGCGAGGGGGTCGCTGTTGGCGACCGCGATTCCCGCCTGATGCGAGTGGTCGCTGGATCGCTTGGTGGGCGCAAGCTTCGGTCGCCGAGCAGCTCCGTTACGCGCCCGACCAGCGACCGCGTCCGCGAATCGCTCTTCGCATTACTTGGCCCGGTTGATGGGCTCGCTGTTCTTGACCTTTTTGCCGGCTCCGGCGCGCTGGCGATCGAAGCGCTCTCGCGCGGAGCGGCCAGCGCTGTCTTAGTCGAGCGCGACCGTGGAGCGGCGAAGGTAATCACTGCCAATCTCGAGGCGCTCGACCTTCTCGAGCCGCAGGCACGGCTGATCCAGGGCAGCGCACAGAAAGCGCTCGAGCAGGCAGCGAAGGCCGCTGAGACATACGATCTACTCTTCTTAGACCCTCCATACCGTCAGCCTGCGATGCTTGGCGATGACGCTGCGAAACTGATCGGCTCGATTCTCGCTCCAAATGCGAGGGTCGTAACCGAGAGCGACCGGCGCCAACCGTTTGAACTCGCACTGCCAATGATTGATGAACGCCGCTACGGCGACACCCTGATACGAATCCATCAACAATGACTAATTCCAAGAAGATCGCAGTCTGCCCCGGTTCATACGACCCGATCACTCGCGGGCACGTTGACGTGATCGCGCGCGCCGCTGAGATCTTCGACGAAGTTGTAGTCGCCGTCGTAAACCACCCAGTCAGAAAGGGCTCGACGCTTTTCCCTGTCGACGAGCGAATCGAGTTCATCGAGGACGCCACCGCCGACCTTCCGAACGTTCGCGCCGCTTCGTTTGACACGCTAATCGTCGACTTCGCGCGTGAGATCGGCGCGAAGACGATCGTCAAGGGCCTCCGGGCTATCTCAGACTTTGAATACGAAACAGAAATGAACCAGCTAAACCGCCAGCAGGCTCCCGATGTAGAGTCGCTCTACATGATGGCCAGTCCCCAATACAGCTTCATCAGCTCAAGTGGTATTAAGGAATTGGCGATCTTTGGCGGAACAATCGACGAACTGGTCACACCAAAAGTTGCAGCCCGACTGAAGGAAGAACTCGCTCGCTAGCGAAAGGCACCGTGCTATGGACGTTCTCGTACTAATCGACAAACTTGATGATCTGATCCACAACGCCAAGCCGGTGCCGCTCACCGACCAGGTTCGCGTGGACAAAGAGGAGATCTACGACATCCTCGATCAGATGCGCGCCACGATCCCGGAAGAGATCAAACAGGCCCGCTGGATCGTCAAGGAGCGCCAAGAGATGCTTGCCGAAGCGAAGCGTGAAGCTGAGCGCGTGATCAAGGAAGGTCACGAGAAGCAGGCGCAGCTAATCGCCGGCGAGGCCGTAACGCGCGAAGCTGAGCGCGGCGCCGATGACATCATGGAAGAGGCGAAGGTTCGCGAGCGCGAGATCCGCCTTGGCGCAGAGGATTACGCCGACGAGATTCTCGGAACGCTCGAAACCAACCTTTCGAAGTTCATCTCCGCCGTGCAGCGTGGTCGGGATCGCCTTGCAGGCGCCGACGACGATGACGCCGGCGACAACCGCTAACCGCGCCTAGTCCGCTTCTACTGCGTCCTCGTCGGCGGTGCGCGTCAGTTCGCGAATCGCGTCGAGCTGCTCGCGAACTCGGCTGGCCATGTCGTCTACCGAACTTGCACTGGTGTCAATCTGAGTTTTGGCGCTTGTCAGAGAGGCCTTGATCTTCTTCACTGATGCGAGTATCTCGATCGCCTTCTCGGTCGCTTCGGTAACCGCTGCCACGTCGATATCGCCGGTTTCCGCACGGCCCATCAATAAGCGCGCCCGCGCCAAGGCGTAGCCGGTTTCCAGTACCAGCGTCGAATCGGCATCGGGGTCGTAAGTAATTACGAGCTTGTCGCCGTGGATCTCCTCCAGTACGCGCGTGTTGGCTGGAACCTGGGGATCGGTCGGAACTACGAGCACGGCGTAGCCTGCGCTGCGTTGTTCGCGGGCGCTATCGAGCGTCGCGATCATCTTGCTTCGGGGAAAGTCTTTTACGTTCTTCGCTTCAAAGGTGATTCGGCCGCGGGCTGGGCCGCTCTGGGCTTCAATCTCGACGACTACGTCGCCCTTCTTGCCGCCGCCCTCGGTTTTCTCTCCGACCGCCTCGGCGCTGTCGCCGCGGCCCTGTGCGATCGTCGCGATCGCCTCAGCAACCTGTTCTTCGTAGCTACGTCCCTTGGCCGTGCCGCGTGCCTCGGCTTCGGCAAGCTTTTCGGCGCCTTCGGCTTCCGCCTCGGAGCCGGCGATCGTCTTCTGCATCTCGGTGATCGTGCGGTTCATTTCGAGTAGCTGCTTCGCCTGCTGCTCGGAGGCCTGTTTGATGATCTCTGTCGTCAGCTTCTGGAACTGGTTAAGCGGGTTGCTTTCGTCGTCGGCGGTGAACTGCTTAGTCAGTGCTTCGCGGTGCGTGCGCAGCATCTCCGCAACCAGCGCCTTGACTTGGTTTTGGACGGCGCTGCTGGAGTTCTCGCCGAAGTGCTGGTCGAGCAGCTTCGGGAGCAGGCCGGCGTCGGCGTCGAAGGTCGCGTCGATCTGCGTCTTGAAGTCCTCTGTGACCTTCTGTGCGCTTTCGTTGAACTGGGCTTCAACTTCGTGTGCCTGTCGCTCAAACTCGGCTTTGACGAATTCCGTATCGGAAGCGGTCTGCTCGCGCTGGAGGATTCGTGCGCCGATCTCGATCGCTTGACCGACCAGTGCATCGAGGCTCTCGCCGGCCGCCTCGCGTTCGCGCGCCAGCGTGATCGTCGCTTCGTCGTCAACCGTGAGGCCGTCGATCAGCAGCTGATCGCCTAGCAGTCTTACCTGCTCGGCCGTGATTGGAGTGATTGGTTCCACCGACATCTAGGTTGCACCGTACGCGCCGCTTCTGACAGATCGAAGGCTGCTTTGCAACGCGAGTCTGCCGGCGGCTTGCGCTCGCTAGGCTGGTTGCGATGCTCGAAAGGATCGAAGAGGCGGCTTTTGTCGCGCGAACGTTTGCTCGAGCGGGGATGGTCAAGCCCGAAAACCCAGTGCTGGTGCTGAAGTCGCTTGACGTGCTGCGCCGCTGGGGAACTTCTATCGCCGGCGGTTACGCCAGCGCTGCGGTCCGCCGTCCGGACGCCACGGCGCTGATTGACGACGAAGGCTCACTTAGCTACTCCGAGGTTGATAAGCGGGCGAACGCGCTTGCACGCGGTCTCTCTGCAGCCGGCGTCGGGCCGGGTGACGGGATCGCCGTGCTCTGCCGCAACCACCGGTATTTCGTCGAGGTGACGGTCGCCGCCGACCGGATCGGCGCCGACTTGATCTTCCTCAACACAATGTTCGCCGCGCCACAGGTCAGTGAGGTCTGTGACCAAGAGAGCCCGATTGCAATCGTCTACGACGACGAGTTCAGCGAAACAGTCGCCGCCGCCAGCGTAGGGCGAACTGCGTTTGTCGCTTGGACAGAGCGCCCCGACAGCTCGCCGCAGAGGACACTTGACCAGTTGCGAGTCGGCCAATCAACCGCTCCGCTCGATCCGCCGCCTTCGCCGGGGCGGATCATCATCCTCACGAGCGGCACAACCGGCACTCCAAAGGGAGCGCAGCGCGAGCAGCCCAGCTCGCTTGCCCCAGCGGCCTCGTTGCTCGACGTGATTCCGCTCCGTGCCCGAGGCGTCACGTTGATCGCCCCGCCGCTCTTCCATTCCTGGGGAATGGCCCACTTTTCGCTGGCACTAATGCTGGGTTCGACGATTGTCCTGCAGCGCGGCTTCGACCCCAGACAGTCGCTGATGGCCGCCGCGCGCCACGGAGCGGGGGCGCTGGTCGTCGTCCCGGTAATGCTGCAGCGGATGGTTGACCTTCCGGCCGATGCGCTCGTTGGGGTTGACCTCTCGCGGCTGAAAGTGATCGCCGCTAGCGGCAGTGCTCTGCCTGGCGAGCTGGCATTGCGCGCGATGGATCGATTCGGTGACACGCTTTACAACCTCTACGGCTCAACCGAGGTGGCATGGGCAACCGTTGCAGGGCCGGAAGATCTTCGAGCAGCGCCGGGGACCGCTGGTAGGCCGCCGCGAGGCACCGTCGTCAGTCTCTTCGACGAGAGAGACCAGCCGGTGAACGAGGTCGGTGTGACTGGAAGGATCTTCGTTGGAAATGGACTCGGCTTCGAGGGCTACACCGGTGGTCAGACTAAGCAGCAGATCTCAGGCCTGATGTCGACCGGCGATGTCGGCCACTTCGACCCTGAGGGGAGGCTCTTCATCGACGGCCGCGACGACGAGATGATCGTCTCCGGCGGTGAGAACGTCTTCCCACGCGAAGTTGAGGATCTCCTAGCCGACCACCCGGGAATCGCGGAGGCCGCCGTGATTGGTGTCGCCGACGATCAGTGGGGGCAGCGGCTTCGAGCGTTCGTCGTTTGCAGCGGCGAGAGCCGGCCCGATGAGGCCGAGCTTCAGGAGTTGGTTCGTGATCGGCTGGCCCGCTACAAGGTGCCACGCGAAGTGCACTTCATTGACGAGCTCCCGCGCAATGCCACCGGCAAAGTGCTGCGCCGCGAGCTAGCCAGTTACTGACGCGCCTCACTCGCTTCTCGCGAGGCTCTAATCTGCAGCCGATGGCGAGCGACTCAGAGAGCTTCGATCTAGCGATCCTCGGACTTAGCGCCGGCGACGGCAAACGGCTTGAGCTTGAGGCCGAGCTGGGCGAGTTTGAGTTCGCCGGCGAGCCCTACCGGCCGCAGCCGCAGCCCTGCCCGGTCGTCGTTGACGTAACGCGGATGAACGGCGATGGATGGGCGCTTAAGTTGGCCTTCGCAACGATGATGCGTGGGACTTGCATGCGTTGCCTTGGTCCGGCCGAGCGCAAGATCACGGTCGAGGTTCGCGAGGTTGATCAGGTCGATGGCGGCGAGGAGCTCGACAGCCCGTACATCAAAGGTTCGACCCTCAGTCTCGACCAGTGGGCCCACGACTCTCTGGCCCTAGCGCTACCTACTCAAGTGATCTGTCAGCCTCAGTGCCTGGGCCTGTGCCCGACCTGTGGGATCGATTTGAATGCCGATCCGAGCCACGAGCACGAGGCCGATAAGGATCCGCGCTGGTCGAAATTGGACGAGCTGAAGTTCGACTGAGCGCGGCACTTCTGCGCGGTTCGCTATCTTTGACCGTCGAATGGCCGTTCCTAAGCAACGACAGTCACACAGCCGCACCGCAAAGCGCCGCGCCCAACACGGGATCGCTGCACCTACCGGTGGAGGCTGCCCAGAGTGCGGCGCGCCGCGCCTTGCGCATCGCGTCTGCTCTAGCTGCGGTACTTACGGCGGCCGTTCAATCGTCGCCCCGGCCAACACCGACCAGTAAGCCTCGATGAGCGTCACGGTCGCGGTCGACGCGAACGGGGCCGATCTTGGAGCCGCCGAAGTAGCGGCCGGCGCTGCGATCGCCGCTGAGCTTGGCGTCAAGGTCCGCGTCTACGGCCCGGCCGAGCAGATCGGTGAGGTAGCCGAAGGGGTCGAAGTGATCGACGCGCCGATCTCGATCGCGAAGGAGGCCGACCCAGCGCGCGCAGCGCGCTCCACTCCCGAGGCCTCAATCGTCCAGGCTGCGCGCGCCGTAGCGCAGGGCGAAGCCGATGCGCTCGTCAGCGCCGGCGCGACCGGCGCGACGCTTGCCGCCGGACTGTTCGAAATCAAACGCGCACGCGGCATCTATCGCCCAGCGTTGGCAACACCGGTGCCAATTCCAGGCAGCCCTGTGACATTGCTTGACGTCGGAGCCAACGTTGAGGTCCGCAGTGAGCACCTCGTCCAGTTCGCTTTCATGGGCGCTGCGCTGGCGACGACCGTGCTCGGCCAGGAGCGCCCGCGCGTTGCTCTGCTCTCGAACGGAAGCGAAGCGAGCCGCGGCACAGCGGTGGTAATTGAAGCCGGCCAGCAGCTGGCCGCCGGCACGCATTCGACCTTTGAGTTCGTCGGCAACATCGAAGGGAACGATCTGGCAGCCGACGTCGCCGATGTGATCGTCACCGACGGCTTCACCGGCAATATCGCGCTAAAGGTGATGGAAGGGATATCGCAGGCAGTCGTCGGAGGCATTCGTGACGCCGCAACCAGCTCAGCGCGCGCAAAGCTCGGCGGCGCCTTGCTGCGGCCGGCGCTGAGAGGCTTTCGCGACGAGATCGACCCCGAGGGCCCCGGTGGCGCTTACATGCTCGGTTTGCGGCAGCTCGCAGTCGTCTCCCACGGCCGCTTTACGCGCTATGGCTTCTCGCAGGCGATTCTGCTCGCAGCGCGGGCCGTAAACGGCGATCTTGTCGGGCGAACAGAGGCGATGTTGGAAGCTGGTGGCGCGTTGCGCCGTTCAGGCGGCGCTGAGGCCGACAGCCCGTCCGAAGGCGTGGCTAGTTTTCCGCCTGATGACTCGTGACGACGTCCATGAATTAATCCGCGCGCACCTCGCCGACGAGCTCGACGTAGACCCAGCAACGATCAACGAAGAGACGCGCTTTAAAGAAGACCTTGAGGCCGACTCACTTGACCTCTACACACTCGTTCAAGAGCTCGAAGATACGTACGGAACAAAGATGTCGGATGAACAGGCAGCACAGATTCTCACCGTCGGTCAAGCAATCGACTTTGTCCTCGCCCACACCAGCGCCAGCTCCTGAGCCCTGCAAACCCTCACCTCACTCCTCGACGAACTGCCGGCCGACCTATACCGGCAGGTCTTCACACACGCCTCTTGGGGCGAGCGCAGCAGCGACTCCTACGAGCGCCTGGCATTTCTTGGCGACAGCGTCTTAGGGCTAGCGATAACGGCTCACCTCTACCCACTGCTAGAAGCCGACCGCTTCGGCGCCGGCCGCTTAACGAAGATCAGGGCCCAGACGGTTTCAGGAGCAGCCTGCCGCGAAGTGGCGGTTCGCTTGGACGTTCCCGGCCGCTTGGCGGCAGCAGCGCCGGAAGGGACGCCGCTTGCCGACACGCTGGTCAGCGAACGCGTCCTCTCTTCAATCGTCGAGGCGATCATCGGAGCTTGCTATCTAGATCAGGGCTACGAATCGACGGCTGCGGCCGTTGTCGAGTGCTTTGCGCCGGAGCTAGCGCTGGCGCTCGAACACCCGATCGACTTCAAGTCGGCGCTGCAAGAGCAGCTGGCTGCTCGCGGCCAATTGGTCGACTACGAGATCACGAGCGAGGAGGGGCCGCCACACGAGCGGACCTTCGCGGTCACGGCGAGCGTCGCCGGCGAGGTGGTCGGCGAGGGAACCGGGCGAACGAAGAAGGCGGCCGAGCAGGAAGCAGCACGGGCGGCTCTCGGTCCGGGCGTAGGGGGCAGCTGACATGCATCTGAAATCGATCAGCCTGAAAGGCTTCAAATCGTTCCCCGAGCGGACCGTGCTGGAGTTCGCTCCCGGAGTTTCCGTCGTTGTAGGCCCGAACGGCTCGGGCAAGTCAAACATCACCGACGCCGTGCTGTGGGCGATGGGCGAGCAGTCGCCGCTCGCGGTTCGCGGCCAGAAGATGCAGGACGTGATCTTCGGCGGCGGTCACGGCGTCAAGGCTCGCTCCTCGGCCGAGGTCGAGCTGATCATCGACAACTCCGACGGCGCAATCGAGATGCCGCTCGGCGAGATCTCGATCCTCAGGCGGCTCGACCGCAACGGTGAAGGCGAATATCGACTCAATGGCGCCCGCTGCCGGCTAGTCGACGTGCTCGAAGTTCTCTCCGACACCGGCCTTGGCAAAGAGATGCACTCGGTCGTCTCACAAGGCCGCGTTGAATCGATCGTTACGTCGAAGCCGCGCGACAGGAGGCTGCTGATCGAGGAGGCCGCCGGGCTTGGCAAACACCGCAAGCGCCGCCGCCGCGCGCAGATCAAGCTCGATCGTGCGCAGGAGAACCTCGATCGCTGCCTCGACATTGAGCGTGAAGCGCGCTCGCAGCTACGCCCACTGAAGCGCCAAGCCGAAGCAGCGGAGCTGCTGGCGCGGGTCGAGCGGCAGACGACTGAGGCCTCTTGGGAACTCGTACGCGATTCCTCGCGCGTGCGCCGGGCTGGCCTTGAGACCGCCGAGCAGGCGGCTACCTCGGCGCGCGAGTCGCGTGACGCGCTGCAGGAGAAGCTTGGGCAGGTCGATTTGCGCCGCGAGGAGGCCGAGAAGCAGCTCGCCGAGAGGAGCGAACGGCGCGAAGCGATCGCCCGCCGCGGCGAGCTTGCGCGCAGCGCAGGCGGCAAGATTGAGATGCGGATTGAGCGAACACGCGAGAATGCACTCGCTCTCGCCGACCGCTTGGAGCAGCGCGAAGGGCAGCTCGAGCGCCTACGCCCGCAGGTCGCGGCCGACTCGCCAGACCAAAGTGGGAGCGAGCGGATAGCCGCCTTGGAAGCCGAGCTGGAAAAGCTCGACCTCGAACGGGCAAGCGAGCTAGACGCCGAACTGGCGGCGCTGCTGGCCGAGCGTGACGAGGCAGTTGCCGCAAGCGGCGAAGCTTCCGCGAAGGCAGTTCAGATAACTGAGCAGCGCGACCTTGCTCAGGCAGCCGCGCAGAGTGGCCGCGCCGAGCTTCGCAGCACCGAGCAGGCCGCCGAGCAGGCCACTCGAGAGGTCTCTCGCCTAACCGCAGAGCTTGCGCGGCTCGATGAGTTTCTGCGCGAGCACGCCGACGCGCCCGAAGGTCAAGCTTCTCTCGCCGCCAGCCTTGAAGTCGAGGCTGGCTACGAAATCGCCGTTTCAGCGGTGCTCGGCACACGGTTACGCGCGGCGATTGTTGACGACCTTCCGAGCGGTCAGCAGCTGCTGGGACGGCTCGGAGCTGAAGGCGGCTCAGCGCTCGTCGCCTTGACAGGCAGCGGAGAAGCAAGAGCTGGGGAATCCCTGGCTGGAGCTCGCTCGCTCGCCGACCTCGTTACTGGAGGCAGGCACGCCGAACTCGGTCGCAGACTTCTGGCTGGCGTCTGGCTTGTCGATTCGCTCGATTCTCTGCCTAGCGATTTCGTTGGAGTGGCGGTCACGCGTGAAGGGCGGGCATGGAATGGAACTACTGGCGAGCTTCGACAGAGCGCCGAGGGCAGCGGCGAGCAGGTCCTGGCCGAGCGTCAGCGCCGCGAGACGCTCGCTGCTGAGGCCGCCAGCGCCGCCGATTCAGCCAGCACGACGGCTAGCGCACTTGCCGCGGTCGAGCAGGCCTGCAGCGCTGCCGAACAGGCCCTGGCGGGGGCCGACGACGCTTGCCGCAGCGCCGAACGGGACGCCGCGCAGGCTGCCGAGCGTGCGCGCCGCGCTGAATGGATCATTGAGCAACGCCGTGGGGCACCAGAGCAAGGCGCCGGCGCAATTGCGCGCGCGCAGCTAGAAGGCGAGCTGGCCGCTGAGCGCCGCGTCGCTGAGCAAGCCGCCGAAGCACGCGACCATCGCAAACAGACGGTCATCACGCTGGAGATGGCAATTGCTTACGAGATCGGGCTAGTCCCGCTCTTCAACGCCTTCGAGGAGGCTCTCGCAGCGGCGCAGGAGGCGATCGCAGAGCGCATCGCGATCTTTGAAGCCGAGCTCGAGGCCGACCGTCTCGGTAACGCCGGTGTCACAGATGAGCTGCGGGCATTCGCGCAGTCCGGCGCAGAGCTGCAGGGCGCGCTTCGGGAAGCTGGCGAAGCAGTGACAGCGGCCGAGGTAACGGCCCAGCAGGCGCGCGACCAGCACGCCGAGACCGAGGCTGAGCTGGTTCGCCTCGCTGAGCTGCTCGGGCTCGAAGCTGAACCGTCGAGTGAGCCACTTGACGACGAGGCGATTGCCGCACTCGAGCAGCGGATCGTCCGCCTAGAGCGGCGGCGCGAGCAGATCGGCCCGGTCAACCCGCTCGCCAAGGCGCAGTACGAGGAAGCGCTCGAGCACGTTGAGACGCTCGAACACCAGCGCACCGACCTCGAGACGGCGATGCGTGAGCTGCGCACCTTGATTCGTGACACCGACCGTCAGATCCGCGAAAGCTTCGAGCAGACTTTTGAGGCCGCAGCGAAGAACTTCGAGGAGCTCGCAGCACACTGCTTCCCCGGCGGTCATGGTCGTCTGCGCTTAGTGCGCGAGGAACAGACGCCAAAGGCAGTGCTTGGCGGCGGCGAGGGCGAAGAGGAGGCAGCGCGGCTTGAGGCGGCCGAAGATGAGGCCAACGCTGAAGCCGAGCGCGAGACCGGCGAGCCAGAAGACGATCTCGGAGTCGAGATCGAGATCACGCCGGCCGGCAAATCGATGAAGCGCTTGACGCTGCTCTCAGGCGGTGAGAAGTCAATGACTGCGATCGCGTTCCTGTTCTCGGTCTTCCTTGCCAAGCCGTGCCCGTTCTACATCCTCGACGAGGTAGAGGCTGCGCTAGATGATCTCAACATCGGTCGCTTCCTCGAGCTGCTGAGGCTTTACCGCGACCGCGCTCAGTTCATCGTCGTCACGCACCAGCAGCGGACGATGGAGGCAGCCGATTCGCTTTACGGCGTTTCGATGGGTGGCGACGGCGTCTCGAAGGTGATCAGTCGCAAGCTTCCAGCCGAGGTCGACGCTGGCAGTGACGCCGTACAGGCTGCCTGAGCGCCACTAGCGGCCCGTAGCGCTCCAGAGACGGGCGGTAAGCTCTCTACTGATGTCAACTCCCGTGATCTGGCTCCTGATCGCCGCCGCGCTTGCGCTCGGCGAGATTGTGACCGAAAGCTTCTTTCTCGCCCCGTTGGTCGCAGCCGCGGTCGCAATGGCGCTAGGAACTCTGCTCGGCGCCGAGATCGTGCTCGTTAGCTTGATCGCCGTCGTCGTCGCCGTCGTCACGCTGCTCGTGCTTCGTCCGCTGCTGCGGCGCGAGCGGCTCGACTTTGCGGCCGGCGGTGCCGAGCATGACTTTGTGATTGGCCAGGTTGGCGTAGTCGAAGAGCATGTCGTCAACGATGAAGCAACCGGAGCGATCGAGATCGACGGCGAGATCTGGACCGCTCGGTCTAGCCGCGATGCTCAGACGTTCGCGCCGGGAGAGGCGGTTGAGGTTGTCGCCGTGCGCGGCGCGGTGGCGCTTGTCGAAGCGCCAGAAGAGGCCCCGCGGAGGAGCGTGCGCGCCTGAGCTGGGGCGCCCCGCTACCCTCTAGCGCTGACGTTCTGTGAACTTCGAGAGGAACCTGTGGCCGTACGACTAAGGCTCACGCGAGTGGGCGGCAAGAAAAATCCGATTTGGCGAGTTGTTGTCGCCGACCAGCGCTCACCGCGTGACGGTCGATTCATCGAGGTCGTCGGGCAGTACAACGCCCAGACCAACCCTTCAACGGTCACGCTCGACGAGGACCGGATAAAGCTCTGGCTCGACAAGGGCGCGCAGCCGACCTCGCAGGTTCGCAAGCTGCTGCACACGCAGGGCATTCCCGTCTAGGCTGCCGAAATGCGCGAACTTCTCGAGTTCCTGGCCCGCTCGCTAGTTGACGATCCAGCCGCTGTCGTTGTCGAACAGTTCGACGACGACGACGGAACGGTCGTGCTCGAGCTGACGGTCGGTGAAGACGATTACGGCAAGGTGATTGGCCGAGGTGGGCGGACAGCCAACGCGCTGCGCACGGTGCTGAAGGCAGCAGCGGTTCGCGAAGAGCGCCGCGTGCTGATCGACATCGTCGACTGACGTGGCCGCCGAGCCCGAGCAGTGGTTGCA
>Ga0194063_10000432_pt1 | contig 31115 bp, 28 predicted proteins | sample SepL3720m_MetaG_FD_155459 | JGI IMG/M metagenome (GOLD analysis project Ga0194063, IMG submission 155459) | Anoxic zone freshwater microbial communities from boreal shield lake in IISD Experimental Lakes Area, Ontario, Canada - Sep2016-L373-20m | ecosystem: Environmental > Aquatic > Freshwater...
TGGTGGTCATCCCGGATCAGGTCCGGGATGACCACCAGCGGGTCCGGGATGACCACCAGCGGGTCCGGGATGACCACCAGCGGGTTCGGGATGACTACCGGCGGGTTCGGGATGACAATCCGGCGCGGGCAGCAGACGCTTCAGGTACAGACCGGTGTGGCTCAGCGGATTCGCCGCGATGTCTTCTGGTGTGCCGACGCCCACCACCTGACCGCCGCCGGCGCCACCTTCGACGCCCATGTCGATCAGCCAGTCGGCGGTCTTGATGACGTCCAGATTGTGCTCGATTACAACGATGGTGTTGCCGGCGTCGCGCAACTGGTGCAGCACTTTGAGCAGCAGGTCAATGTCGGCAAAGTGCAAACCGGTGGTGGGCTCGTCCAGAATGTAGAGCGTGCGTCCGGTGTCGCGCTTGGAGAGTTCGAGCGCCAGCTTGACGCGTTGCGCTTCGCCGCCCGACAGGGTGGTGGCGGCCTGACCGAGACGGATGTAGGACAGACCGACGTCAAGCAGGGTGTGCAGCTTGCGCGCAATCGTTGGTTGTGCCTTGAAAAACTCATGAGCCGCTTCCACCGTCAGGTCCAGAATCTGCGCGATGTTCTTGCCCTTGTAGAGAACCTCCAGCGTTTCACGGTTGTAGCGTTTGCCGGCGCAGACGTCGCAGGGCACATAGACGTCGGGCAGAAAGTGCATCTCCACCTTGACCATGCCGTCGCCCTGGCAGGCCTCGCAGCGCCCGCCGGCCACGTTGAAGGAGAAGCGCCCGGCGCCATACCCGCGCTCGCGTGCCACCGGGACCTCGGCCATCAGTTCGCGGATCGGCGTGAACAAGCCGGTATAGGTGGCCGGATTGGAGCGCGGTGTGCGCCCGATGGGCGACTGGTCCACGTTGATGACCTTGTCGAAGTGCTCTATGCCCTCAATCGATTCATGCGCCGCCGGCTCATCGTGGGCGCGGTACAGCGAGCGTGCCACGGCCTTGTACAGCGTGTCGTTGACCAGCGTTGATTTGCCCGATCCCGAGACGCCGGTGACGCAGGTAAAGAGCCCCACTGGAAACTCGACGCTGACGCCGCGCAGGTTGTTGCCGCTGGCATTGATGACGCGGATCGCTTGCAGCTCACCCTGTGTGGCCAGGTGTTCCGCTTGGCGGGTGGCCCAGGCCAGTGAAGCTTTGCTCGGTGGCGACTTGGAACTCGGCTTCTTCTCCGCCGCGGCCTTGGTGACAACCGGAAGCCAGGCCGTGCGGTGTTTCGGCACCTCGATTCTCAAGACCTGCGCCAGGTACTTGCCGGTCAGTGAATCGGGATTGGCTTTGACGTCGTCAAAGCTTCCCTGCGCAATGACACGGCCACCGTGAACGCCGGCACCCAGGCCCATGTCGATCACATGGTCGGCGGCGCGCATCATGTCCTCGTCGTGTTCCACCACCAGCACCGAGTTGCCGATGTCGCGCAGGTGTTTGAGGGTGTCGATCAGGCGCTCGTTGTCGCGCTGGTGCAGACCGATGCTGGGCTCGTCGAGCACGTACATGACGCCCGTCAGGCCGGAACCAATCTGCGAGGCCAAGCGGATGCGCTGCGACTCGCCACCGCTCAAGGTTTCTGCGCTGCGGTCCAGGCTCAGGTAATTCAGGCCAACGTCGTTGAGGAACTTCAGGCGCAGGCCGATCTCGCGCACCACCTTGGCCGCGATCTCGCCCTTGGCACCGACCATCTGCAGCGTGCTGAAGTAGGCCAGGCATTCCCGCAGCGTCAGGTGGCTGACTTCCATGATGGCGCGCGCCTGCTCGCCCTCGCCAATCTTGACGTGACGGGCCTCCTGGCGCAGTCGGCTGCCGCCGCAATCCTTGCAGGGTTGGGTGCTGCGGTAACGCGCCAGGTCTTCGCGCACCAGCACCGAGTCGGTCTCGCGGTAACGCCGCGCCATGTTCGGAATCACACCTTCAAACGGATGCTTCTTGTTGATCTTCTTGCCGGCGAAGTTGCCGGAATCCATGACGTAGCTGAACTTGATTTCTTCTTCGCCCGATCCGTGCAGCACGGCGTGCTGGACCTGGGGACTCAGCTTCTCGAACGGCTGCTCGATGTCGAACCTGTAGTGCCTGGCCAGACTCTCCAGCAGGGCAAAGTAGTAACCGTTGCGTCGGTCCCAGGCCTTGATGGCGCCGCTGGCCAGACTCAGGGACGGGAAGGCCACCACCCGGCCCGGGTCGAAGAAGTCCTGCGCTCCCAGGCCGTCGCAGCTCGGGCAGGCGCCCATCGGAGAGTTGAAGGAAAACAGGCGCGGCTCCAACTCGGCAATGGAGTAGCTGCAGACCGGGCAGGAGAACTTGGCGTTGAACAGGTGCTCCTGCTGCGTGTCCATCTCCAGCGCAATGGCGCGGCCACCGGCCAGACGCAGCGCGGCTTCGAAACTCTCGGCCAGGCGCTGCTTCAGGTCGGAGCGCACCTTGACGCGGTCAATCACCACGTCGATGTCGTGCTTCTCCGTTTTCTTGAGTTGCGGCAGCTCGTCAAATTCAAAGGCCTGTCCGTTGATGCGAAAGCGCACATAACCCTGCGCCTGCATGTCGGCAAAGACGTCCAGAAACTCGCCCTTCTTCTCGCGCGCCAGCGGCGCCAATATCATCAGCCGGGTCTCGGCCGGCAGTGCCAGCACGGTGTCCACCATCTGGCTCACGGTCTGCGCCTGCAGCGGCAGCTTGTGCTCCGGGCAGAAGGGTGTGCCGGCGCGCGCAAACAGCAGTCGCAGGTAGTCGTGGATCTCGGTCACGGTGCCGACCGTGGAGCGCGGGTTGTGCGAGGTGGCCTTCTGCTCGATCGAGATGGCGGGTGAGAGGCCCTCGATCACATCCACATCGGGCTTGTCCATGAGTTGCAGGAACTGGCGCGCGTAGGTCGAGAGGCTCTCCACGTAGCGGCGCTGTCCTTCGGCATACAGGGTATCGAAGGCCAGACTGGACTTGCCTGAACCGCTCAAGCCGGTGATGACGACTAACTGGTTGCGCGGGATGTCGAGGTCGATGTTCTTCAGGTTGTGCGTGCGCGCACCGCGGATGCTGATGGTCTGCTGGCGCAGGGTGCTGGCCAGGTAGTTGCCGTCGGAAGGGGAATTCAAGGTGGTATCTGCTCGGGAAAACCTGACATGATAGTTAAAGTTCGGCGCAATCGGGGACAATCGGTCCCTTTGTGGCCCTGGCGGCTTCCTGATTTGCCTGTTGGAGATCCCCGTTTTGTCTATAGCTGATGCCTCTGCCGAGGAGAAGAAGACCGTTGTTGCCGGAAGGATGACAGCGCTGGAGCTGCGTGCCAGCTTTTCACTGGCGTCGATTTTTGCGCTGCGCATGCTCGGGCTGTTCCTGATCTTGCCGGTCTTTGCGATGGAAGCCAGCAAACTGCCCGGTGGTGATGATCCGGCCCTGATCGGCCTGACCATGGGCATTTACGGGCTGACGCAGGCCATGCTGCAGTTCTTGTACGGTCTGGCCTCCGACCGTGTCGGGCGCAAGCGCGTCATCGTTTTTGGCCTGTTCCTGTTTGCGGCGGGCAGCTTGCTGGCAGCCATGGCACCCACGCTGGCCTGGTTGGCTGTGGGTCGCGCCTTGCAGGGCGCGGGCGCCGTATCGGCGGCGGTGACGGCCTTGCTGGCAGACCAGACGCGCGACGAAGTACGCACCAAGTCGATGGCGCTGGTGGGTGCCAGCATCGGGCTGATGTTCGCACTCTCGCTGGTGGCCGCACCCTTGCTGGTGGCCTACACGGGTCTGTCGGGCTTGTTTCTCCTGACCGGTGGCCTGGCCTTGCTTGGCATCGCGGTGGTGATCTGGTGGGTGCCGCCCGAACCACGGCAGCACAAGAACCGGCCGCGCGGGCGCTTGCTGGAAGTACTGACACTGCCGGCCCTGTTGCGGCTGAATTTCGGCGTCTTCATCCTGCACGCGGTGCAGCTCGCCATGTGGATGGCGGTGCCGGTCATGCTGGTGCAGGCCGGCCTGTCGCGCGACCATCACTGGTGGGTGTATCTGCCGGCCGTGTTGGGATCCTTTGTGGTCATGGGTGGCACCCTGTTTCAACTGGAGAAGCGTGGTTACCTGCGCGCTGTCTTCCTGATCTCCATCGGTCTGACGGCGACCGTGCAACTCGGCTTGCTGCTGAGTGTGGGTAGCGCCGGCATTGCGAGCATGGTTGGCTTGCTGTTTGTGTTTTTTTACGGTTTCAATGTGCTGGAGGCGAGTCAACCCAGCATGGTCTCGCGCATGGCGCCGGCGCATGCGCGCGGTGCCGCCATGGGGGTTTACAACACACTGCAGTCACTCGGCTTTTTTGCCGGTGGCGTCATGGGTGGCTGGCTGATGAAGCACGGCGGCGCGCAGTTGCTGTTTGCCGTCTGCGCCGCTCTGATGTTCTTGTGGTTGATGGTGGCATGGCCGATGCGTCAACCAAAGACGTCATAATGAAGTTAATACCTTGCGGGACAGCCCGCAGCTAACCAAAGGGGACCTCATGGCATCCGTTAATAAAGTCATTCTCGTTGGCAACCTCGGGCGCGACCCCGAAGTGCGTTACCTGCCAAGTGGCGACCCGGTCGCCAACGTCACCATTGCCACCAGCAGCAAGTACAAGAGCAAGACCGGCGAGATGGTTGAAGAGACCGAATGGCATCGTGTCACCTTCTTCGGCAAGCTGGCAGAAATTGTCGGTCAGTATCTGAAGAAAGGTCGCTCGGTCTACGTCGAAGGTCGTATCAAGACGCGCAAGTACACCGACAAGGATGGCGTGGAAAAATTTGCTACCGATATCATCGCCAATGAAATGCAGATGTTGGGCAGCCGTGAGGGCATGGGTGAGCCCTCAGGGGACGATGAAGGCGGCGGCTATTCGCGCCCGGCGCCGGCGTCCCGTCCGGCTGCAGCGCAACGTCCGGCTGCACCGGCAGCGGCCAAGCCGTCGAGCGGCTTTGACGACATGGATGACGATATACCGTTCTAGGGATGTAATTTCTAGAGCGAAGCGCTGGCTGGCGTCAACCACAAGGTAACCGACGTGCCAGCGCCGAGTCGGCTCTGGATCTCGACCTGACCGCCGTGCAGCTCCATGATTTCCTTGACGATGCTCATGCCCAGGCCCGTGCCTGCGATATTGCCTGAGGTGTCAGCCCGGTAAAAGCGTTCACAGACCCGCGCTGTCTGCTCGCTTGTCATGCCCAGACCATGGTCTGTGACGCGGATGCCGACTGGCGTCTGGGAGCCCGGGCCAGCGTTGATCACGCTGATCGCGACCGCGCCACCCTCAGGGGAGTACTTGTAAGCGTTGGAGAGAATATTGCGCACCGCCTGCATCAGTTTGCTGGCGTCCGCGCGCACCCAGCAGGCTTGCGCAGGGGTGTCCAGCACAAGGGCCTGCTGAGCCGCAGGCACACCGAAATCGGCGATCACCTCACGTACCAACTGGCAGGCATCGAGGCTGGAGAACTTGAAATCCTTGCCGCGCCTATCGTCAATGCGAGCCAGATCCAGCAACTCGTTGATGATCGCGATCATCAGTCCGCACTGCCGGTGGATAATGCCCAGAAACTCGCTCTGTTCCTCCTCGCTGAAGCTTTGTGCCATCATGATCTCGGCGTAGCCGTAGATGCTGGCCATTGGCGTGCGAAGTTCGTGCGCGGCGTGCGACAAGAACTCGCTCTTCATCCGATCGACTTCGGTTTCGTAGGTGACTTCACGGAAATAGAGGATTTGCGAGACTGTCTGAGCCGCCGACAGGCGCAGGCCGAGTTCCAGCACATGATTGCCGGGTCCTGCCAGTTCGATCAACTGGCGCTGACGTTTCATCGCTGGCAGGGACGACTCGCCACGGCCAGGCGGGTTGCTGGCGCCAAGCTCGCTCTTGAGTTCGGCAAGGTTCGGGAAAGCATTTGGATCCAGGCAGCCCTTGGCCAATCGCGCGGAAAAAATGGCTTCATCAAGTCCGATGATCTCTGCCGACTCCAGCCCTGTCATGCGGGAAAAGGCAGGATTGGCGTACTTGACGTGCCTCTGGGCGTCAAAGGAGACAAAACCATCCGGACTCAAATCAAAGATGGCGTTGAGTTGCTCCGTGCGGTCCTGCAAGGAAGCGGCAATGCGAGCTGTTTCTTCGTTGGCGCGGGTCAGCTGTTCTACGCGCTCGGCAATGGCGCGCGACATGACATTGAAAGCTGCACCCAGGCGACCGACGTCGTCCAGCCCCTCGGGGACCGGGGCCGGCGTCAACTGTCCCTGCGCGACGTTCAGGCTGGCTGCGGTCAGCAGCGAGAGTTGGCGGGTGATCAGCAGACCCAGCAGGGTCAAGAGGCCCGCCGACAGCAACAATTCGCTGATCGCAATCAGGACGCCCTGGGTCAACAGATTCTTGCGCGCGATCACGATGCGCTTCAAATCCAGGCCAAACTGCAGCGTACCCAGCGATTGGCCCGCCAGTTTGATGGGCAGTGCCAGGTCATAGCGTGGCGGATTGTCGTCGTCGTCCAGGGAAAACCGAGCATCAACAGGCGGCAACGGCTTACCACTGGGCCAGCCACTGGTTGCGACGATGGCGCCAGCGGTGTCGATCACCGCGAGGTAATCGATGCCACGAATCGCGTGACTTTCGTTCAGAATCGCCTGTACCGTTGCATAGTCATACTGCGCCAGTGGGGCCACCAGCGCTGCCGAGAGTACCGGTGCGATCTGCTCGGCCTGCTCGCGTGCCTGTTCCCCCATCGCCTCGTGCAGCAGGCGCAGACTGTTGCCCACCAGAATTGCCAGCATGACCAGCTCCACCAGCAGCGCTGCCAGCACCAGTCGGCCGCGCACCGTGCGCCAGGGAGTGAAGTGCATTACTTGGCCTGTTTCAACACCAGACGAACTTCATTGGCATAGGGGTCGAGCTCGATCAACTCGCGTGCTTCCAGGGCGCGATAGCCACCCAACTGGTGCTTGGCAAAATACTGTTTGGCTTGTGGTGTTTCGGCAAACGCCCAAAGGGCTGCCAGGATGCCTGCGTGTTGCTTGGCATGGCGCGCATTGAGAACATAGACGCGACCCGCCATGGGCAGACTTTCGGCCACCACCCGCAACTGTTCGCGCACAGGCGGGGGCAGGTTCTGGAAGTTGGCCAGCGACATGAAGCCCGCGCTGCCCTCGCCCTTGAGCAGCAACTGGCCGACACTGTCGGAGGCGCTGACATACTGCAGCGTGGCGTTGGCCACGGCGTTGCGCAGCAGCCAGTGCTGGCCCCACAGCGTTACCAGTGATGAGGCCGAGAGGCCGATCACGGTGCTGCCGGCCAGGTCCTTGGGCTCACGGTAGCGACTCTTGGCTGCGACCAGCGCGACGGCCTTGAAATCGGCCTGGTAGGTCAGCAACGTCAGGTAACGGGCGTCGGTCTGCAGCAGACGCGCCTGGTGGCCGGTGGTGATGGCAATGTCGTAGTCCTGCGCCATGGCGCGCCGCGCAAATTCGGTGAAGTCCGGTGCCGTGACAATTTCCACGGGGCGCTGCAGGACCTGCTCCAGGTGCAGGCGCAAGGGCTGGTACATCTCAATGATGACGCGCGCACTCGAATGCGGCGCGACACCGATACGAAAGGGACTGGCCGCCGCCGTTGCCGCCAGAGCCAGCGCTGGCAGCAGCAACAGCCCGGCAAGAATCCAGCGCATGCAACGCATTGTGATCACCTCTCAGAGTGGGGATAGAACGCGACGGTCGTCGCTTCGCGGTGCATTTTACTTGAGTGGACTTGTCGCCAAGCCGATCTGTGAGGAAGCAATCACGCCGCCGCCCAGACACACTTCACCTTGATACAGCACGGCTGATTGACCCGGCGTGACCGCCCATTGCGGCTGCCCAAAGCTCAGACTGAAAGTTGCTTCGCTATCCACGCTCAGCGTGCAGGCTGCGTCGGCCTGCCGGTAGCGTGTCTTGGCGCTCAGGGGACCCGGCGCCGGCGCTACCCCCGCCACCCAACTCGCGTCGTCGGCCTGCAGCGTAGTGGACTGCAGCCAGGCATGCTCGTGCCCCTGCACCACCCACAAGGTGTTCTTCTCCAGATCCTTGCGCGCGACAAACCAGGGAGCGTGCTCGCCACCACCTCGCTGCGCCCCTTTGGCCTTGATGCCGCCGATACCCAGTCCCTGACGCTGGCCCAGGGTGTAGAAACTCAAACCGACGTGCTCGCCAATGGTGCGTCCCTTGTCGTCCTTGATCGGGCCTGCTTGCATGGCGATATAGCGATTCAGGAAATCGCGGAACGGCCTCTCGCCAATGAAGCAGATGCCGGTTGAGTCCTTCTTCCTGGCATTGGGCAGGCCAATTTCGGCGGCAAGACGCCGCACCTCGGTCTTGTGCAATTCGCCGATCGGGAACAGCGTCTTGGACAACTGATCCTGATTCAGCCGGTGCAGAAAGTAGCTCTGGTCCTTGGACGGATCGAGTCCCTTGAGCAACTCGTACTTTTGCGTCTGCGGGTTCTGGCGCACGCGGGCGTAGTGCCCGGTGGCGATGCGGTGCGCACCCAGGCGCAGCGCGTGGTCCAGAAAGGCCTTGAACTTGATTTCGGCGTTGCAAAGGATGTCCGGATTGGGCGTGCGCCCGGCCTGGTACTCACGCAGGAACTCGGCAAAGACACGGTCCCGGTATTCGGCGGCAAAGTTGACGTGTTCGATCTCGATCCCAATGACATCGGCCACCGCTGCAGCGTCAACAAAGTCGATGTTCGACGAGCAGTACTCTGAGTCGTCGTCACCTTCCCAATTCTTCATGAAGATGCCAACAACTTCATAACCCTGCTCCTTGAGCAGCCAGGCCGTCACCGCGGAGTCAACACCCCCACTCAAACCGACGACGACCTTGTGCCCTTTTCCCTGCTTGTTCATAGGTGTGAGATTATCCTTGGCCTGCGTGCTGACCGATAGTCTACAGTTCGGCAAGACGACAAAAGCGACAAGGTTGATGTGAATCCAGATGTTTTGGTGATTGGTGGTGGCAACGCAGCGCTGTGCGCAGCGTTGATGGCGCGCGAGGCCGGCGCCAGTGTGCTGCTGCTGGAGGCGGCGCCACGGGATTGGCGGGGCGGCAATTCGGCGCACACGCGCAATCTGCGCTGCATGCACGACGCACCCCAGGATGTGCTCACCGACGCCTACCCGGAACAAGAATACTGGCAGGATCTGCTCAAGGTCACCGGCGGCCAGACCAACGAAGCGATGGCACGCCTGACCATTCGCGCATCGAGCACCTGCCGTGACTGGATGCACCGGCACGGCGTGCATTTTCAGCCCTCACTGTCAGGTACGCTGCACCTTTCTCGCACCAACGCATTCTTCATGGGAGGTGGCAAGGCGCTGGTGAACGCTTATTACCGTAGCGCCGAGAAACTGGGGGTTGCGATCCGTTATGACGCTGCGGTGGAACGCATCGAGATCGAACAGGGTCGCTTTGTCGCGGCCTGGGTTGGCGCTGAGCGCATCAGCGCCAAGGCCTGCGTCGTGGCAGCCGGCGGCTTCGAGTCGAACCGGGAATGGCTGCGCGAGGCCTGGGGTCAGAACGAGCGCGGCGAATGGCCGGCCGACAACTTCCTGATCCGCGGCACGCGTTTCAACCGCGGCGTGCTGCTCAAGGAGTTGCTGCAAGCCGGAGCCGATGCGATTGGCGATGCAACGCAGGCCCATATGGTGGCGATCGATGCCAGGGCACCGCTGTACGATGGCGGCATCTGCACCCGCATTGACTGCGTTTCGCTGGGCGTGGTGGTGAATCGCGGCGGCCAGCGCTTTTATGACGAGGGCGAAGACTTCTGGCCCAAGCGCTACGCCATCTGGGGCCGCCTGGTGGCGCAGCAGCCCGGTCAACTGGCCTATTCCATCATCGACGCGAAGGCGGCAGGGCGCTTCATGCCGCCGGTCTTTCCGGGTGTTCGCGCCGACAGCCTGGAGGAACTCGCACAAGAACTCGGGCTCGATGTGGATTGCTTCATGCGCACACTGAACGAATACAACGCTGCCTGCCAGAGCGGCAGCTTCGATCACACCGTGCTGGATGATTGCTGCACCGCCGGTTTGTCCCCAGCCAAGACGCACTGGGCACGCACCATCGATACGGCACCCTTCTTCGCCTACGCGCTGAAACCCGGCGTCACCTTCACCTACCTGGGTCTGAAGACCGACGCCAGCAGCGCCGTCCACTTCGACGGCAAGCCCAGTGAGAACCTGTTTGTGGCTGGCGAGATGATGGCTGGCAATGTGCTGGGCAAGGGCTACACGGCCGGTGTCGGCATGTCGATAGGCACGGCGTTTGGCCGCATTGCCGGCAGCCAGGCGGCGCAATCGGCGCTTGGACAGGGAGCGCAGCATGCAAACGCTTGAGACCCTGAGCCGCGAAGCCCGTGCGCTGGCCGATGGAGCCAGCCTCGGCGCGAGCGAGGCCGAAGTAGCGCGGCAAATGCAGATCTGCAACGCCTGTCGTTACTGCGAGGGCTTTTGCGCTGTCTTCCCGGCGATGACGCGACGACTTGAATTTGGCAAGGCCGATGTTCACTATCTCGCCAATTTGTGCCACAACTGTGGCGCCTGTCTGCACGCCTGCCAGTACGCACCGCCGCACGAGTTCGCCGTCAATGTGCCGCAAGCGATGGCCAAAGTCCGGCTCCAGACTTACGCTGATTACGCCTGGCCGGCGCCGCTGGGCTCGCTCTACCAGCGCAACGGCCTGACGCTCTCACTGGCGCTGGCGGCGGCACTGGCGCTTTTCATGATGCTGGTGCTGGGCGGCAGCGGCTCAAGCGGGCAGGCTACTGCTGCATCGGGTTTTTACGCGATCCTGCCCCACGGTCTGCTGGTCTCGCTGTTTGCGCCGGTGTTTCTTTTTGCGGTGCTGTCGCTAGTTCTTGGCTTGCGCCGCTTCTGGCGTGCGATCACGCCGGCGTCGCCGTCGGACCCGAGCGTCAAGACCATGTCAGGCGCCGCAATGCAGGAAGCCAGCCTCAACGCCCTGAGCCTGAAGTACCTCGATGGTGGCCACGGCGAGGGTTGCAACAACGATGACGATGGCTGGACGCTGTGGCGCCGGCGCTTTCATCACCTGACGGCTTACGGATTTGTTCTTTGCTTTGCCGCCACCGCTGTGGCCACGCTGTACCACTACTTGATGGGCTGGGACGCACCCTATGAGCTGCCCAGTCTGCCCAAACTGCTGGGTGTGCTTGGTGGTGTCAGTCTTCTGATTGGCAGCACAGGCCTGTTCGCTCTGAATCTGCGCCGGCACCCGCAGCACGGCGACGCCGCACAAAAGCCCATGGACCGGGGCTTCATCGCGTTGCTGTTCTTCAGCAGCGCCAGCGGTCTGGCCCTGTGGCTGGCGCGCGGCACGCTTGCCATGCCACTGCTGCTGGCATTGCATCTGGGTGTGGTGATGGCATTGTTTTTGACGCTGCCCTACGGTAAGTTTGCGCACGGCATCTTTCGTGGTGCCGCTCTGCTCAAGTGGTCGATAGAGCGGCGCCAGCCGGACCGGTTGAAGCTTGGATCGGATTAATGAAGATTTTCCAAGTGATGCCGAACGGAATTCCGCTGAATATGCGGTGTGGATCCGGCCGACGGGGCACTCAACTCCGCGACTGTCCCCCGCCCTGCGGGCTCCTCCTTTATGTCGCTGCGTTGAGCGCCCCATCAGCCAGATCTTGTGTGCGGTGCGGGTATTTGGACTGCGCAGACTACCGACGCCGGTTGCCGTGGGCGATGCGTTGGGTGGCGCAGCGAAATAAAGAAGGAGGCCCTAGGCCGGGTGACATTCGCGGAGCCATCCAATGCGTCACCCACGGCCCACACGGGCATGAAACCCGATGTAGCGAATTTCGACAATCCCCAAGGACAAAACATGGACTTACAACTCAAAGACAAGACCGCACTGGTCACCGGCGCCAGTACCGGCATCGGGCGCAGCATTGCGGTGGCGCTGGCAGCCGAAGGGGTGCATGTGGCCATTTCGGCACGGCGCGTGAATCTGCTGGCGGAGGTGGCGGAGCAGATCGAGGCGGCCGGCGGTCAACGACCTGTGATCATTGAGTCCGACCTGTACGCCGAAGACGCAGCGCAGCGTCTCACGGCAGCGGCCATGGCCGGTCTGGGCCACGTCGATATTCTTGTCAACAACGCCGGTGGCTCGCGCAGCTTTACCGACCTTCACGTCAGCGAAGAACGCTGGCAGGAGGCCATGACGCTGAACTTTCACCGACCACGCCAGGTGGCCGATGCCCTGCTGGACCAGATGATGGGGCGCAAGTGGGGCCGCATCATCAATATCACAGGCAAGAGCGAGCCAGAGCACGTGAATGGTGCTTTTTGTGCCAAGGCCGGCATCCACAGCTGGGCCAAGGGCTTGAGCCGCATGGTGGGCAAGCACGGGGTTACGGTCAACTGCGTGCCGCCTGGGCGAATACTGTCGGAGCAGATTCTGCGCAACTACACGCCGGAGTACCGGCAGTGGCAGTCCGATAATGAGATTCCGGTGGGTCGTTACGGCGAGCCCGAAGAGCTCGCCCACTTGGTGTGTTTTCTGGCCTCGCCCCTGGCCAGTTACATCACCGGCACCGTGATTGCGGTTGACGGTGGTTTGCGTCGCTACCAGTTCTGATGCAGTACCCTTGATGGATGCAGCAATCGTCATTGCGGGCGTGACCCGCAATCCATGGATGCCGGATCAAGTCCGGCATGACAATAGGTACCTTTTCCGGAGATGACAATATGAATTCCCTGACTTCACTTGATCGCCGCCAGTTGCTGCTGGCCGCCGGTGCCGCCGCTCTGGGCTCGACTGTCTCCCCACTGCACGCGCAGACCGCCTGGCCGTCCAAACCGATCCGCTTTGTCGTGCCTTTTGCCCCCGGCGGCACTTCGGAAATCGTGGCGCGCTCGGTCGCCGCTGAACTGACCAAGCAGCTCGGTCACAACGTCTTTGTCGAAAACAAACCGGGGGGCGCCGGCGTCGTTGCCATGATAGACGTGGCCAAGGCCGCGCCGGACGGTCACACCTTGATTCTGGGTCATGTCGGCACGCTGGCGGTCAACCCCTACATGCTGGCCAACCAGCCTTACGACGTCAACAAGGACTTCATTCCGGTGACGCTGCTGGCCAAGGTGCCCAATGTCTTTGTGGTGCACACGGATGTGCCGGCCAGGAATTTCAAGGAGTTTGTGGCCTATGTGAAGAAGAACCCGGGCCAACTCAATTACGGCTCTGCCGGCAACGCCAGCGCCGGCCACCTGGCCATGGAATACCTGAAGCTGGTCACCGGCATGTACATCACCCACATCCCCTATCGTGGCACCGGACCGCAGCTGACCGACCTGCTGGCCGGACGCACGCAAGCCTCTTCAGCCGGTTTGCCAGCGCTCTCGGCTCACATCAAGAGCGGCAAGCTGCGCGCCATCGCGGTCGGCACGCAGCAGCGCATCTCGCACCTGCCCGATGTGCCGACGGTGGCCGAAATGGGGTTCAAGGATTTTGAGACCTCGCAGTGGTACGGCATCCTGGCGCCGGCCGGAACACCGCCAGACGTCGTCAAACGCATTCAGGAGGAGTCGCTCAAGGCCCTCAAATCGAGCGCGGTCACGGAACGCTTTGCCAACGACAACGCGGTCGGTGGCGGCGGTCCATCTGCTGATTTTGCTGCCTTCATCGGTCGCGAGCAGAAGATCTGGAAAGACATCGTGCAACGAGCCCAGATCAAGGCGGACTAGAGATTGCCGTTTCATTGATCCACGTCATGCATCACCCTGGTCGCAAGGGTGACAAATTCAGTTAAGCTTCGCGTCGCAGTGTTTCCCTGGGCTCGGCCTCGGGGAGGTGCAGCACTACTGTGCAAAATTCAAGTTGAGGAGTTGCTTCATGCAAACTGGCGTACCTAATGGGACGACGTCGGGAACCACCCCGGCCGCCGTTGCCCCCGAGACAAAAGCAGGACAGCGCATCGGCGTACCTCGCGAAATATTCCCTGGTGAGAAACGCGTCGCTACCGTCCCCGAAGTGGTCGAAAAGCTGATCAAGCTCGGCTTCGCCGTCTCGGTGGAGACCGGTGCAGGCGATGCGGCGAACTGTTCCGACGACGCCTATCGGGCAGCCGGCGCACAGATCGCCGATAGCGCTGCTTCGCTCTGGGCCAGTTCAGACATCGTGTTCAAGGTCTGCGTTCCGACGCCGGCCGAAGTTGACATGATGCGCGAAGGCGGCATCCTGATCGGCTTCATCTGGCCGGCGCAAAACCCGGAATTGATGCAGCAGCTCACCGCCAAGAAGGCGACCGTGCTGGCCATCGATGCGCTGCCGCGTATGCTGAGCCGTGCCCAGAAGATGGACGCGCTGACTTCGCAAGCCGGTGTCGCCGGCTACCGTGCGGTGATTGAGGCTGCCAACGCTTTTGGCCGCTTCTTCAACGGCCAGATTACGGCTGCGGGCAAGGTTCAGCCTGCCAAGGTCTTTATCGCCGGCGCCGGTGTGGCTGGCCTGGCGGCCATCGGCACTGCGGCCGGTCTGGGCGCCATCGTGCGTGCCAACGACACCCGTGCCGAAGTGGCCGATCAGGTGGTTTCGCTGGGCGGCGAATTCGTCAAGGTCGATTACGAGGAAGAAGGCTCCGGCGGCGGCGGTTACGCCAAGGTCATGAGTGAGGGCTTCCAGCAGGCCCAGCGCGACATGTACGCCAAGCAGGCGCGTGAGGTGGACATCATCATCACCACCGCGCTGATCCCTGGCAAGCCCGCGCCCAAGCTGATCACCGCAGAGATGGTCAAGAGCATGAAGCCCGGCAGTGTCATTGTTGACATGGCGGCGGAGCGCGGCGGCAACTGCGAACTGACCGTTCCGGGTGAGGCCGTGGTCAGACACGGCGTGACCATCGTTGGCTACACCGATCTGGCCTCGCGTCTGGCCAAGCAGTCCTCCACGCTGTACGGCAGCAACCTGTGGCGTCTGGCTGAAGAACTGTGCAAAGCCAAGGACGGCATCGCCAACGTCAACATGGAAGACGACGCCATCCGCGGTCTGACCGTGACCAAGGACGGCACCATCACCTGGCCGGCGCCAGCACCCAAACTACCGGCTGCCGCTACAGCGCCAGCCAAACCCTCTGCTGCGCCTGCGGCCAAGAAGGGCGGGCATGGTCACGGCGCTGGCGGCGGCGAACCCATGGCCGGCAGCAAACTGGCCATCGTGTTCGGCGTTGCAGCAGCACTGTTCTGGCTCGTTGGCAACAGCGCGCCACCGGCATTTTTGTCGCACTTCACGGTCTTCGTGCTGGCCTGCTTCGTTGGCTACATGGTGGTGTGGAACGTCAAACCGGCCCTGCACACGCCGCTGATGAGCGTGACCAACGCCATTTCCAGCATCATCGCCATCGGTGCGCTGGTGCAGATTTCACCACTGGCTGGAGCCGTGGGGCGACCCAACGACTGGATAAGTTGGGTAGCGGCAGCGGGCATTGTGCTCACCGCCATCAATATGTTCGGCGGCTTCGCCGTCACCCAGCGCATGCTGGCCATGTTCCGCAAATAAGGGAGGCAATTCATGTTTACTACAGAACTGGCAACCGTCTCCTACATTGGGGCTACGATTCTTTTCATCCTGAGCCTGGGTGGTTTGTCGAACCAGGAAACCGCTCTGCGCGGCAACCTCTACGGCATGATCGGCATGGCGCTGGCCGTGCTGGCAACCATCTTTGGTCCGCAAGTCACTTGGGCCGGTATTCCCTGGATCATCGCTGCCATGCTGATTGGTGGCTCCATCGGTTTGTACGCAGCACGCACCGTGCAAATGACGCAGATGCCCGAACTGGTGGCCTTGATGCACAGCATGGTCGGTCTGGCCGCCATGCTGGTGGGTATTTCCACCTTCATCGACCCCGAGGCCTCCAAGGGTTTCGTCGGTGCCGCCAAATCCATTCATGAGATGGAGATTTACATCGGCATTCTGATTGGTGCGGTCACGTTCTCGGGCTCCGTCATCGCCTTTGGAAAACTGTCAGGCCGCATCGGTGGAAACCCGCTGCTGCTGCCGGGTCGGCACTGGCTGAACCTGGTCGGCCTGCTGGTGGTGATTTATTTCGGTCGCGAGTTCATGAACGCCCACAGCATTCAGGACGGCATCATGCCGCTGGTGGTGATGACCGTGATTGCCTTGCTGTTTGGTATCCACATGGTGATGGCCATTGGTGGCGCCGACATGCCGGTGGTGGTCTCCATGCTCAACAGCTATTCCGGATGGGCTGCAGCGGCCACCGGCTTCATGCTGTCGAATGACCTGTTGATCGTAACGGGTGCCTTGGTGGGTTCGAGCGGCGCCATTCTGTCCTACATCATGTGCAAGGCGATGGCACGCAGCTTTATCAGCGTGATCGCGGGTGGTTTCGGCACCGCCAGTGCAGCGCCCAAGCCGGCTGGTGATCCTTCGCAGCCAGCGGGCGAGGTGACCCCGGTGAGCGCTACCGAAACCGCCGAGTTGCTGCGTGAAGCCAAGAGCGTCATCATCGTTCCGGGTTACGGCATGGCCGTGGCGCAGGCGCAGCACACGGTGTACGAGATCACCAAGTTTCTGCGTGCCAAAGGCGTCAACATCCGTTTTGGTATTCACCCGGTGGCCGGGCGCATGCCAGGCCACATGAACGTGCTGCTCGCCGAGGCCAAGGTACCCTACGACATCGTCTTCGAAATGGACGAATTGAACGACGACTTCCCCAAGACCGATGTGGTGATGGTGATCGGCGCCAACGACATCGTGAATCCGGGTGCGCAGGACGATCCAAGCAGCCCGATTGCGGGCATGCCGGTGCTCGAAGTCTGGAAAGCCAAGACTTCCATCGTCATGAAGCGCAGCATGGCCTCCGGCTACGCCGGCGTTGACAACCCGCTGTTCTACAAAGAGAACAACCGCATGTTGTTCGGCGATGCCAAGAAAATGCTCGACGAAGTGCTGACCGTCTTGAAAGCCTGATAATCTGTAGGGAAGCCCGTCGCTGATGAGGCGACGGGCTTTTTTTATTTGGAGGCAAGCATGTCAGATCGCATTTGGCTCAAGAGTTATCCACCCGGGGTTCCCGCAGACCTGGATACCTCCCAGTATCCGTCGCTGGTCGCCCTGATGGAGGAGAGTTTCAAGAAGTACGCCAGTAAAACGGCCTACAGCTTCATGGGCAAGGACGTGAGCTATGGCCAGACTGACAGCCTGAGCCAGGCTCTTGCCGTTTACCTGCAGAGCCTGGGTCTGGTCAAGGGGGACCGGGTCGCGATCATGATGCCCAATGTGCCGCAGTACCCGGTGGCCGTGGCCGCCATCCTGCGCGCCGGTTTCGTGGTGGTCAATGTCAATCCGCTCTACACACCGCGTGAGTTGGAGCACCAGCTCAAGGACTCCGGCTCGAAGGCGATTGTGATCATCGAGAACTTTGCCGCCACGCTGGAAAAGTGCATCACGCACACACCCGTCAAGCACGTGATCCTGTGCGCCATGGGTGACCAGCTTGGTCTCTTGAAGGGTGCGCTCGTCAACTATGTGGTGCGCAACGTCAAGAAGATGGTGCCAGCCTACAGTCTGCCCGGCGCCGTGCGTTTCAATGCGGCCGTGGCCAAGGGCAGCAGCGGAAAGCTCAAGCCGGTCCAGATCAAGCCCGACGATGTGGCTGTGCTGCAGTACACCGGTGGCACCACCGGCGTTTCCAAGGGAGCGGTGCTGCTGCATCGCAATGTGATTGCCAACGTGCTGCAGTCCGAAGCCTGGAACCAGCCGGTCATGAAACTGTTGTCACCCAATGAGCAGCCGACCGGCGTCTGCGCCTTGCCGCTCTATCACATCTTTGCTTTTACCGTCGGCATGATGCTGTCCATGCGCACCGGCGGCAAGCTGATCCTGATTCCCAATCCGCGCGACATTCCGGCGGTTCTGAAGGAACTGTCCAAACACGTCATTCACAGCTTCCCCGCTGTCAACACCTTGTTCAATGGCCTGGCGAATCATCCCGACTTCAATACGGTGGACTGGAGCCACCTGAAAGTCTCGGTCGGTGGCGGCACGGCGGTGCAAAGCTCGGTTGCCAAAATCTGGTTTGAGAAGACCGGCTGTCCGATCTGCGAAGGCTATGGCCTGTCCGAGACCTCGCCCTCGGCCAGTTGTAACCCGGTCACAGCCAAGGAATACACAGGCACCATCGGCGTGCCCTTGCCCAGCACCTACCTGAAGCTGCTCGACGATGACGGCAAAGAGGTGGGTCCGGGCGAGTCCGGCGAAATCGCCATCAAGGGCCCGCAGGTGATGGCCGGCTACTGGCAGCGCCCGGATGAGACCGCCAAGGTCATGACGGCCGATGGCTTCTTCAAGTCAGGCGACATCGGCGTGGTTGATGAGCGCGGCTATTTCAAAATAGTTGATCGCAAGAAGGACATGATTCTGGTCAGCGGTTTCAACGTCTTTCCGACCGAGCTCGAAGACGTGGTCGGCCAGTGCCCTGGCGTCTTGGAGTGCGCTTGTGTCGGCGTCAAGGATGAGAAAACCGGCGAGGGCGTCAAGCTGGTCATCGTCAGGAAGGACCCGGAACTGACCGAGGCCCAGATTCGTGCCTACTGCAAGGAAAACCTGACCGGCTACAAACAGCCCAAGGTCATTGAGTTCCGCAGCGAGTTGCCCAAGACACCGGTCGGCAAGATCCTGCGCCGGGAGTTGCGGGACAAGACACAGTGAGCTTTCCATAAATCATGACGCACACAAAGGACCACACTGTCATGCTGGACTCAGCAATTGTCATCCCGGACCCAGCAGTTGTCATCCCGGACTTGGAATTTGTCATCCCGGACCTGATCCGGGATCCAGTGCTGCGCGACCACTGGATTGCGGATCGGGTCCGCAATGACAGCCGGGTCCGCAATGACAGCCAGGCGTGCAATGACAACCGGGCGCGCAATGCAGCATCCGTTCTTGTTGGGCGGCGTGACGAATTTCGGAGACATTGACAGCCATGAGCAACGGTATCGGCGCGCCGGTCTTTGGCGTCATCGGCGGCAGCGGTGTTTACGATATAGAAGGCCTGACCAATAAGCGCTGGCAGCGGGTCGATTCGCCTTTTGGCAAAGCATCCGACGAATTGCTGTTTGGCGAGTTGGACGGTCAGTCCATGGTGTTCTTGCCGCGTCACGGGCGCGGCCACCGGATTCCGCCCTCGGAAATCAACTATCAAGCCAATATCGATGTCATGAAGCGGTCCGGCGTGACCGATCTGGTCTCGGTCAGCGCGGTCGGATCGCTGCGCGAAGACCTGCCACCCGGCACCTTCGTCATCGTGGATCAGTTCATTGATCGCACTTTTGCCCGGCAGAAAAGTTTTTTTGGCACGGGACTGGTGGCTCACGTCTCGATGGCGCATCCGGTCTGCCGTCGGCTGGGGGACCATCTGGAAGCCGCGGCGCGGCAAGTGGGCATCAGCGCGGTGCGCGGTGGTACCTACCTGGTGATGGAGGGCCCGCAGTTTTCGAGTCTGGCCGAATCGCAGCTTTACCGCAGCTGGAACTGCGACGTCATCGGCATGACCAATATGCCTGAGGCCAAGCTGGCGCGCGAGGCCGAGATCTGCTACGCCACCGTGGCCATGGTGACCGATTTTGATTGCTGGCATCCCGGGCACGACGCCGTCACGGTCGAGGCGATTGTCAAGGTCCTGCTGGCCAATGCCGACAAGGCGCGCAGTCTCGTAAAAACGGTGGCACCGCGTCTGCACAGCGATGCTGCAGCTGGCGCCTGCTCCTGTCGCAGCGCCTTGCAGCACGCGCTGATCACGGCGCCAGATGCGCGTGACCCGGCGATGCTGCAGCGCCTGGACGCTGTGGCAGGGCGTGTTTTGGGGAACTGATGGCGCATCCTGCAGCCCGTGTGCCGGACTCTCAGGAGACGATCCGCAGCGCAATGGTGGTCGGCGCGCAGCGTTTGAGCGCACTCGGATTGAACCGGGGCAGCAGCGGCAATATCGGCGTGCGCCTGCCGCAATCCTTTCTTGTGACGCCCTCCGGCGTTCCAGCCGAAGAACTGCTGCCGCCGATGATGGTCGAGATGGATTTTGCTGGTGCGGTTCTGGGTGCGGGCAAGCCTTCAAGCGAGTGGCGTTTTCATCGGGATATTCTGGCTGCGCGAACCGAAATTGGCGCTGTGGTGCACACGCACTCGCGCTACGCCACTTCCCTGGCCTGTTTGCAGCGCGACATTCCGTCCTTCCATTACATGATTGCAGCCGCGGGTGGCGATACGATACGCTGCGCGCCCTACGCCCTGTTTGGCACGCAGGAACTATCGGACCTGGCCCTGCAGGCGCTGCGTGAGCGCAAGGCTTGCCTGCTGGGCAATCACGGCATGATCGCCCTCGGTGCCGATCTGAAGGCGGCGCTGGCGCTGACTCAGGAAGTGGAGTCGCTCGCCCAGCAGTACTGGACGGCGCTGCAACTCGGTGAACCTAACATTCTGTCGAGCCGGCAAATGCAGGACGTGATCGAAAAATTCATAAGCTATGGACCGGGCGCCAGCGCCTGAGGAACGATGAATCAAGCAGTGGATGAAAGCCGCAAGGTCGAGACGCTCCGATGGCGCGACGCCGCGCTTGAAATGATAGACCAGCGGGTGCTGCCGGCGCACTTTGAGTACCTGCGCTACGGCAATGCTGATGAAGTGGCGCAGGGCATACGGACTATGGTGGTGCGCGGTGCGCCCGCCATCGGTTGCGCCGCCGCCTACGGCGTGGCGCTGCAGGCCATCACGCTGCGTCAGGCGAGCCGGGCCGATTTTGACCTTGGTCTGGAAAAGGCATTCACCGTACTGGCCGAGAGCCGGCCAACGGCGGTCAACCTGTTCTGGGCGCTGGCGCGCATGCGCCGCGTCTGGCAGGCCAGCCAGCAGCGCAGCGTCGCCGAGATGGCCGACATCCTGCTAGGAGAGGCGCACGAAATCAGCGCCGAAGACGTCCGCATCAACCGCGCCATGGGTGCCTATGGAGCTGCCTTGCTGAAGGACGGCGATCGGGTGCTGACCCACTGCAATGCCGGCGCGCTCGCTACGGCCGGTCACGGCACTGCGCTGGGAGTGATCCGCTCGGCAGTCGAGAGCGGCAAGCGCATCTCGGTGATTGCCGACGAGACGCGCCCCTTCCTGCAGGGCGCACGCCTGACCGCCTGGGAGATGGTGCAGGAAAAAATCCCGGTGACACTGATCACCGACAACATGGCGGGCCACCTGATGAGCCACGGCGAAGTGGACGCCGTCATCGTCGGCACAGACCGCGTTGCCGCCAACGGCGACGTGGCCAACAAGATCGGCACCTACATGGTGGCGGTGCTGGCGCGGCGCCACGGCATTCCTTTTTACGTTGCCTGTCCGCTCTCCACCATTGATCTGGCGGTCCCGGATGGCGGCGCCATTCCGATTGAAGAACGTGCGGCGCATGAGGTCACCGGCTTTCGCGACTGCCAGTGGGCTGCCCAGGGAGTGCAGGTACGCAATCCGGCCTTCGACGTGACGCCGGCCGAACTGGTGACGGCCTTGATTACCGAAAGAGGCGTGCTGTACCAACCCGACAGGGAAAGCATCGCCAGCTTGCAGTTCAACGCCTGACTCGCTACGTCATTGCGGGCCCCTGATTTGTCATTGCGTCCCCGGATCAGGTCCGGGGTTTCAGCACCCGCAATCCAGTGTTGGCGTGGCACTGGATCCCGGATCAAGTCCGGGATGACAGTTGCTGGTCCGGGATGACAAAGCTGCCCCTACTTCAGCCAGCCGCGCTTCCTGAAGTACCACATGGGCACCAGCGCGCTCGCGACCATCAGCGCTAATGCATAGGGGTAACCCAGCGTCCATTCGAGCTCCGGCAGGAACTTGAAGTTCATGCCGTAGATGCTGGCAATCAGCGTGGGCGGCAGCAGCGCCACGCTGGCAACCGAGAAAATCTTGATGATCTTGTTCTGGTTGATATTGATGAAACCGACGGTGGCGTCCATCAGGAAGTTGATCTTGTCGAACAGGAAGGCAGTGTGCGAATCGAGCGAGTCCATGTCGCGCAGAATCTGCCGCGCTTCTTCAAACTGTTCGGCATTGAGCATCTTGCTGCGCATCATGAAGCTGACGGCACGCCGGGTGTCCATCACGTTGCGCCGGATCCGGCCGCTCAAGTCTTCGTGGCGCGCAATGGCGCCCAGCACTTCGCCGGCCAGCGCGTCGGTCATGTCGCCCGAAAGCACTTTGGTGCTGACTTTCTCCACATCGTCGTAAACGCTTTCCAGGGTGTCGGCGGAGTATTCGGCGTCCGCGTCAAAGAGCTTGAGCAGCACTTCCTTGGCGTCTTCGATCAGCCCCGGGGCCCGGCGTGCCCGCATGCGCAGCAGGCGAAACACGGGGACGTCCTCGTCGTGAATCGAGAACAGCACGCCTTTGCTTTTGAGTTCCGGGTTTTCCAGGTTCAGGATGAAGGCGACGCGCACGGTGCGCGGTTCGGTCTCGTCGGCGATCAAAAAGTCGCTGCGGATGTGCAATTCGCCGTTCTCCTCGCGGTAAAAACGTGCGGATTCCTCGATGTCTTCGTCCATCGCGTCTTCCGGGATGGACAGTCCGTAATATTGCTTGACCCAACGCTTCTCTTCCAGCGTGGGTGACTCAAGGTCAACCCAGATCGGCTGGAATTTGGACAATTCTTCCAGGGCCTCGATTTCTTCCTGGAACAGCCGGCCGTTGGCGAGCGTGAAGATGTTGAGCATGGCTTACTCCCTCATAGTGGATTGCATCTGGCAGGTTTGCGGGTTTCGGCTTTCAACCCCGATGCAGTCAAGGGAATTGAAAGCTAACGACTGGGAACGGGTAACAAGGAGTTTTCTCCGGTAATTGAGGTGGCGAAATTATCGCACTGCGCCGCGGCTTGCGCTGTGCAGAAATATTTCTGAAAGTTCTGCTTTAATTGCATTGCGTCAACAAATGCTATTGCACTTTAAACGCACAGGGGGCATAGTGAATTCGTTGAAATCTTTTTTAACACGCAACGCAACTGGAGAGTATTTATGAACCTGACGATCAGCGGCCACCATCTTGAAGTTACACCCGCACTGCGCAGCTATGTCACTAGCAAGCTTGATCGGATCGTTCGGCATTTTGACCAGGTGGTCGACGTCAAGGTGTTGCTGACTGTGGAAAAGCAGAAGGAGAAGGAGGGTCGACAGCGAGCGGAGTGCAACATCCACGTCAAGGGCTCCGATATTTTTGCCGAGAGCTCGGACGCTGACCTTTATGCCGCCATCGATGAGTTGGTGGACAAGCTCGATCGCCAGGTGGTGCGGCACAAAGACCGCCTGCAGGACCATCACCACGAAACGCCGAAACGCGAGGTGCAGGCTTGAGGGCATAATCTGGCCCTGAATCATGAACCGACTCTCCAACATCCTGAGTGCCGAGCAAGTGCTTGTGCAGGTTGAAGCCAGCAGCAAGAAGAGAGCCTTCGAGGAGGCCGGGCTGCTGTTTGAACGGCTGCATGGACTGAGCCGGGCTCTGGTGACCGACAGCCTGTTTTCCAGGGAGCGACTGGGCTCCACCGGGCTCGGGCATGGTGTGGCCATACCGCATGGCCGTATCAAGGGCCTGAAAGCGCCGATGGCGGCGGTTTTTCAGCTGGCGGCGCCGATTATCTTTGACGCCCCCGATGAACAGCCGGTGGCACTGCTGATCTTTCTGCTGGTCCCCGAAGCAGCAACGCAAAAGCATCTGGAAATTCTGTCGGAGATTGCCGAACTGCTGAGTGACGCTCCCCTGCGTGAGAAACTCTCCAACTGCGCCGACGCCGGCGAACTTCATGGCCTGATCGCCGGCTGGCGCTCGACCCAGCTGGCCTGATGCCGTGAAGCCCAACGTTGTCAGCGCCAACGTACTGTTCGAGGAATTTCGCAACACGCTGAAGTGGGAATGGGTGGCTGGGCTGGGCGCCTCCGAGCGGCGCTTTGACGAGGGTGCGGTGCGCGCTGCGCGCTCGGGCGCCGATCTGGTCGGCCACCTTAACTACATTCATCCCTACCGCATCCAGATTCTGGGTGAGCGCGAAATCGCCTACCTCACGAACGCTGGCGCCGACGACTGTGCGCGCCGGACTTCACGCATCGTGACACTGGAGCCGCCCGTCTTGGTACTGGCCGATGGCCAGCGCGCGCCGCCGGCATTGCTGACGATGTGCGAGGAGGCGCAAATCCCGATGTTTTCGGCGCAGGGGTCCTCGGCGTTTGTGATCGACGTGCTGCGTGCCCACCTGTCCAAGCATTTTGCCGATCGCTGCACCATGCACGGCGTGTTCATGGACATTCTGGGTCTGGGCGTCATGATCACCGGTGAGTCGGGCCTGGGCAAGAGCGAACTCGGTCTGGAACTTATTTCGCGCGGCAACGGTCTGGTAGCCGATGACGCAGTCGATCTTTATCGCATCAACCAGGACACCATCGAGGGCCGCTGCCCAGAATTGCTGATCAACCTGCTTGAAGTGCGCGGTATCGGTCTGCTCGATATACGCTGCATTTTTGGCGAGACAGCGGTGCGGCGCAAGATGCGTCTGAAGCTGATCGTGCACCTGGTCCGGCGCGAAACGCTGGAGCGCGACTACGAGCGCATGCCGCACGAGCCGCTGACCCAGGACGTCCTGGGCGTCCCGGTCAGAAAAGTCGTGATTCAGGTGGTGGCCGGTCGCAACATTGCGGTGTTGGTGGAAGCGGCGGTGCGCAATACCATTTTGCAGTTGCGCGGCATCGATACCTACCAGGAGTTTGTCGAACGGCAGCGCAAGGCGATGGACCCGCAGGAGCAGGACGGTTAAAGCGGGTCGCTGCTGTGCGTTGGGCGATGCGGGCAGGCCTGCGTTGTGCAGTGGGCATAAAGGCTTAGCGCGTGGTCGGCAATGGCAAAACCCTTGGTAGCGGCCACGGCGTGCTGACGCTGCTCGATCTCGGCGTCGTAAAACTCTTCCACTTTGCCGCAGTCCAGGCACACCAGATGGTCGTGGTGCTGGCCTGCATTGAGTTCAAAAACCGCCTTGCCGCCTTCAAAATGGCTGCGACTCAGGATCTCGGCGTGTTCAAACTGGGACAAAACACGGTACACCGTGGCCAGCCCGACATCGGAGCCTTCTTCCAGCAAGACCCGATAGACATCTTCGGCCGACATATGGCGGCGCGCATTGCCCTGGAATATTTCCAGTATTTTCAGGCGCGGGAGCGTTGCCTTGAGTCCCGTGCTTTTGAGTTCGTCGATAGTGGTCATGGGTGTCTCTGTCTTGGCTGCCGATAGTGCGCAGCTGCGGGTACAGCCGGTACAATGGGACGATCATATCGCTACCCATCCGTTCATCCCATGATTGACCTTTATCGTCGCAGTGTCCGCCTGATCATGCTCCTGACCAGCACCGCAGGCTTGCTCGCTTGTGGAAGTCTGGACAATGCCAGCAACCGGATCGTCGGTGTGGTGACGCCCTACAAAGTGGACATCGTGCAGGGCAATTTTGTCTCCAGCGAGCAAGCTGCCCTGCTCAAACCCGGGACAACACGGACCCAGGTGCGCGATATTCTGGGCACACCGTTGCTGATGAGCATTTTTCATGCTGATCGGTGGGACTATGTTTTTACCTTGCAGCGCCAGGGCTTGCCTTCACAGTTGCGCAAGCTGACGGTCAGCTTCAAGGGGGACTTGCTGGATCGCATCGATACCGAACCGATGCCGACCGAGGCCGATTTCGTTGCTTCGCTGGATTCCGGGCGTCCGACCGGCAAGGTCCCAGTGCTTGAATTGAGTGAGGAAAGTTTGAAGCTGTTGCCCGCTCCGGCGAAGAAAGTTGATGCCAAGCCGTTGCCGCCACTACCCACAAGCTATCCGCCGCTCGAGCCGGCCACTCGCTAGAGGGCAGTTTGACCATGAGTGGCAGCACCCGGACCCAGGCCATTGCCGTGGCAGGTGCATCAGGCCGCATGGGCCAGATGCTGATTGAGGCGGTACGCGCCGACCCGCGTTGCGTGTTGGTGGGCGCCCTCGATGTCGTTGGCAGCGCGTCCCTTGGCTTGGACGCCAGTGCCTTTCTCGGGCAGAGCTGCGGCGTGCTGATCACCGCTGACCTCACCGCCGGGCTGCAGCAGGCCGGTACCCTGATTGATTTCACGCGGCCAGACGGCACGTTGGCGCATCTGGGTGTGTGCCGCCAGCTTGGTGTCAACATGGTGATTGGCACCACCGGCTTCAGTGCCGCACAGAAGGCTGAAATTGAAGCATCCGCGAAAGACATCGCCATCGTCATGGCGCCCAACATGAGCGTCGGCGTCAATGTCACTCTCAAATTGCTGGAGATGGCGGCGCGCTCCTTGGCCACGGGCTTCGACATTGAAATCATCGAGGCGCATCACCGGCACAAGGTCGATGCGCCGTCGGGTACCGCGCTCAAGATGGGTGAGGTGATTGCCGGCGCCCTGGGGCGCGACCTCAAGGACTGTGCCGTCTATGCCCGCGAAGGTGTGACCGGCGAACGTGATCCGTCGACCATCGGCTTTGCCAGCATCCGCGGTGGCGATATTGTGGGTGACCACACGGTACTGTTTGCCGGCACCGGCGAGCGTATCGAGATTAGCCACAAATCAAGCTCGCGTGCCACCTACGCGCAGGGCAGTTTGCGCGCGGCGCATTTTCTGGCGGGCAAGAAGTGCGGTTTATTCACCATGGCTGATGTGCTGGGCCTGCAATGAACGTGGCGCAGTTGTTCTTGCAGGGCGACGCCGTGACGCAGGCGGTTTCACTGCTGCTGCTGGCCATGTCGGTGGGCAGTTGGGTCGTTATTCTCTGGAAGAGCTGGCTGCTGCGACGTGTCGGTCATGATGTGAGGCGCGCCACGGCGGCCTTCTGGCAGTCGGCCTCCGTCCCGCAGGCGCTGGAAAAGGTGAAGGCTTTTGACCGGGAGGCATTGGTAGTGTCTCTGGTCTTGTCAACAAGAATTGAGGAGCAGGGCACTTTGGCCACTGCCGGCGACAGATCACAGCAGCTCACCCGTGTCCTGCGCGATGCGCTGCACCGGGCACTGGCCAAGCTGCAGTATGGCCAGGTGCTGCTGGCCACGGTGGGTGCGACCGCACCCTTTGTCGGTCTGCTGGGCACGGTCTGGGGCATTTATCACGCGCTGATCGGCATAGCCACGGCGGGACAGGTCACCATCGACAAGATCTCGGGGCCAGTCGGAGAGTCGCTCATCATGACCGCGGCTGGACTGGCGGTTGCCATTCCGGCCGTGCTGGCCTACAACGTGCTGGGACGCGTGATCGCACGCATCGAGGCCGAGCTTGAAGGCTTTGCGCGCGACCTGCGGGAATTGTTGGCGGTTACATAAGATGTCTTTTGGTCGCCTGGAACGCACACAGGGTTCGCAACCGATGAGCGAAATCAACGTGACGCCACTGGTGGACGTGATGCTGGTGCTGGTGGTTATTTTCATCATCACGGCGCCGCTGCTGGCGAGCTCCATCAAGCTCGATTTGCCGCGCTCGGATGCGGCCAAGCCGGGGGAAGCGCCGAAGTTTGTCAGCCTGGTGGTGGACAAAGCGGGGCGAACGTTTCTGAATGACCAGCCCTTGGCGTTGCCCGAGCTGGCCAGAAATCTGGCCCAAACGGCAGCCAGCCGTCCCGATACCGAGGTGCAACTGCGTGCTGACGCCTCTGTTCCCTATGGCAGGATCGTGGAAGTGATGGGTCTGGCACAAAAAGCAGGCCTGAACCGCATCGGTTTTGTCGCCGATCCGGTTGACAAACCCTAGAATCGACGGACTGCGGTCCTTTGGCCGCTTGAGTGAACCCAAAATGCAAGAAAAGTACCAGCACATCGAGGTCGAGAAGGCTGCGCAAGCCCACTGGAGCGCAGTGGATGCCTACCGCGTCACTGAAAATCCGGAAAAGAAAAAATATTACGCCTGTTCGATGCTGCCCTACCCCAGCGGCAAACTGCACATGGGCCATGTGCGCAACTACACCATCAACGACATGCTGACGCGCCATCTGCGCATGAACGGCTACAACGTTTTGATGCCCATGGGTTGGGATGCCTTCGGCCTGCCGGCTGAAAATGCGGCACTGAAGAATGGCGTACCGCCGGCAAAGTGGACCTACGAGAACATCGCCTATATGAAGGGCCAGATGCAGGTGATGGGGCTGGCCATCGACTGGAGCCGCGAAGTCGCCACCTGCGACCCGAGTTATTACAAATGGAACCAGTGGCTGTTCCTGAAGATGCTGGCCAAGGGCATCGCTTACCGCAAGACGCAGGTCGTGAATTGGGATCCGGTGGACCAGACCGTGCTGGCCAACGAGCAGGTGATCGACGGCAAGGGCTGGCGCACCGGCGCGGTGGTGGAAAAGCGCGAGATCCCGGGCTACTACCTGAAGATCACCGACTACGCGCAGGAGTTGCTCGAGCAGGTGCAGTCGGGCCTGCCGGGCTGGCCCGAGCGCGTCAAGCTGATGCAGGAGAACTGGATTGGTCGCAGCGAGGGCGTACGTTTTGCTTTTCCGCACGAGATCCGGGACACCGCCGGCGCACTGATCGGCGACGGCAGGATGTATGTCTTCACGACCCGCCCGGACACCATCAAAGGCGTCACTTTTTGTGCTGTGGCACCGGAACATCCGCTGGCTGTCCATGCGGCGCAGGGCAACGCGCCACTGGCGGCCTTCATCGAGGAATGCAAAGCCGGCGGCACAACCGAGGCCGAACTGGCAACGCAGGAGAAGAAGGGGCTCGATACCGGTTTGCACGTGACGCACCCGCTAACCGGCGACGTTGTGCCACTGTGGGTTGGTAATTACGTCCTGATGAGCTATGGCGACGGTGCCGTGATGGGTGTGCCGGCGCACGACGAGCGCGATTTTGAATTTGCCCGCAAGTACGGCCTGCCGATCAAGCAGGTGGTGCATGTGGACGGTGAGCACTACGACTACGAGCACTGGCAGGACTGGTACGCCGACAAGCAGCGCGGTGTGGTCATCAATTCCGGCAGTTTCAGCGGCATGTCGTTCACTCAGGCAGTAGACGCGGTCGCGCACAAGCTGGCCGGCAAGGGCCTGGGCGAGAAGAAAATCACCTGGCGACTGCGCGATTGGGGCGTGAGTCGCCAGCGCTACTGGGGCACGCCGATTCCGATCATCCATTGCCCGGAACACGGCGCGGTGCCGGTGCCCGAGAAGGATTTGCCGGTGGTGCTGCCACTGGACTGCGTGCCTGATGGTTCCGGCAACCCCTTGCACAAGCACGCCGGCTTTCACGCTGGCGTCGTTTGTCCGATCTGTGGCGCGGCGGCCCGGCGCGAGACCGACACCATGGACACCTTTGTCGATTCGAGCTGGTACTACATGCGCTATTGCGACCCCCGCAATGAGCAGGCGATGGTGGCCGATGGCGCCGCCTACTGGATGCCGATGGACCAGTACATCGGCGGCATCGAGCACGCCATTCTGCACCTGCTGTATGCGCGCTTCTGGACCAAGGTGATGCGCGATCTCGGACTGGTCAAGGTCGATGAACCGTTTACCAAGCTGTTGACGCAGGGTATGGTGCTCAATCACATCTACTCGCGCAGAAACGAGAAGGGCGGCGTCGAGTACTTCTGGCCGGCTGAGGTGGAGGATATTCAAGACGCGGCGGGCAAGGTCACTGGTGCCCGGCTGAAAGAAGCCAAAGGCAACTTGCCGGCTGGCACGCTCATAGCCTACGAAGGCGTGGGCACCATGAGCAAGTCCAAGAACAACGGTGTCGATCCGCAGGACCTGATCGAAAAATACGGAGCGGACACAGCGCGCCTGTACACCATGTTCACGGCGCCGCCCGAGGCCACCCTGGAGTGGAACGACGCTGCCGTCGAGGGCTCCTATCGTTTTCTGCGACGGCTCTGGAATTTTGGCGTCAAGCTGCACGGCGGTGGCGCCGGCCTGCCGGTTCAGCACAAGTTGCAGGGCATCAGTTTTGGCAAAAGTGCCAAAGCCCTGCGGCGCGAAATCCATAGCGTGTTCAAGCAGGTCGATTACGACTACCAGCGCATGCAGTACAACACGGTTGTCTCTGGCGCCATGAAGATGCTCAATGCGCTCGAAGGCTTTCAGGATGATGGTGCCAGCGGCAACCCGGTGGCGCTGCGTGAAGGCTTTGGCATCCTGCTGCGCGCCATTTACCCGGCAACACCGCACCTGACCTACGCCTTGTGGGTAGAGCTTGGCTACGCCGCCGACTATGGCGACCTGCTCGATGCGGCCTGGCCGGTAGCGGATGAAGCGGCTTTGCTGCAGGACGAAATGGAGCTCATGCTGCAGATCAACGGCAAGCTCAGAGGCTCGATCGTGGTGCCATCGACCGCGCCGCGTGAAGACATCGAGCGAGCGGCCATTGAGAGCGAGATTTTCCAGAAGCTCTCCGGTGGCGCAGCCATCCGCAAGATCGTGATCGTGGCGGGTCGTCTCGTCAACGTCGTCGTCTGAAGCAGCTTGCCATGAATCGTCGCAGCGCGCTGGTAGGGATGTACAGACTGGGCAGTAGCGGCTTGGTTGCGCTGGCGCTGACGGCTTGCGGATTCAAACTGCGTGCCTCGCAGGATTTCGCCTTCTCTTCGCTGGCCATAACGCCCCAGCCAGGCGGGCCGCTGGCCATCGAGTTGCGGCACTCCTTTGGCGGCGCGGTACGCGTCCTGCGGCCCGAGGAAGCCTTGGATCAGGCGCAGCTTGTGCTCGAAATTCTGCAGGAGCAGCGCGAGAAGATCGTGGTGGGCGTCAACAGTTCGGGCCAGGTGCGTGAATTCCAGCTGCGCATTCGACTCAAGTTCAGGGTCCGCAACGCCCAGGGGCAAGAACTGGTGGCGCCGGTCGAAATCGTGCAGCAGCGCGACATCAGCTTCAACGAATCAGCCGTGCTGGCCAAGGAAGCCGAAGAAGTCCTGCTGTACCGCGATATGCAAAGCGATATCGTGCAGCAGTTGCTGCGGCGACTGGCGGCAGTGCGGCCCGTCTGAAATTTGTGTTTTATTCTCTTTATTTCTTGGGTTCTTCCCCCACT
>Ga0194063_10000433_pt1 | contig 31080 bp, 24 predicted proteins | sample SepL3720m_MetaG_FD_155459 | JGI IMG/M metagenome (GOLD analysis project Ga0194063, IMG submission 155459) | Anoxic zone freshwater microbial communities from boreal shield lake in IISD Experimental Lakes Area, Ontario, Canada - Sep2016-L373-20m | ecosystem: Environmental > Aquatic > Freshwater...
TCACGTTTCCTGGAGCACGGGACATGACGTTCACTTACAACACACAGACGGGAAAAAAGCACTTGGTCAGCAAAGTAACAAGCCCGAGCGGGTTTGATGTGGAATACACCTACACGAACAACCTGCTGACCGGCATTGGTAAGACCAACGGCCAGATCCTCTCCTACAACTACCACACGTCAACGAATCCGGACAACTCGGCGTGGGTTATCGGATGGCTGACAGAAATCACCTACGCCAACGGCGGCAAGGTGGAAATCACGTACAATGGGCAATACGGGCAGCCCGGAAAGTTGAAGGCGACCAAGGTCACCGGGCCGATGGGCTACGTGGCTGATTACACCTATACGGAAACGGAAATCCAAGGGCAGGAGAAGCCGAATGTGACGTTTGTGAAGAAAGATTCACTCGCCCAGGAGACGACATACGCGCTCACCGACAATCAGACCAAGAAGAGGGTGACCGATGCCTTGGGGAATTGGACGGAAAGCGTGCAGGATGCCAACGGGCTGACAACGAGTTCCCGCAACAAGCGAGGGAAAACGACGACTTATACATACGACACCGGCAGTACGGACATCTTCGCACGCTCCAATAGGATCTCGACAACTAACCCGCTCAACAAAACGTGGGAGTATGAATATGATGGCAACAGTTTTCAGACGAAGGCGACCGATCCGCTGGGACACAAGGTGGAGTGGACCAACGACAATGTCGGCAATGTGCTGACGCAGAAAAATGGGCTCGCACAAACCACGCTCACCAACACCTACACGACCACCGGAGCAAAGGGGCTTCTCGCTACGAAAAAGGACGGACTGAATAACGAAACGTCGTTCACGTACGACACCTTCGGGTTGGTCACCAAGATTACGGACCCTGCCGGAAAAGAAACGGCAATCGAGTACGCTAACGATGGGTCTGGTAACCTGACGAAGGTGACAAACGCTCTGGGGAAGGAATGGAAGAGGGAATACAACGGGTTCTACAAGGTGAGCAAGACGATTGATCCACTCAATAACGAGACAGCATTTGACTATGATACGATGGCAAATCTGTCGAAGGTGACCGATGCGGAAAACCGGACAAGGGAGATGACCTACGACAAGCTCCAGCGCGTTACCTTGATTAAAGATGCGTTGAGTAACATGACGTTATTTACGTATGACGCTGAGAACAATGTCACAAAGATCACCGACAGCCTTGCACGGGAGTATACTAGCACGTTTGACGTTTTGAAACGTACTAAAACATGGAAATTTCCTGACACCAATCAGGAAAGCTACGACTATGATGCAAACGGGAACCTCATAAAGATCACCAATCGAGGAGGCGAAGAAATTAGTTTTAATTACAACGATGCAGACCGCCTCTCAAGCAAAACCTGGCTAGGAACAACCAACACGGTTTTCACCCCAATCTACGACGACGCGAATCGCGTGACTAATTTGACAAAAGTCGAGAGCGAGACTACGGTTTCACAAATTGGAGTGACCTACAACGCAGCCAACCAGATGACGGCGATCAATGCGGAGGGCCACACGATGTCCTATGCCTACGACAGCGCCCAGCATCTGAACCAGATCACCTACCCGTCTGCGGAAGTCGTCAAATATGGATTCAACAGCCGGGGACTCTTGGAAAGCATCAAAGACGGATCGAATGCGGCCATCGCCGATTACACTTTCGACGATGCGGGTCGTGTGACCAAAAAAAACCTCCCCAACGGCTTGGAGTCAGTGTATGAATACAACGATCCCAACTGGGTGACGAAGGTCACTTTGCGGCAGACTGCCAACCCCACAACTGTGCTTCAGAGTTTCCAATACGGGTATGACAAGGTGGGAAATCGCGTATGGGTGAAGTATGCCAATGGCAGCGGAGACGTGTATCGCTATGATGCCACGTATCAACTTACGGGAGTAAAATACGGGGTGAGCAACCCGCAGGATGGATACGATCTCGCAAGCGGTGAGAACCGGGCGGTGACCTACACGTATGATGCCCTCGGCAACCGGACGGTCGTTCTCGACAACCTCACCCTGACCAACTACTCGGTCAACAATCTGAACCAATACACTCAGATTGACCTGAACAATTCCTATACCTACGACACAAACGGGAACCTCACAGGCAACGGGCTATGGACGTTTGGCTATGACCGCGAGGGACATCTCGTCTCGGCGAGTAAGAGCGGAACGAGCGTCAGCTACAAATATGATGCACTGGGTCGTCGGACTGAGAAGAATGTCAACGGGACGGTAACGAAGTTTGTTTATTCGGGGCAGGATCTCATCGAGGAGAGGGATGGCTCGGACAATGTGACTGCCAAATATATTTACGCAGGGGGAATCGACAACCCGGTAGAAGTGATCAAAGCAACCGGCTCGTATTTCTTCCAGCAGGATGCGCTTGGCAACGTAACTGCCTTGACGAATTCGAGCGGTAGCATCATCGAGAGCTACACGTATGACGCCTTTGGAAAACCCAAGATCAAGGACGGCGGCGGAAACCTCATTGACATTCCTTCCACACCATTTCTTTTCACGGGCCGCGAGTTTGATGCTGAATCTGGCTTATATCATTACCGCTCCCGCGCATATTCCTCGGAACTCGGGCGGTTCTTGCAGATCGATTCAATTGGGTTTTCGGGAGGCGATACTAATTTGTATCGGTACGTCGCCAATAATCCAGTGAGATATATTGATCCACTAGGACTCTGTCAAGAAGGAGAAGGGCAACCTAGCAAAGATCAGCTTGGCACCGAGGGATCTTTGGAAGCACTGGACGAGTCGAAGAAGGAGCCAAATGAAAAAAAACGACTTGAGTATTGTGGATCCATTTGTGAGAAGTGCGAGAATGGTGAGTTGAAGCGATTCCGCACAGCCGCTAACACGTCCGGGTTTACTTCTGTATGCTATCCTGACCGAGTGTCCCCATGTCCTGCTGGAGCGAAATCCGTTGGATCTTTTCACAATCATCCAGATCGGTCTCCACTTAGTCCCCAAGACAGAGCTCGTGCCCGAAGTTATGGAACCTGTTATATGGCCAACAACCCTTCAGGAGAGAATCCGGGGCGAACAGATGTTAGTAAAACAGATGGGTTTGGAGGTCAAACAATTCAATCAACTCGATGATGCGATCATTTTTAATAAAATATCTGGTGATTTCCCTCTTAGCCTTTTGTTGTCATTCATTGGTTCAGGCCGATGAGTTGGGTGCTCCCGTGTCGCTAGTTTCGTTAATTGTAAATCCGGATAAATACGATGGCCATAAAGTCAATACGGCCGGAATATTAGCATGGCAGCGTGGCGAGCAATCTATTTATTCAACAAGAGAGCAAGCTGAGAATATTAACATTACTAACTCTATTTTGCTCCTTTTGACCGAAGATGATGCTAATAGACTGTTAAAGAAGTATCACGTGACAATAGATGAATGCAATAGATCTTGGATTGAAATTCGCGGTGTATTTTCACCTGGGAAAGACAATTTCCCAGGCGCATTAATGGATATCGTGGAGATCTATCCGCAGGGACTGATTTTAGGGCGACAAAACAGCACTAAGAAAACACCGCAAAAAAAGCCAGAGCTCAACATGAACCCACTCACCCACTAGTGTAGTGTCTCACAATTGGCTGGTATTATCAGTTTGGATGTTTCCCCAGAACGACGCCGATGTTTTATGCATTATTATGCAGATAATAACTCCAGTTGTTTCTGAGACTCCACACTAGTGTCGAAGGGGCCCCGAAGGTCGAGGGGGGGCCGTGCATGTGCAAAGAAAGGCAGAAAGGGCCTATAATCTAAATGTTCTGCCGGTGGTGATTTTTGCTCAAACGCCCGTCGAAGGGGGCAGGCCTCCATTTTAACAAACAAGTGAACAGCCGGGGCGATCCGGCATAAAAGCTGATGCAAGGGGTTCCGGCAGGTCTTTTTTTCATATCCCTGTTTATTCCTCGAGGCAAACCGGCTACATATTCCCATTCGCACCCGATGAGAGCCACAGCCAACTGTTCAATTCTGGCCCTTGATCGGACACTCGTGCGGACTGTTTTCCGTGGAATGGCAATGAAATGTTTCCCATATGGTTGATCGATTATGGCAAGAAATCCGGTCGCTCAGAAATTTGGTTCTAGCCGGATTGTTTGCTGGCATAATCACCGTAGTCTTTGGAATCGCCGCCTACCAGGTGATCAATGATGAAAAGGTGTCTTTTTCGGAACTCTACTGCCGATGGGACACCATCCATTATGAAGCGATCGCCACAGGTGGCTATGCGGCATCCCCCGAGCAGGCTTATCGCATTTGTTTTTTTCCACTCTTCCCCTTTCTCGCTGCTCCGTTTGTTCCGTTGGTTGGGGATGCAACGGTGGCCCTTGTGTTTGTGGCGAACCTTGCCTGCATTGCGGCATGTGTCGTTCTGCACAGACTGGCGAAGCTGGAATTCGACCGCGAGATTGCCGATACAAGCGTCCTTGTGATTCTTGTTTTTCCGACCGCGTATTTTCTGCATGTCGGATACACGGAGAGCCTGTTCCTTGCAACATCGTTGGCCGCTTTCCTGAGTGCGAGAAGAGGAGCCTGGATGCAGGCAGGCCTTTGGGCGTTTTTTGCGACCCTGACGCGCATGAGCGGGCTCGCTTTGCTTCCTGCGCTTCTGGTTGAGTATGCGCAACAATGCGATTTCCGCATTTCCCGTTTTCGCTGGAAGGGACTATTCGCCCTCGCCCCGCTCCTGGGACTTGCCGGTTATATGCTTCTGAATCTCGTGGTGTTCGGGGATCCTGTGAAATTCTTGGAATTGCAGGCGACGCACTTCCGCAGGACCCTGGATTGGCCTTGGGTGGGGTTGTCTGGAGACATTCAAGGTCTTGTGACGGCGGGACCAAGCGTCAAGATTGTCATTACGGATTCCAATATCCTGGTTTTCCTCCTTGCAACGGCAACTGTGGTATGGTCAGCGTTCCGATTGCGGCCGTGTTATACGGTCTATGCCGCAGCTCTTTGGCTGCTCACCTTCTGCTACGGATTTTGGATGTCGCTCCCCCGGCATGTCCTTGTGATCTTCCCCATGTTTTTTCTCCTTGCGGTGATGGTGCGTGGCAAACCGATGCTGCGCTTCGGCCTGGGTTTTGCTTCGGTGTTGCTGTATGCGCTCGCATTCCAGCAATTCGTGCGGGGGTATTGGAGCCAGTGACCCCGATGCTCGCTGCGCCGCAAAGCATTTGAGAGTGGATTTTATGAACATGCCAATGGTAGCCTGACAAAATGACAAGAGGGATTGTGCTTTTCGCGGTGATGGCGGGCACGGCCATGGCGGCTGTCGAGATTGATTTTGCCGATGGTCGCAAGGAGACTTTTGTCTCCGCAAGCGTGGAAAACGGCAAGCTGAAATGCACCTCGCGATACGGAACGGTGTGTTTGCTGCCAGTCACACTGGGGGCTGTCTCCAAAGCGCGGTATTTTCCAGAACTTGCGGATGCTACACCACCACCTCGGGCGGAAGTTCTCGTCCAGACACCCAATCCAACTCCGGCCCCGTCTGCGACGCCAACGCCGACACCAGCCAAGCCGAAGGCGGAAGCGAAGTCGTTTTTCACCTCCTTTGAAGGGAAGCTGAAGGAATTGAAGCACCTGCGCATCGCATATCCCCAGCCGCTGAAGTCCGCCCAATATTTCCTTCACATTCCGGCCGGGTATGATGGCAGCCAGCCATACGGGCTGATCACGTTTATCAACGCATCGGCCCGGATGGAGCTTCCCGCGGGGTGGGAGCAGGTTCTTGAGGAGAAAAAGCTGATCTTTGTCGCGCCACAAAATGCGGGCAACGACGTCCCCACTTTGAGCCCGCGCCTCGGGCTCGGTGTGGCTGGGGCGCAGGCGATGATGCGAGATTACAAGATCGATCCCAAGCGGGTCTATGTATCCGGGTTCTCCGGCGGAGCACGCTGCGCGACGATCCTGGGTTTTTATGCGTCCGATTTGTTTTCCGGCGTGATCGCGTTGTGCGGGGCAAATTTCCACGAGGCGGTCCCGCGCAAGGAGGCGACAGGCGAGGGCGAATACGGGGTTCAGCCCGCCACGGCAAACGAGGTCCGGGACGCCAAGCGCAAGGTGCGTTTCGCGATCATAACCGGGGAGACCGATTGGCGGCGCGGGAACATCGCGGATGTCTTCCACGGCGGCTACGAAAAACAGAAGTTTCAGGCGCGGCTGTGGGAAGTCCCGGGGCTCGGTCACGCGATCTGCGGACCGGAGACGCTCAAGGAAGCGGTGGAGTTTCTTGAAGAAACCAAGCGGTAAGCCAGGCCCGCGAATTACGCAAATGGGCGCGAATGCTGAATATTACCGAGAAAAGTCTGACTCACCATGCCAAGGCAGTTTTTGTCCTATTATTATATCTCCAATTATTCGCGCTTATTCGTTCCATTCGCGGGCAAGCATCGGATCCTTCGCGGTAGTTGCTATTCTGTTGTTCTCATCGCTGCTGCTGACTGCCGGCGAGCCTGCGGCGGTGAACATATCCCTTCCCGGGGACGGGATGCTGCTGCGGGCGAATGTCCCGATCTTCGGGAGCGTGCGTCTTCCGAAGACCGGCAAGCTCAAGAGCTGGCGTTTGGAATATGGGCTCGGGCCGTCGCCGAAAAGCTGGATCCTGATGAAGTCCGGCACGGAGCCGATAGAAAAAGACCCCAATGAGGCCGGGGAGATCAAATGGAATCCTAACAAAGAACCGACGGGAAACCTGACCAACTGGGCAACCGGCCTGGGTTCCTATGGCTATGGAACCTGGCAACAAAACCTGAACGGGATCTACACGTTGAGGTTGGTTGCCGAGACAACGGAAGGAAAGGTTTCTGAAGTTCGCCGCACGGTTTTCATCGGAGAGGCGATCCTCCGGACGTCCGGAGGGACAGCGATCAGTGCGGATCAGAAATGCCGGATTTTAGTGCCGCCGTTCGCGTTCGGCGGGGACATCGGGCGGGTTGTCGCGATCATCAGGCAGATCCCGCAAAATGCCAGCCCGGCCGGATTGTCGGGGGTCGAGGATACGCGCTATGAGGCGGCTCAAATTTACAAGACCATCCCGCCAACCATGCAGCTCCTGAGCCCGATCTACCGGGTGTATCCGAACGGATTCGAAGTCGAACCGCCCGCAACCGTGGAATTGGACGCCATTTCCGGGCTTGCAAAGCAACCGTCCGCTGGTTCCCCCCTGCTCCACCAATACAATCCGGAAACAAAAACCTGGGATCCGCTCAAGACGACATGGTTTGGAAACACAGCCAGCGCGTCAGTGAGTCGTTTCGCACAACCCCAAGCGTATTTGGCACTCCTGCGCTCGGGGGCGCAGACTATCACCGTTGATGTCCAGTGGATGCCCAAATCAGCATTGGATGGAACATGGATAGGAAAGGCCGCTCCCTCCGCCCATGTCTCAGTCGAAGGAGCGGGAAAGAAAGCCGAAGCCGTCGCCGATCCCGACGGTGCGTTTGCCATCCCATTCAAACTCGCTTGGGAGCCGACGGAATATCGCATTCGCGTCGTCCCGGCGGAAGGAATTGCGGTCGAGAAAAAGATCCCGGCCCGTCCGGGAGCGACGGTGAAACCGCTCACTCCCCGGCTCGCTGTCGAGGCCCGATATGACGCGGGCGACTACCTCCTGATTTCGTGCGAGGACAAGGGACTTCTTGGCACCCCGCCCCCCGGAGTGCGCTCGATGGCTGCGCGGATCAGTTCCAAAGATGCAAGGGGAACGGCGTGGTGCGAGCTCAAGGAGGCAATTCCCGGGAGCGGGATGTTCCTCGGGCGGATGAATGCGGGCGATCTTGTAGATAAAACGGGCCATTCTTTCCAACAGCCGCTTACTCTCGATGTCGGGGGACAGCGGGCAAGCGTGACCCTGCGGGATACCGAGCCGCCGGAAATCTCCTTCGACAGTCCGACGCATCCGAATTTCTTGTATCTTTCAGGCAGCGACGAGTCTCCGCTCCAGCAGACTTGGGCGCATTCGCGATCGAAAGTTGATGTTGTTGAAGGTGGTTGGCGGATAGCTGGGGTCGGTCGCGAGCCGTCCGCCCGCGTGGTATCTTGGCCGGTCGAGTCGTTTCCCGCCCGGGAATGGCCGATCATCGGGTTCACCTACCGGCTTTTTGAGCCGGCTCCTTGGCAGTTGCATATCCGGAGCGGAATGGAACTGGCGGCCTATCACTTCGATTCCAACGATGCCGCGGATCTCGGCCTTCCCGTGTATGCCCGGAGCGGGCCTCTCACCGCCGACGGTCATTGGCACTATTGGCAGGGCAACCTGCAAGAGGGAAAGTTCGCCCGTATTTCGGGCATTGCCCTCGGCTCGTGGGTGAAAACCGGTTATCGCCGGGTGGATCCGGGGTTCAAAGGGAACGATTCCCAGATTCTGGAAATCCGGGACATCCTGATCGGACGGCCTTCCAACTCCCCAAACGTGGAGATCCGCTGGCAGATCCGCGACCGCTCGCCCATCAAAGCCCTCATTTGGTGGGTGGACAGCGAGCCGGACAGCAAACCTCCCGCAAAATGGGACGGCGTCCTCTCGAACTTTGAGAGCATGCCGAAAAAGCCCGACCAAACCTGCAGTTTCAAGATCCCCGGCGACGGGCGTTGGTTTTTTCACATCCAAGCGACAGACGCCGCTGGAAATGTGTCCCGGACATTCCACTACCCGGTTTTTGTTTTTGGCACCGGGTCGGTTGCATCAACGCCGGATGAACGCCCATCCCGGCGCGCATTGACGTGGAGCCAGCCGGAGGGAAAAGTTGAACTCTGCTTGCGCGGCTGGGGGAGCTCGCTGGATGCAAAAACGCTCGTTCTCGTTTTCAACGGGATTTCCTTTCCCATCACCAAGCCCGTGTGGAACGCGGGAACCGAAACGCTGGCGCTGGACGCGAATTCTTTCCCCGATGGCCCCCCGCTCGGGTTCGATGGCGAGGTGGTTGGATTTCAGATTTCAGGAAGGGACATGGCAGGAAAACCCCTCGCGCCGCTGCCTTTCGAAGTAAAAATCCAGTCCATTTTCTCCTGGCAACCGCAGGACGGCGGTGGTCGGATTGTTTCCAGCGACCACAAAATCTCGTGGCTTGCCGCCTGGGAGCAACCGACCGCTCCTTGGCGGAAGTTTTTTCCCGGTGCGGCGAATAACGTCCTCCTATTGATGAATGTCAAACCGGGGCAGGGTGGCTTTGAAGTTGCCCGCTGGCGCCGCCCGGTCGTTTCTTCAGGTTCCCGGAAACTTTTCATGCGCGAGTCGATCAACGCGCCGGGATTCGATTGGGTGGACACTCTCCAAGCAAACACTCTTCGGGTTTTTGACGCATCAGGAACCCCCATCGCTCCGATGTCCGATTCCTCAACAGGGGATGCATGGATCACCCAACTCACGGGATCGGATCCCTTCCTGGCCGGACGGCTTCGCGTGACGATGCGACGCGGCAGACAACTGGAGCAGCGCATCGTGGATGCGAAGGAGCTTCAGTTTTTGTTGGACAACCAGGGGGCGGAAACCCTGCGGATCGACGCCTGGCTTCCTCCGGAGAATGGCTCGCTTTCGCTCGAAGCCCCCGGCGACCGCCGCTTGTTTTTCGGCGATGAACACGACTCGGAATGGAGGAAAACAACGGTCGTTTCATTGTCAGCCGAGAAGCAGTGGCGGAGAGTGTGCGTCCTTGTCATGCCCAAAAGCATCTACAAAAAAACACCCGGGGCCAAGGTCACCGGACAAACCTGCTGGTAAAAATGAAAACATCCCTTTCTCTGTCCTGCCTGAATTCTGTGGTGAAAATGCTTTTTTCGGGATTTGTTTTTCTCATGATTCCCGGAGCAGGGGCCACAGAACCCACAGCCGAAGAGTTGCTTTCGTATGCGAGTGCTCTGGCGACCAAGGGGCAAGTGGTCAAGGTGGGGGCGGATGGCATCGTTCTCAATGGCGAGTCCATCGAGGGAGTGGCCACGCGCCGCCCCTCGGATGCCATTGCGCGAGCGGCGGAACTGATCATGGAGAAAGGCATTGCCTCACGAAGCCTGAAGGAAATCGATCAGGCACTGGCACTCTGGAAGCAAATCGAGAATATCCCTTGTGCGATTCCCTATCTGCGAATGGCGGGCAAGGGAGGCGACTCGTTTTCCGGATATTGTCTCGCTCTCCTCGCCACGACGTATGCGGAATCCGGCGACATGGAGTCCGCAAAAGACATCTTTGATCGTCTCAATGGAACCAACCTCCGCGATGATCTGGATGCCATTGCCACCGCGCAAGCGGCGAGATTTTTACTCGCGATCGGAGAACGCGAACGGGCGGAAAAACTTGCCAAGGCGGTACTGGATCGCAGTGATCCGAACAAGTTTGGCGGGGCCTCGGGCGATGCGGCTTTTGCCATCGCGAGATCCGTCTTGAAAGTGGTTTCCGGCACCTCCGATACGGTGGATGCCGCCCGTGTGCCATTGCGGGGAGAAGCCCTTGAACGCGCCAGAACGGCACTCGCCGCAAAAGACTACGAAGGGGCGATTTCGGCTTTCGTCGAGCATCGCAGACTCATGCCAAGTGAACCATCCGCCCGCGACGCACTTTTGCAAGCGGCCGCGCTTGCCGCAAAACTCCAGCAAACTGATCGGGCGCTGGGATTCTACCGTGAGGCGGAAGTCCAATACAGTGCTTATCCGGAAGGCTGGAAGGCCGCCGTGGCGGCAGCGAGTCTGCTGGAGTCCCAAGGAAACCTCCCAGGCGCGCTCAAGAGTGCCGAGGAATCCCTTGCGAAAGCTAAGACTCCCGAGGCTGCCGCCTGGCTGACTCTCAAAGTCGCGGAGCTTTCCGCGCAAACCAAAGCACCGGACAAGGCTGCCGCCCTTTATGCAGAGCTTTTGTCGAAATTCTCCTCTCAAGACGCCGCCCGGGACGCATTCCAACACCTGCAGGCTTATGCCTCCCAAATCAAGGATTGGAAAAAGTTGGTGCGACGGCTGCAGGAGGTTGCGGCCAGTCACCAACTGAACAAGCGGGATCTCGCCCGATTGCGGCGACTTATCCTTGGGATCCATGTGGGAAACGGAGAAACTAAAGAAGCCCAAAGCTGGCTGAAATCGCTTCCGAAATCCCAGGACGACGGGATTGAGAAGGATCAGGCGTGGCTCTCGGCGTCGATTGCCCAGCAGGCAGCCGAAAAAAACGGTGCCCTTTCCCCGCGCGAACTCGAAAAAGCCATGGACGCCGGTATTGAGGCGGCCAAGTTTTCTCCACAATCCGAGGAGGCTCTTTCCGGTCTCCGGGCCGCAACCGTGCTGGCGACGATCCCCAGTCCCTCGAAACGACCGAACCGGGAGTTGGAAGCCAGCCTTCGAAAGCTGCTGGATTCGGAATACAAGTCAGAGGCTCGCGCGCTGTTGGTTCGATATTACGAATTCATCGGCGACACCCGGTCCATTCAAGGATTAAAATAGCATCAATCATGTCCAATCCATTCCAACTCATAAAAAAAGATTTTGTTTTCTTTGCCATGATCGTCTTCGTGGCGTTGCTGATCGGCCTCCTCACCAATCTGCTCCGGGAGAAACCCGTGCCGATTGCCTACGCCTCGAAGGAGGCGCGGTTGGATCGGGCAGTGCAGGAAATCTCCCAGCGTTCCAAGCCGACTCCATTCCCTGGTTTTCCGGAGGTGATGACCTTGGCGCAATTCTCGGATTTCGTGGGAAACCGGCGCGGCATCGTTCTGGATGCCCGCTACCGGATCGAACACCAACTGGCCCATGTGCCGGGCGCTCTGAGTCTTTCTCGGGAGGATTTTGCCGAGGCGTATGCCGCCCTGAAGGGACAGCTAGATCGCTCCCAGCCGATTGTCATCTATTGTGACGGCAACGATTGCGAGGACAGCAAGCTTGTTCAAAAAGCCCTCAGAGATCTTGGCTACAGCCAAGTCGCGGTATTCAAGGGCGGTTGGAGCGAATGGACTGCGGCGCGAAAGCCGAAAGAGGCAAGCCGATGATTCTCTGGAACAAGGCGGCTCTTTTCGCCGTGCGTATCCTCATCGGAGGGCTCTTTCTCTATTCCGGCATCCTCAAGGTTGCCTCCCCCCAGCCGTTCGCCGACAGCATTGCCAGTTTCGAAATCGTTCCATTTGGAGTGATCGGCCTTGTCGCCATCGGGCTGCCACCATTGGAGATTCTTTTGGGCGCGATGCTGGTCTCAGGATGGAGCGCGCGCCCGGCCATCTTCGGAGTTTTCCTGCTCTCTGTTGTTTTTTGTTTGGCTCTCAGCCAAGCCCTCGCACGGGGGCTTTCAGTGGACTGCGGCTGCCTTGGAGCCGGCCAGCCATCAATCGGGAACACGTGGTTTTCGTTGGGACGGGATATTCTGCTCATCGCGGCGTCTGGCTGGCTGTATGCCTCGTCTCAGTTGGTTTCCTCCATGCGAATGGGAAACAGGGTCAAATGACTTCCCAAAACTCCATCTGGGGCACCCCCGGAGGGAAGGGGCATCGAAAGAAAGGGATCCGATATTTCCGTTCCAACTTTCCAAGTGCCCATGCCACGGGAGTTGGTCGATGCCAAGAGCGGGGAACCCCGCCCCGTCACCCGAGAAGCTCCGCGCAGACTTTTTCCGCGCCGAAGTGTTTCTCGGCAAACGCGCGGGCGGCCCGGCAGTGGCGCGGGTAGTCCGAGGAAACTTCCGCGATGCCCGCGGCTGCTTCCTCCGGGGAGCTGAACGCAAGCACTCCTTCGCCCGAGGGCAGGTGATCCGTCCAGCCGGTGTCCTGCACGACGACCGGCTTCCCGGCCGCAAGGTAGCAGGCGCTCCGGCAGCTGAACCATCCGCTGCGCGAACGGACGTAGCCGTTTTTTGCGATGCTCCACTCGCCTTTCGAATTCGTGAGGAAGTCGTGGTAGCTGGCGTAATCCGGGATGTGGACATCCGGCTCGATGATCGTCCAGCCCTTCTGCGCGAGGGTTTCCGTCGGCCGGTTCTGCCCGACGCCCTGCCCCATCGCGAGAACGAATTTTTCCGGGGTGAGCGCCGGAAGATCCAGGAAGCGTGAGAACTCGAGATCCTTCTGCCCGTAGGTCAGCCCGCCGAATTCCTTGGGGGCGTAGCTCGCCCAGTTCATCACGGTTGTCCAGGCATCCGACGCGATGTGCCCTGCGCCCGCGGGCATCAGGGGCTTCGACCACCAGTCGAGGGCGACCGGCTGGACGGTCGGCCGCCAATCCAGCCCGCACTCTGGCACGCGGCAGCCCTCCCGGCCGATGTTCAGCCCGAAGGAGAAGTGCCTGTCGTGCGAGGTGACGCGCGAGGAAAACTCCGAGGCGGGATCCGCCGCGAGGCTGATCTGCGTGAACATCGGATCCCCGTCGAGGAAGAGTTTGAGCGGGATCGCGGCCGTCGGCTCGCGCAGCCAGCAGGCACCGGAGACATTTGCCAGCACGTCGGCCGAGGCCAGAATTTTTTCGGCCCCGCCGGCATCCGCGACGCCATGGTAGGTTCCATCCGCCCCGTTGCGGTAAATCCATCGGTCGCCCATGTCGAACTCGCGCATGACGCGGCCGAGGTAGCCGGTGTTGTGCGAGCAGTCCGCGCTCGGCTCCTGCTTCACCGGATCATAAGCCCACGCCGAAGTGTCCTCGAGATACCAGACATCGTGCCCGAGCGCCCGGAACCCCAGCAGATACTGGATGTAATCCCATGTGACCCCGCCAAACGCGTATTGTCCGATCAGCCCGGTGACGACGATTCTCATCGGCGGATGTTTAACAGGCGAAGACTTCGGAAACGAGGAATGATTTCATGTCGGGGAGGAGACGGGGCATGCCGGGGACCATCACTTCGCGGCCGGGGCTGACGGCGTCTTTGCTTTGGTTGGTCTTCAGTCCGGAGCGGAAGACAATTCAGAAAATCGCATCGACTTGGCGGGACGGGCGGCAGAGGATTCCGCGCACGATGTCGTTTTTGAAAGAGAAAGCGCTGGAGCGATTGAAGACCGCGTGGGAGGCGGGGCGGCTGGCCCATGCCTACCTGCTGTCCGGCCCCGGCGGATCGGGGAAGGAGTGGCTGATGACGCAGATGGCCGGGCTGGTTCTGGGGTCGCCGCATCCGGCCGCGCATCCGGATTTTCACAGCGTGGCCCCGGAGTCAAAATCGCGGCGGATCGTCATCGAGCAGATGCGGGCGATGGAGCAGGCGATCCAGATGAAGCCGTTGCTCGGGCGCACGAAGGTGGCGGTGGTCCGCGATGCCGACCGCCTGCAACCGCAGGCCGCAAACGCGTTTTTGAAGACCCTGGAAGAACCGCCGCCCGGCTGCCACATCTTCCTTTTGAGCGCGCTTCCGGAGGCGGTGATGGAGACGATCCTTTCGCGATGTATCTCCGTTCCCCTGCGCGAAAAATCCGGTGGCCGGACAGACGGCGGATCGCGCCCGGTGGCCGACGCGCTGGCCGGCGCGCTGCTGAAGCCGGGCGGGCCGGACATCGCCGCCGCCATGAATTTCACGCGGGTTTTTCAGAGAGCCACGGCGGCCGTGCGGGAGCAGGTGACCAAGGATCTCGAAGCAGAGCTCAAGCAGCAGATGAAGCACTACCGGGAATCCGCCGACGCGAAGTGGGAGGAGGGCCGCGAGGGCCAGATCAAAGCGCAGGCCGAATCGGCGGTGATCCGCGAGCGGGAAACCCTCCTGCACGATGCGGGCGAACTGCTCGCCGCCGCCCTGCGTCACCACCACGTGCCAGCTGCCCAGGGCCCGGCCTCGAAAATCGCACAGGCGAACCCGCCGCCCGTCCTCCTCCGGCGTCTCGCCGCGCTCGACCGCACGCGCGACCTTCTCGCCCGGGGAGTTCAGGAAGGGCTTGCGTTGGAGAGCGGTTTTCTGGAAATGATCGCGCCGCACCCATGAAACTCGTCGTCATCAAATTGGGAACCGGCGTCCTCTCCCGCACGGGAGGGCGCGCGCTCGACACCGCGCAGTTCCGCCGGATCGCGGGCGAGGTCGCCGCTCTCCACAAAGCCGGAACCTCGTGCCTCCTCGTCAGCAGCGCCGCCATCGCAGCAGGGGTGCGGGTGCTCGGTCTCGCCGTCCGGCCGGACGATTTGCCGGGCAAGCAGGCGTGTGCTGCGGCCGGGCAGCCCGAGCTCATGCGGATTTACGCGGCGGCGTTCCGCCCGCACGGCCTTCACGCGGCCCAACTCCTCCTCACGCACGGGGACATTGACAGCCGGACGCGCCGCGCCAACGTGCGGAACACGCTCGACCGCCTGCTCGCCGCCCGCACGGTCGTCCCGGTCATCAACGAAAATGATTCCGTCGCGGTCGAGGAGCTGCGCTTCGGCGACAACGACCGGCTCTCCGCCGAGGTTGCCCAGCTCGTGCGCGCCGACCGCCTGATCATCCTCACCAGCGTGGACGGCCTCCTCGACGCCGACAACCGGCGGGTTCCCGTCGTGAAAAATATTTCCGCCGCCGCCGGACTTGTCCGTTTGGAAAAAGGAGAGGAGTCCGTCGGCGGGATGAAGTCCAAACTCGAGGCCGTGCATCTTGCCGTGGAATCGGGCATCCCCTGCTCGATCCTCGATGGCCGGAAGCCCGGCCAGATCGCCGCCGCCCTCGCGGGCAAGGACGTCGGCACCCGGTTCCCAGCCCCGCAAAAGAAATATTGATTTCCGTCAATTTTCCAGCGACAACGACCCACTTGATTTCCACCATCCCGTGACCACCACCGATCCCAAAAACCCATCAACCGGCGCAAGAGCCGACCTGCGACCGGAACACATTCGCGACGCCGTGATCCGTCTGGCCGGCAATTCCCAGGACGGCATCCAGAGCGCTGGCGCGCTGCTGGCCCGGCTCGCCGGGCGAAGCGCGCAGGACGTGATGACCTACATGACCATCCCGTCCACGATCTCGGGCGGGCCGTCGCTTTTTCAAGTGCGTGTCGGCACGGGCGAAGTCTTTTCTCCAGGGGACGAAGCGGATTTCCTCGTGGCTTTTTACCAGCACAGCTACGAGGACAACATCGGGTTCCTGCGCGAGGGCGGCGTCCTGCTTTACGACTCGGACAATGTCCAGCCGGACAAGGACGACAAGCGGTTTGTCTATGTCGGCATCCCGATCACCGGCCTCACGGTCGAGGCGCTCGGGGGCACCGCGAAGGACAAAGGGAAAAACATTTTTATTCTTGGGTTGATCGCGAAGATCTTTGATCTGGATGTGGTGAAGCTTGAGCGTCTTCTCCGGGAGAAATTCGGCGGGAAGAACGAGAGCATCCTCAACACCGCGCTGATGGCGTTCCATGCCGGCTACGCCTATCCGGTCGGGAACGTGCTCACCACACGATACAAGTTCGACCCGTCGCAGGACACCGGCGCGCAGGTGACGATGGAGGGCAACCAGGCGCTTGCCTACGGGCTGATTGCGGGCGGGGTGCGCTACGGCGCGGCCTACCCGATCACTCCCTGGACGACCGTCATGGAAATCCTGCGTGCCGAGCTGCCGAAATACGGCGGGCTCTTCGTGCAGTGCGAGGACGAGATCAGCGCGGTCTCGATGGCGCTGGGGTTTTCCTATTCCGGGCATCTGGCGGTCACCGGGAGTTCCGGCCCCGGCATCTCGCTGAAAACCGAGGCGATCGGCTGGGCGACGATGGCCGAGATGCCGCTCATCATCGTGAACGTCCAGCGCGGCGGCCCGAGCACCGGGCTGCCGACGAACGTCGAGCAGAGCGACCTCTACCAGGCGATCTTCGGCGGCCACGGCGACAGTCCGCGCGTCGTGCTCGCCCCCTCGACCGTCGAGGATTGCTTCTACATCGCGATCGAGGCCGCGCGCATCGCAAAAAAATTCAGCACTCCGGTTTTCATCCTCAGCGACGCCTCGCTGGCCACCCGGATCCAGGCGTTTGACGAGCCGGATTTAAAAAGCGTGATGCTCGAATTTCATCCGGATCTCACGCCCCGCCCGGTCGGCTTCCAGCCCTATCCTCTCGATGCGATCACCCAGCACGCGCCGCCCGGCACCCGGATGCTGGGCGGGGTTTATCCGACCGTCACCGGCCTCGAGCACGACGAAATGGGCCACCCGACAGGCAGCCCGCGCCTCCATTCGGCCATGACGGCCAAACGCCGCAGCAAGCTCCAGCAGCTCGCGGCGGAAATCCCCGCGCCGGAGGTTTTCGGCGGACCCGAGGGCGACGCGCTGATCGTCGGCTGGGGATCGACCTACGGCCCGATCCACGAGGCGGTGAAGATCGCGCGCCAGCAAGGTGAAAGCCTCTCCGCCATCCACCTGCGGCATTTGAACCCCCTGCCCAACGGCCTCGAAAAAATCTTCGCGAAGTTCAAGCGGATCATTGTTCCCGAGATGAACGACCAGGGGGTCTACGGCTACGGCCAGCTCGCCACGATCCTGCGCGCCCGCTACTGCGACAAGAAAATCCGCAGCCTGAACAAGACGAACGGCCTGACATTTAACGTGAAAGAAATCCTCGAAGGAGTTTTGAAATGAGCGCCATCCCCCCGACCGCCGGCCCCACGCCGGAAAAGCTGACAAAAAAAGAGCTGACCGCCGACCATCCGACGTGGTGTCCTGGCTGCGGCGACTTTGCGGTGCTGGCCTCGTTTTACAAAATGCTCGAGCGGCGGCAGCTCCCGCACGAAAGCATCGTCACGCTGGCCGGCATCGGCTGCTCGTCGCGGTTCCCGTATTTCGTCAACTCGCACGGCGGGCATTTCATCCACGGGCGCGCGGTGCCGCTGGCATCGGGCGTGAGCCTCTCCCGCCCGGATCTTCATGTGTTCGTCTTCAGCGGCGACGGCGACGCGTTTTCCATCGGCGGCAACCACCTCGAGCACGGCGCGCGGAAGAACATCAACCTGACCTATGTCATCATGGACAACTCGGTCTACGGCCTGACAAAAAAGCAGACCTCTCCGACCTCGCCGCTCGGGTTCAAATCGAAAACCGATCCTCTTGGCGCGGTCGACCAGCCGGTCAACCCGATCAAAAAGCTCATCTCGGCAGGCGCGACATTTATCGCCCGCTCGCACGCGACCCAGGTCAACCACATGATCGCGATGATGGGTCGCGCGCTCGACCACCCGGGGTTCTCGGTGATCGAGATCCTCTCCGAGTGCGTGGAGTTTTTCCCCGGCGCCTTCGACTCGAGCAACCCGCGCAAGGGCGGCGCGTTCCCGCTGATCGAAGAGAAAAAAGGGGACGGCTCGCCCGGGGACGACGCGCGGCACGACACCGCCGACGAGGTCGCGGCCTACCGGCTCGCTGACCTCCCGCCCCCCGGCCGCTTCGGCGTCTTCTACGAAAGCGGACGGCCGACAAAAAATGCGCTCGAATCGCAATGGATCGCATCCACCCGCGCGAAGCTCGGAGGTGCCGGCGCCCACGAAGTTCTCCAAAAAACTTTCGACCGGATGAAGTGAGGCCGCAGGCCGCGCGGCGGCTTTCAGGGTTTGGACGCGGAGGCTTTTCAAGTCATCGAGTTTCCACGGGATCAGGAGTCCTGACACTTGCCGCATCGGTTCCGTTGCGGTAGCGTCCCCTCGCATGAGAAACCGGGCATTGAAAGAGGCGCAAGCGATTCTGGCCGCGCTGGTCGCCGCCTGGCTCCTTGCCGGGTTGTTTGCTTTGATGATCCCGTCGGTTGCGGCCGCCTTGGTCGTCGCCGTTCTGGCGGCCGCCATTCTTTTCACCCTTCACTTTTTCCGCGATCCCGAGCGCGTGCCGCCCCCCGGAGACAACCTGGCGGTCGCGCCCGCCGACGGGCTCGTCACCACGGTGGATGAGGTCGGGGAAAAGGAATTCCTCCACGCGCGGATGCGTCGTGTCGGGATTTTTCTTTCGGTTCTGGACGTCCATGTCAACCGGTCTCCCATCGCGGGAGAAGTCCTCCACTCCGAGCCCAAGCCCGGGAAGTTCCTTGACGCGCGCGACCCCGGCGCCTCGCTTTTCAATGTGAGCCGGACCTGGGTGATTTCCGGTCCCGCCGGAACCGTTCTTGTGCGGCAGATCACGGGAGCGATCGCGCGCAGGATCTGTCCCTGGGCGGTCGTGGGAGACTCGCTCTCCCGCGGCGAGCGGTTCGGCATGATCCGCTTCGGCTCGCGCACCGAGCTCCTCGTCCCCATGGACGCCGAGCTCCTCGTCCGGCCCGGCGACCGGGTGCGCGGCGGAGAAACCCCCGTCGCCCGCATGCCGGCCCCATCCCTATGAGCGATCCCAACGAACCCCGAATCTACCTCCTGCCGAATCTGATGACCGCCGGCAACCTGTTCTGCGGGTTCGCGGCCGTGCTCCGGATCATCGAGGCTTCCCTCCTCGTCGCCGCCGAAAAACCTGCAGGAACCCTCTACCACGAGGCAATTGCCTTCATCCTCGGTGCCTGCGTGTTCGACCTTCTTGACGGGAGGCTCGCGCGCCTCGGCGGGCACGAAAGCGCGTTCGGACGCGAGTTCGATTCCCTCGCCGACATCGTCTCGTTCGGAGTCGCGCCCGCGCTGCTCGTCTATCAGATCGTCCTCCGGGATTTCCAGAAAACCGGATGGCTGATCGCGTTTTTCTTCCTCCTCTGCGGCGGCCTGCGCCTCGCCCGTTTCAACTGCACCGCGGCCGCGGCGGGCGAGAGAACGGACAAGGATTTTCAAGGGTTTCCGATCCCGGCCGCCGCCGGGCTGATCGCCTCGCTGACGCTCTTCATGCTTTGGATGCAGGCCGACGAGCGCACGATCGGCCCCTGGAAATTTGCGCTCCCGGTCCTCCTCCTCTTTCTGTCGTTCATGATGTTCAGCCGCGTCCGCTACCCCAGCTTTAAAGGCCTCAACTGGCGGACCCAGCGCTCGCTCCCCGCATTTCTCGTTGTCATCGTCGTGCTCTCGTTCACTGCCATGAACTATCGCTGGATGCCGTCCGTCCTCTTCGTCGCGTTCCTCATTTACGGCTTCGTCCGCCCGTTCATTTCCAAGGCCATAAAAAAAGAAATCGAAGAGGACGACCCCGAGCCCAAAGAGACCCCCTGAACCCAGGCGGCGCCTGCGACCGGGATTCCATTGACATTTCGCGGCACCCCCCGCTTCCTATCTCCCTCGTGAAAAAAACGAACCAGCCATTTGAAGACCTTGCCGAAGGCGGCGAAGGGCCGTTCGAGTGGAGGACGTATATTCAGGCCGTGCTGGATCATCTTTGGATCGTGATCCTCTGCGCCGTGCTGGGTGCCGCCGCCGCCGGTTTCCTGCTGCTCAGGCAGGAGCCCCGATATAGCGCTCGCTCGGTGATCTTCCTCGAACTGGACAAGCGGCAAGTGCTGGGCAAAAGCGTCGAGTCCGTCGTGGACACCCAGATCCGCTCGGTGGACATGGTCAACACGATCGTGGAGACGCTCAAGGGCTATCCCTTCGCCCTCCGCGTTGCACAGCATCTGGAGATCGGCAGGAACAAAATGTTTCTGAAGGCGGTTCTCAGCGCGGACGAGATCCCCGACAAGCAGGCCGCCGGCATGCTCCTGGGCATGGTCACGGCTTCCTACCGCGAGGGCACGCGCCTCATTGATATCGTCTCCGTCACATGCAACGGAGAGCTGTCAGTGCTCCTCGCCGACACCTACGCCACGGAGTATTTGAGTCTCATCCTCGAGCAAAGGACGACCGCCACACGCTCGGCCGGGCAGTTTCTGGTCGAGGAGGCCGGCCGGCTCGGCGCCAAGGTGAGGCTCTCCGAGGAGGCGCTCCAGAGCTTCCGCGAGCGCGAGCGCGCCGCCTCGGTGGAAACGATGCTGACCCAGGCCCAGATCCGCGTCAACTCCCTGATCGCGGAAAGCTTCGCGGCGGAAAAGCGCCTGAAGGAGCTGAATGACGACCTCAAAATCGCGGAGGAAAAACCCTCCGACGCCGACTTTCTGCTCCAGCTTCCGAGCGTCGCCAACCACCCCGCCATCGCTTCTCTCAACACGGTGATCCAGGCCCAGAAGGACGAGATCACGTTGCTCACCCAGCGCTACCTGCCCGAGCACCCGCTCTTCACCTCCGCCACGAAGCGGCTCGAAGTGCAGCTCCAGAGCCGCAAGGACGCCGTGGCATCCTCTCTCGCCCAGCTCAGAGCCCTCCGCGACGAGCTCCGCAGCCAGGGCACGGCGCTCGCCACCAACCGCGCGGAGGCCGAGAAAAACCTCCTCGACATCACCGGAAAATCGGTGGAATACAACGCCATCTCCCGCGAGCTCCAAACCGGCAAGGCGCTCTACGATGCGATCATCAGCCGGCTCAACGAGGTCGATCTCACGAAGGGGCTCGCGGAGGAATCGATCCGCATCCATGAGCCCGCGCTCGGCGCGGCCCCGATCCCCGTGCCCTACATCAAGTTTTTCGTCCTCGGAATCCTCGGGGGAATCGGCGTCGGCGCGGCGCTATCCATCGGCCTCAGCATCCTCTTCCCGTCCTTCCGCACGATCGAGCAGACCGAGAAGGCGACCGGTTTCAAAGTCATCACGGCCATCCCGTTTCTGAAGAAGAAGAACCCCGGCCTCATCACCGCTTCGGATCGCGGCAGCGCCGCCGCCGAGGCCTTCCGCACCGCCCGCACCGCGCTCGCGTTCGCGGGAGAGCGGGATCAAAGGAAGACCTTCCTCTTCACGAGCGCCCTGCCCTCGGAGGGCAAAACGTTCTGCAGCGCGAATTTCGCCGTCGCCCTCACCCAGCAGGGATTCCGAACCCTCTACATCGACGCCGACTTGCGCAAACCCAGCGTCTCGAAGCTCGTCTTTGGCGAGCACCTCCGGCCGGGCCTCAGCGACATTCTCCTCGGCACAGCCACCCTGCAGTCCGCCGTCCGCAAGTCCCCGATCAATCATCTCGAGATCATCACCGCGGGCAGCCGCGCACCCAACCCGGCCGAGCTTCTCGCCGAGGACGCGTTCGCCAAATTCCTCCTCGAAGCGCGCGAATCCTACGATCGCATCGTCATTGACAGTGCTCCCCTGGTCGCCGTCAGCGACACCCTCCACATCGTCCGGCACGCGGATGCCAACTGCCTCGTCATCCACTCCAAAGAATCCACAAGAAAGTCCGTCAAACATGCCATCCGCCTCCTCGACGACCACGACCGCCCGCCGACCGGCATCTTCCTCAACATGCTCGACGGGGGCATTTCCAGCCACGCCTACTCGGGCCGCTCCGCCGGAAAATACGGTGACCACAGCGTTTACGGCAACTCCCGCCACGAGCATTCCTGATCGCGGAAGAAAAAGAGACCGGCACGGCGGCGCCTGCACCCGACACATCCGGGGAGAGTCGTTGACTTTGTCCTGAGGGTCACTTAACCACAGGAAGCAACATTTTTCCCGGACGTGGCCCAGAACGAAGATTACATAGTGGAAATCCTGATGGATGTCGGCGTGGTCACGCGGACTCAGGTCGAATACTCCCGCTCGCAGATGAAGGGTCACAGCGTGGTGGACGCCCTGGTGCTGGAGGGATTCATCTCACAGGAGGATATCGCACGGACGCTGGCCGCACAGAACGGCATGGAGTTCATGGATCTCGCGCAGATCGTGGTTCCCCCGAACATCATCGACCTCCTGCCGGTCGAGGATGCGCGGCGCTGGCGGGCGGTTCCGGTCGGCGAGCGCGAGGGCGCGCTGCTCATCGCGATCGGCGACCCGATGGACATGCAGACGATGGACGACCTCGCGTTCAAGCTGCAGCGCGAGGTCGAGTTCGTGTGCGCGACGCCGGACGCCATCCGCAACGGCCTGATCCAGTATTACGGCGGCGAGGGCCCGACCACATTCGGCGGGGAGACGATGGACGGCGGCGCCGAGGAGGCCGGGGCGGATGACGCGCCGATCATCAAGATGGTTTCTCTCCTCCTCGTGGAGGCCCACCAGAACCGCGCCAGCGACATCCACCTCGAACCGCTCGAGGCGAAATTCCGCGTTCGCTTCCGGATCGACGGCGTCCTGCAGGAAATGCCGAGCCCGCCGAAAAAGCTCCAGTCGGCGATGGTGAGCCGCATCAAGATCATGAGCGGCTCGATGAGCATCGCCGAGAAGCGCCTGCCGCAGGACGGCCGCATCCAGATCAAAATCGGGGACAAGGCGATTGATCTGCGGGTCTCGACGATCCCGACCATCCACGGCGAGAGCGTGGTCATGCGGATTCTCGACAAGACGTCGCTCATGCTCGGGCTTCCCGACCTCGGGTTTTTGTCCGACGACCAGGAGAAATTCGAGCGCCAGATCAACCTGCCGGACGGGATCATCCTCGTCACCGGGCCGACCGGATCGGGGAAGACGACCACGCTTTACGGATGCCTGAACTACATGAACAAGCCGGATCGCAAGCTGATCACGGTCGAGGATCCGGTGGAATACCAGATGAGCGGGATCAACCAGGTGCCGGTGAACGCGAGCATCGGGATGACGTTTCCGGCAGCCCTGCGCTCGATCCTGCGCCAGGCGCCGAACATCATCATGATCGGCGAGATCCGCGACCTGGAGACGGCGAGCATCGCGACGAACGCATCGCTGACCGGCCACCTCGTGCTTTCGACCCTCCACACGAACGACGCGCCGAGCGCGGTCGCCCGCCTCGTGGATATCGGGGTCAAGCCGTTTCTCGTCTCGACCTCGGTGCGCGCGATCGTCGCCCAGCGGCTCGTGAGGCGGCTCTGCCCGAAGTGCAAGGCGCCAGCCGAGCTCACGGAATACGAAATGCACATGCTCCACCTCGACGCCGGCCAGCTGACCGACTCGCACATCATGCGCCCTGTGGGATGCGAGCTCTGCCGGGGGAAGGGCTACAAGGGACGCATGGGAATCTTCGAGATCTTCATCGTGGACGACGAGGTCCGCAATATGATCAACAACAACGCCTCCACCATCGCGCTCCGCCAGCGCGCCAAGGAGCTCGGCATGCGCACGCTCCGCGAGGACGGCCTCCGCAAGGTCCTCGCCGGCATGACGACCGCCGAGGAGGTGCTCACCACCACCATGGGAGATCTCGACTAACCGCATGGACGCAAAACAGGTCACGGAAATTTTTGTCGAGCGCGGGCTGATCACCCAGGCGCAGGCCGCCACGTTCATCCAGGAGGCCGCCACGGGCGGGAAACAAATCGAGCAGATCCTTGTTGACCATTCGGTGGTGGAGGAGGACGGGTTCATCCAGGTGATTGCGGATTCGATCGGGGCCGAGGCCTACAACCTGAGCGAGTTCGCGCCCGACACGACTGTGCTCGGGCTGATCCCTTCCGGTCTGGCGCGGCTGCACGGGGCCGTGCCGATCATGGGTTCCGGGAACACGATCATCGTGGCGCTCACCGATCCGCTCAACCCGCAGACGATCGAAGACCTGCGGTTCGCGCTCGGCCGGGAAATCCAGGTGATGGTCGCCTTTCCCTCGAAGGTCAAGGCCCTGATCACCCAGCACTACGGGTCGGAGGTCACGAACTTCGACGACATCATCGCGCAGCTTGGCGCCGGATCGGACCTGCTGGTCACCGGCGGCGCGGGCGACACGTTCAACCTGCAGGCGGTCGCGGCCGAGGCCAATACCGGGCCGATCATCAAATACGTGGATCTGATCCTCGACAAGGCGATCGCCGCCCGTGCGAGCGACATCCATTTCGAACCGTTCGAAACCGAATTTAAAATCCGCTACCGGGTGGACGGCGCGCTCTACGAGATGGATCCGCCGCCACTGCACCTCGCCCTCCCGGTGATCTCGCGTGTGAAGGTGATGTCGAACCTCAACATCGCCGAGCGCCGCCTGCCGCAGGACGGCCGCATCCAGCGGACAATCGGCGGCCGCCAGGTGGATCTGCGCGTCTCGACCCTGCCCACGACGTTCGGCGAAAGCGTCGTGCTCCGCGTCCTCGACCGCTCGAGCGTGAACCTCGAGCTCGAGTCGCTCGGCATGCCGGAGGACATCTATAACTACATCCTTCATGTCATCGAGAAGCCGAACGGGATCTTCATCGTCACCGGACCGACCGGATCGGGAAAAACGACGACGCTTTATTCGTGCCTGCGAAAAATCAACACGATCGACTCCAAGCTCCTCACCGCCGAGGACCCGGTCGAATACGAGATCGACGGGATCATCCAGGTCCCGATCAACGAGGGGATCGGCCTGAATTTCGCGCGCGTCCTGCGGGCGTTTCTCCGCCAGGATCCCGACCGGATCCTCGTCGGAGAAACCCGCGATATCGAGACCGCTCAAATCGCCATCCAGGCCTCGCTGACCGGCCACCTGGTTTTCACGACCCTGCACACGAACGACTCGACCGGCGCCGTCACCCGCCTCGTGGACATGGGGGTCGAACCGTTCCTGATCTCCGCCTCGCTCGAGTGCATCCTCGCCCAGCGGCTGATCCGGAAAATCTGCACCGGCTGCCGGACCGCCTACGAGCCGAACGAACACGTCCTCGCCTCGCTCGGCCTCACGATCCACGACATCGGCGACAAAAACTTCTATTACGGCAAGGGCTGCGACGCCTGCAACAACACCGGCTACAGGGGCCGCAAAGGGATCTACGAGCTCCTCAAAATTTCCGACCCGATTCGCGAGATGATCAACGAGCGCACGTCGGGCGTCCTCCTCCGCCAGAAGGCGGTCGAGCTCGGCATGACGACCCTCCGCGAGGACGGCATGCGCTCGATCTTCGACGGACTTACCACCATCGAGGAAGTCATCAAATACACCTGAGTCCGACTGACCGCCGCGCTAATAAAACGTTTTTTGGGCTAAAACCCGATCGCGGATCTGCGGCCCATTTTTCCAATATCCTTCATATCTTCCCAGATCGCCAACCCGCGTCCGATCTGGTTGAGGGTCATATGAATTTGATATTGTTTTTGTGTGGTGTTGCCGATGTATCCCGCCTGTTCGATGAGCTCCAGCGTGATCGAATACTGCGGGCTCGGCCCCGAGGACATGCGGCCCTCGCCCAGGAAGTCGCGGACGGTATTTTCGTGGGCGACCGCCCGCCTGTTCCCGGAAACATAGGCGTCGTTCGTGACGTAGCAATACGCAACGCCCGACTTGTTCAGAGCGACCCTGATCGGGTTGAAGATCACGTTGGGATCAAAGTCATAAAGTGCCGTGTTGTTTCGGAAGGTGGAGATCGCAATGACAGAGCGCCCCTCGGAGCCTTTGCTTTTCAGGACGTTTGCGGCAAGCATGGATTGCGACATGACCGATGCCGTTTCCGCCACATCCTGGGGGTCAAGCCCCATGGTTGATCGGAACTGCGAGGTGCTCACCCGGCTGACCGAGTAAGAGGCACAGGAGCAAAGCGCAAGAGACGTCGCGCAGGTGAGGAGAACCAAGGCGTTCTTTATTTTCATTTTATTATTTGGCCGGGAAGAGTGTGAGCGTTGCGCAAGTTGGATTAGGAATGGATGAGACGCCCCGGATGGAAATCAGGTCATTCCCGGCCAGCGTCACCATTTCCAGAGCGGAATCATTGGGCGAAGTGGAGGCCATTCCGCTTGCCGAGCCCCATTGCCATCTGACCCGGAATGTCTTTCTCCAAGGGGCGGGGTTGGCAATGGAGGCCTGAATGGTGACGAATCCTCCCGCGTTTTTTACCATGTTGATTTCCCGGATAAACGGGTTTTTCCGGTCGTAACGAAATGGGGTGCCGGAGGTACAGTTCAGGTAGAGCGCAAACTCCTTGGAGCCCGATTTTCCGTTCCAGTATTGCAGTTCGACCGGCTCTGCGAACAGGGACGGGCATGCCCCTGCCAGCATGAAACCCAGCACAATGATTTTTGGCAGTCTCATCCCGTTCATAGTCGTATCAAAGAGCTGCCGTGCGAATAAAGACCTGGCCGTTGATGACGCGCGCGATCACCAGATTGCTTCCGTTGCCGGGCAGCTTCACACTTTTTCCACCCACCTCCACGGATCCGCCCGAGGGGGTGGAAACGCATGCATACCGGACTTGCTTGGGCAGCGTTGACCAAATGCGCGCGTCCGCCTGGGCACTCGCCACATTGTAAATCACGCTGGCAACCCCGATGCCATTTGCAAGCAGGCCTCCATATTGGCCGCCGGACTGCTGGGCGGCCAACTGCCCGGCAAGGCCCGCCACGGCTTTCAGCGTGGAGGAGGCCATCGTGCGGGCGATCGTTCCGGGAAGCTTCCTTTTATACTCGGCGGAAGCCAGCCGATCAAACTCGCAAATCACATCGGGAGCGAGCGTGCTCCCGCCCGCTTTCACGCCGGCAAGCGGGCCCAGCGGTGCCGGCTGAAACGTGGGGAATGATGCGGAAAGCGTCGTGATGGCGCCGTTGATGTAAATGGGGATGTCAAATCGAAACGACCCGAGCTCGGGAGCGACTCCGTCCTCAATAAAAATGTGGGTTGTCCCATTGGGCGCGGCGCCCATTGCCGCGCGGAGGTATCTGCTGCCCGGATGCGCCCTGAGCGCGTTGGTGTAGGACTCGTTGGCGCGGGCTGTCTCCGCGTTTGCCCCGCTGCCAAGGATAACGCCCGCCAACGCTTCGGCGTATGGCACCGACAGATCATTGTAGCACTGGTATTGGGAAGCGGCGGCCTGAAGCCTGACCGTCTCCTGATCCAACCTGCCGGAATCCAGATTGATCTTCATGCTGGGATCGTTGTTCAGCGCCTGTTTCAGCGTGGCTTTTTCCTTCTCAATCTGTTTTTGGAAAGCATCGTAAATCTGCAGCTGGCGGTTTTTTGTCAATTTGATTGCCGAGCGGGCGGCGGAAAGGTCGCCGCTCTGAAGCAGGACCGTTGCGAGATAGCTTGATGCCATCAATTTCTCTGAAGGACTCGTGTGGTAGGGAAGGGAATTCAGATTCACCAGGAGGGCTCCCGCCTCGTTGCCCAATTGGATCCGCGCTGCCTGGTCGTGCTTTTCGATCGAGCGATCCGCCTGCACGTAAGCGAGCTTCGCCTGAGCCGGGTCTCCGGCGGTCGCAAGGATGTTCCCCTGCTCCACGAAAACCAACTCGCTGTCCCGCGCGCCCGCCTTCTCATTGGCGGCCAGGCCGTTGATCATGCTTTTCGCAACGCCGACAGCACCGAGCCTGTAGGATTTCTGCGCGTCTTTCAGCTTCCCGCTTGCGCAGGAGGTCAGAAGCAGGGGCGCTGCGACAAACGCCAGGAATGTGATTTTACCGATGGTTTTCTTATTCATGGATCTATTGCCGCAGAGCTATTTCTGGGAACTGTTTTTTTGAAGAGTGATTTTTTCCGGCGAGGCGATCCCCGGGACAGGAGGATCGAGCCTGAGGTTTGAGGTGTCTTCGTTCACAAACTCGACGACCGCGGAGCCGAAGGGAAAGCCGGCATCGGTTCCCAGGCTATTGTCGACTTTCTCGATCAGCTTGTAGGAATCGCCCGGCTTCACCCCGGCCGCAACACCGCGATCGATGATGATCAGCGGCCCCTTGCAGGCGATGATCCTTGGGGGAGAAATGTTGTCCAGAATGCGTTCCGCAAGCTTCTTGGCGAGCTTTTGCGTAATGGTCTGGATCTGCTGGGCATTGAAGTTGGCCGCTTCGCCGCCGACTCCCCTGCGCCCTTTGCCACCGTCGGACACATTTTCCGTAATGATCTTTTTGGTTCCTCCGGCGACCTTGGTGATCTCGAGCGTTGCCGACATCGCATTCGACCAGATCGCGGCCTCCTCGCGGCCCAGCACTTTCCGATCGGCGACAAAGTCATTGATGACAGCTGTGGCAATATAGTCGGCCCTTTCCACGCTCATGTCGTCGCTTCCGTCCGCGGCCGGCTTTCCAAGCTCCTCAGAGACCTGCCACTCTTTTTTCAAGGTCTCCAGCGATTTGTCTCTTACCGCAAGCTGGAGCAGTTTTGTCGCGCTCAATGCCTGGGCAAGCGATGAGGCAAAAGCCCCCTTGATGCGGTTTTCGACGCTCGCTTTGAGGTTGTCCGACTGGGTGGTATCAGCCCGCGAGGTTACCTTCACCGAGGTTTTCCGGGTGACCTGATTTTCGCCAACCTCGATTTTGTCGGTGCTGGTGATTTCTCCGGTGCGAGCGGGCGTTTTTGCCTTTGTGTCGAAGCGCCTGGCGATCTCATCCGTCACAAGCCCCTCGTTGATCTCCAGCTTTTCCAATTGGACGACTTTGATTTTAGGAGGAGCCGGATCCTGGGCCGACGCGCTGTGAAGGAATCCCGCCAGAACAAGCGGGCAGAGGAGATGAAAAAAAATGGTTTTCATAGGAAGAGCTACTTGTCTTCCTTGTCTTTGGAAAGCTGCCACCAATCGGAAATTTTTCTCTGGTCGATCCGGTATCCGCTTTGCCGGAGCATTTTCGCATACCCCTCGAGCACCTTCACGTCCGCGTCGTTGATTTTCTGCTGCTGGTCCAATTTTCTGATAGAGGCGAGCTGGTCGTTGAATTTGGCCAGCGTTTCTTCTGTGGGAGCCAGCGTGAGGTCGAACCGGTTCTGGCCGGTCAGATTCACCACCGCTTCGACGGGCTTTAATCCCTCGCGCGTGACTTTCAGTTTGTGCATGCCCTTGCCCGCGCTGACGCTGCAAGGGGTCTGGCCGACCATCACCCCGTCGAGTTCCACGGTGGCACCGGAGGCATAGACCGGAATCGATTGATTCTGAAATTTCGGGACCCCCTCGACGATCGCGAAGGACGGCATCATTAGTCCATCGACCTTGGCATGGATTTCGCAGGCGGCATTTGCGGATGCGCCGCGCGCAGGGGCTTTCCACTGGGAAATCTGCGCGGCCAGGTTGGCGGCCAACTGCTGAAGCAGTTTGTCTGTTGCCTGCTTCTCATCGAAGCTTCTCGTGCTGGCGGAGGCCTCGGCGCTTTGAAGTCTTGAGGCCTCCCCGTTCGAGAGCAGCGAGACAGTTCCCGCGGCATTGCCGAGAAACATTCCCTCCGCTGTTTTTGCGGGGCGAACATTCAGGCTCGCAACGCCGACCGCCAGCACGCCGGGAATTCCCTGAGAGAGAGCGAACTGCAGCACCTGCTCGTTGGAGGTGAATTTCTGCATGCCCCCGGCTTCGGCCTTCCCCTGCAACGACTCCTGAGCGGTCCCAACAAGATCCTCGATCGTCACCAGTTTGAAATTTGGGTTGGACGATTTGGCCGCGAACAATTGCAGAAGTTTTTTGAGTGGGGCTTCGGGGATCGTTTGATCGTCGGTGCGAACGACCAGCAGGAGGCTGCCCTCCTTTCCGGCGGGAAGCTGTGCGCCCTGAGACAGGGGTTCCTCTTTTTGCACTGCGGCCGGAGGGGCTTCATAAAAAACCGACTTGAAGAGCCCTCCAAGTCTTTCCGTGAACGACTCCGCTCTGCTCTCGAGAGAAATCCCTGCCAAAAGAATCCATAAGACGCAGCATGGGAATTTGCCCCAGCCGCCTGGTTTCCGAATGCTATGCAAAGAACGAGTGGACAACATAGGGCGCTTGTGATGTTCGCTGTTCTACAATGAGCGCCTCATCCGTCAACTTTAAACACAGGAGCCCTGCGTCTCCAAACGGGCGAGGCGCACGCCGCATCCCGGATAGGCGGGGTCTTGACTCTCAATCCCCGCTTTGCCAACCTCCGTCCATAGGAATACCCGCATCCAGCTTCAGACTCCGGGCCAACGCCCGAGAGAACCCCAAGCAATTTCCTAGCCGCCGGTGAGGCTTTGCTGCGGCATTTTCCATTTTGCCATCGACCCCGCGAGCAGCGACCTCCTGGTGTCCAATCTCGGTGCCTTCAAACTCCAGCGATACGGGCACAACGGAAAACTGAAATCCGAATTTGGCGAACGGGGTCCGGCCGACAAGGATTTTCAAGGCTGCTGCAATCCCGTCAGTTCGGCCGTGCTGCCGGACGGAAACCTGGTCGTCACGGAAAAAGATCCGTCCCGCGTGAAAATCTACACAAAGGACGGCCAGCTTCTGGAGGACTTCGAAAACCTCACCGCTATTTCATAGAGCCATACGACCTGCAAAAAGCCTTTGCCGCGGGAGAGCTCGATGCCTTTCTTTGCAAGCCGTGGCCGCTCATGAGCGATGCCGGCGGCCGCGGAAAGGATCTCGTGCGCGTC
>Ga0194063_10000434_pt1 | contig 31047 bp, 31 predicted proteins | sample SepL3720m_MetaG_FD_155459 | JGI IMG/M metagenome (GOLD analysis project Ga0194063, IMG submission 155459) | Anoxic zone freshwater microbial communities from boreal shield lake in IISD Experimental Lakes Area, Ontario, Canada - Sep2016-L373-20m | ecosystem: Environmental > Aquatic > Freshwater...
AATCAAAGGATTTTGAAAGTTATAAGAAGGTCGTTTCTAAATTAAAACTTCGCAAATAATTGCGAAGTTTTTTATTTTTTAGGCCCTAAGTAGCTGTATAATAAGCTTATGACAACTCAGCCGGTTTTGGAGATTGACGCGGTTAATAAGTACTATGGCAAATTTTTGGCCATATCTAATGTCCACTTTATGGTATCAAAAGGTGAGGTCGTAGGGCTAGTAGGTCTAAACGGCGCAGGTAAGACTACCTTAATTAATATGCTACTTGGTTTTTTGAGAGCTTCCTCTGGTAAAATTAGACTTTTTGGAAATATTGTTAAGCCTGAAAATGCCCATAAAATGCATCCAAGGATTGGTTTTGCAACAGGGGATATGAGTCTTTTTTCTAACTTTACTGGGCAACAGTATATAAATTTTCTAAAACGAGCCTATAAAATTAAAGACAATAAAAGAACTAATGATTTATGCAAAAGGTTTAGCCCTCAGTTAGACAAAAAGATTAAAAGTCTCTCTAGGGGGAACAAACAAAAAATTGCTTTGATTGCTGCTTTTATGCCAAATCCAGAACTGGTAGTTCTAGACGAACCAAGTAGCGGCCTTGACCCATTTATGCAACAGAAGTTCATTGAGCTTATCAATGAAGAAGGCGCTAAGGGTACGACAATATTTATGTCATCCCATTATTTAAACGAAGTGGCTGATGTTTGTAGCCGAGTTATTTTTATTAGAGATGGGCAATTGGTGAAGGATGTGCCAAGGGTTGAACTTGAATCTGGACATGGTAAATCTGTTCATATAACAACCAAAAATATGGTTAAGCCACCTTTAAAATCTAAAGTTATTAGCCACCAAAAAACGGTTAATGGATATGAGGTAGCTTTTATATATAAAGACACACCGATTAAGCTACAGCAATGGGTGGCCGGACTAACCCAATTGTTGGATTTTACTATCGAAGATCATGATATTGAATCAGCTTTTAGTGACCTTTATTCAAAAGGGAAAGAAGATATTATTTAAATGCTTAATTTATTTTTAAGAACAATAAAAGATAAACAATATTTTATTTTAGGTTGGTTTTTGGGGTTGGCATTTTTTGGATTTTTAATGATGTTGTTCTTCCCAGCGTTTCAAAATTCTGGTCTTGATCAATTATTAGCTAATTTACCGCCAGAATTAAAAACCCTAAAGGGCTTACTCGGTGATTTAGGTGATCTAAAAACTACTTCTGGATATCTTGCGGCACAATTCTTTGATATAAGGATGCCAATGTTTATAAGTGTGTTTTCAGTAATACTGGCTATTGGGTTAAGTGTGAAGGATGAGGAAGATGGCTATTTACGTACACTATTGGCTATGCCATTAAGTCGAACGAAGCTCTTATTTGGCAAGCTGTTAGCTATAATTGCAATCTGTTTTGTCGCGGTAGTAGCAATTGTCGCCGGACTTTGGTTGGGGGCTATTTCGGTTGGTGAGAGCCTTGATTGGTTGGTTATGTTGGATATGAGTATAGTTACATTATTAATGTCAATTTGTATGACAACTGTAGTTTTCTGTATTGGCCTAGCCTCAGGTAAAAGGGGCCTGACTATGGGATTAGGGGTATTAATTGCAGCAGGCAGTTTCTTGCTTACGACTTTTGCAAAATCAGTTGAATGGCTGCAACCGTATGAAAATGCTTCACTTTTCCATTATTTTCCAGCAGTTGATATGGCAAAGAATGGTATTCGACTATCGGATATAATCGTATTAGTTTCAGTAACTATCGTGTCTGTTGCAATAGCGGTTATTTTATTCCGTCGAAGAGATGTTCATTAGAATATTAGATATTAATTAATTAGCTTTTGTTCAGTAGCTACTTATTTTATGATATAATAAGTGCATCACACGCTACAGCGAATCAGTGGTGGATAGAGCTATTTGTATAACAAATTTCTGTACCCGTTACTAATTCGCCTAATAAATAAAGAAGGCGAGTGTATAAAAGGAGGAAAATATGCCTACTATCAACCCTAATGGCAAGGAGATTTTTTCAGTTTCGACTGATTTTTGTGGTAAAAAATTAACAATGGAGGTCAATCGAGTTGGCTTTCGTTCAACTGCTAGTGTACTAGTAACTTATGGTGAAACAGTGGTGCTTGGTACAGCTATGGTTAGCAGCAAGCCTGTAATGATGGATTATTTCCCATTATCTATTGATTATGAAGAAAAGTTTTATGCAGCTGGTAAAATTTCCGGTAGCCGCTTTGTAAAGCGTGAAGGCCGTCCGAGCGACGAAGCTATATTGATTGGTCGCTTAATCGATCGTCCAATTCGTCCACTATTTCCAAAAGGTTATCGTCAAGAAGTTCAAGTTGTTGCAAGTGTTTTATCACTTGACCCAACTTTCCGACCAGATGCAGTTGGTATGATTGCTTGTAGTGCGGCTTTAATGTTAACTGGTACTCCATTTGATGGTCCAGTATCTGGTATCCGCGTTGGACGAGTTGATGGCAAGTTTAAAGCCTTTTTGACACCGGAAGAACGTGAGCATAGCGACATCGATCTTGTTGTTGCTGGTATTACTAGCGGAATAACAATGGTAGAAGCTGGAGCAAATGAAGTTAGCGAAGAAACTGTTGCTGAGGCTTTGGCGTGGGCATTTGAAGCTTACCAACCAGCAATCAAGTTGCAACAAGAATTAGCTAAAAAAGTAGCCCCCCAAGCTCTTGCATATGAATTAATATTGCCTAACGCTGAGATTCAAACTGAAGTCGATAAATGGGTTGACGGTAAATTAGGAGATGCTTTGCATAAACCTTATCCAGAGCGCAATGAATTAGTCTCGACATTACGTTGGGCATTTCATGACCAGATGCGTGAAAAACTTGGTGAAGATTATGATAAATTACATGACGAATATGACGAAGCCTTCACAAGCGCCTTACACAAAGATGTTCGTAAAGGTATTATCAAAGACGGCACTCGCCCAGATGGCCGAAAGTTAGATGAGGTCCGTCAACTATCGTCAGAAGTTGGTGTGTTGCCACGGACTCACGGTTCAAGTATATTTACTCGCGGTTTAACTCAGGCCCTTAACATCATCACGTTGGCTCCATTAAGCTTCTCTCAGATTGTTGACACTATGGAATCAAATGATGAAGAGCGCCGTTATATGCACCATTACAACGCTCCAGGCTTTACTGTTGGTGAGGTCCGTAGGTTAAGTGGTCCTGGACGACGTGAAATTGGTCACGGCTTCTTGGCTGAACGAGCCTTATTGCCAGTTTTCCCAACTGTTGAAGAATTTCCATATGCAATTCGATCAGTTACTGAAATTATGAGCCAAAATGGCTCAACATCTATGGCTGCAACTTGCAGTAGCTGCCTGGCATTGATGGATGCGGGCGTACCTTTAAAAGCGCCAGTATCTGGTGTTGCTATGGGTCTTATGATGGAAGGCGACAAGCCTTATGTTTTGACAGATATTGCTGATGCTGAAGATTTTGCAGGCGATATGGATTTCAAGGTCACAGGTACCGAAAAAGGGATCACAGCTATCCAGATGGATATGAAGGTCCACGGTTTACCAGTAGAAATATTAAAAGAAGCTCTGACTAAAGCAAAATCTGGTCGTGCGTTTATATTAAAACACATGATTGAAACTTTAGCTGAGCCACGAAAAACCCTAAGTAAATATGCTCCTCGAATTGAAAAGATTAAAATTAATCCTGATAAAATCGGGGCAGTCATAGGTAAGGGCGGCGAAGTTATTAAGAAGATTACAGCTGAAACCGGTGCTCAAATTGATATAGCTGAAGATGGCTTAATAACAATTGCAGCTGTAGATACTGCCGCAATTGAAAAAGCTATGAATTGGATTAAAGGTTTGACCGAAGAGCCTGAGGTTGGAACTATTTATGAAGGTAAAGTAATGACAATCAAAGAGTTTGGTGCATTTGTTAATATTATGCCTGGTATCGATGGCATGGTTCATATTAGCGAATTGTCCAAGGACCGTGTTGAAAAAGTAGAAGACGTGTTGCACGAAGGGCAGATAGTTAAGGTTCGATTAATCGGTATAGATGATCGTGGTCGCTTAAGCCTAAGTATTAAAGCGGTTGACGAAAAGTAGTCACAACCGGTTCATGGTTGTAAATATTGGTCATTAGTGTTAGTATAAGAGTACTGATCGCAATCTTGTAATGTATATGATAAAAAATAAACAAGTGCTTCTTGAACAAATCAAGGCAGATATTATCAAAAATAATGTCTGCCCAAATTTGGCTCATCAAGCCAAGAACCTTGTAATGGGCGATGGTAATGTTAACGCTGATATAGTAATTATTGGCGAAGCCCCAGGTAAAAAAGAGGATTTATCCGGACTTCCATTTATGGGGGCAGCTGGGAAATTTTTAAATGAAATGTTAGCTAGTGTTGGTATTGAACGATCTGATGTTTTCATAACTAACATTGTTAAATATAGGCCTCCAGATAATCGTGACCCATCAACTGATGAAAAAGCGGCTTTCTGGCCATACTTACTACGTCAACTCGATGTTATTCATCCGAAAGTTGTAGTGACATTAGGTAGGCATAGTATGGGATATTTTTTACCAGAGAAGTTAATTAGTGAGGTCCATGGTCAGCCAAGCCAGGTAAAGTTTAATGATTTGGAATTAACAGTAGTGCCGCTATATCATCCAGCGGCAGCACTATATCGAAGAAGTATGCGAGAGCTACTAATGGATGATTTTAAGAAGTTATTAAAAATTATAAATAATAAAAAAGTAAATAAGGAGAATAAATAATTATGGGTCAACAAAGACTTGCGAATATAAAAAGCGACGACCAGCCAAGAAGGCAAGGGCAAGGGCAGCAACAGCAGCCTCGTCAAAAATCAAATAATACGGTTTTAAATAATACCACTACTCGAAAAGGGGAGTCTTACCGTGCTCAACGTCGAACTAGTGAAAATGTTAATCAAAAAGCCAGCCAGCACATGATAAATGTGCCGGTTAATAAGTCTATCTATAACGGCTATGAAGGCAGACAATTTAGTCCAGCAGATCAAAAACGTCAAATAAAATATAATGGTCCAAAAGTTAGAATTATACCTATTGGCGGGTTGGGCGAAATGGGTATTGGTAAAAATATGATGGCTATCGAATATGATAATGAGATTATTATAATCGACTGTGGCTTCTTATTCCCTGGAGCTGACTACCCTGGAATTAACTATATTATTCCAGATATTACTTATCTTGAAGAAAATAAGCATAAAATTAAGGCTCATCTATTCACCCACGGTCACCTTGACCACGTTGGGGCTTTCCGTCATATTGCTCAAAAGCTCCCGGCTCCAGTATATGCAACAAAGTTTACGATAGGGATGTTGCAAAGAATATTAGAGGAGTCGGCTGGTGATTATGAGCCGGTTTATCATGAAGTTAATCCAGAAGCCCACGAAAATATCCAGATTAGTGATAATTTCAGTGTTGAGTTTGTTAGAATGGATCACTCTATACCAGATTGTGCATCGATTATTATTAGAACACCAGTTGGAGTGATTGTTCATTCCGGTGACTGGCGCTTTGAAAGTGAACCAGTTGATGGCAAAAAACTCGATTTAGAACGATTAACAGAAGTTTCTACAAAAGAAGGCATTTTGCTATTTATGAATGAATCGACGAACTGTGAAACAGATGGGACGCACAATCATAGTGAGTTTGATATCCAACAAAGTATCGGCCAAATTATGGACAGAGATGCTGGCAGCCGTTTGATACTTAGTTGTTTTAGCAGCCATATCCATAGGATTCAGGTCATATTAGATGAGGCTAAGAAGCATGAGCGAAAAGTTGCTTTTGCTGGATATAGTATGATCCAAAATCTTGAAACAGCATTAAGAGCTGGTGTGATTAGGGTACCTCGCGATGTTGTAGTTAAAATGGAAGATATTATTAAGTTACCTGATAACAAAGTTACGATTGTTTGTACTGGTTCTCAGGGTGAATTTACGGCTGTGCTTAATCGCATGGCTAGTGGAAGTCACAAATTTATTAAGATTAAAAACTCAGATGTTATCGTATTTAGCTCAAACCCAATACCTGGCAATGAGAAATATGTTACTCGAACTGTGGATGGTTTAATGAGAGAGGGTAGTGATGTTATTCAAAATAATAAAACACACCTTACTGGAGTTGGCCCATTGCACTTATCTGGCCACGCTTATTACTCAGATCACGTAACTATGATTAATGCCTTGAACCCAAAGTTTTATATGCCAATTCATGGAGAATTTCATATGCTTGTTCATAATGCAGAGTTGGCTGAAAAAGAAGCCGGCGTAAAAAGACCAAACATATTCGTTTGTGATAACGGTGACATACTAGAGGTTACTCCAGACAGTGCTAGAAAAGCTGGTCGAGTGCCAGTTGGCGGTATAATGTATGACGATTCCGGAGAAGTTGTTTCAGAGGTTGTCCTAAAAGATAGAATCCATATGGCAACTGAAGGTATGTTCATTGTTGTTCTAACGGTCCAAAGGGGCAGTGGACGATTATTGACTAGCCCAGATATTATTAGCCGAGGGTTCATCTATCTAAGAGATAGCGAAGAGCTGATGGGTACAATACGCCAATATCTTAAACAAAAAGTTGCTAGGTCATTTACTGGTAAGCATGTTGATATGGATGTAATTAAAAAAGAACTTAAAGATGAAATCACTCATATTCTGTATGATCAAACAAGACGCACTCCAATCGTTATCCCAGTTATAAATGAAGTTGGTGGCAGCTCTCAGCCAGGTGGTCCTCAGAATAATAACCAACAAAATTCAAGAAGGCCAGATGACGGCAGAGATCAATCAGCTACAGCTCAGCCAAATTTTATGCCAAAAAGATTCCCAGCTCCAGCGGTACCAGACTCTGAAGCTAATGAGCCAAAGTCCAGAACCGACTATCGTGGCTATTAAGCATTAGCTACTTGCAAATTGTAGTAAATTTTGCTATAATATGTCTATAAAATAAACCTAGAAGAGCCTATAATAGAATAAATTATGTCAAAGAAGAGAAAATACTCACATAAAAAGAACTTAGGCAAGAACTCGCCTAAGCATAGTTTACCTACAGGGTTCTGGTCACAGATTGGTGCTATTTTTCTAATAGCCATATCTATATTATTTGTAGTCGCTTGGTTTGGTGCTGGTGGACCAGTATTAGAATGGGTTCATAGAACAGCAAAAGCTTTAATTGGTTTAGCCTTCTTTGTACTGCCATTCTTGTTTGTTTATATATCAATCGAGGTTTTCCGAGCTGAGGAAAATAGGTTACCAATAGCAATGAAAATCGGATCAGCTTCTGCTATCCTTTGGTTTGCTGCAATATTTGGGTTGCTTAAAGATAAAGCCGGTCAACCTAGTGGTGGTATTATTGGTAACTTGATTAATGATGGTGTTCTCAGGTTGGTTGATAGCAATATAGCGGCATTTATATATATACTACTGCTTCTTGTAACTTTATTATTTATTTTAAGAGTCTCTCCATTCTCAATTATTAAAAAGCTTTGGCAATTTAGTAAACGTGACATGTCAGAACAAGAAGAAAATGATAAAGTTATGCGAAATGCTGCCGCTATCGATGGGCTAAGACCTTCAATGAACGGTAACTTTAAGATGGTCGCTAATGTGCCAACACTTGGGCAGGGAGATGAAAAGGTCTCTAGGCTATCTAGTATGAAAAATAGCATAGTTAGAGACAAAGTAGCTGAAGAGCAAGCTGCCTTAGTGACTGTGAGCGACCCAAATTGGCAACCACCAAGTATGGACTTGCTTGAGAAAAAACAATCTCCAGCTGATGCTGGTGATGTTCAACAAAATGCTTTGATCATCCAAAAAACATTGAATGAATTTGATATTAATGTAGAGATGGAAGGCGCTAACATTGGGCCTCGTGTTACTCAGTTTACTTTAAAGCCACCTAGTGGTGTTAAATTAGCAAGAATAACTGCGCTTGAAACAAACATCGCTTTGAATTTAGCTGCTCAAAGTTTAAGGATGGAAGCTCCAATACCTGGGCAAAAAGCTGTTGGTATCGAAGTACCAAATATTAAAGCAGCTGATGTTCGACTTTATTCGATAATGACTAGTCCGCAATGGGGGACTAACGGCGAGCCTCTTTCATTTGCTATAGGTAAAGATATTTCCGGTGGAGCAATTGTGGGTGAGCTAAATAAAATGCCACACTTATTGATTGCTGGTCAAACCGGCTCAGGTAAGTCTGTTATGATCAATACTTTGTTAACGAGTTTGTTGTATCATAATAGCCCAAGTGATATGAAGCTTATCTTGGTCGACCCAAAACAGGTTGAAATGGCACCTTATGAAGATATACCACACTTGTTAACCCCAGTTATAACTGAGCCAGACAAGACAATCAGTGCTTTAAAGTGGGCAGTCAACGAAATGCAACGTCGCTATACATTGCTAGCCGAGCATAAAGTTAAGGATATAAAAACTTATAATCACCAAGTACGATCTAGCGGCTCTAGAGTCACTGTCGCTGATGAATTTGGTATTCCCCAAGAACATGAAAACGGTGCTATGCCATATATTGTGATAGTAATTGATGAGATGGCTGATCTTATGATGTTGGCGGCTCGTGACGTTGAGGCATTGATCGTACGCTTAGCTCAGAAAGCCCGAGCTGTTGGTATCCACTTAGTGCTTGCAACCCAAAGCCCACGTGTTGATGTCATTACTGGGTTAATTAAGGCAAATATACCAGCTCGAATTGCATTTACAGTTGCTTCACAAATTGAGAGTAGAATCATATTAGACCAAATTGGAGCTGAAAAATTACTTGGCTCTGGAGACATGTTGCTGCTTAAGGCTGACATGGCAAAGCCAAAGCGTATTCAAGGCGCTTGGGTGACCGACGCAGAAGTTCATAAGATAACAGATTACCTAAGAATGCAATCACCACCTCAATATAACGAGGAAGTTGTTAGCCTGCCAGTTCATCTTAATGGTAAAGGCGGCGTAGTAATGGATTTTGACGATGCTGACGAAGACGACAGGTATAAAGACGCTGTACGATTAGTTGTCGATAGTGGTAAAGCGAGTGCCAGCTCATTGCAGAGGCATTTAAGACTAGGTTACTCAAGAGCTGCAAGAATAATCGATAGGATGGAAGAGCAGGGTATTGTTGGGCCAGCTGATGGTTCTAGACCGCGTGAAGTTCTAATTAGCAGTACTGATGATTTAGATAGTATTGACGAAGAGCTCTAGACCTTATCTGTAATTTATGCTATAATTTACCGTGTTATTAACTCGGTTTACATTAAGTGTAAACATCCATAAGGATTCCAGAGGAGGAAATCTAAATGAAAGAATATGAACTAACAGTTCTAATTCACCCTGACCTAGAAGCAGACATAGAGAAGCCGCTTACAAAAGTGCGCAGTCTTGTTACTACTAGTGGTGGCAATATTATTAAAGAAGATATATGGGGCAAGAAAAAGCTAGCATATAGAATTAAAAACGAAGACTTTGCTGTCTATGTTTATTTTGATGTAGCTCTACCTTCTGAAGCTCCACTAAAAATTAGTAACACTCTAAACATTTCTGATGAAGTGTTGCGTTATCTATTAGTCTCTGTTGATGTGAAGGGTCGTAAGGCTCTTGAGGAAGCTAAAACAAATGCATCAAAAACTGATGCAAGCGAAGAGGAGTAAAAGTAATGGCAAAAAGTATTAACCAAGTAATTTTACTAGGTCGTTTAGTACGTGACCCAGAACAAAGGACAACTACTGGTGGTAAAACTATTGTAAGTTTTAGCATAGCAGTTGATCGTGTTGGCCAAGATGATAGTGCTGATTTTTTCAACATTACAGCTTGGGAAAAACTAGGTGAACTAATTATGCAGTATCTAAGCAAAGGTCGTCGTGTTTTAGTACAGGGACGTTTACGCCAAGATAGCTGGGATGACAAAGAGACTGGCAAGAAAAAGAGTCGTGTAGAAGTTACCGCAACTGATGTTACTTTTCTTGATGGTCCTGGAGATAATTCTGGTAGTAGCCAATCTAGCGCTCCAAAAAGTTCTAGCAAAAAAAATGAAGATGTCGTAATTGAAGACATCGATGACAAACCTATTGATTTAAGTGAGATTCCTTTTTAGGAAGTAGAAAGCGAGAATAAATTTATGACAATGAAACGATTTAAAAAAGATACACCAGTTTTCTTTGACTACAAAGATGTTAAAACTTTACAAAGGTTTATAGATATTTATGGTCAAATTAAATCAGTCAGTAAAACTGGCCTTAGCGCTAAACAGCAACGTCAAATAGCAGTCGCTATTAAGCGTGCTCGTCACTTAGCTATGCTACCATTTATGATTCAAGGTTAAAGACATGGCTTATTCACCAACTGAGTTGAAAAAAGGCGTAGTAATTGAAATTGACGGAAAGCCTTTTCGGGTTATTGAATACAACCAAAAGGTTGTCGGTCGTGGTGGCAGTATTGTTAGCGTAAAAGTTAAGAACTTAATTGATGGTAGTGTTATACCTAAAACCTTTAAGGGCCAAGAGAAGATCGAATCAGCAGAAGTGACTAACCAAACTGTTCAATATTTATATAACGACGGTAGTAGTTACTACTTTATGGATCCTGAAACTTTTGAACAATTTGAACTTTCGGCTGATGTCATGGAAGACTCCGCTGGATTTTTAAAAGAAGGTGAAAGTTTAACCTTGCAGTCATTTAATGGCAATGTGACTAATGTTGAATTACCCAAAAACATTTATTTAACTGTTACTTATGCTGAAAGTATTACAAAAGGTGATACTACTAGCAGCGTATTAAAAGACGCAACACTTGAAACAGGTCTTGTTGTTAAAGTTCCAGCATTTATAAAAACAGGTGATATTATAAGCGTCAGCACCGAGGACGGTAGCTATCGTGAGCGAAAAAAGTAATAGCATATTAAAAACTTCACGATACGAGGGTGATTTTTTTATAGCTCATATTATGGAAAATGTTATTACTGAGCAATCTCTAGAATCTTTGCCATCACACATAACATTACTCCCTAAATTCAGGGCTTTAGGTTGTACTGCGATTGCTGGATTTATTGAAACATTGAAAGATATTGAAGCTCTTGATGCGCATATCGGACCGCGAGTTTTTGGTGAGTCTAAATATTATGGTAAAAATAATGAAGTACCCGTTAGAACTATAGTTGGCGAGGGGGCTTTGTCTTTAATGGCAATTCATACTCTATTTTTAGCTCGATTTCGTCCATCTATTTATGATTTGAGCTATGTAGGGCAACGTTACCGTCCTCATATGACAATCCAGTCCAACGAGAGTGACCCAGGTGAAGGAGCCAATATTAATATTGACTCTGCCTGTTTAATATATAAACCAGAAGGCGGAGACTATATAATATATGCTGCCGATAAATTTGGTCATGACAAAAATTAGACTTGATCATACTTTAGCAGATCGTGGGATCGTGTCGAGTCGTTCTCAGGCTGAGAGCTGGATTAAATTAGGTAAAGTGACTGTTGATGGTAAAGTTGTGACTAAACCTGGTCATTTTGTTGGCCCAAATTCAGTTATTGTATTATTAGCCGAGACGCAATATGTTAGTCGGGCAGGACTAAAATTAGCATCGGTAGCAGAAATTCTGGGCCTACAATTCAAAGATAAGACCGTGCTAGATGTTGGTAGCAGTACAGGCGGTTTTACAGACTATTCTTTGCGCAATGGAGCAAAAAAAGTTTATGCTGTTGATGTTGGTACTGATCAGCTACATCCTAGTTTGAGAAATAATAAACAGATTGAACTGCATGAAAAAACAGATATTCGTGACTTTTATGTAAAAGATACTATAGATATTGTCGTGATTGATGTTTCATTTATTAGTTTAAGAGAGATTTTGCCTCATATATACAATCATTTATGCTCAATTAATACCGAAGTGGTTGCAATGGTGAAGCCTCAATTTGAAGCGGGTAAAGATCAAACTAATAAAGGGGTTATTAAGAACGATTCAATCCGTAGAAAAATATTAAAAGATTTTGAGGATTGGTCACGCGCTTATTTTTCTATTACCAGTAAAAGGGATAGTGACGTATCTGGCGCAAAAGGGAACCAAGAGAGATTTTATTTATTAAAGCCTTTAAAGAAATAAGTTTTATTTGCTGACGTTAAAACGGAATTCAACAACATCGCCAGCTCGCATTATATATTCTTTACCTTCAGTGCGCATTTTACCAGCACTTTTTGCTGCCGTCTCAGAGCCAGCATTAATTAGATCATCATAGTCGACTATTTGAGCTGCGATAAAGCCTCGTTCAAAATCGGTATGTATAACTCCGGCAGCCTGTGGGGCAGTTGAGCCTTTTTTGATTGTCCAAGCACGAACTTCATCTGTGCCGGCAGTTAGATAACTTTGCAGTCCTAATGTGTCATAAGCGGCATGAATTAATTGAAGTAGGCCTGTCTCCTTGACACCATAGCTTTCTAATAGTTCAGCTGAATCTTCGGGGGTTAAGCCTTTTAGCTCATCCTCTAATTTTGCGCATACAAAAATTGTTCGAGCGGGGCTCACTAATTCTGCAAGTGTAGTTTTTTTACTATCGTTTACTAATGTCTCCTCATCTACATTAAAGACATATATTACAGGCTTAGCTGTTAGTAGGTGTAAATCATATATTGCCTCTAGGTCGAAATTTTTAATTTCTGAGAGTGGGATACCTGATTTAAGTTTATTTAATAGGTCTTCGATATAGTCGGCAGCCGCCTTTAATTTTGGTTGCCCTTTAGATTCTTTTGCTAACTTTGGTAGGCGAGACTCAATTGTTTGAATATCGGCTAATATTAGTTCGGTATTAATAATGTCTATATCATCGCGAGGGTTAATAATATCTGATACATGGATGACGCTATCATCGTGAAAAGCGCGAACAATATGAACGATAGCATCACATTGGCGGATATTGGCTAGAAATTTATTACCAAGACCTTCTCCTTTACTTGCTCCAGCTACAAGGCCTGCAATATCTACGAATGTAACAGTTGCAGGTATTATTTTTGAGCAGCTATAGAGCTTAGCCAATTTATCTAAACGTTCATCTGGAACTGGCACTATACCAGTGTTAGGCTCAATCGTAGCAAAAGGGTAGTTAGCCGCTAGTATATTATTATTCGTTAGCGCATTAAAAAGTGTCGATTTGCCGACATTGGGCAGCCCAATGATTCCGATTGATAAACTCATGAAGCTATTTTAACAGAGGTGATGTAAAAAGGCGAATATTTAATAATTAAGCGTCTCCTCGGGCTATGTGTTATTATTTATATGTAAGCTTAAGGAATATAATTTGTGAGTTATAACAAGAAAAATCATACTTCTCCAGATAAGACTAATAAAAAGATTATTAGTAAAAAGGTACTAATTATTGGGTTAACTATACTGTTAGTTATATTGGGTGGTCTTTTTTATTATTTTTATCCAATTCTAAATAAAAAAGATAATACTAATGAGCCGGCTGTATCAATAGTGGAGCTTAATGCAGAAGTAGACAATTTGATTGAGAATAATCTTCCTCAGGATGCCCAAAAAGTTTTAGATGATGCTTTGGTAAAAGCAGGAGATAACGATTCCGTTGTAAAGGCTCAAATATATGCGAGTAAGGCAAATTTAGCTCAGTCTGCTATTGGCGGTAACGATTTTGAGAGTGCACTAAAATTTGCTCTAGAAGCTGAGCGACTTAATCCAACTGACAATTCAGCTCTTGTAGTAGCAAGTCTTGAAGAATCGTCTGGCAATAAAGTTGAGGCAATTAAATATTATAAGATATATTTAGATAGATATCTGAAAGAAACAGAAGGGGCGACTACAGATGACTCAGATTATGGGTATTATTCTGAGCATGTTAATTATTTAGAGTCTGGCAATTGATATGATAACAATTAGAAGAAAAATATTTGTTCTAACTATAATTGTAACAGTTTTATCATTCTTATTTTATAAATATTCATTTGCAGCACCGGCAGCAGGGACTTATGTAGGTACCGGTCTTTGGGCAGTTGAGGAAACTATTAACAAAGGGTTTTTTCATAATGGCGATTGGGGAACTAATCAGGGTACGGCAGTATTAATGAATCAACAGGATAAAGGTGTTAGTGTTGCTCATGTATCAGCGTATTCTTATACTCAGAACGCTAATAATAGTGTCCAAAATCAGAATAATAAACAACAATTAATTACTTATATAGAAAAAATCCACAATATGACGACTATGACAAATAATGGAGCAACGCCACCTCAGCCTAGTTATTGGGATTCTGTAGGTGCTGAATATATTATACAGACCGCTAGAGGTGCAAATTCTCTAGGACAATATGATAGAAGTTACCCATTAGGCGATGGAACCGGTAATGCCAGCACGGACGATATAACCGATTGGAGACAAAAAGTTTTAAACACAGATATAATAATGGCGAGTGAGTCTTATACTGTTAAAACTGGTAGTGTTAACACTAGGATGTCTCTTTGGGTATCGAAGGCACTTACGGACGTTTATCAGTATAAAAATACTAAAGCAGATCAAGCTTGGGATTCTTTAGTGTTTTATAAGAAAGGTGACACAACTAAAAAATTATATGTTATTAAACGGGCTTGCGCTAACCCTCTAGGCTATTTACCAGGACTTAGCAATTGGGGAGGTTGGACTATTTCTGCAAATAGTTCAGTTAAGGTTAATGGTGTCGCTTCTAGTGTTGCCAAATTAGGAGATAAGATTAAGTGGACACACACATTAAATAATGATGGTCCTTCGGTTACTACGACTCAGATTCACAGCAATCTAAGCATTACTGGCTTTGTTACCCCCACTAATGCTCCTTGGGGAGGTGATAGTAAAACTGAATGGGCCCCTGGTAACGTTGGGGCTGGTGCTGCAAGAGGGGCTATTAGAAATATAACCGACTATTCAGAATATACAGTTTTATCAAATGATAAAGTTGGCGCAAAATTGTGTCAAAATGTTAATTTTGATCCAATCAGTAACACAGACGTCGCAGGCCCACCAAATTATGGCGGCAGTACTGCGGCTTGTGTAACAATTATAAACCCTCCGCCACCTCCTATTGATTGGAAAGTAAATGTAGGTATAACCAATAATAAAATCAATTTAGATGGTAGCCCTGCTATCGCTAATCCGGGGGATACAATAGTTTGGACCCATACGCTAGAGAATAATGGGCCAGACGCTACTAATAAAAACGTTAATTATTATTATCAAAATAGTAACAGTTCAGGCGTAGTGTCGGGGTCAAGATCTGCTGCCTTTAGTCCTTACCTCACTTTAAATAGCGGAAGCAAAGTTTCTCTTTCGAAAACATCGGATTATACTGTTTTAGGCAGTGATGTTGGAAAAGATATTTGTCGTGTCACAATTGCTGAACCTGGGTCGGTAGGTAGTGATTTAAGTGTGAAGTCAGGGGCTTCTTGTGTTAAAATACCATATAACTTTACATTAGACCCAGTCGTTATCTTAAACCCAAGTGGTGTTATTGAACCTGGTTCGTCTTCTGAAGTGAAGTCTTATATAGATAATAAAGGCTCTACTGTGAATAACCCATTGGCAAGTTGGGTATTAACAAAAACAGTCAACCAACCTGGCCTCGCGGAAGTAAAAACTACAATTGAAAGTGATGACGCGACAAAACTTTCAATTCCAGGTGGTGGTCAAGCATTACCTTCAGGAGCTAATTATATTGAAAACGATACTGATAAAAAAGTTGGAACAAAGATTTGCTATAAACTAGCTGTTTCGCCATACTCAAGTGATGTGGGAGGTGACGGATGGAAAGAGTCTGTACCTGTCTGTATTACGATTGGCAAAAGGCCTAAGGTACAGATATGGGGAGGGGACTTAATTTCGAACGGTAAAATAGTCACGAGCAGTTCCTTAGTTGGTACTAAAACATTTGGCAGCTGGATTGAGTATGGTATTTTTGCTAAGAATTCTATTTTGGGGGCAGGGTCAAGGTCTGCTTACTCAGGCGTTGATGGGTTGACCAACACTATAAATACATTTTGTGACGGGGCAGTTGGGTTAAGCTTTGCAAATGTTAATTGTACGTCTAGTCCTTCCGAGACTGGTTATTATTCTGCTAGCCGTAATATACCAGATATTAGCGCTAGTTTCCCTGGCGACAATCTTAGTTCTATATCATCAGGGTCACTGTCTGGTGTAAGTAGCGGGGTTTATACTTCAATTGGTGATTTAGAATTGAGCGGTGGCACTATCGAAAAGGGTAACTCAATAATAATCAACAATACTGGTAAAAAGGTTACTATATCTGGGGATATTAACTATACTAGTGCCAACTATTCTAATATTGGTGAAATACCTCAATTAATAATCATCGCAGATAATATTGATATCAAAGGTTCAGTGATTAATATTGACGCTTGGTTAATAGCAAAAGAAGGCGCAATAAATACTTGTTCAGATTTTATTAATACAAAACCATTAGAAAATTGCGATAAGACACTACAGGTCAACGGGCCAATAGCTGCTAAAAAATTATATTTAATGCGTACGGCAGGCTCAAATATCCCAAATGCTTTAGATCCAGATAGGGGATCTCCAGCAGAAATTTTTAATCTTAGATCTGATGCCTATTTATGGGCCTCAAATTACTTTAAAAATCACAATCAGATTCAGACAGTGTATACAACAGAATTACCTCCAAGGTTCTAATTTTCAGATATAACTTGCTTTTAAGGCTTATGCTTATGTATAATAATAATCAATATGGCATTAATAAAGGGATTGGGCAATTTCTTCGCATTGGATATTGGTACTAGCGCAGTTCGCGTAGTGCAATTAGCTCCTGCGGGTTCGGATAACTGGGTGCTGCAACATTATGGCTATGCACCGGTTGATGAGCGTGTCACTATCAGTGACTCAGCCGAAGACCTTAGGCGACTTGGTGAAGTGATTATGACTGCAGTTGGCCAAAGTGGTATAAAAGACAAGAATGTTGTCATCGGCATGCCATCATCAAAGACATTTACGACTGTTATTGATATGCCGATTATGAGTGATGCCGAATTGAAAAGTACAATTAAGTACCAATCTAGCCAATATATCCCAACAGCTATAGATGCTACCAAGGTAGACTGGGCGCTATTGGGCCAGTCATTACATGATCCAAAGAAGCAAGAGGTGCTACTAGCAAGTACAGCTAACTCATATACAGAAGAAAAACTTGAGTTTATTGAGAGCCTTGGCTTTAATGTTATCGCTGCTGAGCCTGATTCAATTGCAATGGTTAGGTCTTTGCTACCATCAAATATTGGCGATGCTAGGCTAATAATTGATATGGGTGATAGATCAACCGATATAGCCGTTACATTCGGCGATGCTCCTAGATTAGTTAGAACTATACCTATTGGGTTTAGTAGTTTATGCAGGACAGCTTCTCAAAACTTAAATGTCCAAGAAGACCAAGCCCGCCAGTTCTTATTGAAGTTTGGTTTAACAAAGGATCGATTAAACGGACAAGTTTACCAGTCGGTTGAATCTATTTTGGATAACTTTACGACTGAAATAACGAAATCAATAAAGTTCTTTCAAACTCGATGCCCGAATACACCAGTAGGCGGAATCCTTCTATCTGGATTTTCTGCAGTCTTGCCTTTGTTTGGTGACTATGTAAGCGCAAAGACTAGTATAAAGGCTAGTATCGCTAACCCTTGGCAAAGAGTAAAGGTCTCTCAATCTGATCAGCAACAACTTACTTCAGTGGCTTCAGAGTTTGCTACCGTAATAGGGCTTGCTCAGAGGAGAAATTTCTAATGATTGAGATTAACCTAATACCTGATGTTAAATTAGAGCTCATAAAAGCTCAAAAGATTAGAGCTACTGTTATATCTATCTCGATTATCTTAAGTATAGTTGCCGCTTCGGCAGTAGCTGTGCTAGCTGTCTATATATTTACTGTCCAAACGGTTCGCATAAATCTCCTAGATGCCTCAATTAAAAAAGGTAGTAGCCAATTAAAAGATGTTCAGGACTTGTCAAAAACACTGACTATCCAAAATCAGCTGACTAAAATTGCTACACTAAATGATCAAAAGAAGATTAGTTCACGTACTTTTGATGTTATTAGTGCAATCATACCTCCAGCCCCTAATAATGTTCAAATATCTAACTTACTGGTTGATACTAATTCAAAGAAGATAACAATTGAAGGTCAAGCTCAAAATAGTTATGCTGCGGTCGAAGTATTCAAGAAGACCATTACTGGCGCTAAACTAAAATACACTACTGCCAGTGGCGAGAAAAAAGAAGTGGTGCTCGCTTCTAGTATAGACACTAGTGATACAAGTTATGGCGAGGATTCATCAGGCCGTAAGGTGTTAAGATTTAAACTGACTTTTATTTATGCTTCTGAACTAATGGCTTCATACAATAAGGAAATCTCTATTAGTATATCTAATGGTGGTAATGCTACAGACTCATACTTAGGCGTACCGCAAAGTATATTTGTCGACAAAGCCAAAGATATACAGGGGGGTATTTAATTATGCAACCTAAAGCCGTAGCAGTTCGCAAGAGAACTCAAATAGCTAAAGCTAACCGGACGATGTTTATATGGGTAGCATGTGCCTCAGCCTTAATTGGATTTGCTATAGTAGTTTGTATATTTTTAGCTCAAATGTTGTTTTATAACGAAAAGGTATTATCCGAGAAAGATAAAACTGTAGCTGTTCTTAAGACTAATAATACTAATATTATCGAGCTCCAAAACCAAGTTAGGGCACTTGATGCCAACCAAGCTTTAACTGATGCTAAAGCTAGACCAGAAGACCGGGCGATACAGGTAATATTGGATGCTCTTCCTTCTGAAGCGAATTCATTAGCTCTAGGGGCTTCATTACAAAATAAACTACTGACTGGTGTTTCACTGTCTTCACTACAGGTCGATTCAGCCACTAAAACTAGTGGCAGCGCCGCTAAGAAAAACGAGATTTTATTTAGGTTTTCTGTGAGTGGGGACGAAGCAGTATTGAAGCAAACATTAAGCAATCTTGAAAAATCGATTAGAACAATTGAGGTTATCTCATTAAAAATTGAAAACCAAGGTGCGACTAGGGTTATGACGGTACAAGCTAAAGCGTTCTATGAGCCAGCTAGATTAGTAGAATTAAAGGATAAAACGGTAAAATAATGAAAAAAACAGACATAGCAATGATCGTCCTTATAGCATCCATTAGTGTTATTATTGCTTTTTTTGTAGCTAAGAGTTTGTTTGGTGATGCTTATAATGGTAATACTAAAGTAAAGACAATTGATAAAATTGACTCATCTATAATTGCACCTAGCCCAGAAATATTTAATAAGAATGCGATAAACCCAGCGGTCCAAGTTGAAATTAGTGGAACGAAGTAAGGTGTTACCTAGATGGCACTACTAACGTCTGAGATACAGGAAAAACTCGTTGACCTTTTAATAGCTGAAGGTTTAGTTAGCCGTGATGTTATTACCCAGGCCAGAGAATCTTCAGGGAAGCTAAACAAACCACTATTTGAAATATTAGCCGAACAAAGTATCGTCGATGACGAGCTCATAACTCATGCTATAGCTCAAGTATCGGGTGTACCATACGTAAACTTGACGAATAGTGTAATTGATCAAAATATTCTTAATCTGCTACCTCAAGATATCGCTGAGCGATTTATGGCAGTGCCACTAGCTGAAATAAAAAATCGTTTAGCGGTAGCTATGATTGATGCCAATAATGTTCAAGCGGTAGATTACTTATCTAGCCGTATTGAAAGGCCACTTAAGGTATTTATGGCTTCTGAAGTTGGCGTTAGACATGTTCTTGATCAGTATAAGACAGACTTATCAAGTGTTGACGCTGCAGCCGAAGAAAGCCAAATTGATGCCGCTCAAGAATCAAGCCGGGAAGTTAAGACTATTGTCCAGGATTCGCCAATTAGCAAAGCCCTTAGTACTATATTAGAATATGCATTAAAATCTAGGGCCAGCGATGTCCATATAGAGCCACTTGAAGGCTCATTGAAGATCCGTTGTCGAGTTGATGGTATGTTACGTGAGATTATGCAATTGCCAAAAAGTATTGAGCCAGCACTAGTTAGCCGTATAAAGATTTTGTCTAATCTAAAAATTGATGAGCATAGAACTCCTCAGGATGGACAATTCACTGTAAAAGTAGCCGGCAAAGAAGTAGACTTACGTATTGCAATCAGCCCAGTTATTTGGGGAGAACAGGTTGTTATTAGGTTACTAGATAAGACTGGTAATTCCTTTGATATTGAACAGATGGGTTATGCAGGCCGGGCATTAAGGGCTATAAGAAGAGGCATCCGTCGCCCTAATGGGATGGTTCTTACTTCTGGGCCAACTGGTAGCGGTAAAACAACTAGCTTATATGCCTTGATCAAAGAGATTAAAGATGACAGTGTAAATATTGTCACACTTGAAGATCCAGTAGAATATAAGATGAATGACGTTAATCAAATCCAGGTCAACGCTGACGTTGGGTTAACTTTTGCTAGTGGATTACGTTCTATCTTGCGCCAGGATCCCGATGTAGTGATGGTAGGAGAGATTCGTGATAGTGAAACGGCTAACTTGGCCGTACAGGCAGCGCTTACTGGACACTTAGTATTTAGCACTTTACACACCAATAGCGCTGCGGGTGTTTTGCCTAGGCTTTTAGATATGGATATTGAGCCGTTCTTAATCGCAAGTACGGTCAACACAATTATTGGGCAACGATTAGTCCGTCGAATAGGCAAGAACAGGGAAACTTATCAATCAAATCCTATTGAAACTCAGAACATTTTAGATACAGTCGGGCATTTACTACCAAAGACTCCATCTGATGTGGCGAGAGTATCTGAAGATTTAGGTTATAAAGACTTGCCCTTGGCTGGCCAAAAAGCTTATACTTTAGTCAGAGGCATTGATAGCCCACAGTCGCCAAGAGGTTATAGTGGCCGAGCTGGTCTATATGAAGTGATGGATGTTAATGAAAATATTCAGAGACTAATTGTAGCAAGAGCAACCAGTGCCGATATTCAGCGTAAGGCACAGGAACAGGGCATGGTGACTATGAGACAAGATGGTTATCTAAAGGTATTGCAGGGTATAACTACAATTGAAGAAGTGAATCGTGTAACATCGGACACAGCATAAAGGGGTGGAAAAATGAAAGATAAAGAAATCAAAATTGAATCATTACTTGAAGAAGTTATCCGTAAGAAAGCTTCGGATCTTCATATTCAAGTCGGGCTACCGCCTATGCTTAGAATTGATGGTGTTTTAGTCCCAATAATGGGTATACCAGAATTAGATGAACCTACAGTTGAGACTTTAGTCTTTACTATCTTAGACCAAGACCAGCGCCAGATTCTATTAAAAGATAAAGAATTTGATTTTAGCTTTACCTTCGGAAATCTTGGCAGGTTCCGCGTTAACGCTTACCACGAAAGAGGCAATTTAGCCGCAGCTCTAAGGTTGATACCTAACGAAATTTTGACGACTGTTGAGCTAGGTTTACCAAATACAGTAATGAATTTTTCTGAGTACCCAAGAGGACTAGTATTAATTACCGGTCCTACTGGTAGTGGTAAATCTACTACTTTAGCTGCACTGGTTGATAAAATTAATACCGATAAGTCAAAACATATAATTACGATTGAAGATCCAATTGAATTTACCCATAAATCAAAGAAATCAGTTGTCGTTCAAAGAGAGGTTCACTATGATACTTATAGTTTTAGCGCGGCACTTAGATCAAGTTTGCGCCAAGACCCTGATGTAGTACTGATTGGTGAAATGCGTGATCTTGAAACTATTAGTGCAGCTATTACTATTGCTGAAACGGGCCACTTAGTTTTCGCAACGCTACATACAAACAGTGCCTCTCAGTCTATTGATCGTATGATAGACGTATTCCCGCCTCATCAACAACCTCAGATTAGGGCTCAACTTTCAAATATTTTGATGGCGATTTGTTCTCAAAGACTTATTCCTGCAATCGGCGGTGGAAGGGTAGTGGCAGCTGAAATATTGCTGACAACTCCAGCAGTTAGAAATATTATCAGAGAAGGCAAAGCTCATCAGTTAGACGCAGTAATTCAAACTAGCGCTGACCAAGGTATGCAGACTATGGACCGCACTCTAGCCGATATGGTGAAGAGAGGTACTATAACATACGACAATGCCTATGAGGTAGCGGTTGATTTAGTTGAATTTGAGAGATTGATGAAAGGATAGTCGATGAAGAAGTTCTCATACGAGGCTCGTGATCAGGTTAGCAATAAAATAGTAAAATCGACCGTCCAAGCCGATACTGAAAATGGTGCAGCCCAATTGTTAATTAAACAAGGCTTTATTCCTCTTATCTTAAAAGAACAGGGGGATGGATCTAATATTTTTACTAAAATTGCCGGTAGGATAACCACAAAAGATAGAATTGTGTTCACTCGTCAGTTAGCGACACTCATAGGGGCTGGATTGCCTTTAGCCCAAAGCCTTAGTACGGTATTTGAACAGACAGAGAATAAAAAGTTGAAGTCTATTATTCAAGAGGTTCTTGCTTCAGTCGAGGGCGGAAAATCATTATCCGAATCATTCTCAAAATATCCAGAGGTATTCAATGAAATATTCTTGGCATTAATTGGGGCAGGTGAGGCGTCAGGAACTCTTGATACTTCAATGCAGAGGATCGCTAACCAGCAAGAAAAAGATGCAATTATTATGAGCAAAATTAAAGGTGCTTTGACTTATCCTATTATAGTCCTAGTTGTAATATTTGGAGTTATGGCATTTATGTTGTTCACGGTTGTTCCACAGGTGGAAAAATTGTATCAAGATCTGAGACAGAAACTTCCATTCATAACCCAGATTATGGTAGATACGGCTAGCTTCTTGTCTAAGTATTGGTGGGTCGTAATAATTGCCTTAGCATTATTTGTTTATTTCTTTGTTCAATATCTAAAAACTAAAGCTGGTATAAAAATGAAAGACACTTTCAAGATTAAAGTGCCTGTATTCGGGGCAATGTTCAAGAAGCTATATATGGCACGATTTGCTAGAACTGCCCAAACTCTAATGAGTACTGGAGTTAGTATGTTGGATATGTTGAAACTTACAGCCGTAGCTGTAAACAACTCTATTATAGAAGATAGTATTGTTAGGGCAGCCGAAAAAGTTAAAGGTGGCAAAGAACTTTCGGCCTCATTGCAATCAGAATCTAGTTTTCTATCTCTAGTCCCTCAGATGGTAAAAATTGGCGAACAATCTGGCCGTATCGATGAGATGATGGGTAAAACCGCCCAAGTGTATGAAGATGAGCTTGATGAGCAAATTAGAACAATATCTACTTCTATTGAGCCAATATTAATGGTCGTACTGGCCGTTGTAGCTGGGAGCATGGTTGCAGCTATATTGTTACCAATATATAGCTTAGTCAACGGTATAAATATATAGACATATTATTTGGTTAGTAGTATTATAAGCTTAAGCAAGTATAATCTTTTAGATATTTATACATAGCGGTAATCATAAGAAAGGTGGAAAGTTCATATGAGCAACAAAAAATTAAAAGGTTTTACAATTATCGAGGTTGTATTAGTCTTGGCAATTGCTGGGCTTATCTTCTTAATGGTATTTATTGCATTACCAGCATTACAACGCAGCCAAAAAGATACACAACGTAAGAATGACCTATCAAGAATAATGACTCAGTTGACAAACTACGAGTCAAATAATCGCGGAGAATTCCCAGACGATTTGATATCAGGCGATCTATCCTTTGTTGAAAATTATTTAGGAGGTGTAGATAACGTTACATCTGGTGGTGATTATAAAGACCCTAAAACTGGCACGGGTTATGTATTTAAACCGGACTTAGATGTTTCTGGTGTAGGTCAGGTTGGCTATAAAAAAGGTGCAATTTGTGGAACTGATGGTGCAGCTGATGAAACTAATGCATCAGACCGTCAATATATGTTGATTATGAAACTTGAAGGCCAGAATGCGCCTTACTGTGTAGATAATAGATAATTAATAATTATTATTAAAAAACCTCTCGATAAGATCGAGAGGTTTTTGTTTTGTTTCGGAACTGTTATTATAGAGCTTATGAATCAGATTATTATATACATTGCGTTAATATTATCAGGCCTATGTCTAGGCAGTTTTGCAGGTGCTTCTGTTTGGAGATTGCGAGCTCGTCAGCTAAAACAAGATAAGGCTGCCGGTGAAAAGATTGACGAGGAAGAATATAAGCACCTAAATAAGCTGACAAAGCATAAATTTAAAAATGATAGATCTCAGTGTCTAAACTGTTCATATTATCTAAAGTGGTACGACTTGATACCAGTCTTAAGTTGGGTAATGTTGCTAGGAAAGTGTCGTAAGTGTCATAAGCCTATTGGTTGGACGGAGTTATTGGTCGAAATAGGCTTAGCCACATTCTTTGCTCTATCTTATTTTTTTTGGCCTTTTAGCATAGACAGTGGATTAGAAATATTACGATTTGTACTTTGGCTGATGTCTGGCGTAGTTTTAGCCATACTGTTTATTTATGACAAAAAGTGGGCATTGCTACCCAATATAGCAAATTTTTCTTTAATTGGGCTAGGGCTACTTAGCTCATTAATCTCAATTTTAGTTGCTAGCGACAAAGTAGGGGCAACATATAATATATTAGGTGCGGCTTTAATACTAAGTGGGCTCTACTATTTGTTATATATTATTTCAAAAGGTAAATGGATCGGTTTTGGTGATATAAAATTAGGTTTAGGCCTAGCGCTTTTACTGGCTGATTGGAAACTAGCTTTTGTTGCATTATTTTCAGCTAATATGGTTGGTTGCTTATTAGTATTACCGCCAATGATAGTGGGTAAGCTAAAAAGAGACTCTCATATTCCATTCGGCCCATTATTGATTATTGGACTAGCCATTGCCATGTTATTTGGTAAACAGATTATAGATTTGTACATGTATAATATTATTTAGCTCGTTTTTGAGCAACTTGCTTATGTTATAATCATAAGTAATGAAGAGTGTAAATAAAGCTGGCTTTACAATAATTGAGACTATGCTTTTCCTGGGGATAACAGGTGTTTTGATTGCTAGCATTCTTGTCGGCACTGGAACTTCGATTAATGTCCAACGGTATAGAGATAGCGTATCTTCACTACAATCTTTGCTACAGCAGCAATATTCGGATGTAGCTAACGTGGTAAACGATCATGGGAATGGCTATGTTTGCGACTCTGCTGATGTTGTATCGAGGGCTGCCAATCCTGACCTGTTTATCCCAGTTGGTCAGTCTGAATGCGTATTAATGGGCAGATATATACATACAGTCGGGGCTGATGGAAATATTTTAAATATTGTTGATATAGTAGGCTATCCTGTATCGGATTCATTGCCTACGTCAAATGATGTGGATGCAATAAATTCCTATAAGCTTGGTATATATCCAAACCAACAATTAGAACAAACCTTAAGTTGGGGTGTATCTTTGGCAAAACCAGGTACTAGTGATATACAGGATTTTTCTATATTAATAATTAGATCTCCTGCTAGTGGTGTGATAAAAACGTTTATTGATCCGAATGTATCTAAGGGTTACCTAGATATTCAAGGTTTAGTGACGCAGGAGGCATTAGGCCAATCGGTAAAAATGTGTGTAAATTCTAACGGGCTAATAGGTGGCGTGAGGACGGCAGTTGTTATTAATGCGTATTCAACAAGTGCTAGTGGTGTTGAAACACTAGGGGATGCGAGCAGCGGATGTTAGCCATTAATAAGATATTAAATAGGGGAGACACTTTAATTGAGGTGCTATTTGCTATATCTATATTCAGTCTGGTGGTCGTTGGATCAATTTCTATCATGAACCAAGGAGTAAATGCTTCTCAGAGGTCACTGGAGATAACATTAGTGCGGAACGAGATTGATGCTCAGGCTGAGGCACTAAGGTTTATGAACGCTTCATATGTATCTGCTTATAAACCCGAATACACTATTGAAAGGTATCCAGTTGATACGCCTGCAGGCCAATGGGTAAAAATGTCTAGCTCGATTGGTATTAATTCAGATGTTTCGAGTTTTGGGGCCGCAAGTAAATGCGAGATTCCATCTTCCCCTTATACTCCATTTATAATAAATCCGTACCTAGCTAAATTTGTTACTGCAGCAGATGCAATATTTAGACCAGCCACGACATTTTCTAAGATCGAATATAACGACGATCTAAGCATTATTTCAACTAATTGGGTTTGGGTTGAGGCAACTAAGTCAAATAATGTAGAAGATAAGAATAGCGATTATATTGATTTCCACATTAGGGCTTGTTGGAATGCAGCAGGTCAGAAAAATCCAGCCACTATTGGCACGATTGTGAGGTTATATGAACCAAAACCTAAATCGTAATATTTTTCGTACCGGGTTTACGATCATTGAATTGATGCTTGCTATGAGTTTCGTTTCAGTACTGTTAGTCTCAGTCACTATGACAGTCATTCAGATAAGTCATATTTATAATAAAGGGCTAATGATGAAGGGGACTAACCAGGCCGGGCGTTCAATTATTGATGAGCTCCAGCGCAGCATAAACTCGAGTCCATCTTTTGATTTAAGCAATAATTATAGAACAAAGGTGTTATCTGATGGTTCTTCAGCTGGCAGACTATGTGTTGGGCAATATAGTTATATATGGAATGATGGAAAGACATTATCTGGCTTAGCTACGGGCTATATTTATAGATACGAAAACCCTGATCAAGATACGCAGATTCGATTAGTTAAGGTGCTGGATGCAGATGCGAGTTATTGTAGCAACCCTGATAAACTTGTCGTCAAAGCCGATTCGAATGATCTTTTAGGTAGTAACCAATATAATTTAGTCATCCAAAAATTTAATATATCATCTTCTGATTCGGCGTTAGACAGTAGGACTGGCCAAAGGCTATATAGGATTGAATTTTATTTGGGGACTAATGACCAAAATGCTCTGATTGATTCTATAGCTTGTAAACCGACTAGTTTGCTTGGTTCAAATTCTTCTTTCTGCTCCGTCGTAGGTTTTAATATATTAGTAAGAGCTGGAAATGTAGCTAAGTAAATAGGAGATATGATGATAGATAAAAAATATATAAAAGGTTCAGTATCGATGTTTGTCGTTATATTTGCTACTTTATTGATCACTGTTGTAACGGTTGGGTTTATAAAAATAATGATAAAAGATCAACAGCAAGCCACTTCTGCTGATTTATCAAGAAGTGCTTACGACTCTGCGCAAGCTGGAGTTGAAGATGCTAAAAGGGCTATAGCAAATTATGAGGCTATTTGCGCCTCAGGCACTAGCGAACCCGCTTGTGTAAATGCTATAGAAAAAATAAATAGTTTAACTTGTAATGATGCTGTAGTTGGCTTAGCCTCGGCCTCAATAGCAGAGGATGAGGTCAAGATAAAAACCGGCGGAGACAACTCTTTAAATCAAGCCTATACTTGCGTAAAAATAAAATTAAATACAGATGATTATATTGGTGTACTTGGCGATGATGAAAGTAAATTAATACCATTAATAGGCGTGGGTTCATTTAGCTCTATAAAAATAGAGTGGTTTAATCAAAACGACTTAAAGCAAGGCACAAGTATCGTCAACGTCCCGGAAATTAACGAAAGTAAGAGTTTATTAAAAAAATCCGATTGGACCACAACATTGACCCCGAATCGTCCTCCGGTTATGAGGGCTCAGGTAATTGAAACGAATAATTCCAATTTCAATTTTAACGACGTAGCAGCTGGCGATAATGGAGTATGGGATAACACACTATTCTTATATCCTTCGAAAACTGGTGTAGTCGACGCAAAAGATTTTGCAATCGATTTGCACAGATCTTCTTTAACTAGAAACCCAGTTGAAGTATCGTGCAAACAAGATTTTACTTTAAATATATTTTCCTGTTCAACAGAACTAATATTACGCCAGCCAGTCGATAGTGGGATGAAGGCATATTTGAACCTCAGGTCTATTTATAAGAAAGCTAATTATAGAGTTACTCTATTAGATAATGCTGATGCTGCGGTAAAATTTAATGCGGTTCAGCCAGAAATTGACTCAACAGGCCGAGCAAATAATTTGTTCAGGAGAGTATCGTCAAGAGTAGAGTTGTCGAGTTCGAACTTTTCTTACCCAGAGGCCACAATTGATTTAGATTATGATTTTTGTAAAGTTATGTTGGTTACAGATAGCGAGTATATACCTGAGTTAGGAAAATGTGACCCGAGCAATAAAACAATTTAATCCTTTGTAACGCTATGAAACTTTTCGTGTATTTCTCTTAAATGTTCATCAGTTACATGCGTGTAGACTTGAGTTGTACTGATACTACTATGACCGAGCATAACTTGAACACTTCTAATATCTGCGCCATTCATAAGTAGGTCTGTTGCAAAGCTGTGTCTCATCGTATGCGGGCTTACATGTTTTGTTATCCCCGCAAGATGTGAATATTTATTAATAATTCTTTGGATACTTCTTGCGGTAAGACGGCGATAATCTCCACTGTTAGTCGATATATTATTTCGACTATATCCTAAGAATAGAGGAGGGAGGTTATCTTTTCTTGCTTTTAGGTAGTTGCTTACATGTAAACTAGCATCCTTACTTATAAAAACAGGTCTATCTTTTTGACCTTTACCCCTTACCATGAATTCATTACGTTTTGTGTTTATGTGGTCTTTATCTAAATTGATTAGCTCAGACACTCGGAGCCCACTTGAGAAAAGTAATTCTATAATAGCTCTATCACGTAATCCAGCTTCGTTGCTTGTGTCAATTTGTTCTAGTAATCTTTCGACTTCGTCATAGTGTAAAAAAGTTACCTGTCGACGGGATGTTTTTGGTAGCTCAATTTTATCTGGGGATAAGCTTTCAATACCTCTTTTGGAAAGATAATTTAAAAACCCTCTTAAAGCTATAAGGTGATAACTCTGTGTAATGGTCGATAGACTGTCATTATTATTGTTCTTAAATCGATTTAGCCAAAGCCTATATTTTCTGACTAATTCTGAGGTTATTTTATCTACAGTAGTATCATCCGTAAATTCTATAAAACGCTCTAGGTATAAATTATAATTTTCAGCGGTGTGAGCAGAACGTCCACCTTCTACTTCAATGTGTTCTATATAGTCAAGCAATAGTTCTGACATGTACATGTTACTAGAATAGACTATTATTTGTATGTTGTAGAGAGCTATATTATTAATACTCTGGTACAATATATTTTATAAGTAATTTTAAAAGGAATAATTATGGCTTCACAAAAACATATAGAAAGATCTTTAATAATTTTTAAACCGGATGCTCTTCAGAGAGGAATTGTCGGTGAGATTCTGACTAGATTTGAACGTGTTGGTCTAAAAATTGTTGGTATGAAAATGCTTTGTCCTAATCGTGATCAATTTTACAAACACTATGAGGATATTGGTAAGGTTATATCTAGAAGAGGCGAGCATACTTTTAATGTAGTCCTCGATTTTATGTCACAAGGTCCAGTTATTGCTGCAGTGCTTGAGGGTGTTGAAGCAATTGAAATAATCAGAAAAATGATCGGTGCAACTGAACCAAAATCTGCTGCCTCTGGTACTATCAGGGGAGACTACTGCCATATGAGTTATGGTCGTGCTGATAGTGAAGACAAAGGCGTTCCTAACCTTATCCACGCTAGCGCTGATGCCTCAGAGGCTGAGCAGGAAGTAGCTCATTGGTTCAGCGAGAGTGAATTGTATGATTATCAGGTATTGCACGAGAAATTTACCCGTTAATCTGCTACAATATTTGAGTATGCCTCGGTAGCTCAACTGGATAGAGCAGATCCGTCCTAAGGATAAGGTTGTAGGTTCAACTCCTGCCCGGGGCACCATATTTGCTACTTCTAGGTTACAGAATCTGTTATTATATATGTATATGGTTAAAAAAGAGGCAATTAAGAAGCCAAAATTAGATTTTGTCGGTCAGCGGGATGGTGAAAAGTTACTATTTGTTTTTCGAAGGCATATTATTGCTATGCGTAAGGGTTTTTACCTTTTAGCTATACCTTTAATAGTGACCTCTATCCCGCCACTTATCTGGAGCAATAATCTGGAGTTATTCTTACTACCAGTTGGTGGTTTTGCTATTGGTCTAGTCCTGTTCTTCTATCATTTTATATTATGGTACTTCACTATATATATAGTTACTGACCAAAGGATAAGACAGGTCACCCAGAGGAGCTTTTTTGGTAAGGATGTTATCGAGCTCCGACTGTCAAAGGTGCAGAATATAAGTTATAATATACCAGGATTTAGCGGTGAAATATTTAAGTTTGGGACAATCGTAATACAAACTTTCGTTGGTGATTTGGTTATACATAAAGTTGAACATCCGGATAAAATTTATAATCAGTTGCAAGACGCTGTAAATAATGTAATAGAGAGTCAATATGATAATGAAAAAAATATTTAATAAGTTATTCAAAAAGAATGTCGATCCAGAGGCTCAAAGCCGTATTACTAGTGACACGCTTGCTCATCATAGGGAGCGTATTATAGCTGGCGGTCGAAGATTTAAATATCCTATACAATACGTTCGTCATAAACTAGTGTTTAATACAATTATTATTAGTGTTGCCGTCATTATAATAATGACAATTATTGGGTGGTGGCAACTTTATCCAAAACAGAATACAAGTCAATTTATGTATCGGTTAACGACAGTTATCCCTGTTCCTGTAGCTTCAGTTGATGGTCAATCGGTGCTATATAGTGACTATTTGATGCTTTATCTTAGTCAGTTGCAATATATCGAAACCAAAGATCAAGTAGATATTAACTCTGAAGATGGTAAAAGACAGACCGATTATCTAAAAAAACAAACTATAGATAAAGTCATAGCTGATGCTTACGCAAAAAAAATAGCAAAAAAGTTAAATATTTCTGTTTCTGATGTAG
>Ga0194063_10000435_pt1 | contig 31012 bp, 29 predicted proteins | sample SepL3720m_MetaG_FD_155459 | JGI IMG/M metagenome (GOLD analysis project Ga0194063, IMG submission 155459) | Anoxic zone freshwater microbial communities from boreal shield lake in IISD Experimental Lakes Area, Ontario, Canada - Sep2016-L373-20m | ecosystem: Environmental > Aquatic > Freshwater...
CATTTCCCCTGTTCAATTCGAATTGAAACTCCTCCTCATTTTAATTCACTCTGTTGCACTTCGAATTAAAATCTAGGAAGTAAATAAAATAGGGCGCCTTTTTGCCCTAAAAATTCTCATAAATCAAGTCTTTTTTTACTGTTTTTTTAAGGGTATTTTTAAAATCGGCATTGCGCAGGGAAAAAGCTCTCATAAAAAAATAGGCACTCAGTATTGAGTGCCTATTTTTAAAGCCGAGAAAAGTCTCTTATTGTGCTGCCTTTTCAAACTTTTTTGCATTTCGCAAAGGGTTTCCAAGCAGTGCCTCAATAGCCTTTTTAGCAGCTGCCTTCTTGGCAGTGTCCGTATCTGCCGCTTTTGCATCCGCAATATAACCTTCTCCGGTACTTATGGCCGAGGTGAGGTATGTAATTTGTTCATCCAACCCTGGCGTAGATGCTTGTCCGGCGGCTAAAAGATCTGCTTTTACTTTTTCGGTAGCCGCCAGAATTGCCTTTTTGTATTCTAACGCCTTTCCAGCAATTTGGATCATCGCATCTGCTGTTTGCGCATTATTCTCTGATTTTAACGCTTTTGATTTCTGCTGATCTGTTTTTTTCATTTCCAAAAGCGAATCTCGAAATGCTTTTTTTGACTCCTGTTGCTGGGTTCTAAGAGTCTTTATTTCTTCTTTTCCCTTTTCACGAATCCCCTGTTTCTCTTCTTTATAATTTTCTCGAATCTCTTTTTGCGCCGCTTTTTCTTGCAGTTTTGCAATTTCATCCGCATTGGTTGCCGTAACCGTTACTTTTACGCCGTTGGAAAGATTTTCCTTCACCACGGTAAGATTGGTGTTCCCGTCAAAAGGTGTTTTTTGGTTTTGCAAAAGGGTTACAGTTTCAGGAACATCGGAAGTAAGGGTTACCACAATTCCATTGGTGATATTTTCCACCGTTTTCGTCACATTTTTCATTTCCATTTCAGGCGCTTTTTTAGGATCTTTCTCATCTTGGTGATTATTTTCTGTTTTCGCCTTTGCCTGCAGTTTTGCAATATCTTCCGCATTGGTCGCCGTAACCGTTACTTTTACGCCATTGGAAAGATTTTCTTTCACCACCGTAAAATTGGTATTTCCGTCAAAAGGTGTTTTTTGGGTTTGAAGAAGGGTTACGGTTTCAGGGACATCGGAAGTAAGGGTTACCACAATTCCATTGGTAATATTTTCCACCGTTTTCGTCACATTTTTCAGCTCCATTTCAGGTGCTTTTTTCTCCATTGCTGGAGGTGGTGGTGGTGGAAAAGTTCCTTCTGCAAAGCTGGGAACACCTGCGAATAACAAAAGAGAAAGAGTGCCGGCAGAAACGGAAAAAGCGAGTGCTTTTTTCATAAAAAAAGGGGGTAAAGGGATAAAAAAAGAAATGCAGTGCATTTCGTATAGTTATACGCAAGGATCTTTGTATTTCTTTCACTCGGCATTATACCGAATATATTTCAAAATCCAAAAAAATATTCTGCGGTTTTTTGGGAGAGCAAAAAAGGGGCTCCTCCATTGCGATCCCGCTAAGAGGAAGAAGCAATCCAGGTGTTGTACAGGAGATATCTTTGCGCTGGTTGCTCTCTCCACTGCTTTTTTATACACTGCCGGTGGATTTTTGATTTCCTCCCCTTTTTATGTCTCCTCTCAAAACCCACAATCTCGGATTCCCCCGTATTGGAGCCCACCGAGAATTAAAAATTGCCCTAGAAAAATACTGGAAAAAAGAAGGAACCCTTCACGAACTGTTGGATACCGCCAAAGAAATTCGAAAACACCATTGGATTCTCCAAAAAGAAAAGGGAATAGACTTTATTCCTTCCAATGATTTTTCACTGTACGACCATGTTTTAGATACCATTGCCATGGTGGGTGCCGTTCCAGAACGGTTTTTATGGGAAGGCGGCAGTGTGCATACTCCGACTTATTTTGCCATGGCGCGCGGCACTACCAAAAAAGAAGAATTCCAAACAAAAGAAATAAGACCGTTAGAAAGAAAAACATGGATGAATACTCCATATTTTTCCGTGGTTCCCGAATTTAACAAAGAGCAAAACTTTTCACTCGCATCTGCAAAACCATTTTTAGAATTTACAGAAGCCATGGACCTCGGGATTCGAACGGTACCCGTTTTACTCGGCCCCATTTCATTTCTCCTTCTGGGAAAAACAATGGGAGAACCTTTTTCTGTACTTTCGCTTCTCCCGAAACTTCTTCCCATATATGTAGAAGCCTTCAAAAGGTTGGACTCCCTGGGTGCCCAAATGATCCAAATCGATGAACCGCTCCTCACTTCCGACCTCGAAGAAGAAGTTCAAGCCCTCTACCAAGAAACCTATAAAACGCTTAAAACGGCAATTCCTAAAATCAAACTCATGGTGGCGGTATACGGGGGAGAACTCCAAGAAAACCGCGATACTTTTTTATCTCTTCCCGTAGACACCCTGCACTATGATGCCGTGTCGGGACAAGACGAGGTAATTCTTCTCCTTTCCCAATTCCCCAAAGAAAAAATGCTTTCTTTGGGCATTGTAGACGGACAAAATATTTGGAAGAACGATTATGCTCTTTCCATCAGTCTTATTAAAAAAGCAAAACTGATATTGGGAGATGACCGCATTATTATTTCTCCATCCTGCTCACTGCTGCATGTTCCCCTTACTCTTGCAAACGAAAACGCCATGGATGCCGAAGTGAAGAGCTGGATGGCATTTGCGACCGAAAAACTCCAAGAGCTCAAAACTCTTTCCGAGCTTATCGACCAGGAAGATTTAGAGATGGACCCTCGCTATCACGAGAATGAAAGCAGTATTCAATCCCGAAAAAACAGCCCACGGGTACGCCACATCCCTGAAACACCAAATAGTGAGCTAGAAATGCTTTCAGAAGATTGGGAAGAAGGCGTTTCCCCAGCGGAAGAAGAAAAAACGACTCTGCCAAAAAAGCTCTGTATTCCTCCTATTCCCCACAGCGTTCGCACCCTATACCAGACAACAATGCTTGTAGATGGAGACGCAGAAACAAATGAAAAAGAATTTTTCGAGGAGTCACTCCTACAGTATGAAAAATGGGAAACAAGACAAATATTCCATCTCCCCGAAGAAGTGGAAATCCACATTCTTAAAAATGGAGAACCCCACGGAAGAAATATTCTTGTAAAAAATAAAAACGGAATCCTTTTTCCGGAAAACGCGTGGATACAATCGCACGGACAAAAGTGCATCAAACCCTCTCTTTTGTTTGGAGATATTACTCAAAAACCAGAAGTATCTTCAGAAGATCTGGCCCATGATACCCCCCTCCTCCAAAAGGAAATATTTACTGGTCCTATCAGTACTCTGTACGAAAGTTTTGTGCGAAATGACCAGCCTCAAAGCGAAACAGCGCTCCAAATTGCGCAAATCATTCGCACAGAAATAGAGAACATAGAAAATGCGGCAGAAAAAATGATTGAAATCCACGAGCCCGCATTATGGGACCTTTTACCATTAAAAAAAGAAGAACAAAAAAAATATGTAGAAATGGTAGCAAACGCCTGGCAGGTAATTTTTGGAGCAAAGAGTTTAGAAAATCCCGAGAGTGAATCCCCTCTTCTATAAACAAAAATCGTTTCCACACTTTTATCCTTTTTTTCTTCCATGAAAAAACACCTTCTCTTCTTCCTCCTCGGCGTGCTTGTTTCATTACCCTTGGGAGTTTTCGCCGGCAATCAACTTTTTTCGGATATCCCGCAAGATGCCTGGTACAAAAATGATGTCGAATCCCTCAAAGATAAAGGCATTGTAAAGGGTGATGCGAATGGAAATTTTAGAGGAGGAGACCCTGTCACTCGGGCAGAAGTGAGCGCGATGATGAACCGACTTTTGCTTTCGATAAAAAAAGGAGAAACGGTAAAAAATCTCTCAGAGGAAGAATTTAATACGGCAGTAGAAAAAGGAATTGAAGCATACATAAAAAAACAAGAAGCAAAACAACAGAGTGGACAAGCAGAACAGCAACAAAAACAAGAAGAACTCGTAAAAGCCGTTCCTGGCATTACCTCCACCGATCATATTTTAGGAAAATCCGATGCCCCATTCGTTCTGTTTGAGTATTCGGATTTCCACTGCCCATTTTGTAAAAAGTTTCATCCCGCGACAAAAGAATTTTTTACCAATTCTAAAGGAGAGGTTGCAATAGTACTGCGATCTTTTCCGCTCGAAAGTCTCCACCCCCAATCAAAAGCCGTGCATGAAATTGGGGAATGTGTTGCAGCAGTAGGAGGGAACGACGCATTTTGGAAATTTGCAGACGCCGTTTTTGGAGCGACACAAGAAAATGTCACCGCTGAGAATTATCAAACGACGCTCTCAAAGATAGGGGTGGATACCACAGCGGTAAAAAAATGTTTTAATGCTGGAACATACACAAAAAAAGTGGAAGCATCTATAAAAGAGGCAACTGATTTGGGGATTCAGGGAACTCCCGGAAGTATCCTCAAAAATACCAAAACAGGGGAAGTACGGTTCATTGGAGGCGCGTATCCGTTGGAGGCACTAGAAGGCGCATTGGCAGATTTGAATAAATAATATTGCCATTCCTGCGAAGGTGGAAATCCAAGAATTACAGTAAAACTAAAAACAGAGGCGAGTATTTACATACTTGCCTCTGCCATTTTTGCGAGTCCAGCTTTTATTTCTTCCAGTCCTTCCCCCGTCTGGGCAGAGCAAAACAGCGGTGTCCGGAGTTTATACTCTTTTGCCAGAACGGTTTTCCCAAACCGTTTTTTGGCTTTATCCGTTTTATTAAAGATGAGGATTTGTGGTTTTTCCGCAATCCCGAGCGTGGAGAGAATTTCATCGACCACTTTTATTTTTTCTGTTCGCCGAGGATCGGAAACATCTACAATGTGGAGCAAAATATCTGCATGAACACTTTCGGAAAGGGTAGACCGAAACGCCGAAATAAGGTGCGGCGGAAGATCGGCAATAAACCCAATCGTATCGGAAACGAGCACTTCTTTTTGTACCATCGGGAGATAGATTTTCCCGATTCGGGTGTCCAGCGTTTCAAAAAGCGCATCTTTTACATTTACCCCTTTTTTAGAAAGCCGGTTCATAAGGAATGATTTTCCCGCATTGGTATACCCCACCAGTGCGACCGTTAAAAAATTATCCCGTTTTCGGCGTTCTCGTTGCAAAGCCTTGGTGTCTTCTGCTTTTTTTAATTTTTCTACAATCGAGAGTTCTTCCCGTCGAAGATGCCGTTTCATCACTTCGGTATTGGTTTCCCCAATTCCTCTTCCCCTTGCTCCTCCTCCCTGACGAGACAGTTCATCCCCCATTCCAAAAATTCTTGGTCCCATATGCCGAATTTTTGCCAATTCTATTTGGAGTTTTGCCTCCGAACTTTGGGCATGGAGCGAAAAGATCTTGAGAATGAGATCTATTTTATCCCACACTTCTATTTTTGCTGGGCGAAAAATTTCTGAGAGTTCGTATATTTGACGGGGTTTCATCACATTCCCAAAGATAATTGTTTTCACTTCTTTCTCTTTTGCTTCCACCAAAAGCTCCGTAATGGTGTTGGAAGTCACAAAAGTTTTGAGATCTATCTTTGCCCGTCTCGAAATTTTCCCGACAACAGAAACACTCCCCAGAGTCTCCACAAGGCTGGCGAGTTCTTCCATGCGAAACGCCCGATCCAGAGGAGTCGTATGCGAATCAGTGAGATCAAAAAGGAGCGCATTGGGTTTTACAGGATTCATATATGAGAAAAAGGGAAAGAGAAAAAGGCCAGAGAAAAAAAGTCGAGCACCAAATAAGCCTTCGCCACGAGGTATCCCAAGAACTCAGAAAAGAAAGGAAGCCCAAAAAACGCACTAAACCCCAAGAGAGAAAAAAGAATAAGCGGCCCATACGCCGTTATTTTTTCCCAATTCATCTCCCATCGTTTTGGAATAAACGCAGCAACAATTTTTTCCCCATCTAAAGGCGACAACGGGATGAGATTAAAAACACAGAGGAGAAGATTAATATGAATAAAAATGATGAGAAACTCCTGAAAAAATGCGGGAGCATTTTCACCACTCCAAAAAAAGACCGCCATAGCAAAGAGCGCTTGAAGAAAGTTAGACAGTGGACCGGCAAGCGCCGTCAGGGCTTCATCACGCTTTGGGTACTCAAAATTATTGGGATTGATAGGAACGGGTTTTGCCCAACCAAACCCCGCAACGAGGAGAAAAAGACTCCCCAAAAGGTCCAAATGCGCAAAGGGATTAAGAGAAAGACGACCCGCAATACGCGCCGTGGGGTCCCCTAAAAGGTATGCCATACCCGCGTGTGCCGCTTCATGTAGGGTAATAGCCAAGAGAAATGCGGGGATAATAAAGAGAAGATCTAAGGGATTTTGAAAGAACATTGACGAAGAAAAAGAAAATACGGTACAGTGCCTTGGCATTTTTGCATATTTGCAAAAAACAATCGAGGTTTTTGCGCTTTTAGCACCAAAAAACCCGGTTCTCCATCTTTTTTTATTTTTCAGTATGGCAAAAGTTTGCGATCTTTCCGGAAAAAAACCATCTGTGGGAAATAATGTCTCCCACTCTGTTCGTCGTACCAAACGCCGTTTTTTACCCAATCTCCAGTGGAAACGAATATGGGACACTGCTACCAAGCAATGGGTTTCCCTTCGTATTGCCACCAGTACCCTTCGAACCCTTTTTAAAGAACCTACTAAGCACGAACAAAAGAAATTAGACCGAAAAGCAGAAAAGGCATAACCGTAAAAAGGGAGCATTTCTGCCAGAAAAATTGCGATTACAAAGGAAGGAGAGATATTCTCCTTCCTTTTTTTGTATCCTCCGTTTTAATTTGCCACATTATTTGCTTTGCAAAACTCATTGACATTTCCTAGAATGTTTGCAAAGATTGCTTCCTTTTTTCTTTTACTCCTCGTTTTTATGATGGCACCTACTGCACAAAACAATTTTCATATTTCAGAAGAAAATCTCAAAAAAGTAGTAGAGGATTTTTTTCTCATTCTCAGCGATAAAGAACGAGCAGTAGTAACCAAAAGGTTTTCACTGGACAATAAACCTCGACAAACCCTAGAAAAAATTGGAGAACATTTTTCCGTTACGCGGGAACGCATTCGCCAGATTGAAGAGATTGCGCTGAAAAAATTAAAACGAAATCTTTCTACTTCACAACTGAGAAATGTAAGCCAGGTCGCAAAAAAAATTCTCCTTGCTCATGGAGGCGTAATGGGAGAACGAGACTTGGTGTCCGCAACTCTCAAGGAAATTCAGAGTGACACCTCTTTTTCTGGAAATGTGGCACAACTCGCCCTTACCATTGAAGGAACCCTTACCCGTGTAAAAAAGCCAAAAGAGTTTCATACTTTTTGGTATATGGCAGAACACAAATTGTCATATATTCGTCTTATTTCTAAAGCCCTAGAAAAAACACTTAAAAAAGAAAAAAAAATACTTTCAGAAGAAACTCTCTTTCGAAAATGTGCAGATGTCATGACGACATCCGTAACAGAAGAAACAATCCGGTCAGTTCTCACCATTTCTCCCAAACTCATTGCTCCCACTGCGAATGTGTGGGGACTTTCTTCTTGGAGAGATATTAACCCCAAAAGTATTCGAGACAGAGCCTGTTTAGTGCTGGAAAAAGCGAAAAAAACCCTTCATTTCATTGAAATTGCGAACCAAATTGGAGAATCTACCCGTGACAAAAAAATGGTAACGGTTCAGGCCGTTCACAATGAGCTCATCCGCTATTCGGATTTTGTATTAGTCGGAAGAGGTCTGTATGCCCTTTCAAAATGGGGAATGGTTCCCGGAACGGTTATGGATGTCATTGCGATTGTTTTAAAGAAGAACGGAGCCATGAAAAAGCAAGATATTATTGATGAAGTAAAAAAAGTACGAGAAGTAAAAGAGGCAACGATTGTTCTTAATCTCCAAAAATGCCCAGCCTTTGTACGAGTAGGACGAGCCGTATACGATTTTGATCCTCAGGGATGGGTGACGCCTAAAGGAGGACGAGGAAGAGCATACCTCAATGAAGACGAGGAAGAAGAAGTTTAACCCTTTTACAGAAGAGAATCCCTAAAATAGCTTTGTTCTCACCCTTTTCTCTTTTTCACTCCACTGATACGGATTATTTTCAAAAGGAGAAGTGATCATGTTTTGGTCTACTTTGAGGCGTTTCCCACTGGGAGCAGAAAACGAAAATCCAAGGAGATCTGAAAGCTGCGCGATTTGCTTTCCGTTTTTGTGATATTCTTCTGCGGCACTATTCAGAAGCCATAATTCCATGGCTTCTTCTACACGCATTTTTGCCAGTTTATAATCCTCATCCGAAGTTTTGGGGTCTTGCATTACCTTTGTCCAGTTTTCTAGTGCTATCTGATATTTTCCACTGCGGGTTTGTGCAACGCGTAACAACCGCTCTGCTCCGCCCAAACATCCCACTTTTTTCATACACTGCTCGTAATCCCATATCGCAGTGTCGTAATCATTCAGGTAATAAAAATACAGATATGCTGCTTTGTAGTACGCTTGCCAAGAATCAGGGAGATTTTTTTGGTACTTAGAATACAGCAATTTAGCATGCTCAAAGTCTCCATCCGCTTCCAAAAAAGTGGTGCCCATTTCGTATGCCCGCTCAAATTTCGGATCTAAATCCGTGACTAAATTCACCAACGCATATTGCGCAGGGCGTTCTCTTCCAATATTTCCCCCCAAATACTGAACGGTTTTAATCCAAAAAACATCTGCCACCAACATCTCAAAACCTATAGTAGCAGGACGCAAGTGTTCTCCTTTTGGAACCACCCCTGCAATGTTGTCTTCGCTATAATTGCGATTTTGTTGACCATCCCAAAGACGGTGCTGGAGAAAAGCACTACTCGCCAAAATTCCTCCCACTACGGTAATTCCCACTAGTACGGAGAGAACCGATTTAAAAGACGGCAATGAAAAACGAGAAGGCATTATCACTCGAAAAAATCGAGAGTATTATTTCAAAAACTCGCAGAAAATGCAATGTGGGAAGGAGCTCTTCCTTATTGTTCCAGCGTATTGGAGGGAAGAGACTGCTCGTATACTAAGAAAAACACAGTAGAAAAAACCACTCCCACAATACTGGAAATTCCAGAAAGAACAACGCGAAGAATAAGAAGAGAAGTCTCATCCTGAGTGACAAATCCAAAAACCATTCCTATCAACAATCCAATAATCCAAAAGAGAATCCCCGCACCCAGGAAATAGAGAAATGTATTCCACCATCGTCCGCTCACCAATGATTTACTGTAGGAAAGAGCGTCCATTCCACTTTTTCCTCGAATGGCTACCGCAGGGAACATAAATGCCCAAAAAATCGAAAAAATAAGCCCGGGAATCAAGAAGAGACAAAACAGCAAAAAGAGGAGAATCCCTCCAATAATAAGAGTGAGAAGAGTCGGAAAAATTCTCGAGAGCGATTTCTCTAAAACCTGTGAAACCGAGAGGGTATTTTGCACTGCTGCTTCGGAGACGAAAATAGAAATAGTAATACTGAGAAACATCCAAGAAAAAGCCCCCAGAAGAGCAATAAGAAGAGCTCCTATGACGGCTTCTTGCGGAGAATTATGAATACTAAAAGACCGCATAACCACCGCGGTAAGGATTCCTACCGGAGCAACCACAATAATCCCCAACGCTAAAATTTTGGGGAAATACGCCTGAATACACGCCCAAGTAAGGGTAAGAATTTGTTCAAAACTGTAGGGTTTAAAGTTTTGGCTCATAAAAAGTATGAAAAATTTCTACGAATTTTATCATACTTTTTCGTGTATGGCAAATTACAGGGGCTCATCCGTTTTTTTGGTCGCCAGCGTCGTCTCAAACGGTACTTTTACGGGTTCATTGCCAAAGAGATCCCGAAGCTCTGGAATACGCAGGGTGTAAAACTTTTTCACCGAAATATCCACGGGAGATGAGAGATGGATCGTTACCGATTTCCCGTCTATCATAACGGATTTGATGGGAACGGCTTCCCCTGTCTCTTTATCGGTGAGAGAAATAGGGCTTTCTAAAATATGGGGAGAAAGTTTTTCCGAAAAATACAAGAGCACCGTGCTATCGTTCTGAAATTGTCCGCTTTCTAAAAGCGGAGGTGTCGTATCAGAAATCATGGTGATATTCAGCATTTTTCCCGTGGTACTTGCCCGATGGCAGAGAAAAATATTCTCTCGTTTCTTCGTCTCATCGCATCCATCCATGATAAATTTCAGGTCTCCTTCTCCTCGTAAAACGATATCCCAGTTTTCTCCCCCACTGCCACTTTGAGGCGACAAGAAGAGAGGGAATGGCGTATTATATTGTAATCGTTGCGGATAGGAGAACGAGAGAGTAAATGTTTTTTGTTCCCCGGGCGAAAGCCCAAAGAAAAAAGAATATTCATTGCTTTCGGGAAGGGAAGAAGGCTCTTCGGCTTTGGGAAGCTTTTTCTCAAAAAAATCACCTTTTGCATTGGTGAGAACGGCACCTTTGGGACGAAAAATTCGCATATCTGCAAAATATTCGTCAGAGTTAAGAGTCCGGGTTCCCTCATGCGTAAACGAAATACGAAAGGTTTCCGTTATTCCTCCACTCGCATCTATAAACAAAGAAGAAGCAAAGTTTTTGGTGATATATCGGTCCCCCTTGCGGCCGCCAATATTCACGCTGTTAATTCCCCAAAAGGCTTTTGCCTGATCTGCTGTCATCTCTCCTGTCCATTGACGGTCGGCAAAAATTTGGTGGAGCTCTTTTTCTGTCCACGAAAAAAGGATATGTTTCGTATCGGCTTCGTGCACCACGGAAGCGGCAATATTTCCCCATTGGGAAGGGGTTTTAATAACTGCGGAAATAAGATTTTCCGCAATAGATTTGAGCGGACTTTTGCGCTGTTCCCATTCCACCTCATCGTGGTGGTCAAAATTTTTGGATGAGAATTCCAATGTCTCAAAAAAATTCTCTGCCGTAAGGGTTTTTCCTTGGAATGGTATTCCTCCAACACCGTCCAAAATAGCTCCAATAGCATGGGTATCGATTCCGACAATACCATCAAAGGCAATATTTTTAAATCGTTCATCATACTGCAAAAACCGTACGGCAAGCGCAGCATTTTCCTGAAAAGAAGGAGAAAAATTGGTATCTCGAAAAACCCACCCCTGATATTTTTCATCTTTTGCAAAAATATGTTCCATAGGCGCGGGCGCCGGAATCATTTCTCTGGGCGGTGCAACATCATACGAATCATAAAAAGCGATATAGGGTTTTCCGTTGCTCATGGTGACCACCGCAAACCCAGAAATAAATCCAAGTGTTGCCCGTAATTCTCCATCATTGTGAAGAAGCACGAGGTATGTTTTTTTCTCTCCAAATCCCGCCATAGAGAGACTATGAGACGCTAAAAATCGAAGGTCCCCCAGGCTATAATACAAAAATGCGCCCCCAGCAATAAAGAAAAAAAAGAGCAGCGCAAGAAAAATACCTCCTATTTTTACGAAGAGTGGAGAAAACGAAAATCGAGATTTTTTGGGATGAAAGAAAAACATGGGAGGAAGAAAATTTTTTGACGAGACGCGATTCATTTCATCTCTCCAAAAAAATAAGCACCGTGAGCCTAGCAAATTTAAAAGGAGGATTCAATGCGGGCTATTTCTCCTCGTGATACTCATTTTCCGCATTTACCTGCCAAATATTGTCTTTGTTGTTTCTGCCACTGGCAATGTTCTCCACTGCTGCCATAGCAGACAGCATGGAATGATCTTGATTATTGTAGCGGTGCATTCCATTGCGTCCTACGCAAAACAGGTTGGGAATGCCGTCTAAATATCCTCGCAAAACCGAAAACGACTCATAACCTTTCCCAAAATACACTGGATACGCTTTGGGAACCCGGATAATACAGGAATCCTCAATATCTTCTTTTTTGGCAAATCCCATTTTTTCTAGCTCCTCACTCGCCAGTTGTTTCAGTTCTTCGTCGGACTTTTTCCATAGCGCGTCACCAATATTGGCAAAATATTCTAGCCCAATCCAAACTTTGCTGGAGTCTTGTACCAGGTAGGGGCTCCAATTGTTAAAAATTTGGATTCGTCCGACTTGCACATCTTTTTCCTGAATATAAATCCAATGGTCAGGAATATGTTTTGCTTCTGCGAGGGAAAGTTTTTTAAGCAGTACTCCGACTGTAAAAAAATCTCGGTATTCCAGAGTATCTGCCAAATGAACCATATCTTCTGGCGCATTTGAAAACGCCAAAAAAAGATCCTTTATGGGCATGGAGGAAATAAGGTGAGATCCCTCGTGTACCGTTTCTTTTCCGGTTTTGGCATTGGTCGTAACGATGGAAGAGATGATATGCCCCTCGTTATTAATGGTGGTGACGGATTCATTCATAAAAATTTTCCCACCCCGTTGTTCTATTTCCAAAGCCAAATGTTCCCAAAATTGCCCTGGTCCAAACTTTGGGTATAAAAACCGTTCAATAAGGCTTGTTTCTGTATTTTTTTGCGCAACAGAATCTGTTTTTTTAAAAGGAGAAGGAATTATTTTGGTAATGGCATTCCAAAGCACGGTAAAAAGCGAAAGCCCCTTAATGCGTTGGGATCCCCATTCGGCGGAGAGTTCTGTACAGGGCTTTCCCCAAACTTTCTCGGTATAATCTTTAAAAAAAGTGTGATAGAGATTTTTTCCAAAGCGGTTGATAAAAAAATCCTCCAATGATTTTTCGGTAGTACGAGGAAACAGTTGAGCAGAAAGAAAGCTAAAAAAGATACCAATAGAATTAAAAAATCCCAGGTTTTTCAGCGTCGTAAACGACAGAGAAATAGGATAGGAAAAGAATTTTCGGAGATAAAAAATCCGAGATACCCTCGACCTTATGAGCATGAGAATATCGGTTTTTTCCGGCGTTATTTCTGGAGATTCATGGGGAAAAAATCGCTCCCAAAACTCCATGATCCTATCGGACTTAGAAAAAAATCGGTGTCCTCCAATATCTATTCTATTCCCCTTATATTCCGCGGTTTGCGAAATACCACCAATGACATTGGTGGCTTCCACAATAATAGGAATAGCATTCGTTTTTTCTAAAATCTCAAATGCGGCAGTTAATCCTGCTGGTCCCGCTCCGATGATAAGGATATGGTTTTTTGACACGAATATTATTTAAGCCCCCAAAAGCGCTTTTTTCTTAGTAATCATTTTTGGAGTAAGGGCAAGAATCAGCATTCTCGTAAGGGTAATAGCGGTAAACATAGAGAGCAAAATTCCCAACGAAAGGGTTACTGCAAAACCTTTAATAATAGAGGTCCCAAACGCAAAGAGGATAAGACAGGTAATGAGTGATGAAATATTCGAATCTCGAATAGAAGTCCATGCCCGCTCAAATCCCAGAGCAACAGCCGAAGGAAAATTTTTCCCATCTTTTATTTCTTCTTTGATTCGTTCAAAAATAAGAATATTGGCATCCACCGCCATTCCAACAGAAAGGATAATACCGGCTACTCCCGCAAGAGTAAGGACAATAAAGGAGAAAAATTTAAGAATAAAAATAATGGCGAGGGTGTAGAAAGAGAGGGCCAAAATAGCAATAAATCCTAAAAATCGGTAGAAAATGAGCATCCATATCGCCACTGCCAAAAATCCCAGTCCGGCAGAAATAAGAGATTTCTCCATCGCATCATCTCCCAACTCTGCAGATATTTTTCTTTCAGATATCACTTTAATAGGCGCAGGAGTTGCTCCGGCATTCAGGTCATTAGAGAGTTTTTTAGCGTATTCAAGGGCAGATTGATAATTCCCTCCACCAGAAGTAATAATGGCAGATCCTCCTGATATTTTTTCATGAACACAGGGTGCTGAAATGAGCTCTCCTCCAACAAAAATAGCAAATTGATCTCCTCCTGATTTTCCATCTCGGGTACAAACGGGATTAGTTCTTTCCGCGAGTCGTCCGGTAAATTCTTCAAAGAGTTTCGCTCCTTCATCATTAAAAGTAATGGCAGTCACGGGAATGCCATTTTGATCAGTAGAAGGTTTTGCGTTTTTAAATTTTGCACCTCCAAGCGGTGTATCTTTCCACTGATCTGCGATAGCAATGGCGCTCAGCACCAAAACTTCTTCTTCTACGGTTTTATCTTTGGGAGTAAGAGATTTTTTTGCGGCATCAATTTTTGTTTTCGCCGCGGGGTCTGTTTTTAAAACAGCAATTTCTTCAAATTTTGCAGCCACTTGATCTTTTACCGCTGGAAGTTTGGTGTATAAGAAATACCCCGTTTGATTCTCTTGCACATCAGAGACTTCTCCCTCTTTTAATTTCGCTACTGCACTTCCAATGGGTGTTTCTAATTCTGAAATAATCTTTGGAGCACCCGATTGTGGAAAGTCTTTTTTTACAACGGCAAAAGTCTTTTCTGCCTCTTGAATGGTTTTTGTCTTCTTCTTCTTTTCCTTTGGAACGGCTACCAATGCAATATCTTGGCTTACCAGCTGCCCTCCAGAAACAGTATATTGCACAGTGGTAAGGGCTTCTGGAAATATTTTTCCGAGTTCTGCATTCCAAAGTTTTTCACCAGTACCGGGGAAAGAACTTTTGATTTGTTCTTGAGAAAGTTCTTGATCTTGGGGCTTAATTCCCAGTTCTTTTGCGGCAGAATCAAAAGATGATTTTCCAGAAGTAATTTTGGTAAGAATAGTTCCCGCAATTGCTTTTCGATCATCGGCTGTCATAGGCTCTTTAAACTGGAGATCAATACTTTTTTCCAATTTTGCTCTCATTTCTGGCGTATCAATATCGGAAGTAAGGGCAACGGTAAGGTGTTTTTCTCCTTCAATATCCACCACAGAAATATTCACTTCTTTGGTTCCATCGGGATCTATTCGCCGTTGAAGGGTTTCTTTTACCCCATTCGCAATTTCTGTTCGATCCACATTCGGAAGATCATTTTTTGGGTCATTATCGCTTTTTGAAAGCGCCACTTGCTGCTCTGCTGCAGAGAAATCAATGGAGTACTCAATTTGAGTCCCCCCTTTGAGATCAATTCCCAGTTTTAATTTAGCGCTGGAAACCCTTTCTTTTATAATATTGGGAAGATTATTTTGGGCATTTTCTGGTAATGCCACCAGAACAAATACTCCTGTCAGGAGGATAAAAAATATAATTTTTGTCCACAGCCATGTTTTCATTGAGAGAGGGGTAAAAAAAAGCCCGCTTATGGTAGCGAGAAGACTTTCCGTTGACAAGAAATAAAGTGCCCATAAGGGGAATTTTTTTAGAAAAGGCAAAAAAACTCGCTTCTATGATAAAAAAAGAGAAAAAAAATCTTGCTCTTCCTTTGTCTTTTTGAGTATTATGAGAGGGCTCCGGAAAAATTTTGGGGTAGTAGCTCAGTTGGTTAGAGCGCCGCCCTGTCACGGCGGAGGTCGAGGGTTCGAGTCCCTTCTGTCCCGCCATTTTGCGAAAACAACCCCGTTATACGGGGTTTTTTTGTATATTTCTCTCCCTTCGGTATACTTTTTTATAGTAGCTACTCTCTATGTTTTTCTCTGATATTTTTGTCGTTGGAACAACCCCCTCCTTTTTTGCCTTTTTGTTTATGGGCATTATTATTGGTAGTATTGGAGTTCTTTTTGGAGGAACCATGTTTTTATCTCTCCCCCTCTTTCAACTTCTTATTCCTGGGGTTTCTTCTGGAAGTATCATTGGCAATATAAAGGTTGGATCTTTTTTTAGAGGTATTGGAAGCACCCTGGCAACATGGAAAATAATTCATTGGAAAGAAAATTTTGTCCTTTCTCTTATTCTTTCCTTAGGCGCTATTTTTGGAGTATCTGTAATAGCGCAAATTGATCAAAAATGGATTTTTCCAATGGTTTGCATGGCGATTATTCTCACAGAATCTGCTCCTTTTTTTACGAAATTTTTTGCTTCTCAAAAAACATTTTTCGCTTCTGTATTTTTAGTAGGAATATATCAGGGCGTTTTAGGAGCCGGAATTAGCGTTTTTTTATTAGCACTTTTAAGAATAAAAGAGCCTGATGAAACCCAAATTACCCGATTAAGGATTCAGGCAAACTATATTGAATGGTTCACTACTTTTGTGGTGGTTATTGCGAGCTTTTTTTATAATACCCTTATTTTTTCTGTGTTTCTTCCATGGTCTATGGGAAGCCTTTTAGGGGGATATTTAGGATCATTTTTACTGCATTCCTTTGGAAAATTTTCTGGAAAAACGCAAATGTATTTTTTAAGATTTTCTTTTCTGGTTGCGATTATTACTTCCGGAATAACTTTTTATTCTCATTAACAAATTTCTTATGTTTCTTGTTTTTGAAGGTCCCGATGGATCCGGAACCAGTACACAGGCGGAGCTTTTAACAAGGGCCCTCCAAAAAAAAGGATTGTCGGTGCTCAAAACTGCAGAACCGTCTTCAGGAATACTGGGGAAAGAAATCCGAAAAATTCTTCAGCACGAATATGCTCTTCACTCTGCAGCTTTCCAACTCCTCTTTTTTGCGGATAGGGAAGAGCATCTCATGAAAGAAATTATCCCCGCATTAGAAGCTGGAAAAGTAGTCATTTGTGAGCGATATGTTTGGAGCTCTATTGCCTACGGGGTTGCCAGTGGAGTGGTACAGAACCGTTTGGAACAGCTAGCGGAGCACTGTTTAAAGCCGGATTATACTTTTTTTTGTAATGTCCCACCGGAGGTTTCGCTCTCTCGAATTGAACAGAGAGGGAACCCCACAGAACTTTTTGAAACGGAAAAAACACTAGGAACAGTTCAAGAATGTATGACGGAGCTCGCAGAACGGTGTGCATTTACCAAAAGGGCCAGCGTTTTGGATGCGACCGAATCGAAAGAACAAATTTTGGGACGCATTGAAATGTTGCTCGCTCCCCTGTTATTTGCCCGGTATTTTGAGCCTCAATAATAAATATCATTTGAATTGGGAAAAAATCTTGCACGAAAACTAATTTTTCGAGAAGATACACGAGTATGTTTTGAAAAGTGCCGCCTTAGCTCAGTGGTAGAGCGTTCCCATGGTAAGGGAGAGGTCTTGAGTTCAATCCTCAAAGGCGGCTCCAGGTTAAATCGTGAATTTTTCGTTTTTGCCGAAGTAGCTCAGTTGGTAGAGCAACGCACTCGTAACGCGTAGGTCGTCGGTTCAATTCCGATCTTCGGCTCCATTTTTCTCTATGCCAAAAGCCTATTCCCCACAGGATAAATATTTTCACCTCGCCAAAAAATTGGGGTATCGTGCCCGAAGTGCCTTTAAACTGGAAGAGATTCTCGATAAATATCCCTTTCTCCTTCCTGTTCATGGAAATATTGTAGACCTGGGCAGCGCCCCCGGGAGTTTTTTGCAGATCTTGCAGGAACGCCAAAAACGAGGAAAACTCTGTGGAGTAGACTTAAAGCCCATTGAGCCGTTTTCAAAAACTAACCCCCAATATTTTCAGTGCTTTGTGGGTGATGTTTTTGCGGATGAAACCCTCAAAGAGGTGCTTCATTTTTTAGGAACCGAACGGGTGGATTTTATTACTTCAGATCTTGCCCCCAATACTTCTGGAGTACGGGACATTGACCAGTGGAAAAGTATTGAGTTAAACGAACGGGTTTTGGAAGTAGCAGAAAAAATATTAAAACCAGGAGGGCATCTCATCACAAAAATTTTTCAGGGTGAAGATTTTCAGGAATTTTGGGTGGAATCCTTTCGGTCTCGGTTTCAAACGGCAAAAGTGTTTAAACCCCAAGCGTGCAGAGACAGGAGTTTTGAAGTTTTTCTCATTGGAATGGGATGGAAACCATTGCCAAAACAAAAGGATGCCCCCGCGAATTTCTCCACGACCCCAATGGTCCCACATACTCCAGATGCCCCTTGGTGTCCTTTTGAATGAATATCTAAAACTCTTTTCCTCCGCGATAAGTCACAAAAGAAGTGGGGGTTTCCCAAACTTTTACTTCAAAGACAGGAATTTGATGCTCTTCCATTTTTTCCCAAGCGTACTCCGCCATATTCTCGGCAGAGGGGTTTTCAATGTGATCATTAATGAGTTGATGGTCCCAAAGATCTACAATCTCTGTTTTTACCGCTTTTTTCAATTCTACAAAATCAAACGCCATACCCGTTTTTTCATCTTTTTGGGCCTGAACCGTTACATGGATTTTATAGGTGTGTCCATGAAGGGTTTCACATTTCCCCTCGTAAAAGGGCAAAAAATGCGCACTATCAAAAATAAATTCTTTCGTAACGAGAAACATGAAAAAACAAAAAATTTTAAAAAAGGACAGGTTATAAACCTGTCCCTACTCATCTCATATTATTTTGCCGTGTGTTGGTAGCGAGATTCTCGAATAACGACCACTTTTACTTCTCCTGGGTATTGCACATCGTTTTCAATTCTGCGCGTAATATCCCATGAAAGTTTGGAGGCTTCCAAATCGGTAATATCTTCAGGATTTACGAAAATCCACATTTCTCGTCCTGCCGACATGGCAAAACATTTATCCACTCCTTTAAAGGAGGTCGCGATTCCTTCGAGCTCCATCATGCGCTTAATAAACTTTTCGGAAGTTTCACGGCGTGCACCGGGACGAGAAGCAGAAATAGCATCCGCCGCCTGAATAATATAGGCTTCAATGCTGGTAATCGGAACATCTTCATGATGCGCTTCAATAGCGTGCACAATCCGTTCATCCAACTTATATTTTCGCGCAATATCGCCGGAAAGAAGTGCGTGTTTTCCCCCAATTTCTTGGGAAAGGGTTTTCCCGAGATCATGGAGAAGACCTGCTTTCTTCGCAATTTCTACATCTGCGCCCAGTTCTTCGGCTAAAAGTCCGGCCACATGGGCTACTTCCACCGAATGCTGAAGCACATTTTGCCCGTATGAAGTGCGGAATTTAAGGCGTCCTAAAATTTTAATGAGTTCTGGAGCAATTCCTGTTACTCCTACATCGTATACCGCTTTTTCCGCTTCCTCTTGGATAAGCTTGTCCGTATCTTTTACTTTTTTTGCCATCACTTCTGTAATCCTCGCCGGATGAATACGACCATCTGCTAACAGCTCTTTTAATACTTCCACGGCAATATATCGTCGTAGGGGATCAAAAGAAGAAACAAAGACGGTGCTGGGGGTATCATCGATAATAATATTCACTCCTGTGGTCCTTTCAAAGGCATTAATATTGCGTCCTTCTTTTCCAATAATCCTTCCTTTTAAATCATCACTTTCAAGCTCTAATGTAGAAATGGTATTTTCAGAAGTCACTTCGGAAGCAAGGCGTTGTACGGCTTGGACAATGGTATTACGAGCCTTGGCATCCATTTCTTCTTTCATACGATCTTCACACCGGTGCATTTTATTTACCAGGTCTTCCTCTGCAGTTTGTTCAATTTTTGCAAAGAGCTCCTCTTTTGCCTCGTCTTTGCTAAGCCCGGAAATTTGTTCCAGCGCGGTTTCCTCCTTTTTAATCACTTCAGAGAGCTTCTTTTGCTCTTCTTGAAGAACTTCTAATGCTTTTCTTTTCTCTTCTTCCAATTCTTCCGTTTTTGTTTTGAAAAACGACTTTTGCTCTTCCACACTCTTTACTTTTTCATCCAGAGATTTTTCCCGTTCTTCCAGTCTGGCACTTTCTCGCTCTATTTCTCGTTCTTTCTTTGAGATTTCATCCTTCGCATCTTCCATCATTTTTTGAGATTGCCGCTCGCCTTCCCGTTCAAGCTCCTTATTTTTTCGCTCAATATCAAACGATTTTTTTTCTTCTTCCACCACTTTTTTTTCCGCCTCTCGAATTTTCCGCTCCAAATCAGCCTCTATTTCTAATGATTTTTTTCTTCCTACCAAAAAATAACCGGCAGCTGCTCCAATAGCGGTTCCTAAAATTCCTATTAAAAAGATATCCATACAAAAAAAAGAAAAATGACGGTGTAGAAACGCATTTTTCCAAAGGATTATATCCCAAACGAATATTTCACGAGGCACCATTTTCTCTGTAGCAGAGAAATTTTCTCAAAAGAAAGTGGTGATTCAGTATAGAAAATTTGGAAGTTCCTTTGTCTCCTTCTCTTACTCTTCCCTTCGGTTTTTTGCATTTCCAGGCAAAGGGTAGCATATCAGGACAAAAATGGTCAATAAAAAGAATTTTTGGGGATTTTACAGAGACTTTTTCTTGCACAGAATAAAAAAATGAGTACCATGAAAAAGAATGGAATATATGCCGTGGTGGTGAAATTGGTAGACACGCCGGTCTTAGAAGCCGGTGGAGCGATCCTTGAGAGTTCGAGTCTCTCCCGCGGCACCATTGAAGAACAAAAAAAAGAGAGCAAAAGCTCTCTTTTTTAAAATATCAGGTTTTGTTTTAATTCTTACGCGTACACTTTTTCTACAATCTTGGTAAAAATATCTGGGTTTCGCGCCGCAATATCTGCCAGCATTTTACGATTCACAATAATCTTTTTTACCGTCATGAGGTTGATAAACTCGGAGTATCTCTTCCCCATTGCCTGAACAGCAGCAGAAATACGAGAAATCCAGAGTTGTCGAAAATCTCGTTTTTTTCGTCGACGATCTCGATACGAATTTTGTCCTGCTTTGGTAATGGCATTTTTTGCCAATCGGTACAGTTTACTTCGCCCCCATTTATATCCCTTGGCGAGTTTTAAAACTTTTTTATGCCGTGCCTTTCGGGCAACGCTATTGGTAGATCTCATACACAAAAAGAAAAAAGAATGATGGAATTAATTTATGAACCAGGAACAAGCCGTCTCGCCACACGCGCCTCTCCGGTAGAAAGAGAAACAAATTTAGACACCTTATTTTTTTGGCGCTTTGATTTTTGCATGAGGAGGTGATTATGAGCTGCTTTTTCAAACGCCCATTGTCCCGTTCCGGTCTTTCGCAATCGTTTTTTGGCAGCACTTCGGCTTTTTTGTTTGCCAACCTTCCCAAGTTTCATAGCCATAAAGAGGAGAAAAATTACTTTTTTTTCGCAAGCGGTCTAAATTCGGTAACCATACTTCGTCCTTGCGTTTTGGGAGAAAACTCTTGTTTCCCAAACAGCTCCAGAGATTCCTTCATTTCTTCGAGTCTCTTGACCCCAATTTCGGCATGAGACTGCTCTCGCCCCTTAAACTGGAGGACGACACGAACGGGATGTCCTTTTTCTAAAAACCCCTTTGCTCGGTTTAGTCGGACTTCAAAGTCGTGATCAGAGATCCGAATTCCAAATTTAATTTCTTTAGACATCTGTGCCTTCCCCGTAAGTTTTTGGCGTTTTTCGAGTTTTTTCTTCTCGTAAATATACGCACCAAAATCCATAATTCTGCATACCGGTGGTTCGGCATTAGGAGAAATTTCTACGAGGTCAAGCCCCGCAAGTTTTGCCTTCGCACGAGCCTCATCGGTAGAAACAACACCAGATTGTTCTCCCTGCTCATCAATGAGTCGAATATGTGGAACCCGAATTTCTTCGTTTTTTCGGAGGCGCTTCAAGATGTCAAAAAAAAGACTCGAGGATTATAGGAAATGGGGGCATCAAGAGTCAAATCATTTTATTTATGATATGATCTTCTTCCCAGAATCATGCACACCCGGTAGAGCTGTTCGAGGAGAAAAACCCGAACCAAATCATGCGGAAAAGTGAGAGGAGAAAGGGATAAAACCAGATCTGCTGATTTTCTCATAACCTCAGAATGTCCCAACGCTCCGCCAATACAAAACGAAAAATGCCCCCCTTTAGTATCCCGAAATATTTCTATTTCTTTGGCAAATACCGGTGAAGCTATACTTTTTCCCCGCTCGTCTAAAACCACCAAGGTGCTATTTTGAGGAACTGCTAACAACATTTTTTCACTTTCCTTTCTTTTTATCTCCTCATCCGGCATTCCTTTTTTAATGGTTTCTTCGGGAAGAATTATAAATTCCACCTCGGCAAAGGGACGAAGTTTTTGAAGATATTCATTTATACCGTCTTGCACAAATGATTCTTTTGTTTTTCCAATAGTAAGAATCGTAAATTTCATAAAGAAGAAACAGAATATCGTTTTCATCTCCATGATATCACGCATATTGCGTTTTTCGTATTCCATTTTTTGCAAAAAAGAGGTACCATACGGCTCGTTTTCTTCATTTCTATGCCCCTCCTTACTGAAAAATCACACCGTATAAAAACCGCAAAAGACCACATTACAAACCATGTCCCCTTTTTCCCAGGAAAACTTTTGGTTTCAGAAGGGTTAGAACTCCTCCACAATGCGGAAAAAAACTTTAAAAACATCGAGGAAATTTATATTGGAGAAAATGAAGTTTTAATGGGGATAGTACACCTCTCCGACCTCTATACATCCTCTCCATCTACAACTCTTTCATCTCTCATCTCCAATAAAAAACTTATCACTGTCGGTCCTGCAACTCTCCCTGAAAAAGTGGCGTACATAGCGCTTCAACACGAATGCCGATCGGTACCCGTGGTGGAGAAAAAAACCGGAAAATTTTTAGGGGTTATCTCCTCTCCCTCACTTTTAAAAATCCTCCATACAGAATTGAGAGAAGATATTCTCCATTTATCTGGAATCCACGAGCATCTCAGCGAAAATGAAGATGATATTTTTACCACTTCCATCCCAAGAGCTGTTTGGAGTCGCTTCCCATGGCTTTTAATCGGGCTTTTGGGTGGAATGTTTGCGGCAGGGATGGTAAACCAATTTCAAGAAATACTCTCCACCAATATTATTCTCGTCGCATTTATCCCGCTTATTGCCAATATTACCGATGCCGTTGGGACACAAATGGAGGCCTATACTATTCGCGATATGGCGATGTTTCGAGATATAAACATTGTGCGCTACTTTTTCCGTCAAACAAGTATCCTCTCAGTTATTGCTGTAATGCTTGGACTCTTTATGTGGGGCATAAGCATGATTTTTTTCCACGAAAACTTCATTATTGGCGTTATATTATTTCTCAGTGTTATTTTTGCATCCTTCTCATGCCTCATTACCGGAATCTTGCTCCCATTTTTTTTCCGCAAACTTCACCTCGACCCTGCCAATGCCAGCGGTCCTATCGGAACCATTATTCAAGATGTCCTCAGTATTTTTATCTACTTTAGTATTGCCAAAGCACTGTTATAGAGATTTGGAATAGAAAAGATTTTTCAAAATCCTCAGAAAAATCTACAGCAGGATTACTCTATTATTGCCAGGAACGAAGAACCCCCATTATTATCAGTGAAAATCTTTGATCTTTTTAATACTTTCCTAAAGGAATGTTATAGAAAAGGTTATGGCACCAACAATAATCATATATACAATGGGAAGCCCAAATAGATGCCATGTTTTAAATGGCATATGTTTAATAATGTAGCAAAACTTTGCCAAAATGCTTCCGAGGAGGATTAATAAGACTGCCACTCCTAAATAAGTATCATCTAAATTTACTCCGTGGGTAGCCGCTAACGCCCCTGCAGAACTCACAAATCCGGAAAGAAACAGGTTGATTACTTTTATCCAGGACTCGGTAAAAAGAGAATTCAACACCTGGTTTATAATGGTTAATACCAAAATAATCATGACAAACTTTGCAATGAAGTACAGCGGGATTGGCCGATCCGTAATTTTTATGCTCTCTTTTCCTTCTTTTGATTTTCTAAAAGCCATAATAGTCATGGTCATCATGAGGCAGAGAATAGCAATAAATGGCAGTGTTATTTTTTCCATAAATACCGCCCCAAACACTCCAAAAGCAATCACAAAATCTTTTAAAATGGATCCGGTAGCACTCGCCAAATACGCTAAAACGATACTGTCATGAGAGATTTTTTGTGTTTTAGACTGCTTCATAATGAGGGCAACGGTTGCCAATGATGAAACCAGTCCTCCAAAAAATGCCGCAATCGGCAAAGAATATTTTCCACGAATATACTTTGTAATAAAGTGTGCGCCAAAACTCATAAGGCTCACAAAATAAGAAACTTTCCAAAGGGTTTGGAATGGGATTTTTCCGGTCGTCCAGGCGTGCATCTCGGTACTGTAGAGGGGAATAGTAATCCCCGATCCATCGGGAATAAGCGGAGTAATAATGAGCACGATAGCGAGGAGAAGGGAAAAATCAAACACCTCTCCGCGATCGATGGTGGTAACGAAGGTATGGAGTTCCTGCTTTTGTTCCAGCATCATGAGAACCAGAACCATAATGGTTGCCAAAAACCAAAATTCCAAATGCAAAACACTCAAACTGGCAATGAGAAAAGTGATTACAAAGGTTAAAATAGTGGTTACCCCCGCATATTTTCCCTCCTCTTTTCGATGAAGAGATTCAAACCAGAAAACAACAATAGCAAAGAGCATTACCCCTAAAAATGCCATGGGGAAAATAAAGGGATAAACAGGAGAAAGAACACTCGCCAAAAACCCCATCAGTGCGACCAATCCAAAATCGCGCATTCCCAAATGCTTCCGACTGTTTCTACTCATTTGCCGCTCGACCCCAATAATGGTTCCGGCCAGCACAGAAAAAACAAGAGCAGAACCTAAAGAAGTCGTTTGAAGAGTATCCATAAGAACAAAAAAAGAGCAGCCGAACGGGAACATTTTTCTCCCCAGCGTTCGGGCTGGGATTTTGGAATAAAGCAATAAAAATTACAATAAAAAAATAAAATCTCCACTCCCCTTTTCAAGGGAGAAATAAAGGCTATTATTTTTTGTTTTTTAGAATATTTTTTAATGTTCTAATTCTGTTTTTTGCTGATTCACGATTTTCCAATCATCATGACCAACCGGATATCATCGTACGAATACTGTTCATTTCCCGCCCGAAAAACCGCACTCAAACGAATCTCTCCATTTTCACTATAATCTTCCGGGTCATCAGACTCTTTCACCTCTTCCATGAGCTCTAAAATTGAATCAGCATAAGGAGGTAAGAGGTGCGTCAGTGAAAAATCTAAAAGATGTTGATATTTCAAATCGTAGAGGTGCTTCAGAATGGTTCCTATGGTTAGTCCGCGTTCCTCGGCAATTTGTTCCAGAGAAAGTTTTTTTTTCAGGTATTCGAGCGTTATGAGCATGGTGGAAACTTTTTTTTCTGGCTTAGAATGAGCCCGTGCCAATATTTCTTTTTCTTGGGTTTCGGAAAGCGGAGGATATTTTTCATTCAGGGGAGAACTGAAAAATTTTTCCTCTATTTTATAAGAGTTATTCCGCATTTCTTGGTCTTTTTGCAATACTTGGCGATCAACCCGAAGGGCCATTTCATTCAGACCTAAAAGCCGGAGCCCCTGTAAATTCTTCACCCGAGAGAGCGCTACATATCCTTGTCCGGGCTCAAACGCTTTGGAAAGATCTATTTCTGCCGCATCCAAAGTCATTCCTTGGCTTTTGTGCACGGTTATTGCCCATGCCAGGCGCAGAGGAACCTGAATAACACTCGCCACCGCTTTTCCCCATTCATCCGTTATTTTCCATTCTTCCGGATCGGCGTATAAAAGTTTTCCACTCGCTGTTTGCACCATGGGCACATTGGTACGCTCATCAAAGCCCACTACTTCCCCCAAAGTTCCATTTACAAAGCCTTTTTCAAAATTATTTTTAATAAAAATTACCCGTGCCCCTTTTTTCAGTTGGAGTTCGTCCAAAACCAGGGAAGATTCTAAAATTTTCTCAGCAATAGACTTTTTTCCTTCCGTTAGGGCAGTAAAAATTTTTGTAGGAGCCGAGATTTTGGAGAGTTCCGTGGCATTTACGCGGTCTACATCCGCATTATGGGTATACAAACGAGTCGGACAAAGAGACTCGGGAATCTCTTTTTGATGGCATTTTTCCAAAAGATTTCGAGATTTTTGCGAAACGCTCCCCAAACGCATTTCATCGAGCAGACGAATAAATTCCTCTTCGCTGTGTCGGTGCCGTTCCGTGAGGTAACACACCGCAGGACTTAAACCTCTCCAACTTTCCGTTTCCCAAATAAAACGGGGTTCATTCTCATCTCTGTTGCGTTGAATAGGCGGAAGCTGAAAAAAATCTCCCGTAAGCACCATTTGTACCCCTCCAAAAGGCTCCTGAGAAAACCGAATATTTTTTAAGATTTCGTCTATGGCACAAAAAAGCCCAGGCGTAAGCATAGAAACCTCATCAATAATGAGCACTTCTGTTTGTTCAAAGCGTTTTTTCAGTTGCGATTTTTTGAGGAGATTCTCAATAATTTCTTCGTTCACCTCCTCTTTTACGCCCATACCCGACCAAGAATGAAGCGTAATACCACCAATATGGGTAGCCGCAATTCCGGTAGAGGCGGTAATGGCGTGCACTACTCCGCGTTTTTGAAGATACCCAATAAAACGATTCAAGAGATGTGTTTTCCCCGCTCCAGGCGCCCCCGTAAGAAACACGCTTTTCCCCGATGCCAAAACTTTTACAGCGGTGGACTGGTTCATAGGAAGGGGAAAATGCAATTTTTATACATCAATATTTTTCGCGTATCGCGCTCGCGATTGGATAAACTTTTTTCGGGGCAGCACTTCTGCTCCCATGAGCATTTCAAAGGTTTTATCTGCTTTTTCTGCATCTTCAATGCTAATTTTAAACAGGGTCCTTTGTTCAGGGTCCATAGTAGTTTCCCACAGTTGTTCGGGGTTCATTTCTCCCAACCCTTTATATCGCTGTATTCCGATACGGGGACCCTTTTTGTCGGATACTTCATCCTCTTCCAGTGCTCCCATTTCCTCAGTACGCTCTTCTACCTCGCCTCCAAATCCAATAATAATATCGTCTCGTTCACTGTCGGAATAGGCATATTTTGCCTGTTTCCCTTTTGTAAGTTTGTAGAGTGGAGGATTGGCAATATACAAATGTCCTTTATCAATAATATCTCGAAAATATCGAAAAAAGAGCGTCATAATAAGCGTTCGAATATGAAGCCCATCCACATCCGCATCGGTCATGACAATAATTTTGTGGTAGCGGAGTTTGTCCATATCGAGAGATTCTCCAATGCTGGTTCCCATGGCTATAACCAGATTTTTCACCTCGTTGTTTGCCAGCATTTTATCCAACCGAGCCTGTTCGGTGTTCAAAATTTTTCCTCGGAGGGGAAGGATGGCTTGGATTTCTCGGTTTCGTCCCTGTTTCGCAGAACCTCCTGCCGAATCTCCCTCGACAATGAAGAGCTCTGATACTTTTGGATCACGAGAGGAACAGTCTGCCAGTTTTCCGGGAAGAGTAAGTCCTTCTAGTGCACCTTTTCGAATAACGGTATCACGGGCAGCCCTGGCAGCAAGCCTTGCACGGGCAGCAAGCAAACACTTGCTCACCATATTGCGGGCTTCGTTTGGATTTTCTTCCAAAAACTCGGTAAATCGTTCTCCAAAACGGCTTTCTACAATCTGCCGCACTTCAGAGTTTCCGAGTTTTCCCTTGGTTTGTCCTTCAAATTGCGGTTCTCCAATTTTAATAGAAATCACTGCAGTAAGCCCTTCTCTCACATCTTCTGCCGTCAGGTTTACATCTTTTTCTTTTAAAATCCCCTTGTCCCGGGCGTAAGTGTTAATGGTTCTCGTGAGTGCCGCTTTAAAACCGGTGAGGTGGGTTCCCCCCTCTACCGTATGAATATTATTGGCGAAAGTGAGAATATGTTCGGAAAATGAATCCGTGTATTGCATCGCCACTTCCATGAGCACTCCATCTTCTTCTCCATCTACGGAAATAACTTTGCAAAGGGCATTTCGTCCTTCATTGAGATGTCGAACATACGCGCTCACACCTCCTTCAAAATAAAATCGGTATTTTGTTGTTTCTTCTGGGATTTCATTTACAACCGTAATTTCCACTCCTTTGGTCAGGTATGCTTGTTGGCGGAGACGGGTGTAAATGGTTTCCATATCCATTTCCAGCGTTTCAAAAATCTCGTTATCAGGATAAAAGGTCATTTCTGTCCCCGTTACTTTGCTTTCTCCCACCACAGCAATATCTCCCATTACTTTTCCTCGTTCGTAGGATTGTTCCCAAATTTTTCCATCTCGGTGTACCTGCGCAATAACCTTTTTAGAAAGGGCATTTACCACACTCGCTCCTACCCCGTGCAGTCCTCCCGATACTTTATACCCGCCACCACCAAATTTTCCTCCGGCGTGAAGAACGGTCATAACCGTTTCCAGTGCCGATTTTCCGGTTTTCGAATGGGTATCAACGGGAATTCCTCGTCCATTGTCTCGCACTCGAAATCCTCCGTCTTTTTGGAGGGTAACGGTAATACGGGTACAATGCCCTGCCATGGCTTCGTCAATGGAGTTATCTACAATTTCCCACAAAAGATGGTGAAGTCCCCGCACATCGGTAGATCCAATATACATTCCGGGGCGCTTGCGCACTGCTTCTAACCCTTCCAGGACTTGGATATTATCGGCAGAGTAATTTTCTGGAGAAGCCATAAAAAAATAATAATGTGTACGGACGGATCTTAAACCGGTCCAATAAATCGGCGAGAGTGTAGCGGAAAAAAAGCAATTGTACAAAAAAAAGAATAAAGGATGAGTTTTTTTTTCTTTTCTGTAAAATACTGGGGAAAATGGGTCTACTCATCCGATATTCTTCATTCTTCATTTTTAATTTCCTTCTATGACCACTAAACGCATTTTGCTCCTGGGAAACGGCGGACGAGAACACGCCATTGCGAAAGCCCTCAACCGTTCTCAAAAATATACGGTAGAAATTTTTGCCTTTATGAGTGCCCATAATCCAGGGATAGCCAAAGAAGCGCTCTGTTTTGAAATTTGTACCGAAAAAAACTTTGGCGCAAAAGGAGGATTTGCGGAGCTCAAAGCTTTTGCCCACGATATTCAGCCTCATTTTGCCATTATTGGTCCGGATGATCCCATTGGCGCGGGAGCGGTAGATGCACTTCGGTCTATTGGTATTGAAAGTATGGCGCCATCGCAAACCTGTGCACGGCTAGAAAGCTCAAAAGGATTTACGCGTAATATTGTGGAAAAGTACGGGATTCCTGGGAATCCGCAATTTCAGGTTTTTACCAGTACAAAAGGATTGGAAGAATTTTGTGCAACATTAGACGGAAAATTTGTCGTAAAAGATGACGGACTGTGCGGCGGAAAAGGCGTTTTTGTTCAGGGCGACCACTTTGAAACCATTGCGGAAGGCTTAGAAATAGCCAAAAAAATATTAGAAAAAAGCGATTCCCTGGTGATTGAAGAGAAATTGGAAGGTCCAGAGTTTTCTCTTATGTTTTTTGTAGATGGAAAAACCGCCGTTCCCATGCCGTCAATAGCCGACCACAAACGAGCATACGAAGGGGATACCGGACCAAACACAGGAGGAATGGGGACTATTTCATTCCCTACGATTCTCCCCTTTATTACCGAAAAAAATATTGCAGAAGCACACCAAATTACTGAAGAAGTGATGAAAGCAGTAGAAAAAGAATGTGGTGAAAAATTTCACGGGATTATGTATGGTGGCTTTATGCGGACCAAAAATGGGACTAAACTTATTGAGTACAATGCCCGTTTTGGTGATCCGGAAGCGCTTAACGCTCTTCCCATATTAGAAAGTGATTTTATAGATATTTGTGAGGCAATTATTGCGGAAAATTTGGCAGCGGTGCCGGTGGTATTTCGTAAAAAGGCAACCGTGTGCAAATACCTGGTCCCCGAAGGGTATCCTACAAAGCCTATAAAAGGATCAGAAATAATAATCGACGAATCCAAAATTCCAGAAGGAGTGGAACTGTTTTTTGCCTCTGTGGCAGAAGACGGAGAAAAATTAGTACTTTGTGGATCACGGGCTATTGGAGTGGTGGGAATAGATGAAGATTTTGCAACAGCAGAAGGTTTGGCAGAAAAAGCCATGGAAGCCATTAGCGGACCCGTATTTCACCGCAAAGATATTGGAACAAAAGCGCTGCTAGAAAAACGGATTTCCGAAGGAGAGAGATGCGGAGAATAAACTGGAAAAAACACACATTACGGAGTGTTTTCCCTGTGTTGGTTCAAACTTGCAGTCAGAGCTGCCTAAAACATTGAAATAATGGTGTAAATAAGGGATATTTTCACTTAAAAATCGTAAAAATCCATGGCATTTAAGAGGAGAAATAGGGTGCCATTTATATTTGTCATCCCTGCGAAGGCAGGGATCCATGTTCCCCAATGGGCTGGATTCCCGTGTTCCCCGTTTTCACGGGGACGGGAATGACAAAGCTCCACAGAATGCAAATATATGGCTTTCTCCTGAGCTTAATACCGCGTTTTGGACAACCCTGAATGTGTTGGTTCAAACTTTCAGTTTGAACCTTTTTTTTGGTATTCTCAGAGAAATTACCACACATCGGGATGCCGTCTCTTCGTATTTCTCGCGCGGAAAAAAATGGCGTGTACTTCGTTACTTTTACGGTAAAAAACTGGTATTACCTTTTTCACCGTCATCAACGATTTGAGATTTTAGAAAATTCTTTTGTGTATTGCCAAAAACACAAAAGCAGTATGTTGGGGAACCTAAAAATTGGAGGTAGTCATCTGCTTCCAAAACTCCAGGAAATATTGTTTCGGAGGCTCTGGAAGTATAGCAAAAGTGCGAAAAAAAAGTTCAAACTACAAGTTTGAACCAACACAAGTCACTCTCGAACAAAGAGTGAGCGCGGCAATCCATGCCCCACGCCAGAAAAACCTGAATTACTCAGTGGGATAGAGAGTGACGGATCCTCGCCATTATTTTTCTACAATACAAAATGCACAATGCCAAAAAAAATTTTGGCAAATAAAAAAAGCATTAGCATTTTTGTTGTAATCCACTGAAGAAAAAAGGAACAAATATAGGAAGAAATGAAAAAAAGGGCTTTTAAAAAATGTAAATGATACATTTTTGTAGTTTTTATTTTCTACATCATCAAAAAAACAGTAAATAGCACCTAAGTTTCAATTCGAAGTGCAACAGGGGAAACAATAGAGAGCGAACATAAGGGG
>Ga0194063_10000436_pt1 | contig 30975 bp, 26 predicted proteins | sample SepL3720m_MetaG_FD_155459 | JGI IMG/M metagenome (GOLD analysis project Ga0194063, IMG submission 155459) | Anoxic zone freshwater microbial communities from boreal shield lake in IISD Experimental Lakes Area, Ontario, Canada - Sep2016-L373-20m | ecosystem: Environmental > Aquatic > Freshwater...
CACTTTGAGATCGATGCGATCGAGCAGGGGAGCGGAGATCCGTCGATGGATCCGCTCGGCACTGCCGGCGGAATACTTCGGCGGATTCATCGCGGCGATCATCGTGAAGTCCGCGGGGAAGGTGACGGATCCCTGTGCTCTGGTGATCGTAATGTGCCGGTCTTCCAGAGGCTGCCGTAGCACTTCCAGAACCTGCGCCGGAAACTCCGCGAGCTCATCGAGGAAGAGGACGCCCTTGTGCGCGAGGCTGATCTCTCCGGGGCCGGGCGTCTGCCCGCCGCCGACGATGGACACACCACTCGCCGTATGATGAACGACCCGAAACGGCCGACGGGTGATCAGCGGCGTGTCTTCCGGCAGAAGATTGGCGACGGAATAGACTTGAGTGACCTCGATGGATTCCTCCTGAGTCAGGGGGGGAAGGATCCCACGAAAAGCTCGCGCCAGCAGTGTTTTGCCGGACCCCGGCGCTCCGCAAAGTAAGACATTGTGCCCTCCGGCAGCCGCGATTTCTAGTGCTCTCTTGGCCTGCTCCTGCCCGCGAACATCCGAGAAGTCCGTGAGGTCCCGCAGAGGATCTTCTGCCGCACACGCAGCCACCGGAACAGGAGGTACTTCCCGGTCCCCGAGGAGAATCTCGATAACCTCCTGAATGTGATCCGCGGAGATCACGCGAATGCCCGGAATGAGCGCAGCTTCCGGCGCATTCACGGACGGGACCACGAGCGACGTGATGCCATGGTTCTTGCACGCGATCGCAGCAGAAAGCACGCCGGTGACGTGCCGTAGACTCCCGTCGAGTGAGAGCTCTCCGAGGAACGCCGTCGTCTTGAGAATGTGTTCGTCGACGGTCACGGCTCCGCTGACGAAGAGGACACCGAGCGCGATCGCCAAATCGTAGCGCGGGCCGGCCTTGCGCAGATCCGCCGGCGCCAGATTGATGGTGGTAGTCCTGCCGGTGGAGACGCGGTAGCCGTTGGAACGTAAAGCGAGCACCACTCGCTGCTTACTTTCTTGTACGGCAGTATCACCCAACCCAACGATGAAGATCTTGCCCTCGCCGGGGCCGCAGCCGACCTCGACGGTGATCTTCTCGCTCTGGAGTCCGACGGTAGCAAAGGAAGTGAGCTGTGTGAGCATGGGGGTGGGGAGGATGAGGAGAGTGTACGATAGTACACCCCTTTTAGTATAGGAAAGTCAAATGGACAATCGTACACCTTTCGCATGTTTGAGGCTCTTCTAGAATGGAAAAATCCTTGTCATCCCGAGCCCTGTCGAGGGATGACTCGCATGTCATGGTGCGACAGGGCTCACCATGACATGCTCGTAGATGTTCATGATTTCCCTCAGTATCCTATGTCCCGAAACACCGACCTCGGCCGTCTCGGCGAAGACCTCGCCTGCCAGTATCTCCAGGGTCTGGGATTCCTTCTCCGCGGCCGCAATATCCGGATAGGAACCCATGATGAAATCGATATCCTCGCCTTCGATCCGGAGGACCGTGTTCTGGTATTCGTCGAAGTTAAAACACGATCACGTTCAGATGAATATTTCCGACCGGAGATGAACATTGATTACCGCAAAACCAAGGCGCTCAGGCGAGCCGCGAGACGATGGGTTGCAGATCATGCATTCGAAGGAGGATATCGCATCGATGTCGTGAGTGTGGCGGACGGAAAAGTGGTGGGGCATATCCAAGAACTGGCGTGGGAGTGATACGGCTGCGCATTTCGGTTGATAGGATGATGGAATTTTTACAGGCGAGATGCTGTTAGGCAGTGGGAAAGGAGTACGGATAAACCGTTAAAAATTCCGAGACGCCAAAAAAACTAGTGTTCTGTCTCCAAGATTTCTGGGCAGCCCCACGGACTTAAGGCAATAAGGTAAAAAGAAAATAGGGCAATACATAGAGAACCTTTTGCCTTTCGTGATGCTTCGATTGTCCAAAGAACAACGAAACAGACCACGAGAAGTCAGAAACGAACAACCAGAAACTATACTGGTGCCAGCACCCCTTCCATTTGAAAAACCTCAACGACGGGCATAGAGAGAGCAGAAGCGATTTTGAAGGCGAGGAGCACGGAGGGATTGGTCTGCCCGCGCTCGATGGACATGATGGTCTGGCGGCTCACTCCGGTGCGCAGGGCCAGTTCTTCCTGCGTCATACTCTTCTCGAAACGAAGTCGGCGGATGCAATTTTTGAGGGCGATGGTAGTCATTGGAGGGGAGGAGCGGAAAGCGGAGCCAATTCTACGGGCTCGCCACAGAAGATCAAGCCCAGTTTTTCGGAGATGTTCATCTTGATGAACATTCCAAAATTTATTTCATGAGGAGAAGGACAAGGGAAAGCGGGAAGAGCCAGAGTGCGAACCACGCCAGACTGTGGGAGCGCACGAACCGTAGTATGAAGAGAATAGCGAGTAAACTTGCCACGAAGGAAGCGCAGAAACCGGTGAGAGTAATGGGGAGCGGCGGGAGTTGTGCTGTGCCATTGAGCACATGACGGAACGTGAGAAGCACCGCACCGGCGATGATCGGCACAGCCATGAGGAAGGAGAAGTCTACGGCTGCACGACGAGTGAGATGCGAAGCGCGACCCGCGGCGATAGTGAGGCCGGAGCGGGAAAGGCCGGGGACGAGTGCACACGCCTGGGCAATGCCGATGGCAACAGCATCCAACGTGCCGATGCTCGATCGTTCACGACGCTGTGGCAATCGCTCAGCAAGAAGGAGAATGACGCCAGTGATCGCGAACGAAACCGCGATAAACATTCGCGACGATGCAACGTGCTCGATGAAATCCTGGAAGAAAAATCCGACGACGGCGCCGGGGATCGTCGCAATAATCAGGAGAATGAGCAGGCGAATGTTCTGCGCATCCTTCCGAAAGGGGGAGAGCGCAATGCTCCACCAGATGCGGAAGTAGCAGACGACGAGCGCCGCAAGCGAGCCGGCATGAAGGACGACATCGAAGGCGAGGAGGTTTGCCGGGATTCCCAATCCAAAGAGGCTCTGTGCGATCGCGAGGTGGCCGGAGCTGGAGATCGGGAAGAGCTCGGTGAATCCTTGGAGAAGACCGAGGAGGAGCGCGGAGAGTGTTGTCATAAGCGCAGAATAGCTGCGGAAGAATCGCGGGGAAAGTATTGCGAAGGAACTCCTGTATCGGGTATGACGTATCACAGCTTGGTCATCTCCTACGTCATGCAGTTGATGTCAAAAATGGGGAATAGGTATTGCGTTTCTTGATGAAGAATACTATAGTAAAATACTAATTTTTTTGACAATTATGCGAGAATTTCCTAAAGAGAAGGCAGAAGTCACGCTTCTTGCTCAAAATGCAGTAGCCCCAAATATACTGGGGAATAATGCGGCGCAAGATCCGAACATCATACGAACTCTCCTTGCCGTCACTGGTGCGGCACAAGGGATTCTGGGGACGAATGGGAGCGGAGCCTCTATGACCAACGGAGGCATCGCTTCTCCCTGCAATTCTCTTGCATCATCAGGGCAATCGAATGGGACAAGTATTGTACTTTCTTCGCTCGCACAACAGACGGGGCGTGAAGATACAGTGGCTCAAGATATACATCTCCAAAGCACAGAAAACCCTGTAGAGGTTCTCGAACCTAGGCGGCAGATCACAGAACTACAAAAGAAAATTGATACTCAGAAAAAACACATCGAGGATATGAGGCACGATCTCAGCAATCTTGCGCATGATCTCAAGTCGCCTCTTACCGGTGTGCTGGGTGCTTTAAGCCTATTGCAATTAGAATTTGCTGAACTTCCGGAAAGAACGACAGCGGATCTCCAAGAGATTGTCGAAATTCTCGTCCGGCAATCACAACTTTTTGTGCACATGATCGATACATTGAAATTGTTGGCACATGTCGGAAGCACCGAAACCCTTGTGACCTCAGTTGCTGCATATGAAGCAGCTACAGCTGCTCAAAGCCAAATTTCCATGCATATCAGTGGGGCCAGCGCAACGGTCAAAATCGAAAAAAATCTCCCAAATGTCTTGGGGAATTTTGGTGCCCTTGTCCGAATATTCCAAAACCTCATCAGCAATGCCATTAAATATCATCATCCCGGAATGAACCCAATAGTATCGATCTCATGCGCAATGATCAAAGAAGATGGCCAAGATCTATGCCAATTCTCCGTCGAGGATAACGGCGTGGGAATATCTGAAGAACATCGAGAAGAGATATTCCAACCATTCCATCGTCTGAAAGTTACACAAAAAGTTGATGGCACCGGCTTAGGGCTCGCAAGTACCAAAAGATTGGTGGAAAAACTCGATGGAACAATATGGGTAGATGCTGCACCAGACAGAGGGAGCATCTTCCGATTCACTCTCCCCCTTCCGGAGGAGCCCATCGATTCAACCGATACTCACTTATCTGTGGCCCGTTTGCCCAAACATTCTTACTGAAAAGCTTTTTCGTATTCCCTTGTCATTGCATCACATCTCTCCAGGAACGCCACCGATCAACTTTGCCTCTTACGCTAGACCTTCTGTAGGATTCGATGAAATGACGCCATCTCCTTTCCACGGCATCTTCTCCTCCTTCGGGGCGGGATCGTCGTGGGATGATGCTGCGTCTCCGCTCTCTGGCAACAAGCAGACTTCTGTGCAGCTGCAAGCCGAAGAGGCGCCGCTACCGCCGCCCAAAATGCCCTCCGTCGGGCAGATCGCCGTGGATATTTACGAGCAGGATTCCTACTACATTATCCGCGCACCGCTGGCTGGGGTGAAGCTCTCGGATCTCGATATCGAAGTGGATGAGAAGGTGCTGACGATCCGCGGCAAGCGCCCGATGCCCGATGCGATTCCGAAGGATCAGTACTATTTGCAGGAGTGTTTCTGGGGAGAATTCTCGCGGAGCATTACGCTCCCGTGCATCATCGATCCCAAGAAAGTGAAGGCCACATTCAACCGCGACTCTATCCTCAAGATCATCGTCCCCAAGGAAGAGAAGGTGAAGGTGGTGAGGATTATGGAGGGAGGGTGAGGAGGTTTGAAAGGTTCTAAAAGTTCTAAGGGTTGTAAAGGTTTTGGAAAAATGAACCTTTGAAACCTTTATAACCCTTACAACCTTTCAAACCTCCGATCACCGCCTCCCTTTCTTCGCAACTTTCCTCTGCCGAATATTCCTCAGTCTCGCCGAGACCTCACTCTTCATCCCCTCCAATCCCTCGAGCACATCCTCGCCACCCATGTAGCGCCAGTCCACTTCGCCGAGGAGCTGCGAGAATTTGCGCAGACACTTCTGCGTCTCTTTGCGGCGCGTGGGATTCTGAAAGTTACCGACGCGCAATCTCTTCCAGAGTTCGATTTGCATGGCATAGAGGTCATGAACCTTGGCGAGAGCGGAGGTGGAGACAGTCATGTGGGTGTGGGAAGAAATCTGGACATTGTAGCGGATTCCGGTCTTCTGTGCAAGACTGAGGTTGTAAAGGTTCGGAAGGTTCTAAGGGCTGTAAACATGTTTTCTTCCAATCCTTTCGTCCTTTAGAACCTTTTCAACCCTTACAACCCTTACAACTTTTAAAACCATGCCTATCACCCAAGCCATCCTCCCCGTCGCCGGACTCGGCACACGCTTCCTCCCGTGGACCAAAGTCGTGCCGAAAGAGCTCCTGCCGCTGGGCACCCGCCCCATCATCGCTGCGGTAGTCGATGAATGTCTGGATGCCGGCATCACGGATATCTGCTTCGTGATCAGCCACGGCAAGGAAATGATTCCGCAGTATTTCTACGATGATCCCGCGCTGGAGGCGGAGCTGAAGCGACGGGGGAAGGCAGACCTTCTGAAGCCTCTCGAGCGATACCGCGACGCACACTTCCACGTGGTCTATCAGGAGGAACAGCTCGGGGACGGTCATGCGATTCTGCAGGCCGCACCGTGGGTGAAGTCCGACATGGTCGCCATCCTCTTCGGCGATGACCTCTTTACGGGCGCTGCCCCTGGTATTCAACAATTGATCGACGCGCAGAAGAAGCTCCCCAAAAAAGAATGTGCGGTACTCGCGGTAGAGAATGTCCCCCGCGCAATGACCAGTCGCTATGGCATCGTCGATCCTGGAGAAGCCCTTCCGGAACATGAACGCATCCACAGAGTGAAAGGACTCGTGGAGAAGCCGGATTCCAAAGATGCACCGTCCACGCTCGCTATCGTCGGCCGCTACCTCATTCCAAGTTCAACATTCGAAGCCCTGCCAAAAGTGGAAGGTGGAAAAGACGGCGAGATCCGCCTGATTGATGCGCTCATTTCGCAAATCAAGACCCTGCCGATCTATGCCTGCGAATGTGAGGGAACCCGCATCGATACCGGATCACCGGAGGGGTATGCGAAGGCGGTGGAGCTATTCAAAGTGCCGAAAACTAGTTATTAGTTATTGGTTATTGGTTGCTAGTTTCACGCAAAAAATGCTCATTATTGAAAAAACTAATAACTAATAACTAGAAACCAAAAACTACTTCCCCTGGCACCGGTACCCGAACGGCGGCACCATCGCCGCACGCTTGAAGGTATAGTTGCTGCAGCTGGAGATATCCTGATTGGACATCGGCGATTCGTAGCCCGGAGGAGCAGGCACATCGTGATAGTACTGGTAGTAGGTGTTGCGAGTGTAGGGATGGAGCGCGAAGCTCTTGGCATTGGATGGAAGGGTTTGGTAGAACGTCGAGGAATCGTACGGATAGGTCTTGATAAATCCGCCATGCGTCTGCTGGAGCCACTCGGTATCCCAGTCGTACGGCGACTTCGTCATGCTGAATGTGGACGGAAGGACCGCGAAGAGGGTGATGAAGACGGCGATGGTGGAGAGGTGGCGGGTGAACATAAGTGTATCATGATAGATGAGTATTGGTATATGTCAAGCACCCTGCCGTTCAAATTCTGGAGATAATCGAGAACAGGGGAGAAACCGTCTTACGTATTATATATGCTATCACGTTTATCAATGTCATAAACGACATACACACCCTGATAGCGATAGCAGAGAATCCTGATTTTCCCGGACCTGACACGGAAGTGCCCCGGACTACCCTTGAGAGGAAGCATATCGAGCGCCACAATGTCTCCGGAGAACAACGCTGCCAATATCTGTGTCAGCTTCTTTCGGATGTGCCGCGGTTGCTTCGCCAAAAACTTCTCAATTCTGTCCACAGCTCATTTTTTGGTACGTGATTTCTTGCTGAGCCTACGTTCTTCTCTTTCTATCTTTTTCGAAGCTGCTTCGAATCTGCGCAACAGTTCCCCGGCTTCGATCCCACGCGGGAAGTGAAGACCATACGATCCATCTTCTCGTTCATAGTAGACGATGTCCTCGACGGGCATAATCACCAAATTTCCCGATATGTTCTCTTTGGCTAGAAAATTCTTGGTCGGATAACGATCCCGCCACTTCTTGGGAAGGGTGACGGCACCGTTGCCCCACATGGAAAGAGTAGTGGAAATCATAGGAATACTAGTAATACTCGAATATCGTACCACAACAGCACCCTGATGATCAACACGGTTTCATGGTGAAAAGATAGGAAGGGTGTCCCTCTAAAACGCCGGCTGAATATTCGCGATCACGTGATCCATGACACCCTTGAGGGCAGTGTAGTTGTCATCATCGAAAATGGTGCAGTGCTCGAAGGTCGGCATACCCCAGTTGGGATCTTGCGCATTAATATCCAGAATGAGCGCATGATCGCTCGTCCGCAGAGGAATAAAGAATGTATAGCCAAAGCTACAGGTCTGCATGTTGGGATCCGGGTGCGCTCTGTTATCTGACGATAGGAGCTCGCCGCTATAGCCGCCCCCCGTACTCTTCACTCCCTCCGGAAAGGAATGACGATCGAGATACATGGCCTTCATACGCTCGGCCTCCGTCTTACTCGCCTGGGTCACGCTCATGAACACCTGAAATCCCTTAAACCCACTCGGGCCGAACATGAGCGATGTCGTTCCTTCGCCGCTTGTCGTCCGGAGGCTATCGAGAAACAGAGGATAGGAAATGATCTCCTGAGTGGTAAAAAACCCGCTGAATGTTCCGTAGCGAACCGCATCCGAAGTTTCCCCGGACGTGCTGGCAAACCTCCTGCCACCTTCTGAATTGAGAATGATGGATGTTCCGGCTGCAGAAAGACCTGCGACCAGAAGAACGAGAAGGAGAATCTTGACCCGGAGGAACCGCATGGAAGTGGGGAGAAAGAAAAGCAAGAGAATAATACCGTGTTATTCCCCTTTCTGAAGTAATTCGATCTCGTCTCTCAGATCGGCCGCTTTCTCGAACTCCAGATTCGCCGACGCCAATTCCATCTGCAATTCCAATTCATCAACGAGCCTCTTCTTCTCATCTTTGGGAATCTTCCCGTGATCGTGGCGCCCACGCTTGAGCTCCATTTTGGAGTGGGACTCTGCTATGTCACGCACCGCCTTCTCGATGGATTTGGGCGTAATGCCGTGCTTAATGTTGTATGCCTCCTGCACCGCTCTGCGACGGTTGGTTTCGGCCACGGCATCGTGAATCGCCGGAGTATCTTTGTCGGCGTAGAGCGTCACGTGGCCGTTAACGTTACGGGCGGCGCGACCAATCGTCTGAATGAGGGCATCGCGCGAGCGAAGGAAGCCCTGCTTGTCGGCATCGAGGATCCCGATGAAGCTCACTTCCGGAAGGTCGAGCCCTTCGCGCAGCAGGTTGATCCCAACGATGATGTCGATCTCGCCGGTGCGCAATTGTCGGAGGATTTCGATGCGCTCCATGGTCTCGATATCGCTGTGGAGGTACCGCACTTTGAAGTCGGCATCCTGCAGGTACTGCGTGAGATCCTCGGACATTTTCTTGGTGAGCGTCGTCAGGAGAACGCGTTCCTTGCGCGCAATCGCTTGGCGGATTTCCTCGGTGAGGTCATCGATCTGGTGCTTGCTCGGCTTGATGGTCACCGGCGGATCGAGGAGGCCTGTGGGACGGATGATCTGCTCGGTGAGGCACTCCTTGGGCGTATGGAGGAACTCGTATTTTCCCGGAGTCGCCGAAACGTACACGCCCTGATACACGCGTGACTCGAACTCGTCGAATTTGAGCGGCCGGTTGTCGTGGGAGCTGGGGAGGCGAAAGCCGTAGTCGATGAGTGTTTGCTTGCGGCTGCGATTGCCCTCGTGCATCCCGCCGATCTGCGGAATCGTAATATGCGACTCGTCGACGAAGAGCAGGAAATCCTTGGGGAAGTAATCCATGAGCGTCGAGGGCGGACTGCCCGCTTCTTTGCCTTCGAGGTAGCGAATGTAGTTCTCGATGCCGGTGCAGTAGCCCGTCTCCTTGAGCATCTCGATGTCATACTCGGTGCGGGTGCGGATCCGCTCGGCCTTGGCCATCTCGGACCGCTCGAGGAATTGCTTCTCGGTAATCTTCATCTCCGCGAGGATGCCCTCGGTGGCCTGCTCGATCTTCTCCTTGGTCGTCACATTATGCGCAGCGGGGAAAATCGTCACTTCATCCATCTTCCGCACGAGTTCCCCGGTGAAGCTGTCGACCTCTTCAATCGAATCAATCTCGTCGAACGGTAACTCCAGCCGGATCGCGGTATCTCCCCCCGGCGGAAAGATCTCCACCATATCACCGAGAACGTGAAACATGCCCTGCTTAAATTCAATCCCGGATCTGCGGTACTGGATATCAGAAAGGCGCCGCAGGAGCGTATCGCGCTGCACGGGATCACCTTTCTTCAGCGTAATCGCGAGAGCCTCGTAGTCGGTGACGTTGCCAAGCCCATAGATGCAAGAAACGGAAGCGATGATGACGACATCGCGGCGCGTGAGCAGATTCATCGTCGCAGCATGGCGAAACTTCTCGATCTCCTCATTGATGGACGCGTCCTTCTCGATGTAGGTATCGGTGGCGGGCAGGTACGCCTCGGGCTGGTAGTAGTCGTAGTAGGAGACGAAGTACGAGACGGCGTTATCGGGGAAAAACGACTGGAACTCACTGCACAGCTGCGCAGCCAGAGTTTTGTTATGCGCCAGAACCAATGTGGGCCGCTGCAACTCCGCGATGATATTGGCCATCGTGAAGGTCTTGCCGGTGCCGGTGGCGCCAAGCAAAGTCTGGTGACGCTCACCCTTGGCGATACCCTTGAGCAGCTGCTCGATCGCTTTGGGCTGATCGCCAGTGGGCTGGAAGCCGGAGACGAGGCGGAAGGGTTTGGAATCTGACATGACGAAGCAGTGTAGCGCATTGAAGTGCTATGGGAATGCATTATCCAAGAAAAAGGGCTAAGTCTGCCTGACGCCAAACCATTTCGACTGATGCATCATTACGAAGAGCCAATCTTAGGCAGCGTCAGAATCACCTGGCGGATTTGAATCCACAGCCTGGGACCATCTAACTTGTTTTCTCGGCCATGTCGAAATCAGACCTTTTTGATAAGTCACCGAAGCTTTCGGATCCTCGGCTAACAGGCGAGCAATTTTTAGCTCGTTGTCACCCATCGTGACGTCTATTGGGGTACGCGCTGCAAACCCATCTTTATCCAGCTCAGCGAATGTCTTATCAGTAATTTCTCTGATGACAGGCCCCCCATCTCTAAACATCTCACCTATTTTTTCAGGGTTAACAGCAGGCTTCCGTATCGCGATTGGCTCTGAGGGGATGGTCACATGATCTACTATTCTTCGTTGTTCCATTGAATATTGGAGAAAAGGAAAAACCTTGATCATTGTAATGAAGGGAAGTTGACAAATCAAGTAAAACTTCTTAATTAGCTATTTCGTTCTTTAAGCTCGTATCGAGCTTCATGCCTGCCTTCCTTTGCGCTACCCTTCACACATGATCGACCTCACAGATTTACGTGCCCGACCCGATGTCTACCAAGACGCCGCTGACAAAAAGAATGTGCGGGTGAACATCGAGCAATTCCTCAAGCTCGATACCCTCCACCGCGATCTGCAGAAATCTGTGGATGACATGCGCGCGGAGAAGAATGCTGTGAGCAAGAAGATCCCGACGATGAAAGGGGAGGAGAAAGCGACGGCGCTGAGTGAGATGAAGAAACTCACGGAAGACATGAAAGGCAAAGAGGAGCAGTTCACGACTGTGGAAGTCGAGTGGAACGCGATGCAATTGATGCTTCCCACGATCCCGCTTGCGACAACTCCTGTGGGGAAGAGCGACGCCGATAATGTGGAGAACAAAAAATGGGGCCCTTCGACAGGCTCAGGACAGGGAGATCCCTCGACACTTCTCAAAATTGCCAATCCCAAAGACCACGTAACCCTCGGCGAAGACCTCGGCATCCTCGATATCCCGCGCGGAGTCAAAATCGCCGGAGCGCGGAGTTACTTTTTGAAAGGTGATGGTGCACGACTCCACCGTGCAGTGCTGCAATTCTCGCTCGATCAGCTCACCAAGAAAGGCTGGGTGCACTTCACGCCGCCGTACATGGCCAGCTACGCCTGCCTGATGGGAACCGGGTTCTTCCCCGGAGCGGAAGAACAGACATACGCTGTGGGTGCGCAGGAGCAGAAAGACGGGCTGGTCCAACCCGACGGAATGTACATGATCGGTACATCGGAAGTGTCGGTGGCGAGCTATCACATGGATGAGGTGCTCAAAGAAGTGGACCTGCCCAAGCGCTACGCCGGATTCTCCCCGTGCTTCCGCAGAGAAGCCGGAACGTATGGCAAGGATACGAAGGGTCTCTACCGCATTCATCAGTTCGATAAAGTGGAGCAAGTCGTTCTCTGTCGCGCCGACCAGGAAGAGGCATTGGCCATGTTCGAGGAAATCCGGACGAATGCGGAAGAAGTGTTGCAAGCGCTGAAATTGCCGTACCGCGTGGTGGATGTGTGCACCGGAGATATGGGCAAGGGCAAGGTGAAGATGCAGGACATCGAGACGTGGATGCCCAGCCGCAAGGGCTATGGTGAAACACACTCCTGCAGCTACCTCGGCGACTTCCAGGCGCGACGGTTGAATATTAAATACGAGGACAAGGATGGGAAGAAGAAGTTCGTCCACACGCTCAATAACACGCTCATTGCCTCCCCGCGCATCCTGATCCCAATATTGGAGATGTATCAGAATGAAGATGGAAGTATCACGATACCGGAGGTGCTGAGGGGGTATATGGGAGGGCAGGAAACCATTCAATGACCAATCTGTAATTGTGGTTTGGTTATTGGTCCTTCCCTGGTCATTGGGATTTGGTCCTTGGTCATTCGCTTCGGCACTCTCATTCCATTCAACAATCTCCCCTTCCGTGCTATACCTCCCCCAATGCCCTCCTCCTTCCTCATCGCCGACGATAGTGACTGGAAGAGAAATTTCCTGAAGATCGTCGTACAGGAAAGCGGAATCGATACAGCAATCATCGAAGCACCAACCTCAGAAGAAGCCATCGATCTCATCGAGGAATCCGTGGGAATCACCGCCGCCTTCATCGACTACAACATCCCTTCGGAGAATGGTCCGGAGATCATCCGCGTACTCAGAGAGAAATTCCCGAAGTGCCACATCGCGCTCGTCACGACAGCCGACGGAGAGTTCTTCCGCAAGGAAGCGATGGACGCCGGGGCCGATGCCTTCGTGACGACGTCGTATGGGGAGGATGTGTCGAGGGAGAGGCTGCTGGAGTTGCTCGAGGAATGGATGGGGAGGCTGTAGAAGCAACAGAAGTTATAGAGGCCTGATAGGTTTATTCTTGGTAAGCTGTCTGGCGTCTCTCACCCCTGCCCCGCGAAGCCCGGCAGGCGTAGTGGGGTCTCTAACCTTTCTCTGTGCAGGTCACCCCTTCATCACCACAGGCAATCACTCTGGCATTGGAAATCCTTGCTCAAGGCGGGATCGTCGCCCATGCGACCGAGACCTGCTACGGCCTTGCGTGCGATCTCACCAATCCGAAAGCCGTGGAAAAGCTTTTCCAAATCAAAGAACGCGCCTTCGATCAGCCGGTGAGCGCGCTTTTTCCGACGATCGAAGAAGCTAAGAAATTCGTGGAGTGGAATGACGAAGCGGAGAAACTCGCGAGAGAATTCCTACCGGGACCTTTGACTCTCATACTCCCGTTACTGAAGACAGCTCCCACACTCTTCGTCCAACTAATAACTAATAACCAACAACCAACAAACTCTACAATTGGCATTCGTGTCTCCTCCCACCCTCTCGCCACCGAACTCGCTCTGCGCTTTGGTAAGCCCATCTCCACGACATCGGCGAATATCCATGGCCAGCCGAATACGTACAGCGCGGAAGAGATTGTGACTCAATTCGAAGGGAAAGTGGTGCAGCCGGATCTGCTTATCGATAGCGGCGTCCTGCCCAAAATCCCACCTTCAAAAGTGATTGTCGTCGGTACGAATATTATTCTCAGAAAGTAGGACATTCCTATGCAGTTTCGCTGGAACTCAGTATGATTTTGCTATTCGAAGCCCTCTGTCCCAAGTCCCAAGTCCTTCGTCCTCCGCTCTATGCACTGCCCCCACTGCAAATGTGACGACACGGCCGTGATCGATTCTCGTATCGCGGAGGATGGTCATGCGATTCGCCGGCGACGGGAATGCCCCAAATGCAACCACCGCTTCACCACATTCGAACGGCAGGAGCTTTCGTCCCTGATCGTCGTGAAGCGCGACGGAACGCGCGAACCCTACAGCCGGACCAAGCTGGAACGTGGCATCTGGCTCTCCTGCACCAAGCGACCGGTCACGCAGGAGAAGATCGATAAGCTCCTGACGACCCTCGAGGAAAAGTGGGGAGCGAATAAGAAAGAAGTGGGCACCTCGACCATCGGCATGGATGTGATGAAGGCGCTGAAGAAACTCGACCAGGTCGCCTACATCCGCTTTGCTTCGGTGCATCGGGAGTTTAAAGATGTGGAGGAGTTTAAGGAGGAGGTGGGGAGGTTGTTTAAATAATAAGCTGTCATGGTGAGCGGAGTCGAACCATGACTCGAAGCCAAGAGCTTGAATTTTCCGAGTTGTGAGAGGGAGGTGTACGAATGTTTCTTCGAACATCATCCCTATTCTCGATACGCTCCTTCCATGAAAGATTATTACGTCTACATTCTGCTATGTGCGGATAATAGCTACTACACAGGAGTAACCAACGATTACCAACGACGATTGTATGAACATCAGTCCGGCTGTGATCCAACATGTTACACATTCCGCCGACGTCCGGTGCGGTTGGTGTATGTCGGCATATTCGGAGACATCAATGAAGCTATTTCGTGGGAAAAAAGAGTAAAACGATGGAGCAGGAAGAAAAAAGAAGCGATCATCCGCGGAGATTTCGAGGCATTACCGAAGCTATCGGAATGCACAAATATGACACATCACGCCTACCACCACATCTCCATGACATTCCGGGAGGTCATAAGGGCGATACTGAAGGATTTTGAATGAGGACGCAAAAAATGTCGTAGTTCGACGCGGCTCACTATGACATTTTTTGCTATAGTCCCTATAGAACTTCAAAACGTCGATCTCTGCCTCGTATTCCTGCCTCTATTTTTCCTCCCGTTCTATGCTCCGCACCCACACCTGTGGCGAACTCCGCCCCACCTCCGACAAAGTTTCCGTCACCCTCTGTGGCTGGGTCCACCGTCGCCGCGACCACGGCGGATTGATCTTCATCGATCTTCGGGACCACTACGGATTTACCCAGGTCGTCATCGATCCGGAGAATAAAGAGACGTTTGCGATGGCCGAGAAGATCCGCTCCGAGTGGGTCCTCAAAGTAGATGGCGTCGTGCGCAAGCGTCTAGAAGGGGCTGAGCGCAAGGAGAATCCGACGGGGGAAATTGAAGTGCTCGCCAACCAAATCGAAATCCTCAGTGAATCGAAAACCCCTCCCTTCGAAATCGATCAGGATAAAGACGTGAATGAAGATCTGCGCTTGCAATACCGCTTCCTGGACCTCCGCCGTCCTTCGCTGCAGAACATGATGATGAAGCGCGATCAGTTCATCACGCACATCCGCAAGTACATGCATGGATTGCAGTTCACGGAAGTGCAGACTCCTATCCTCGCCAATTCCTCTCCGGAAGGTGCGCGTGACTACCTCGTCCCCAGCCGCATTCACAAGGGCATGTTCTATGCGCTGCCACAGGCTCCCCAGCAGTTCAAGCAGCTCCTGATGGTGGCCGGTCTCGACCGCTACTTCCAGATCGCGCCGTGCTTCCGCGACGAAGATCCGCGCGCCGATCGTCACCCCGGAGAGTTCTACCAGCTGGATCTGGAAATGAGCTTCGTGTCGCAGGATGATATCTTCGCAACCGTCGAACCGCTGATGGTGGAGCTCACCACGACCTTCAGCGACAAGAAGATTCAGATGTCGCCCTTCCCCCAGCTCACCTGGAAGGAGGCGATCGCGCGCTTCGGCTGCGACAAGCCCGATCTGCGCTACGGCATGGAGCTCAAGGATGTTTCTGAACTCGTGAAAGGCTGTGGCTTCTCCGTCTTCGCTGATGCCATCGAGAAGGGAGGAACCGTGCAGGCACTCCGCGTCCCCAAGGGCGCAGCATTCTCCCGCAAAGATATCGACGGGCTCACGGAGACGGCCAAGATCTACGGAGCCAAAGGTCTCGCGTACATCCTCGTGAAAGATACGGAACTCTCCTCGCCGATCGTGAAATTCCTCGGCGAAGAATTGGCTCAGAAAATTGTGAAAGCAGTAGGGGCAGAATCCGGCGATGCGGTGTTCTTCGGCGCGGACAAGTGGCTCACCGCATGCAAAGTCCTCGGGCAGGTGCGCATCGATGTCGCCAAGAGACAACAGCTCGCGGACTCCAAGAAGGCGGCGTGGGTGTGGATCAAGGATTTCCCGATGTACGAGTGGAACGAAGAGGAGAAGAAGATCGACTTCTCGCATAACCCCTTCTCCATGCCGCAGGGAGGGATGGAAGTGCTGGAGTCCAAAGACCCACGCGACATCCTCGCTTTCCAATATGACCTCGTGTGCAACGGATTTGAAATCAGCTCCGGCGCCATCCGCAACCATCGGCCGGACATCATGTACCGCGCCTTCGAAATCGCCGGCTACACGCACGAAGATGTGGACAAGAAATTCGGCGGGATGATCCGCGCCTTCCAGTTCGGCGCGCCACCCCACGGCGGCATCGCCCCCGGCATCGATCGCCTGATGATGGTGCTGTGGGAATGCCCGAGTATCCGCGACATCTACGCCTTCCCCAAGAACGGCCGCGCCCAAGACGCCATGATGGGCGCCCCGTCAGTAGTGCTGGAAAAGCAGCTCAAGGAGCTGGGGATTAAAATTGTCGAAGAAACGGTCTGAACCTTGATTAAAAGGATTGTAAGGATTACTTGATGACGCTCATTCGAAGATCATCATGAGTATCCGGTAATCCTTGTAATCAAGGTGCAAATACCGTTAATGGCAAATTGCCGAGAAAGCGTGATTCTGCTATACTAAAGGGAAATACCCACATCCCCACCCATGATCCACAAACACCTCTCTCTTCTGGCCATTGCTGTCGCGCTCCTCATGCCGATCTCCGTGCTTGCCACGCCTCCGCTCAGTGTCACCGGGATCGGAGCGGTGAAGCAGACAGATGGGAAGGTGCGCATAACGTGGCAAGCCGTTCAGGGCAGCGATATCGCTTCCTACAGAATCTATAGCAGCCGCATGTCTATTCTGGAGAACGACGGTGCGTACGATGACTTCGAAGCGACCGACGGACCGGTGACGGAGAAGATCCTGCAGGATTTCGTCCCGAGTGCCGGCAAGACATACTTCGGTGTCATGGCAGTGAACAAGGGCGGGGAAGAGAGTGCCTTCTTCATGGAAGAAACCTCGCTGAGCTTCGAACGTGTCTCTCTATCTCCCTCCTCTGCTCCGAGCACGACAGCCACGCAGAGCCTAGATCCCTTTCAGACTCCCTCTCCGGTGTCTTCGGCTCCGGCACTCCCGACCAAAGTATCAGCCGCGGTATCGTCTTCCTCCGCTGCAACCATTGTAGAGCCCGTTCTCTCTTCTTCTGCTTCTACTCCTTCTTCCGTCGCCATCAGCATTCCTCCTGAAGGGCCGCTCCATTTACTCTCTGTAAAACCCCTCTCGGCGACCCGCATCACTCTGGAATTTTCTCTGCCCATTATCACCGACCCCGAAGCTGCAGGAAAAGCGATGACCATCGGCGGACCGGGGGGGACCATCCTCCCCATCGAACAGATTACCATCGACGGCAGCACGATCGAACTTCAGACTCCGCGACAGACAGCGGGGATGGTGTACGAGATCCAGATCGGCGATGCTCTCAAGGGAGAAGGAAGCAGCGCGCTCGATGCCGTGGAACGGACGGCGTTCTTCCAGGGACACGACACCGGCAATCCCCCTCCGCAAACAGAACCGACAGCACAGGAGCAACAGCTCCCTCCTGCTGGCATGATTGCGGATTTCCTCGATTTCCGCATGGAAGCGGTGCCGGACCCCAGTGCTGAGGGGAAATTCCTCGTCACCGTCCAGTGGACGTATGCTCCCAATGCACCCGCTGATGCCTCGGTGATCGTTCGCCAGAGCCGCGATGGCGGGCGCACATTCAGTCCGCCGCAGTATCTCAAGCGCACCATGACCGGCGTGCAATTCCCGGGAGTCACACGTGCACCGTTCGGTGTGGGCGTCGCACTGATCGATACCAAGGGTCGCCCCTCCATGGGCCGCTTCAGCGAAGTCTTCTCGAATGCCTACACCAATGCGCCGCACACCCTTGCCTCCATTATCCCAGTGCAAAAATCCTCCAGCGCACTGCCTGGAAGCGGACTCGGAGCAGGGCTACTGCTCACGGCAATGGCGGGAGGAATCGCAGGGTGGAGGAAGGCGAAGCGAGGACGAGCGTGAAAGCATCTCCCACGCCCCCCTTGTCTAAACCCTGATTAAAAGGATTACTAGATTCTCATGATGATCTTCGAATGAGCGCCATCAAGTAATCCTTACAATCCTCTGAATCAAGGTTCAGACAATGGGCGACACGGCAGCCTTTTTCTGCTCAGATACCCTGATATGTCCTCCCCACCTCCCGACCCGGCGCGTCTCCTCAGGGACAAGCTCGAGGAGCAGAATCGCCTGAAGCGTGAGGAGGATCTTTTGCGAGTGGAGGAGAAACGTAAAGAGCACAAGGCCGAAGAGGCCAGACAGCTTGGACGCGATCATGAAGCCATCCTCCAAGGGGAACAAGAGGAACGAGAGAGTGTCGCAGCGGGGAAAAAGTGGAAAGAGCAACGCACGGTGAATGAGCGAGAAGTCGAAGAGATGAAGAAGAAAAAGGCCGAAGAAGTGCAGTACTGGAAGGAGCAGGAAGAGAAGCATCATCAGGAGGAGAAAAAGCAGAAGGAATACATGGACGAAATGGCGGCGTCGAACGCGCACATCACTGCCCTGCAGAAACGCAAAGATGACGCCGAGCGCATGCGCGACGAAGCGCGTCAGGAGAGCGACCGGACGATGGCCCGCGCGCGGCTGGAGATCGACGTGTGGGAGCGCAAGGAACGGGAGAAGGCAGCTGCTCTCTCAAGAAAGAAACGTGCCGATGCGGACAGCGAAGAGCACCGACTCAAAGAGGAAGCACAGGAAGAGGCGAGAGCGAAGAAGGCGAAATTGATGATGGAGGAACAGGGGAAGAAGCAAATGAACATGAGTGATTTTTCCCGAAAGAAGAACATGGCAGAGTCTCTCCCGGAACCCGCCCGCTCTATGGAAGTCCGTTCAGTGGAACAGGAGGAGCGCCAGAGCACCGAGAAGATCGTCCAGGAATACCGCCGAAAGAATCAGGAGACAGATACCGAAGGCACAAGGCACTCTCAGGAAGCCGAGCTCCTCTGCCGCCGCAAACGCGATGATGCGGCGCTGGAGGAACGGATGCGCCTCGCCGCTATCGAAAAGGAAGGCCAGGAACGACTGCGCGCGGCCGAGCGGGAGGCAGCCAGAGTCCGCGACGAGACGAACGCCCGGGCGGATCGGGTGGCGATGGGGACGGAGAAGATCTGAGTATCAATGGCGCATGCTTCTCGCCGAGCTGGACGGCAGGTATAGTGAGGCAGATGACTATCCGAAAACAGATCGGCGGAATCATGCTCATCGTTTGCCCGCTCTTTGTTCTGTTTTCCGTATATACACAGAGCATAACGATGTTGATCGCCGCAATTATTCTGACCATCCTCGGAGAAGCCCTTTGGCATTTCACGAAACCCTACGATGATCTATTGCTCTACCCTCTGAGAAGTCCTGTGAGCATCATCCCCCGAGTATCTCGAGAGGTAAAAGCATTCTGTGTCGTTTTCTTTTCTCTATTTTTTCTCGCACCTGTCTTCTTCTTCATCACGACGAAAGGATATCAGGAGCCCATGACACTCAGAATGCTATTGGCTATTGCCGCAGGTGTAGGCGGATTATGCGGATCAATACTGTATTACAGAAATCGATATGTCCCACTAGCCCTGCAATTAATGCTCCTGACTATCGGTGTCGATCTTATTTTGATCTTCACACATGTGAGACCGAGTTAGTGGCTGTGCCACGTGCGCCGCAGGCGTTTTACGTGGTGCCGAGGAGAGGACTCGAACCTCCAACCGCATAAGCGGACCAGCTCCTAAGGCTGGCGCGTCTACCAATTCCGCCACCTCGGCATAAATTATCGAGAGAAAGATCAGGAGGAGTATATATCTACGAGCGGTCCTGAGCATGTCATCTCGAGTGGAGTCGAGAGGCGAAGGGCCGCCACCTCGGCATGTAGATATAAGAGAAAGATCGACCAACGGGATAGTACCACACGGCTCTTGGTAGATAGTTCTCTCAGCCCTCAAAATCTCGATTTCTGCGGAGCGCGAAGAGCGCAACCCGTCTGGATCCAGCGACTGAAACACCCCGCATTGCCTTTCAATTTTCGAGGAGCTACCATTCCCCTCCTATGATCAAAGCAATCTTCGTCGATGCCGGCCACGGACTGGGACCCACGGGGGGCATCGATAATGGTGCAGCGGGGAACGGAACGACCGAGCGCAAGGAAGTGGTAGCGATGGCGCAGTCGTTGGCTGGGCAATTGTCGGCGGACCCGGACTTTCGGGGGGTACAAATCATCAAAGTGAGTGTGGATGAGCGGCTGATGCTCATCGATCACATCAAAGAAGTGAATATCCTCTGTCAGGAGAACCAGTGGAAGTCTGAGGACGCGCTACTCCTGTCGATCCACGTGAATGCCGCTTCCGATCCAGCGGCTCGGGGGCTGGAAGCGTGGTACTCCCCCAGGTTCCCGACGATGATCGATTTCGCCAAGACGCTCGTCGAGCAGGTCGCCACCACCACCGGCCTCCCACCGCGTTCGCGACCCGCGCTCATCTCCTCCGACAACCGCTGGGGAAGACTCGGGATCCTCGATGACACCCTGTGCGTCGGATGTCTCTTCGAGGCAGGATTCCTCTCCAATGAATTCGACGCCAAAGTTCTGACGGATGCCGCTCTGCGGGAGAAAATCGTCGACGGACTGCACAGGGCAATCCGCGTGCAATGCTCCCTCCCACCTCTCCACGGCCCCGCCACTCCACCCACGTCCTTCACCGATCTCCCCGCGCTCGCCTGGTACCGCGAGGATGTGAAGCTCTGCCTCCGCGAGGGGCTCTTCCAGATGTCGGCAGACGGCCTCTTTCACCCGGAGCGACCGGTCTCGCGTGCGGAACTGGCAACCGTCCTCGCGCGGCACCTGCGCAGTCATCATGGGATACAGGGATGATTGAGTAATCGTAAACCTTTCAGGCCTTTCGAACTTCATCCAAACCTTTCCAACCTCCGTCATGGATTCCTCCCTCCTCACCAGCGTCCTCGGCAAGTACCTCAACGGTGATGCGGCGTACATCGCCGTCCTCACGTTCTTCCTCTGCGAGGCGATCTTCTCGGCCTTCCCCATCGAGCGCAGCCGCATGAAGCAGCTCACCTCCCTCCTCATCGGAGGCGTCCTCGGCTTCGTCCTCCTCAAGAATTCTGCCCCCGTCGATAATCTCATACAGGGCCTTCTGGCCGGCGGCGGTGCGACAATAGTGGTAGCCAAGTTCAAAGGAGCGTCGTCATCAGACACGGAAACAGTTACCGTAATCCCATCGGCCCCCGCTCCTGTTACCGCCACGGTAATGCAAGAGCCTGCGGAGCATCTGTAGCAGAGGAGATTTCACCGAACGGAGAGTCCGGCTAAAATCCCCCTGTATTCCTGTATTCCCGTAATCTCCCTCAGTAATGCCCCAAGCCTGCCCCCACTGCCGCCTCTCCTTCGAGATCCTCCCCGATGATCTCGCCCTCCTCGAGAAGCTTTCGCCAATGATTGCGGGGAAGAAAGAACCGCTCCCGCCGCCCACCCTCTGCCCCGACTGTCGCCAACAGCGCCGCATGGCCTTTCGCAATGAGCATCATCTTTACCGCCGCAAATGTGACGTCACCGGCAAGGATATCGTCTCGGTCTTCTCCCCGGATTCACCCTTCAAGGTCTGCGAGAAGGATTACTGGTACGGTGATAAATTTGACCCATTCGCTTACGGCCGACCATACGATTTTTCCAAACCATTTTTCGAACAGTTCAGGAATTTCCTCCTCGAAATCCCACTTCCATCACTGCGCGTCGAGCTCTCCGAAAACTGCGAATTCAACAGCGACATGCGCGAGTGCAGCAATTGCTACCTCTGCTCCCGCACCCATCAATCGCAGGACATGCTCTACACCTATCACGGCAGCCGGAGCAACGATTGTGTGGACTGTACACAGGTCAAGAAATCCTCCTTCCTCTACGAGTGCGTCGACTGCGTGGAATGCCAGGATAGCCGCTTTCTCTTCTCCTGCTCGCACTGCGCGACATCGGCATTCCTCCTCGATTGCCACTCCTGCATGGACTGTTTCATGTGCTGCAACCTTCGCAATAAGCGCTTCTGCTTCCTCAATGAACAGCTCACCAAAGAACAATACGAAGCACGACTGAAGGAGTTCAACTTCGGCTCACGACATATGGTGGAACTGGCGGAGAAAATGTACCGGGATATTCGCAAGAAGGCGGTACGAAGGGCACTGACGAACGCCCAATGTGAAAACGTCACCGGCGACAACCTCCTGCACTGCAAAAATTGTCATCAATGCTTCGGTACGCTCGACAGTTCGGACGGACGGTACTTGTGGGATGTGAATTTGTACCGCGATTCGATGGATGCCTATACGGGCGGGAGAAACAGCGAGCTGCTCTACGAAACAACTTCCGGGGCGGCCTCTTACGATGTGCAATTCTGTGGCCGAACATCAAATTGCCAGCAGATTCGCTATTCCCTCTTCATCAATTCCTCGAAAGATATCTTCGGCTCCGTTGGGCTCAAGTCTGCGTCTCACTGCATTCTCAATACGCAGTATTCCGAAAAAGACTATGCCGCCCTCCTGCCCAAAATTATCGCACAGATGCGATCGACCAAAGAGTGGGGAGAATTCTTCCCGGCTTCCTGCGCGCTCTTCGCCTACAACGAAACGGCGGCACAGGAACAGTATCCGCTCACCGAAGCACAGGCAAAAGAGCGTGGTTACCGTTGGCACCAGGATGAGCCCCGCAATCCCAAAGATCAGATCTACTCTGTCCCCGATACCATCGACCAGGTGCAGGATGACGTCACGAAGGAACTGCTCAGGTGCACGACATGCGGGAAGAATTACAAGATCGTCGCTCAAGAGCTGACGGTCTACCGTAAGAGGAAAATCCCGCTCCCGGTCTGCTGCCCAGACTGCCGATACGATGCACGGCTGAAGGCCAAGAATCCCTGCAAACTGCGCACGGGGAAGTGCACCAAGTGTGGCAGCGACATGATCACCACGTACCCGGCGGATACGGATATGCAGGTTTGGTGCGAGAGGTGCATAGCCGAAACAGCGAACTAAAATCCGCACGATGCAATGCTCTGAAGTTATGATTCCCTCCTCCCTATTTTGGTTTCGCAGATTCTGCGATGTAATGGGCTCTCAAGCTCTTAAGAGCGCTGGCGAAATCTTCGGGCTTGCTCGTGACATTCCCCAATGCATCAAAGGTGATCACCCCGCCAGGATCTTTCTTCAATTGGCTGAGAACCACATTATTGAACTTCCCCATATTCACTAACGAAGGAACGCCGCCGGAAGCGCTGATTTTCAACTCCAATCCAACTGGTAGGATAAGAGAGCAACCAAGGCCTTTCAAAAACTCTGCAAGTGCCGAAGCCCCTTCGCGATCCTTTACGAGATCCGTTGCCAGAAGAGTCCGAAGAGCATCGACATTTTCCCGGATATCTTTATTGGATTGTTCGGCGCCAGTCTTCATCAATTTCAACTGATCAACATCAGTGGTGAGCTCCTTGAGCTCTTTCTGCGCTTTTGACAGGGTTGCTTCGGCGGTGGCGAGAGCGGCTGTATCAGCAGGCGTTGCAGATGCTGCGGCGGCCAATCCCTTCTTCGTAACGACATCTCCTTCTTTGCCAGCCACTTCCCTCTGCTTTGTTCCCTGCAGGCCTTCTTTAGCTGCAATATATGCATCAACAGATGTGCCTGGAGCAACCTTCATTTCGCCCAAGAGTTTTGTTCTTTGGGCAGTTACTGTGGCATCCTCAGGAGCGGAGCCAGCCGACTCGGCAGCCTTCGCTGCTGCGGCTTCCTTTTTCTTTTCTCCGGGCTTCTGGACAACACCCTGCACCTGCTCATAGAGATTGGCCAAAAAGGAGAGGGCACCCATTGCCTTGTTCAGTGCGAGATCGAACGCATCCCCCTGCAGCGGCGGGAAGCGCGCTTCCGGAGAAAGCTTCTTATCGAAGACTGCTGCCTCATTACTCACGTCTACCCCCGCCATCATCAGCTTCGCGAGCATGAGATTCTTGTCTGCTTGAGTCGGATTTGGTTTTTCATCGAAGTTCTTACAAAGCCCAAGGGCATGACCAGGGATCTTTGCATCAGAATCTTTCCGCTTCTCTGCATTCTCCTCTCCTTTGATCAACATAAATTTTCCACGCACCTTCTTCATGAGCTGTTGAACGCCTGTATCTCCCTTGCAGTATGCGACGAAAGAATCCACCTTCCCTTGTATCGCCGTATCTTTAATATCTCTACTCTCTTTCTTCCCAGTAAGCACGAGAAGCGCCAACACTCTATGTTCAAGCGGGATTGCCCGCATCGCCGCTGAAAAATTTGTGAACCCTTCGAGAATTCGCGAGCCGGGCACAGCTTCCTTCGCAGCTTCTTTAATCGCACGAAGCATATCCTCTGGGCAGCCGGGGAGATTATCTTCTATCATTTTCGCCGTCTCAGGGGTGAGATAGCGGACTTCCCCCACTCCAATGGTCAGATTTTTTGTCACCGCATCTACGTTGAGCGTCACCGGCGCATTCGATGCCTCCATTTTCCCTTGGACTCTTGCGGCCAGAGAGGTTAATTCAGCTACGGTCGATGCAGAAGCCTTATCTTTATCAAACAAAGCTTGTGCCAATGACTTCATGCCCGCTTCGAATGATGCCTTTAATTTAGCCCCATCATTTTCTGCGGCATCGATTTTGAATTGTTGTATCTGAATGGCAAGTTCAGGCTTATCGGGCAATCCCGCCAGTAGTTGTTTTTCCGCCTTTCCTGCGACATCTTTCATCTCTTCGACTTGAGCTTTGGGAACCTCAACAAAGAACAATAGTCGCTGTTCGCCGAATAATGAAGGGTGTTTGCGCATCATGCAGTAGTGGAGAAAGCGGACTCCAGGGAGTCAATTTTGGCCTGATCATCATCGCTGGAATTCCTCTCGACGGACGCGATGAGATTGCGCTTGAAGGAATGGACCATGGTCTGCTGCTCGGTGAGGTACTGCGCATAGCGAACGTCGTACTCTGCGAAAGCCTTCTGGTAGCGCTCGCCGCGGGCCTTCTTCTGCTCGGGCGTCTCATCCTTGTACTTCTCTCCCATGAGCTCAATTTGATCTGTCACCAGATCGGGCTCGATCTCTCGCATGATCATGTCGTACACTTCCTGCCCGGAGGAAGGGAGCATAGGAACGACCGAGGTGGTGGTTTGTGTTTGGCCTGTAGTGAGCGGGGTCGAACTAGGCATATGATGTGGATTTCTGATTAGTATAGCATTTTTGGGAGGTGGGGGGAAGGGGGCACCATCACGAAACCTAGCGCGCGATGCCTGTCCTGAGCATGTCGAAGGGCTTCGCGCGGACTTGTTGATAATGCCTAGGAAACCTTGAACTCTTGATTGTGTCATGGTGAGCCGCGTCGAACCATGACTCGAAGCCAGAGCCCAATTTGTCGCAGTTCGACGCGGCTCACTGTGACAAATTGGCAGTTCTTCAGGGGTTCTCTGGCGCTATGCCTTCTCCAACCTCCCCACCTCCTTCGTCAGCGCGGCGATCCACTCCGCTTCGGCGTGCCCGAATTTGTCCTGATACTCTGCGAAGTCATGACGCAGACGCGTGCCCGAGATTTTCCAGCGGGGATTTTCACTGAGGAGATGCATGATCTCTTCGGCGGTCACGCGCGGAGCGAGGGTGAGAACGAGGGTATCTTTGCCACCGTCGTGCTCCAGTGTGACGCGGGGCACACCGGCGTGCCTGCAGGCGAGCTTGAGACGGAGGACGGCGAGGAGGCTTAGGACCTGCCGGGGCGGCTCACCGAATTCCGCGTGGAGATCGGCTTCGAATTCTTTGAGAGTCGGCAAATCCTCGCTTCCCGCGAGCTTCTGGTAGACGGAGATACGCTCCTGCTCCTCGGTGACGTAGAACGCCGGGATCATCGCTTCCACCGGCAGCAGCACTTCGATGGCGCTCATCTCTTCCACGTCCGCTTTCTCCCCGTGCTTCAATTCTTCAACGGCACCTTTCAGCATGCGCAAATAGTGACTCACGCCCACAGTCTGCATCGTACCCGACTGGCTCGCACCGAGAATTTCTCCGGCACCGCGGATCTCCAGATCCCGCATGGCGACTTGGAAACCGCTGCCCAGTTCGCAGGCTTCCACAATGGCGCGTAAACGCTTGCGGGCATCCTCTTTGAGCTTCTGACCGTGGTAAAGGAAGTAGGCGAAAGCTTGTGTGGAGCTACGACCCACACGTCCACGCAGCTGATACAGCTGGGCCAGGCCGAAGTGCTCGGCTTCGTTGATAATCAGCGTATTGGCCCGCGGCAAGTCGATGCCATTTTCGATAATAGTCGAGCTGACGAGGATATCCACTTCGCCTTTTTTGAATTGCAGAATGCGCTCCTCCAGATCATCAGCTTTGAGCTGGCCGTGCGCGACGATAAATTTCCCTTCGGGGACGAGGAGCCGGAGCTTATCGGCGAAGGCATCGATCGTCTCCACGCGGTTGTGCAGGACGAATACCTGCCCCTTGCGCTTGAGCTCGAAGACGATGGCGTGCCGCATCAGAGACTCGGAATACTTGCGGACCTCGGTAATGATGGGGAGACGGCCGGGAGGAGGAGTAGTGATCGTCGTGATGTCGCGGAGTTTATGCAGACCGAGATTCAATGTGCGTGGAATGGGCGTCGCCGTGAGCGTGAGGATATCCACGGATGCGCGCATCTCTTTGAACTTCTCCTTCTGCTTCACTCCGAAGCGCTGCTCTTCGTCGATGACCACGAGCCCGAGATTTTTGAACGCGATATCATCCTGCAATAGTCGATGCGTACCGATCACGATATCCACGGTCCCCGCCTTCAGTTTCTCAATCGTCTCCTGCAATTCCCTGGGGGAGCGGAAGCGGCTCATCATGTCGATGCGCACATCGAAGCCCTCCATGCGCTTGCGGAAGTTGTGGTAGTGCTGATCGGCAAGAATGGTGATGGGCGCGATGACAGCAACCTGCTTGCCGTTCTGCACGGCCTTGAAGGCGGCGCGCATCGCGACCTCCGTCTTCCCGAAGCCCACATCTCCGCAGATGAGACGGTCCATCGGATGGGGACTCTCCATGTCTTTTTTGAAATCTTCGATGGCCTTGAGCTGCCCGGGCGTCTCTTCGTACGGAAACTTCTCCTCAAACTGCCGCTGGATCTCGCCATCATCGCCGAAGGCATGCCCCTTGGCCTTGGCACGCTTGGCGTACACCGCAAGAAGCTCCCGGGCAATCTGCTGCGTCTCCTCCTTCGTCTTGGCCATAAGCTTCTTCCATTCCCCGGTCCCGAGCCGCGTGAGAACCGGCTCCTGCCCTTCTTCGTAGACGAACTTGCTGAGTTTGTCGGCCTGATCCACCGGAACGAAGAGTTTGTCATTCTCGGCATACGTTAACGCCAAATATTCCCGCAGCGTCTCATCCACCTCCTTCTGCGTCATCCCCTCGAAGTGCCCGATCCCGTGCTCCATGTGCACCACGTAATCGCCTGGGACAAGGGACGTGATGAAATCGAGCGCGAGCTTCTGGATGCTCTTCTCGCGGCCCGCTTTCTTGAGTGAAAAAATCTCGCGGTCGGTAAGAAGCGCAATCTTGAGATCCGGATTCTGGAGGGAGTGGGGCAGGAGATCCTCGGGCTCGGCATGGATCAGCGTGAGCGCACCATGGCGGCTCCCGCCGCCGGACTCCACAATGATGTGCTCCTCATCGCAAATCTTCTGGAGCTCCTCACTGCGCTTCGTCACCACGAGGATCGTCCAATCCTGATTGAGCTTGTCGCGGACGTCATTGAGGAAATCTCCGAGCGTGTAGAACTTGAGGACCGACAGATACCGTAGATGGACATGGCAATCGTCAGTTTCGGGGAACGGCGTGAACCGCAGCCCCTCCACTCCCATCGGAAACTCAATATCATCCTGATCGTTGACGACGAGGAGGGTCTTGGCGGGAAGTTGTTTGGCCAACGGCGCTGTCCGTTCGTAGAGCAGAGGGATGATCGGCAGCGTCTTCCCTGCATCGGTTGTGAGCGATAAATCCGCGCTATCGACGGCAAGGATCTTCTCGACGCGATCGCCATCGAACGATACGCGGTAGGGATGATCGAACTGGATGGGGAAGATATCGAACACATCCCCAATGCGGCGGTATTCCCCGGGAGACAAGTACAAATCGGCGCCATGGCTGTACCCGCGCTCGATGAGATCTTCGACGAAACTTGTGAAGGGAACATCTTCGCCAACCTTCAGATGGATCGTGCGCTCGAGGAGCTCAGAAAAGAGCGGGAAATTCCTCTCCCACGTTTCACGATGGGCAATGAAGGTGGTGGTTTCCTCCGCGTGCATCAGCCGAAGAAACACCTGCAGCGCGCCGGGGATCACCTCCTCATTCTCATTCTCCACAGGGTAAAGCATGGCGACCGGCTGCTCGAAGAAGTTGAGCCAGTGCCCCAGCGTCTCACTCTCTTCCTCCTTCTCGTTCACTAGTAAAGTCGATGTCGGGCGATGATCGAGGAGCGCAGCGAGGACGAGCGCCTTGGCCGTCTCGTTGGATGCGCCGGACACGACGAGACGCCGCTTGGCCGAAAGCAGCTGAGCAAGTTCCCGATGGGTACTCTCCCCAAGGAGGAGGGATGGTTTCATGGACGAATCGAAATATTACTATGCCCGATCCGAAAAAACCGGACGCGGGTGAATGCATGAGAAACGGCTGCACTTGCAGGAATCAACGCCTGTCATTCTACAGGAAGACCTATGAGGGACAAGGAGATTCTAGTGTTTCTCTTGTGTGGGGAGGATGCCGGAAAGCTCTGATATTTTATAGAAGTACGAGTGAGCTGCAATACGCGAACATCATTTTGACGCATAGAGTTTTCGCAACGGGACAACTCATGTATTTACTTCGATTCTTTTGCTGCCCTATCACCAAGTCCCAAAGCGGTAAGCGCAATGAGCGATCGCGCCGCTTTCACTGTCTGCTCACCGCAATCGCTCAGCTGTTGCGCAACCTCAGCCTGTAGCTTGCTTGCGTGAACCTTTGTCAATCTTGCTTGTAATTTTGAGTTTAATTCCTCAGCAGAGCTGCATTCCCCTAGCATCTGTTTAAATGCTGCCACTATTCTTTGCCGATTTACTAAGGATTGATCACCTTCCATAACATGTACATTATACATTATTTCATAATAATAACAAGGCCTAGAAACGCGAAAAACCTACAAATTTTGGTGGATGTTCGCTCCGCTCCCAATTGTACTGTCGCCGTACTTCCCCCTTCGCCTGCGGGCTACGGGGGACAGGTCGCACACCCGCAAACGTTATATGACATTCCAATTTTTTGGGTGTCCCCCCACATGTGTTGTTGGTTGTGGATTGTCTGTTTTTTCGCCGACGAGGAGTCCGAACGAAAGGAGAGAGACTTTGAGAGAAGAGGAGGGTTGTATGGACGCTGGAGGAATGGTAAGAACGAGGGGAAATGATGATCTATTCTCTTTGCCGATATTATTGCCCTCGGACACAACGAACATTGGCAGCGGCAGTCTTAGCACTGATGCTCGCGTCGCTAGTGAGAAAATTCACGTAGAAAGCGTAAATGGTATTCACCGGGCGAGTCGTAGAAGACCAGTAGTTGGAGGAAGCTGTGGCCGGGAAAAATGTTTGATTGATAAAGGGGGTTCCGGCGACCTTTACGCCGGTAATTGCACCGGCTTCTTGGATGGTGAGACTGAACAGTTCTTTTACATTTGGCAGCCGCCAATTTACATATACATCACCACTGTGATCGGTACAGTCACCTTCCGTGGTTTTGTCCCCTTGGTACGTACCGTCATTGCACAGTCGAAGATTCTCGCAATAATTAATGGCCTCGGTAACATTCCCTGCTGTTTTCCAAACTAACGTAACAGCTGACCCGGCAGTACACGTATTTGCCTTGTTGGTATCCGACAGACCGGCGGGACATTTTTGCCACATCAATCCCGTTGCTGCGTCGTTTACCGCAACATACTGACCATTCACTTCCACATTGGCATAGCTCAAGGCCGTGCCTGTGTGATAATAACCATCTTCGCACGTGCCGGTTCCGCCATCCGCGCATGTTCTGGAAGTTCCGTAATTGGCGGTGGTTTGACCGGTGGCCGGGACCGTGGGAGCCGCTGAATACGTCCCGGTAACTCCAAAAATAGATACAGCATTTTTGATGTTGCCGACAACAAGATTGGCATCTCCGACGCAGGAGCCTGCTCCATTGTGGTACCCGGCGGTAATGGCGGTGTCGGAGGTTGTGGGCGTGATCGTCTGGGCTCCCACATTCGTCATGCTGCCCGTGACTTCTCTACCGTCAACCCACGCTTTCTTGGATGCGAGAATATCACCCTCAGTGGCATCGCCTGTATCCTTCATACACCAGCGATTGCTGCCGTTGCCGTTGTCGTCATAGGCATTCGCGACCTTATTGGCAGTCGCATCGAAAGTTTCCGTGGCACACGCGAGAACCAGGTTGCCCGTGACGCCGAGGAATGTTGATCCCGTGAAAACCTTTGTGGCGGTGATCGTCGGAATCGCGTCGTAAATCTGCGTGAGTGTTTTGAACGACGCGTCCGGAGCACCGGACGGAGCGAAATCATGATCGCCGGCGGTCGCCGTCTCATTCGTCGTGAGACGGGTGTAGATATCGGTGAGGGTGTAGCTCGTCGCGGCGGGAGAAGCCGAAGGACGCAAGCTCCCTGCGTAGGCGACGGTGGCCAGAGCGAGAAACAGAAGCGGGGAGGCGAGGAGGAGTTTCTTCATGCATGATGTATGGAACGAGACAGTACAAAGTCTATCACACACAAATGCGACGGACCGATCGTCCCTACTGCAAAGTGCTATTTGTGTGTGTTGTTCTGTATGGTGTTTTCCTCCCCCCACCCAAAAAACGGATCGGTCATAGAACAGCGGGTGTGCGGCTCCAAATTGTACTGCCGCAGTACTTCGCCGTTAGACACCACGAAAAGGCCTCTTGACAATGCGCCTTGCGTCTATACCTTATTGGGTATACTATGAATGTCTTCTGCCTCCAGGCCTCCGCACACCCCGAAGCCTTCGCATCCTTGATCGCGGAGCTCATATCCTCCTCCCCACGCT
>Ga0194063_10000437_pt1 | contig 30891 bp, 29 predicted proteins | sample SepL3720m_MetaG_FD_155459 | JGI IMG/M metagenome (GOLD analysis project Ga0194063, IMG submission 155459) | Anoxic zone freshwater microbial communities from boreal shield lake in IISD Experimental Lakes Area, Ontario, Canada - Sep2016-L373-20m | ecosystem: Environmental > Aquatic > Freshwater...
CGAGGATGTACCGATCCGCACCAATCCCAAGACTCGCGAGTCGCGCCTCTTCCCATCGACGTGGTCATACGTTCGCCGCAACGGCATCTCGATCTTCAGGATCTACGCCCAGTATGAGCCGATGCGGGTATTCGCGACGGCAGCGATCGTGCTGGTTATCGCGGCGCTAATTCCGTTCACCAGATTCTTCATCGCTTGGGTTCAGGGCGATGGCGCCGGGCATGTCCAGTCGCTTATCTTCGGGACGGTGCTCTTCAACGCTGCGGTCGTTATGGGCGCACTCGCGGTGATCGGTGACCTGCTTCACGCCCAACGGATCATGAGCCAGAGGATCTTCGAACGCGTCCGCCGCGTCGAACTGGAACTCGGTGTGCCGCCTTCTCACTACGAGTCCGGCAGCGGCGAGCGTGAAACGATCCCGCGATGAAGACGAAGGTCACCGTAGATAGCGAAGGGACAGTCACCGGTAACACCTACGACAAGTACGGCTCGAAAAACCCAGTTGTCCGCCGCCTGATGGCCTCCTTCCACCGTGAACTCGATGCCTGTTACGCAGTGGCATCCCCGACTTCGATCCTCGACATCGGCTGCGGCGAAGGAATCCTGACGCACGAATGGGCGGGGCGACTGGGCATCGGCGGCCGGATCGTCGGCACCGACCTCGACGACCCGCTGCTTCATGCCCAGTGGGAGCACCGCCGCGCGCCAAACTTGGAATACCGCGTGATGAAAGGCGAACGCCTCGAGTTCGCCGACAACGAGTTCGATACGGCGACCGCAATCGAAGTCCTCGAGCATGTCGGGGACCCAGAGCTAGTCCTCTCAGAGATGGCACGATGCGCTCAACGCTGGCTGCTCGTCTCGGTACCGCGGGAGCCCCTTTGGCAGATAACTAACCTCGCGCGCGGCGCCTATTGGAGTGACCTAGGCAACACGCCTGGCCACGTAAACCACTGGTCTAGCCGCTCCTTTCGACGCTTGATCTCTCGTTACGGGACAGTTGTTGAGCTACGCCATCCATTCCCTTGGATCATGGCGGTAATCCGTCTCGATGGCTGATCAACTCAAAGCTGAAGCAGGCGCCAAGCAGACCCAGTCCAGCTACGTCGATGGAGCGAGGGTTCTCGCAGTTGGCGTGGGCGCGACGGGGCTCCTCACGTTCCTTTACTTTGCGCTCTCGTCGCACCTGCTGTCGGCCAACCAATACGGCGAACTCAGCGTCCTCTGGGCGGCTCTCTTCATCGTCATCTCGGTCATCTACAGACCGATCGAACAGCTCCTATCGCGGACTATTGCCGACCGCCGTGCCCGCGGCGCGCTCCACGGTCATCCTCTGCGCGGCCCAATCATCATCCAGACATCCTTCGCGCTTGGCTTCCTGGCAGTCGCGCTGATCCTTAGACCGCAGATAGAAGAACTCTTTGGCGGCTCGGTGACCCTCTATTGGATCTTTGTCTGCGCAACGTTGGCTTACGCGGCCAGCTACTTTGCGCGAGGCTACTTCGCCGGGCACCAGTGGTTTGTGCTCTACGGCGGCCTGATGCTTTTCGAATCCTGCGCGCGAGTCTGCTTCCCACTGGCAGTGCTCGTTGGCATCACCAGCGGCCAAGACGCAATTGCGCTCGGCATCTTCGCGGCCCCGGTCGCATCGCTGCTGGTAGTGCCGTGGGCGATTGCCAGGCACGCGCGACTTGATAACGGCGCGCCGCCAATTGAAGTCAGTGCCGTTGCGGGCAGCAGCGTCGGCTTCGCGGCATCGGTCGCGGTAGTTCAGCTCAGTGAGCAAACGCTTCTTAATGCTGGCGTATTGGTGGCCGATTCGGTTGCAGGGGCGGCAACCGCCGGTGCCGTTTTCAGCGTCCTTCTGATCACGCGGGCGCCGCTCCAGCTCTTCCAGTCGATCCAGACGACGCTGCTGCCGCATCTAACTGGCCTCGAGGCAACAGAAGGCGGCGAGGAGTTCTCGAAGGCGATCAACGTGACCGTCCGAGCGATCGCGGGCTTCGCTGCAGTATCGGCGCTGATAATGCTTGTCGCTGGGCCTTCTGTGATGCAGGTGCTGTTCGGCGACGACACCACCTATGGTCGCTGGGGACTAGCAGCAGTCGCGCTTGGAATGGGCTTCCACCTCACAGCGGGAACGCTCAACCAGGCGGCGCTAGCGCGCGGTCAAGCGCGGGCGGCGGGCGTCATCTGGGCACTGATGGCGATCGTGTTTACGGCTTGGATGTTCGTACCGCTCGTCTCTTCTGTGCTGCTCCGCGCCGAACTTGGCTACCCGGCAACGACTCTGATCCTGAGCCTCCTGCTGTACGTCCTCTATCGGCAACCGAAGGGCGCCGACGGTGAGCTAGTCCCTGTCCGTAGCAGCGTTGAGGATGTCGTTGAAGGCAGCGACGGGATCCTGTTGACCAAAGATCGCAGAGCCGGCAACTAGCCGGTTTGCTCCTGCCGCGACGCATAGCCCCGCGGTAGCTCGGTCCACTCCCCCGTCTACTTCGAGCACTACATCGGGTCCGATGATCGCTCGCAGCCGTGTGATCTTCTCGACCGAGCTCGGGATGAACTTTTGCCCGCCCCAGCCTGGGTTGACCGTCATGCAGAGCGCCTGGTCGAGCTGCACCTCTTCATAGATTGCAAGTGGCGTGGCGGGGTTTACCGCTAGGCCAGCAGCGCAACCGTGATCTCGGATCAAGGCCAGCGTGTAGTCGACCGCGGAGGTCGCTTCGGCGTGGACGATGATCGTCTTTGCGCCGGCCACGGCGAATGCTTCGACCTGGGTTTTCTCGGGGCTCTCGACCATCAAGTGGACCTCTAGATCGACGTCAAGGTCGCTCAGCGCCTCGCAAACCTGAGGACCCATCGACAGCGGAGGGACAAAGTGACCATCCATCACATCAACGTGGATCGTTTTGGCGCCTGCCCCTTGAACTAGCTGAACCTGCTGGCGCAGCTCGCCAAAGTTGGCTGACAGGATTGATGGGGCGACTTCCACGTTCATCACTAAACCTCCACCAACATTGAAGTACCGCAATGCGAACACTGCGTCGTCGCAGTACTCGACATGCGAACAATTGTTTGATGCTCACCGCAGCCCGGACAGACCGAGCGCAGCTCGTAGCGGTGCAGGCAGTACACACAGCGATAGCGCCCCGGCACGGTCGTCGCCCTCAGCCACGGCTCGTGACACGAGGGGCATTCGAGGCCAACCGAGATATCCGACATCGCGAGGAGAATAGAACGCCGCGCCACGGAAAAGCGAACGGAGTCATTCGCTATGGCCGCGCTGATAGTCCTGCCAACTCATCTCACGAGAACCCGGCGGCACGACGCGGTCGTAGATCAGTTCGCCATCTGACAGCTGCGCGCTCCGAACCCCGAGCATCGTCCCATCCTCGAGCACAGCTCTAGCGCCGATGTGCGGCGATAGGGCACGCACAATTCTCTCGCGCTCAGCGGCGCTCATCGCTGGGTCGAGGATCCTGTCTGCGGAGCTGATCTTTTCGGCGTAGCAGGCCTGAGACTCGTCCTGCTCAGTGAATACTCGGGGCTGATCTAAAAGCTCGGCGAGCAGCTCACCACCGATCTGTTCGAGCCGGGATGAAAGCGAGCCGAAGTCGTCATCGTCATTGATTGGCGTGATGCGCGTCGCGCAGACCGGACCACTGTCGAGTCCTTCCGTTAGTCGCATTATCGAGACTCCGGTCTGCCTATCGCCAGCGATGATGGCCCGTTCGATTGGTGCTGCGCCGCGCCAACGCGGGAGCAACGACGGGTGGATGTTCAAGACCTCGTAGTCAGAGAGCAGCGGCTCGGCAATCATCGCGCCGTAAGCGCATACCAGCAGTAGCTCCGGTTGCGCCTCGGAGATCAGGCTTCGACTCTCCTCGTCGTTGATCTGGGCCGGCTGGGCGACGGTGATCCCGAGCTCGCGGGCAAGGTCAGCGACCGGCGGAGCCGTGAGCTTGCGGCCTCGTCCGGCAGGTCGGTCGGGCCTAGTGATTACAAGTTGCGGGGCGGCCCCCGCATCAACCAGATGCTGCAGGACGTTGGCAGCGAACTGTGCCGTGCCGATATAGACGGTCCTCATCGCTACTCACTGTCCTAGAAGCCTGCGCCGAGTTCGCGCAGCGTCCGCATTGCTTCACGGCGCTGCCCTCGCGACGCGCGGTCGATGATCAAGACCCCGTCGAGATGGTCAACCTCATGCTGAATCACTCGGGCTTCGAGGCCGCCAGCCTGGAACGTCACCGCCACCCCAAATTGGTCATAGGCGCTGACGCGAATCTCTGCCGGCCGCGTCACCTCAACGACAACATGTGGAAGGCTTAAGCAGCCCTCTTCAAAGGTCTCCTGATCATCCGAAGTCCACTCGATAACGGGGTTGACGAGCGCCTGCACCGGGCCATCGTCGTCGATCCGGTAAACCAAGAAGCGGCGCAGCAGCCCGACCTGGTTGGCTGCCAGCCCAACGCCAACGGCCTCCTCCATCAGCAGGCCCATTCGCTCAACCTCGGCGCGAAGCGGCGCATCAAACTCTTCGACGTCGACGGCCTTCGATTTTAGGACAGGGTCGCCGAATTTCCGCACGTGGCGGAGCGCTGCCTCTCGCCGAGCCAGCATTTCGGAATCGAGCTCGGGTGGCTCGCGGCGCAGCTCCTCGGCATCTGTTTGGTGTTCAGGGCTCATCGATCGAAACTAGATCCTAGACGGCGACGCGTCCTCTATTGCGGTTCGACGTCGACCGAGATCGACACCGACTTCTGCCCCCGCAGCTTGGCGTTGTTGGCGACCGCCAGATTCACAGCGGCGACGGCAGCAGCACGATCGTCGGCTTTGATCACGACCTGCGAGCGCTCCCGGCCGCGGAGCCGGAAGAGCGGAGCCGGCCCAAGCGAGCCTGGGAGCTGCTGCTGAAGCTCGCTCGCGCTCTCTTGAGCGGCGCCGCCAACCGACGACGAGCAGACGATCCGTATCAATGTCGAGAAGGGCGGGTATCGAAGTGCTTCGCGGCGGCCCAGTTCTCCGGCCAGGAATGCTGGCGCGTCGTGCTGCGCCGCGAGCACTAATGCTGGCGCGTCGGGTGTGAACGTTTGCACGATGACCCTCCCTCTTGCCTCTCCCCTCCCACTGCGACCTGCGAGCTGAGTTACTAGCGAGAAGGTCCGCTCCTCGGCTCGAAAATCAGGAAATCGCAGGGTTTGATCGGCATCTACAACAACTCCTAATTCAACATCAGGGAAGTCATGCCCTTTGGCGACGACCTGAGTGCCGAGCAGGATCCCCGCATCGGCCTGCTCAAATTCGCGCAGGACCGCGCCAGCATCGCCGGAGTCCCCGTCGAGACGGAATACACGGCCAGGCAACTCTGTCTCTAACCGCTCCGTGCCAGTTCCGTGCCGCGCTATTGAGATCGAGCCGCACTGCGGGCAGCGCTCTGGGACGCGTTCACGGTGGCCGCAGTGGTGGCAGGAGATCGTGCCGCTGGCCCGGTGAAGGACCAGTGTTACGTCGCATGAAGGGCATTCCCATGCGTGGCCGCAGCTAGAGCAGCTCAGGTAGTTGGACCATCCACGCCGGTTGAGTAGAACAATCGACTTCTTGGAATCAACGAGGGCTTGGTAGGTCGAAGCATGGAGCGACGCGCTAGACCCACGCATGTCGACAATCTCGACTTCAGGTAGCGCCATCCGATCGACGCGGGTTGGCAGAGTCAACCTGCGAAGTCGCTGCCAGCTCTCAGCGCGCGGAGTCGCACTCCCGGCTACCAGTACTGCGCCGTGATTTTCGGCTCGGCGCGCCGCAACGTGACGCGCGTCATAGCGCGGGTCGGAGTCGTTTTTATAGCTGCTGTCGTGTTCCTCGTCGACGACGATCAGGCCGATGTTGTTCAGCGGTGCAAAGACGGCCGAGCGCGCACCGATACAGATCTGTGCCTCGCCGCTACGAAGTCTCATCCATTCGTCGTATCGCTCACCGGCCGTGAGCTTCGAGTGAATCACGGCCACGGTCTCGCCGAAACGAGCGATGAAGCGCGAGATGATCTGCGGTGTGAGCGCAATCTCGGGCACCAGGATGAGCACGCTGCGATTGCGTTTCAATACCTCAGCGGCGACCCGCAGATAGACCTCTGTTTTGCCGGATCCAGTCACCCCGTGGAGCAGGATCTGTTCCCCGGTGTCAGCGGCGAGCAGAGCAGCTACCGCTTCCGCCTGCTCGGCCGTCAAGTCCGGGCCTTCGGCTCCAGCCTTCGGACCAACTTCGGCGTGGAGCGGCGCGCGGCGTTGGGCCTGAGCCTCCAGCGTCACGAAGCCTCGACCTTCAAGCCGACGCAGCGCCGATAGATCCGAGCCCGCGAGCCGCGGCAGCGTCGATAGGAGCGCACGCTGGTTTTCGGTCAATCGATCCGACGGCTGCGGCTGACGCGCGACGCTCGCAAAGAGTGCCGAACGCTCACGGACACCCTTCGGTGGCAGCATCAGTGAGAACGCTCGCGCTGGCGTCGAGCAGTACTGATCTGCAATCCAGGGGGCGAGCGCGACTAGATCAGCCGGAAGCGATGCTGCAAATACCTCGATCGGATCGAGCAGTTCATGCTCTGACGAGTCCTTCAGCGCTGTTACTACAGCGACCAGCTCACGCTTGCCGAAGCGGACGCCGAGCACCGAACCAACTTCTACCCCGTCAGGGCAGTTGTAATCAAATGGCCCTCGCAGCGCGCGAGCCGTGGTGATCGGCTCGACTTGAGCGACTTTAGGCACAGCGGCGACGATAGAGCGAGCGCGGGATGGTGCAACGGTGCCCCCGTCGCCCTCGGCCGCTAGGTTTCCGACTATGGAGATGCACAGCGGCGAAGAGGTGATCTACAGCGGCCATCCCAGTTGGCGGTCGATCAAAGCCTTCTACCTGACCGGCTTCGCGATAGCCCTCGCGGTCGGAATCATCTGGTGGCTCATCTTTAGCCCTCTCGGCGCGATTGCTGTCTTCGCGGTGATCCTCGCCGTCACGGTCGCGGCCGGGCTAGTCAAGCGCATCTTCACGGTCTACACGATCACCAGCGATCGCCTCTCAATTCAGCGCGGTGGCCTTTCAAAGCGGGTCGAGCAGACGCGGATCGACCGCGTTCAAAACGTCTCGACGACCCAGTCAGCCTTTGATCGCCTCTTCAAGGTAGGGACAGTCGACTTCGACACGGCTGGCAGCGACGGCGCGAGTCTGCGCTTCGAAGGCGTTGACGATCCACCTGCGGTAGCGGCAGCGATAGACAGAGCGCAGAGGCTTCACAGCGAGCGTGCGCAGGGCTCAGCTGACGTCAGCGGCGGGCTCTAGTCAGGACTTCGCTGCGGCCCGAAGCGCGTCGGCGCGATCGGTCCGCTCCCAACTGAAAGTCTCACCGTCACGACCAAAGTGCCCGTAGGCGGCGGTCGCTGAATAGATCGGGCTATGAAGGCTCAGATACTCACGGAAGGCCGCCGGGCGAAGGTCAAAGTTTTCAGCGACGAGCTTGTTGAGTGCCGATGGCTCGATCGTTTCCGTACCGAAGGTCTCAACCATCACCGAGACTGGGTGGGCTACACCGATTGCGTAAGCGACCTGTACCTCGGCGCGCTCAGCAAGCCCTGAAGCGACGATGTTCTTGGCGACATAGCGGGCTGCGTAAGCGGCTGAACGGTCAACCTTCGACGGGTCCTTGCCCGAGAAGGCGCCGCCGCCGTGGCGGGCCATTCCGCCGTAGGTGTCGACGATGATCTTGCGACCCGTCAGGCCGCAATCGCCCACCGGCCCACCGATCACGAAGTTGCCGGTCGGGTTAACAAGAAGGTCTTCGCGCAGCTGCTTAGCGTCGTACATGCCCTCCGGTAGCACCGGAACCACGACGTGGTTCCAAAGATCTTCAGCGATCCGGCCGTCGGGCGTGTCGGCGTCTTCGTCGTGCTGAGTCGAGATCAGCACCTTCTCGATTGCGACTGGACGATTCTCAACGTAACGAACGGACACCTGCGTCTTACCGTCGGGACGCAAATAGTCGAGAGTTCCATCCTTGCGGACTTCGGTCAGACGTTCAGCGAGCCGGTGAGCAAGGTGCACCGGGAGCGGCATCAGGCTCTCGGTTTCGTTGGTCGCATATCCGAACATCATTCCCTGGTCGCCAGCTCCGGCCTTGTCGAGCGGATCATCGTCACCTTCACGCGCTTCGAGGGCCTCGTCGACGCCTTGCGCGATGTCGGCCGACTGCTGCCCGAGGTGGTTGAGCACTACAACGAGATCGGCGTCGAACCCTTCGTCAAAGCCGACATATCCGATCTGACGAATCTTCTCGCGCACGATTTTGTCGACATCAATCTTTGACACGTCGAACGACGTTTCGCCGGCAACGACGACGAGATTGTTATTGACGAGCGTCTCGCAAGCCACCTTCGCGAACGAATCCTGCTCGAGAATTGCGTCGAGGATTGCGTCGGAGATCTGGTCGGCGACCTTGTCGGGGTGGCCTTCTGTGACCGATTCGGAGGTGAACAGGTAGTTAGTGTCTTGGCTCATAGACATCGCAGCGTAGCGACCCGAGCACTGCCCACCGGAACTGATCCTGCAGGCGGTGCGCTGCTAGCGCTCAGAGCGGCGTTGTTTGCGCTCGTGGATATCAATGATCAGCGGGACGCCGTCGAGGCCGTAGCGGGCGCGCATACGGTTCTCAAGGAAGTACGCGTAGTCGCGTGTCACGCGATTACGCCGGTTGACTTGGAGCGAAAACCTTGGCGGTGAATCCTCAATCTGGGCGAGGTAGAGCAGCTTGAGGCGCTTCCCTTGACGCGCCGGCGGCTGGCGTTCGGCGACAACCTCTGCGAGGAAGCGGTTCAGTTGCGGGGTCGGGATTCGTTCGGCGCGACGATCTCCCAGCGCGACAGCTTCGTCTAGCACTCGGGTTACGTGACGACCGTCCTTTGCGCTGATCGTCATCAGTTTTGGCCGCAGCCGCAGCTTCTTCGCGACCTTTGCGCGCTCGTGGTCTAACGCGTCTTCATCGAGCGGCGTCAGATCCCACTTATTTAGCGCCATCAGCGTCGCGCAGCCTTCCTGCATTGCCAGTTCAGCAATCCGCATGTCCTGAGAGGTGACGCCGTCTGCCGCGTCGCAGATCACGAGCGCGACGTCCGCGCGCTCAACTGCGCGCTGCGATCGAAGCACCGTGTAGTACTCCAAGCTGTCCGAGAGCTTTGACTGCCGTCGCATTCCCGCTGTGTCGATCAGAGTTAGTTTGCGATTGCCGACCTCGATCGGCATGTCGATCGCGTCCCGTGTTGTGCCAGCGATGTCGCTAACGATCGTCCGTTCGGAGCCGACGATCTTGTTCACGAGCGTTGATTTCCCGACGTTCGGGCGGCCAATGATTGCAAGGCGAATCGGCTGATCCTGCGGCTGGCCTTCATCTTCCTCCGCTGCGGGCAGCATCGCGACGATCCGATCAAGCAAATCGCCGCTCCCAAGACCCTGTGCGGCCGAAACCGAGATCGGTTCGCCAAGCCCGAGGCGATGAAACTCGGCCGCTAGCGGCACATCAGAGAGAACGTCTGTCTTGTTCGCGGCCAGCAGCACCGGCAACCCAGAGCGGCGCAGAAGATCGGCCATCTCCTCGTCGCCGGGGCGCAGGCCACTCTTTACGTCGACGACGAGCACTGCCATCTGCGCTTCATCCAAGGCGGCCGTTGCTTGATCGCGGATCGAACCGGCAATTGGGTCGGGATCGAGTAGATCCATCCCCCCGGTATCAACCAACGTGAAGCTGCGTCCATTCCATTCGCAGTCGAGCTCCTTGCGGTCGCGCGTGACGCCGGCGCGTTCATCGACAACGGCCTCGCGCGAGCCGCTGAGCCGGTTGACGAGCGAGCTCTTGCCGACATTTGGGTAACCGACAATCGCTACGCGCAGGCTCACTGCGAGCCCCCGGTCTTAATCGCCGCAGTGGCAAGCTCAGCGATCCGAGCAATCACTTCGTCCGCGCTAAGAATTGTCGTATCCAATTGGACGGCGTCCTCGGCAGCGATCAACGGTGAGAGCGAACGCTCACCGTCGCGGCGGTCGCGGTCCTGCTGCTCGGCGAGGATCTCACTGAGATCACGGCCGGTCTGCTTAGCGCGTCGCCGGGCGCGTTCCTCTGGGTCTGCCGTCAAGAAGATCTTCAGCTCAGCGCGCGGCGCGATAACGGTGCCGATGTCGCGTCCTTCAGCGACCCAATCACCTTCGGCAAGCAGCGCTGCTTGCCGAGTTGCCATAGCGGCGCGCACCGAAGCTTCGGCCGCTACCTGCGATGCCAGCTCCGTCACTTCAGGCGTGCGAATCGCATCACTGACGTCCTCCCCATTCAGCGTGATCGCATCGTCCAGCTCGATCTTTAGTGAATCGAGATCGCAGTCAGCGTCGCGCATCCTTGCCAGTGCCACGCAGCGATACATCGCGCCGGTGTCCAAATAAGTGAAGCTAAGCGTCTGCGCCACGGCGCGCGCAACGGTTGATTTGCCTGCCCCAGCGGGTCCGTCTATCGCCACAATCATCGGACTGAACGTAGCGGGCTGGCGAAACTCAGCGCAGCGCAGCGATGTCGTCAAGGAAGTTCGGGTATGAAACGGCGGCAGCCTCGACACCTTCGACCTCAACGCCTTCTCGTGACGCCAAACCTGCGACGACTCCGAGCATCGCGATGCGATGATCGCCTCCAGCCTCTACGTGGCCACCGCGTAGCGAGCCGCTACCAACGACTACCAGGCCGTCATCGGTTGCCTCAGCCTCGCCCCCCAGATCGTTGAGCGCCGTGACGACGGCGTCGATCCGGTCGGACTCCTTCAGCCGCAGCTCAGCAGCCCCCTCAATACGCGTCTCGCCCTCAGCGAAGCAGGCCATCAGCGCGATCAGTGGCAGCTCATCAACTGCGAGTGGCACCTCGTCTGGCTTGACAGTCGTCGGCTTGAGCGGCCCGGCTGTGACATCGACGTCGCTGACCGGTTCGGTCTGAGCGATCGCGCCGTCTTCGGAGCGCGCTTCAAGGTCAGTGATTATCACCGCCCCCATCCGCTTAGCGATCTCGATAAAACCACTCCGCGTCCAATTGACCGAACAGTTTTCAACCAGCAAGCGTGAACCCGGCACCAACACGGCGGCCGCGATCGCGAATGCAGCCGAGGAGGGATCACTGGGGATGCTGATTTGATCCGGCAGGCTCAGCTCGTCGGTCGGGAAGATTGTTATTTGGTCTTGCTCACGCGAAATCTTTACGCCGGCGCCAGCCAAGAGACGCTCGGTGTGATCGCGGCTTGGCTGTGGCTCAGTGATTGTTGTCGGGCCTTCAGCGATCAACGCTGCAATGCAGATGCAGGACTTAACTTGCGCACTGGCGACAGGAAGCAGGTAGTCGATGCCAGTCAGTTTCTGACCATCAACAGTGAACGGAGCGAAGCACTTTTCGGTAGCGCTTATCTCAGCGCCCATCAAGCGCAGCGGCTCGGCGATCCTGTCGATCGGCCGTCGCCGAATTGACGCGTCGCCATCGAGCTCAAAGCTCGATCCTTGCTGCCCAGCTAGCCAACCTGGAAGAAGACGGATCAAGGTTCCTGCGTTGCCTACATCTATCGCCGCTTCTGGGACCTGCGCGTTGCGCAGACCGGTGCCACGAATCATCAGCCCTTCGGAGCGACGCTCAACTAGAGCTCCTAGCTGTGTGATCGCCTCAAGCGTTGAGAGCGTGTCGGCTGCTTCGAGGTAGTTCGTAATCAGCACCGGCTCGTCGGCCATCGCGGCAAGAATCGCTGCGCGGTGCGAGATCGACTTGTCGGCAGGGGCGGTCAGCTTTCCTTTGATTCGAGCGGCGGGCTCAACAAAGACCCTCACAGGACAGGCAGCCCGAGCTGATCGAGACATTCGCTCGCTGCAGCGGCCGACCGCTCCGCAACCCACAGCGCGACAACGCCCTCCTGCCCGTCTGGCGATGGACTGAGAGCCATGTCGACGATGTTGATGTCGGCCTCGCAGAGTCCTAGTGCGATCTGCGCCAAGACGCCGGGACGATTTGGGACCGGCACGCGTAGCTCACTCAAGATGCCACCGGAAAGTCCAGCCTCAGTTAACGCTTCGCGGCGCTCCGCGGCAAGAACCTGCCACTCCGTCAGCCATCCTGCGTCACCGCCACTGATCGCAGCGCGTGCAGCCGTCAGGCGTTCGATTGCTCCGTCTAACTCTTCAACTAAGGCCGCCCCATTGGCGAGATAGATCGCAGTCCACATCTCGGGGTTGGCGCCGGCGACGCGTGTCGCATCACGGAAGCTTGGACCGGTCACTGGGATCTTGCGCTCCTCGAGAGCAGCATCGGCCTGCAGAACGAGCACGTTGGCAAGGACGTGCGGCAGCTGCGATACGGCGGCCATCATCCGGTCATGATCATCGACGCCGACGATCGTTGGCTTGGCGCCGATTGCGCTGAGGAGATTGTGAACCCGCTCAAGCATCACTCCGCTGGTGATCTCGGTAGGAGTTAGGTACCAGGTCGCCTCATCGAAGAGGTCTTCGCGCGCGTTGACGACGCCCGAGTTTGCGCTGCCGGCAAGCGGATGACCGCCGACGAAGCGCTGATCGGGCGCGGCAGCGTCGACTACCGGCCTCTTGATCGACCCGACATCGGTGATTGCACAGTCAAGCGGCGCCGCCGCCAAGACCTGCTCGGTCACCTCAACCAAACGATCGGCTGGCACCGCGACTACGACGACATCGGCGCCGTCAAGTGACGCTTCAAGACCCAGACAGGCCTCATCTATCAGCTCTAGCTCGAGTGCTTGGTCGGCCTCGGGGCCCACTCCTCGAACGTGGGCCCCGGCGCGACGCCGAGCGGCAGAGGCAAAAGAGCCGCCGATCAGGCCAACACCGACGACCGTGAGCTTCAAGCCGAGCGCGCCTGAGTTTTGAGGAAGGACGCTTTGCCAGCCAGCTGCGCGGCCTGATCGACGGCCTGCGCGTACTGATCGAATTCCTCACTTCGGAGTGCCTGCGGCCCGTCGCAGATCGCTGCCTCGGGCTCTGGGTGGACTTCGACGATGATTCCGTCGGCCCCAACGGCTGCCGCGGCAAGCGAGAGTGGCTGGACGAGCACGCGTCGGCCTGCCGCGTGGCTTGGATCGACGACGATCGGTAGGTGCGTCATCTCCTTGAGGACTGGGACGGCCATCAGATCGAGCGTGAATCGGTACGCGGTCTCGAATGTGCGGATGCCGCGCTCGCAGAGGATTACTTGCTCGTTGCCCTCTTTGAGGATGTACTCGGCGGCCATCACAAACTCCTCGAGCGTCGCTGAGAGGCCTCGCTTCAGCAGGACTGGGCGGCCGGCGCGACCAAGCTCGGTCAGCAGGCCGTAGTTCTGCATGTTGCGGGCGCCAACTTGGATCAGGTCGGCAACTTCGAGGACCGGCTCGATGTCGCGTGCGTCCATCAGCTCAGTGACGATTGGCAGACCGCTCTGCTCGCGCGCTTCGGCCAGCAGTTTCAGTCCTTCTTCACCAAGCCCTTGGAACGAGTACGGCGAAGTACGCGGCTTGTAGGCACCGCCGCGCAGCATCGATGCGCCGGAGTTCTTTACGAGCTCGGCGGTATCGAGCAGCTGGTCACGCGACTCGACGGTGCATGGTCCAGCGATCAGAGCGAAATTATCGCCGCCAATTTTGGCTCCGCCGATGTCAAATACCGAGGCTTCCCCGTGACGGGCCTCCAAGGCCGCGAGCTTGTATGGCTTGAGGATCGGGACGATTTTGCTGACTCCAGCCAACGCGCCTAGCTCTAGTTCGCTGACTCGCAGCTCAGTGTCGGCGTCGCCGATCGCACCGATTAGCGTCAGTTCGGCGCCGCGGCTTGGGTGCGCCGTGCCGCCGACCGACTCGATCCGGTCGATCACTGCTTGCACTTCGTCCTCTGTGGCCCCTGGGCTCATCACGACTAGCATGCGAGCAACTTTAGCGGGCGCGCTTCGCTTCGGAGCGCCGTGGACGCCCGATTGCGCTACTGCGCGCCGGAGATGTCGCTACGCAGGCTCTGGGCGTCGCGCAGATAGACGTGCTGTGCCTGATGGCCATCGGCAGCTCGGTAGTGCACCAGCGCTCTGATGACACGCTCCATCGAGCCCGGTACATCGATCTCACGAACGCAGAGCAGCGGCACCTGGTCAAGCCCCATCTCACGTGCTGCAACCGCTGGAAATTCGGCGTTCAGGTCTTCGGTCATAGAGAGGATGCAGCTGACGATGTCAGCTTGAGCGAGACCATTGCGCTCGAGCAGCGCTTCGAGCAGCTCACGGGTGGCGCTAAGGATCGCTTCGCGCTGATTGCTCTCAACCGTTATTGCGCCGCGGAGGCCGTAGGTGTTCATTCCTGTCCAATCATGCCACTCAATCCTGACTTGTGGGTTCGAGTAACGATTCAATCTCCGCCAAGTTAAGCCGCCGTGAGCTGCCTTCGGCTAGAGGTCCCAGCTCAAGTGAGCCAAAGGCGATTCGCTTGAGGTCGCGAACCGGATGCCCGACTGCCTCGCACATCCGCCTCACTTGCCGCTTGCGTCCTTCGTGGATCGTCAGCTCAATGTGGCCTGCGGCGATCTGCCTGACCTTCGCTGGCGCGGTCTTCCCATCTTCCAGCACGAGTCCCTCTCTTAGCGCCGTTAGCGCGCGCTCGCTCAGGGCGCCGCCGGAGACTCGCGCGATGTAGCGCTTTGGCACTTCAAAGCTTGGGTGGGTCAAGCGGTGGGCTAGATCTCCATCATCGGTCAGCAGAATTAGCCCAGTCGAATCAACGTCAAGCCGCCCGACTGGGTAGAGGCGGCGTGAGCTCGCAGCGCCGCTGCGGACCATCTCGACAACGGTGGGCCTGCCGTGCGTGTCTGCGGCCGTCGAAACGACCCCAGGCGGCTTATTGAGCGCGTAAACGACACGGACCTCGGGACCGCTGCCAACCCGTTCCCCATCGAAGAGGATTTTGTTGCGCGAATCGACGTCCAATGCAGGGTCCCGCACGATCGCCCCGTCGACGCTGATCCGCCCACCGGCGACCAGCGCTTCGCTGCCGCGGCGCGAGGCAATTCCTGCGTGGGCTAAATACTTGCCAAGTCTCATCGTCTTGCTGCCACGATAGGGGCCGATGGATCTAGAACTGTTACGTACGACCCTCGAGGCGGCCGACGAGCCGAGCTACCGCCACGACCAGGCTTGGGCCTGGCAGGCACGCGGCGCCGAAGACTGGGAGGCGATGAGCGACCTGCCGGCGCCGCTGCGCGAGAAGTTGAACGCGCAAGTCCCGTTTTCGACCTTGACTGTCGAGAACGAAGCAGTCTCGAAGGACGGCACGATCAAGGTCCTCTTCACGACCGCCGATCGTCGCCCAGTCGAAGCAGTGCTGATGAGCTACCGCGACGGGCGCCGCTCGATCTGCCTCTCCTCGCAGTCTGGGTGCCCACTGAGTTGCAGCTTCTGCGCTACAGGCGCAATGAAGTTCGGTCGCAACCTGACAAGCGCAGAAATAATCGACCAGGCGCTCCACTTCCGCCGCCTTGGTGATGTCAACCACTGCGTCTTCATGGGGATGGGCGAACCGATGATGAACCTAGAGAGCGTCCTTGATGCCTGCGCGCTGCTGCCGGATCTAGGAATCACGAACCGCCGCACAGCGATCTCTACGGTTGGCTGGGCGCCCGGCATCGACGAGCTCGCAGCCCAGTCGCGACCGATCCGCCTGGCGCTCTCGCTGCATGCGCCAAACGACGCGCTGCGCAGCGAGATCATGGCGGTCAACGACCGCTATTCGATCGAAGAGGTCCTAGCAGCGTGTGACCGGCACTACGAGGCCCGCCGACGGATGACATTCATCGAATACGTGATGCTGGCTGGCGTAAACGACCGCTACGAGCACGCGGTCGAGCTGGCCGCGCTGCTCGACCCGAAGCGCTACAAGATCAACTTGATTCCTTACAACCCGAGCGGCTCGCCGTACGATGGCTCTTCACGAGCGGCGATCGACGCATTCCAGAAAACACTTGAGACGGAGGGAATAGGTGCGACGGTGCGCCTGACGCGTGGCCAGGACATCGCTGCGGCCTGCGGTCAGCTGGCGGCTAACGCACTGGCCGGCTGAGCCGAGCCATCGCTGGGTAGCGGCTGCTGCTCGTTCCTTTCAACGGTCGGAGCCTCACCAAGCCGTGCGCCGCCAGCCGCAAGCAACCGCTCACGGATGTCGCTCTGCTCTTCGGGGCTTGGATCCCATTCTGAGATCGGTGGCAGATCATCGACCGAGTTGAGTCCGAAGAGCCGCAGGAAAAGGTCTGTCGTGCGAAAGCAGATCGCGCCGTATTGCGATCGGCCGGCTTCGTCGATCAGTCCACGCTCGAGTAGCGTGCCGCTTGCTGAATCAGCGCTGACGCCGCGGATCCGCGTGATCTCAGGCCTTGATACCGGCTGCAGATAAGCAACGATCGCCAGTGTTTCAGCCTGGGCAGGTGTAAGAGGTGGCGTCCGAGGCTTCGACAGCAGACGGCGTGCAGCGTCCTCGCTCTCGGGAGTGCTCGCTAGCGCGAATCCACCCGCAACCTGCTTGAGCACGAGTCCCCTCTCGCCTTCCGCCCAGGCTTCGCGCAGCTCTTCAAGCGCCGACTCGACCTCTTCGCGGTCGCAGCAGATCGCTTCCGACAGATCATCTTCATTGACCGGCTCTGGACTTAGGAAGAGCAGTGCTTCGATCATCTTCGCGACGGGGCTCATGCCGCTCCTTCTACTAGGTATGGACGTTGCTGATCGGCTACAGCGGAGATAGTGATCGGCGCGAACGGTGAAGCCTGTTGCCATGTCGCCTCGCCCTGTTTATACAGCTCAAGCAGCGCGAACAAGGTCACAGCGATTGTCATCCTGTCAGCGCCTGCAACGGCATCGTCGAATGAGCAACTACCGCGTAGCAGCAGGGTCCGCAGGTGCGCCAAGCGGGCTGGCACTGTGACCGCTGAGACGCGGAGGTGTGCGAGCGAGATCTGCGGCGGCGTGCGAAGCAGCCCTCCGATCGCTTCACCTAGCTGACTGGCCGCATAGACCTTCTCGGCCCGCTCTAAGGTGACCCGGCTGACAAAACTCGGTAGCGGTGCTTCTCGGTAGTAGTGGCCGCGCTGAGAGCCCAGCAGGTCGGCGAGATGCTCTGATGCTTGCCGGTAGCGACGCGCGTCGAGCATTCTTGCGAGTAGCTCTTCAGCAGCTTCGCCAGGTTCGAGATCGCCAAGCTCGTCGTCCTCCCCGGCCGAAAGCATCAGCCGCGATTTCAGCTCTAGCAGGGCGGCGATCAGGACAATGAACTCAGTTGCCATCTCCAGGTCGAGTTCGCCCCTCGCCTCGAGCAGGTCGATGTATGAGACAACGATCTCAGCAAGCTGCAACTCGAGCAGGTCCACTTCCTCACGCAGGATCAGCGTCAGCAGCAGATCGAATGGTCCGGTGAAGAGCTCTAGGTCCAGCTCAATATCGGCGGCAATCACGGCTCAGAACGTACAGCTGCGATCGGTCGTCGCGTGAACATCAGCGCGCCGACCAGCGCGCAGGCTGCGGCAGCCGCCGCATATGCAAGTAGATCGCCGCCAAATGCTGCAAGCGCGCCGCCAGCCGTTGCTCCTGCGCCCATCGCCAGCGACCACGTGCTGTTCTGCAGAGCGAATGCCCAGCCTTGGTCTACCTCTAGGCGCTCGGCCGCCAACGACACCAACTTCCCGGCGGGCACCCAAAGGACGCCGATCGCCGCGGAACAAGAGATCAGCACCAGCGACAGCGCCAGCACGGTGGTCGGGAAGTAGAGAGCGACTAGCAAGATTGCGGCAAGGAACATGCCGCTGCGGACGATCAGCAGTACCCCAATGCGGTCCGTCATTCGGCCAACTATTGGGCTTACGACGGCCTCGAATGTGCCGGCGACGAAGAAGATCAGTCCAATCAGCTCAGCACTTGCTCCGAGTGTGCTGAGACTGAGCGGCGCAAGGACTTCGATCACGCCGAAGGCCATCGACGGGATGATGAAGATCATCAGCGCGAAGAGGTAACGCGAACTGCGCAGCAGAGCCAGCGGCGATTCGCTGCTCGTCTCCTCATCAACGTGCGGCTCGGGCGTACCAATTGCAACGACGGCGATTACGCCTGCCGCCAAGGCTGTCGCCGCGAACGCGGGGCCGCGTCCGATCAAGTGTGCGACCGACCCTAGGACGGGCCCAAACTGGGCACCAACGACGCCCGCACCGATGCCGATTCCTAGCGCCTCGCCGCGCCGCTCTCGGCTTGTGCCCTGGACGAGCCAAGCCAGACCTGCCGTCCAGGAGACAGCGCCGCCGATGCCCTGGAGGAGACGGCCGAGATAGAGCAGCTCAATTGTCTGCCCAAACGCGAAGACCAATGCCGCGGCGGCCATCACGGCGAGCGAGACCAACGCGGTTGGCCTTGGTCCGTAGCGCGAGGTTGCCCAGCCGGCAGGGATCGCACCGAGAAAGGTACCTATCGGGTAGATCCCAACTAGCAGCCCTGCACCGCCCTTGTTTAGGCCGAACTGATCCGAAAGAGACGGAAGCAGCGGAGCCAGCGCAGCATAGAACAGGGTGTCGAGCAGGACTACCGAACCGACGAGGATTAGAAGTCGGCGATTCATCTGTCAGCCAACAGGGCCGACGCCCATCGCGCTCCGCACATCGGCCAGCGTCACTGCGGCGATCTCCCTTGCTTGCTCCGCGCCACGTAGAAGCGATTCCTCTAAGGCCTGCTCGTCGGCGCGGATCAACTCGTATCGCTCACGCACCGGCGCAAGCATCTCAATCACCGCATCACTGACAGCCGACTTCAGGTCGCCGTAACCGCGAGCGTCTGCGAGCTCGGCGGCCGCCTCGTCTGGGCTGATCGCCTTGCAGGCAGCGAGGATGTCGAGCAGGTTTGTTACCCCCCGCTTCTCCGGGTCGCAGGCGATGCGCGGTGGATCGTCCGAATCGGTCACCGCGCGGTTCAGCTTCCGCTTAATCAGCTCAGGCTCATCTAGCACGTAGATCGTCCCCTCCTCGGACGCTGCCGTGGTTGACATCTTTGACTCGGGGTCCTGGAGATCCATAATCCGTGCACCTACCTCGGGGATCCGATGCTCGGGCGAGATCAGTAGCTCGCGGCCGTCGGCGAAGCGGGCATTGAAGCGCTCCGCAATGTCACGCATCAACTCGATGTGCTGGCGCTGATCTTCACCAACCGGCACTTCATCGCAGCGATAGGCAAGTACATCGGCGGCCTGCAAGACCGGATAGAAGAAAAGTCCAGCCGATACGAGTTCGCGCTGAGTTTCTGACTTCTCTTTGAACTGATGCATGCGGTTCAGGTCACCGTGGGCAGTCACCGAAGCCAGCAACCAACAGAGCTCCGTCTGCTCTGGCACGTCAGACTGGCGGAAGAGGATGCAGCTCGCCGGATCGAGCCCGGCAGCGATTAGCAAGGCAGCTGTGTCGTACGTGCGCTGGCGAAGCTCGGCCGGATCGTACGCAACCGTGATGGCGTGAAGGTCGACAATGCAGAAGATCGCCAGACCGCCATCGAGAGCAGCGCGTTGTTGGCCGTCCACGTATTGGCGGATTGCCCCGATGTAGTTGCCTAGATGCTTACGGCCTGTCGGCTGGATACCAGAGAAGATGCGCATGTAGGTCGAGGCTACCGCGAGATCGGACGGTCGTGGCTCTCTCGCTCAGCTGAGCGATGCTTGATAGGCGTCGCAGTCGAGCAGCCCGGCTAGCTCAGCGCCATCATCAGGCTGGACTTTAAGCAGCCAGCCAGCACCGTATGGATCGTCGTTGATCGGTTCGGGAGACCCCTCCAACGCCGTGTTGACCTCAATCACTCTGCCGCTTATCGGAGCGATCACTTCGCTGACGGCCTTCAGTGATTCCAGCTCCCCCGCCGACTCCCCTGCTGAGATCTCAGCGCCTACTTGAGGCGGGTCGAAGAAGATGACCTCGCCGAGGGCATCTTGCGCAAACCAACTGATGCCGATCGTTGCAACCTGGCCATCGACCGACACCCAGGCATGTTCTGGGTGGTACTTCAGTTGGTCGGGGTAATGAGCGTCGACCATCTGTGTCTTAGACGGCTACTTGAGGAACGACGGAATGTCGAGATCGTCGTCGCTGACCTTTAGGTCGGCTGGCAATGGCCGCGGCGAGCGATCACGCTTCGCTGGGCGATCGCCTGCCTCGGCGCGCGCACTGCGAACCCGGCCACGGACTGCCGACTGGTCGAACCCAGTGGCGATGACGGTTACTCGAACCTCGTCGCCGAGCGACTCGTCGAGTACTGCGCCGAAGATAATGTTGGCGTTCTTGTCTGCCGCTGCGTGGACCACTTCGGCGGCATCGTTGACCTCGAAGAGTCCGAGCTCGTTGCCGCCTGTGATGTTCAGCAGGATGCCTGTAGCGCCCTCGATCGTGTCCTCTAGCAGCGGGCTGGCAATCGCCGATTGTGCGGCTTCAACGGCTCGCGACTCGCCCGACGATGCACCGATGCCCATCATCGCTGAGCCCGCGTCCGACATCACCGTGCGTACGTCGGCGAAGTCGAGGTTGATCAGGCCGGGGATCGTGATCAGGTCTGTGATCCCCTGCACGCCCTGGCGTAGGACGTTGTCGGCCTCACGGAAGGCCTCAAGGACGGTCGTGCGCTTCTCGACCGTTGCAAGCAAGCGCTCGTTTGGGATCACGATCAGAGTGTCTACAACTTCGCGCAGCCTCGCGATGCCCTCATCGGCAGCCTTCATCCTCTGGGCGCCCTCGAACTCAAACGGCCGAGTCACTACGCCGACGGTTAGCGCTCCTATCTCACTCTTTGCGATCTCGGCGATGACTGGAGCCGCGCCGGTTCCCGTACCGCCGCCCTCGCCAGCCGTAACGAAGACCATGTCGGCGCCTTTGAGCGCTTCCTTGATGTCGTCGCGAGATTCAGCGGCGGCTCCGAAGCCAACCTGTGGATCTGCGCCGGCGCCTAGGCCGCGCGTCAACTCATGGCCGATGTTGAGCTTAATGTCGGCATCACAGGCGTCAAGTGCCTGGGCGTCGGTGTTCGTCGCGATGAACTCGACGCCGCGCAAGCCGGCGTCAACCATCCGGTTCACGGCGTTAGTTCCACCGCCGCCTACTCCGACGACTTTGATTACTGCGAGATAGCTTCCGCTCTGATGATCAACCATGAGATCGTGTCCGACCCTCGATTTATTTGTTAGTTGTTTCGGCGTCAGTTACTGCCGACGAACGCCACCACGGTGGCACTGAAAACTGCACTTGTCAACGTTAGTCTAGAGAAGCAAGGCTAGTTGCACCAGTAAAGCCTCAAGTCAGGGTCGAGACTTATGCCCCCTAGAACCCTTACCTTAAGGTTTAGAGTCGGCTTTAGGGGGTCGCGCCCTCGTTCTGCGTCGGCGCAACGTTAGTTGCGTCAGCAGCGGCCGTAATCTGGCCTGACGCTGGACGTTCAGGTATCGACAGATCTATGTATCCGGCTCCGGCGGCCTGTGGATCGCGGAGGACGCGGTTGGCGGCAACCCACTTCGCTCGCAGTCGCTGCGCGTCTCCAAAGCGCAGCTGCGGGCCAGAGCGCAGAGAGACGGTCAGACCATCGGCCGATGCCACAACTTGGGTTATGTCACTGCGCAGTCTTGCCGGAGCGAGCGATAGCAACCGAACCTCGCTCGCAGCCGCGCGGTCGGAAACTCGGCTCCCGGTACCGACCCGCGCCACTTCAATCAGCGGAAGGCCAGCGACGGGAACGCCGCGCAAGATCATTCCGTCGCCCGCAACAGCAACGCTCTCACTTGCCGTCACTAGAGCGCCCACAGCGGTGCGCTCGTGGACGACAATCGACATCTTGTGAGGGAACTTGGTGGTCACCGTCAGGCTCTTAACCAGCGGGAAACGCGCAGCCGTCTGGTCGAGCGCAGCGCGATCGACGTTGAGCGTCGTCATTTGGCCAGCCTCACTGGTTAACGCAGAGCGGACGGCCGGTGCTGACAATCCCGTTGCACCGGTGACACTGATCTGGTCGACCCTGACGAGCGACGAATCACGCAGCCAGAGCCAGCCAGCGGCGAGGGCAGCGACAACGACAAGCAGCAAAACTACGAGAGACAGCGATGGCCTGCGAAGCCGTGGCAGTCGAACTACCCGCGGAAAGTTAGGTAACGAGATTGGCCGGGCGGGCATCAGGGCTTCCTTCGCTTCCCGCGGCTGCTCTCCTTCAATCTGAGGTGAATGGCTAAACCGCGAGATCCTCGCCAACTGAGCGGACGTCACCCGCGCCAAGCACCAAGCAGATGTCGCCAGGAATCAATCGCTGCGAGAGCAGCTCGCGCGCGTCCGTCAACGTGGGAGCCCAGCAGACCTCACGTCCGTCGCCTGCGTCGGCCGCGGCGGCCGCGATTAGATGCCCATCGACCCCGGGAAAGTCTTCGGCGCGCTCGCGTGAGGCATAGACGTCGGTCACGACAACGATGTCGGCTTCGGCGAGGGCCGCTCCAAATTCGTGGGCTAGTCGCTCAGTACGCGAAAAAAGATGGGGCTGAAAGAGCGCTACTAAGCGTTTCGGGGCGAGTGTTCGCGCCGCTGCGATCGTCGCGGCAACTTCGGTTGGGTGGTGGGCGTAGTCGTCGATGATCAACGCTCCCTGTTCGGAGTAGCCGAGCCGCTCAAAGCGTCGGCCCGACCCAGCGAAGCTGCCAACTGCAGCAGCCGCATCGGCCGCGTCGACGCCGGCGAGCAGCGCGACTTCCAGCGCCGCTACTGCGTTGGCCGCGTTGTGTGCCCCCGGCAGAGTCAACGACACCTGCTGACCTTGCCAGAGGAATCGTGAGCCATCGGCGTCCAAGCTGAGCTCGTCGACGTTGAAAGCGACAACTGGACCGTCGCCGCGAAGTTCGAGGATTTCAGGACGATCGGGCAGGACAACGCAGGCCGGCTTTTCTAGGAAGCTCCGGAAAACCTCTCGTAACTCGGCGAGCGATCCGTAATTGGCGTGGTGGTCTAGTTCAATGTTCGTCACGATCGCCAGCTCGGCTTCCAGGGACAGCAATGAGCGGTCTGACTCGTCGGCCTCGACGACCAACCATTCACCGCTCCCCCAGTCGGCGTTGCGGCCACTGCTGCGTAGCTGACCGCCAATCAGGTAGCCAGGGTCATGGCCGGTCTCGATCAGAATGTGGGCGACGATGCTTGAAGTTGTCGTCTTCCCGTGCGCGCCGGCAACGGCAATCGTCCGCCTCAGCGAGGTCAGCTCAGCCAGCAGTTCAGCTCGCTCCATCACCCTTAGGCCGCGCTTTCGCGCTTCCTCAAGCTCAGCATTGGCGTCCGGGATCGCAGATGAGCGGACAACCTCAAGGCCGTTGACGCCGGGTAGCCGTGAGGCGTCGTGGCCCGCGTAAGCGTCGATACCTACAGCGCGAAGCGCTTCTAGGGCCGCGGACTCGGTCTCATCGCTGCCGCTTACCGTCGCCCCGAGCTGCGCTGCCACAGTGGCCCAGCCGCTCATCCCGGCGCCACCGACCCCAACGAAGTGGAGATTGCGGGTGCTCCAGTCGTCGTCGGGGCTCATCGGCGGCCGCCTGCAGTGCGCAGCTCGTTGGCCACAGCAGCGGTTGCGTCAGGGCGCGCGATTGAAAGCGATGCGCTCGCCATCGCCGCAAGATCGGCGCGGTCGGAGAAGAGCCGTGCAACCTCGGCGCTGAGTCGCTGCGCAGTCAGGTCGCGGTCCGCGATCACGATGGCTGCGCCGGCATCCGCCATCCAGCGCGCGTTGCCTGCTTGGTGGTCGCCTGCAGCGGCCGGGAATGGGACAAGAATCGCCGGCCTGCCTGCTGCCGCAATCTCGGAGACCGAACCACCGGACCGCGAAACCACGATGTCGGCTGCCAGAAGCGCCTCAGCGAACGAGTCGAGGTAACCAAAGAGCTGGTAGCCGTCGCTTCGCGGGACCTGCTCCAACTCTTCTAGATGACTTGCCCCGGCCGCATGGATCACCTTTATCCCGACCTGCGAGCCGAATGCCGCGATTGCGGCTCTGTTGATCGAGTCGGCTCCTAACGAGCCGCCAACGACAACAATCACATCGTCGTCCGCCGTCAGCCCAAAGAGTTCGCGAGCTGCTTCGCGGTCGTCTGCGGCAGGCGGGATTGGTCTACCTGTCAGCAGATACCGCTCACCGCTTCGACCAGCTAGGGGAAACGCAAGGCAGACCCGCTTTGCCCAAGGCGCCAGCAGTCGATTCGTCAAGCCGAAGTGAGAATCCGCCTCGGTGATCACCAGAGGGACGCGCCTTAGAACTGTTGCCACCCCGACCGGGCCGGCAACGTAGCCACCACCGCCCAGCACTGCCGCAGGCTTCAGCTTGCCGATTATCTTCCAGGCCTGAACCACGGCAACGGCGGCCTTTGCAGCGGCGCGCAGCGCGCTGAATAGGTTCTGCCGATCGATTCCTTCGAGGTCTAGCTGGTGAAACTCATAGCCCGCGCGGGGTACTAGATCGGCCTCGGCCCGACCGCCACCAACAAATACGACCTTTGCGCCGTCAGTGCGCAGCGCGTCGGCGACCGCGAGCGCTGGCACTACGTGGCCGGCGGTCCCGCCGGCTGCGATCAGATAGGTCGTCTGCATAGTCGTCCTCAGATCGTCGCGTATTAGGCTCGTCGGCGGCTGGCCGCTCTCTCAATGACCCACCGCGGGCAATGTTGAGCAGTAAGCCCACCGCGATCAAGAGTGTTACGAGACTGGTCGAGCCGTAAGAGAGGAATGGCAACGGAACCCCGGTCAGCGGCGCGATGCCGAGGACTGCGAAGAGGTTCAGCAGCGCCTGGCAAAGAATCAGCGACGTGAGCCCGGCGGCGAGCAGCTTCGCGTAACGGCCGCTGGCCGATCGCGCTATCTGCAGACCGGCCCAAGCGACGAGGCTGTAAAGGACGAGTAGAGCGAGCAGGCCGATGATCCCGAGTTCCTCACCGATGATCGCCAAGATGAAGTCGGTGTGCGCCTCAGGGAGGTAGAAGATCTTCTGCACCGACTGCCCGAGGCCGCGGCCGAAGAGCCCGCCGGACCCAATCGCGATCTGTCCTTGCACGGCTTGGAAGCCGGTGCTCGCCGCGTCGTGCCAAGGGTCGATGAAGGACGTTAGGCGCGCGCGCCTGTACGGAGCGCTGAGCGAGTAGAGGAGCACAACTGATGCGCCGGCACCGGCGTAGCTCAGCAGCCAGCGCATCGGCAGTCCGCTAGCGACAAGCATTGCGCCGCAGGTTGCGGCTACGACCAGCGCCGTCCCGAGATCGGGCTGCGTTGCGACGAGCAGCATCGCCGCTCCTACGATCAGCGCGAGCGGCATCAGCTCAGCTGAGCGCTTGAACCCCCTGGGGTTATCGGCAAGAAACTTGGCGGTGTAAAGCACCAGCGCCAGCTTTGCCAGCTCACTCGGCTGAAACCGCAGTTCGCCGGATCCGATCCAGCGTCGCGCACCGTTGACCGACACACCAATTCCGGGGATCTTCACGGCAACTAGAAGCACCAGCGAGACTGCCAGCAGCGGCCCTGTGAGGCGGACGACCTGAGCCAAGGGAAACCGGATCGCAAGGTTAAGCAGCAGGAACCCAATCGCGGAGAAGATCACGTACTTGATCAGGTAGCTGCTGCCGCTACCGCTGCCTTCGACGACCGAGCTGGCTGATGAAGCGCTGTAAACCATCACGGCGCCGAACGCGACGAGGCAGAAGATCGCAGTGAGCAGAACATCCTCGGCCGTACTGCGTGTGCGCGAGCGTTCGCGGGCTACGGGTGGGGTCTGCGCGGCGGCGTCAGCACGAGCCATTGAAACAGCAGTTCGCGGTCGCGGCGCGAATTCCTTCAAGAATCTTTATCGGCCAGAAAACCCCGATAACTGCTGGACAATTTCGCGAAATTGGTCACCGCGCTGTTCGTAGCCTTCGACGAACTGATCGAAGCTCGCACAGGCCGGAGAAAGCAGCACCACGTCGCCCTCTTCGGCGCCCTTCTGGGCGGCATCTATTGCGCCGTTTAGGTCACCGCAGCGCAGGTATTCAACCTTGCCTTCGAACGCTGCCGCAATCAGCTCGGCGTCCTCACCGATCAGGTACGCAGTGCGCACGCGCAGAGCAGCGACATCTGCCAGCGCTTCGAATTGCTGAGCCTTCGCCTGCCCCCCAGCAATCAGATGAAGTGGCTGATCAAAAGCCTCTAGAGCTGCGATAGCGGCGGCCACGTTGGTCGCCTTAGAGTCGTTCACCCAGAGGACATCGGCTGCGCTTCCGATCTCCTCTAAGCGATGCGCAACCCCGCCAAAGCTCCTAAGGGCTGCAACGACTGCGTCAGCGTCGATACCCATGCTCAACGCAGCAGCGGCGGCGCAGAGTGCGTTCTGGAGGTTGTGCGCGCCGCGCATCGCGATCTCGCCGGTCGCTAAAAGCCTCTCTCCGCGCCAGTAGATCTGGTCTCCCTGCACGGCAATGTCAGCGTCGCCCGCTCCGACCGTTACGCGCCGCGCGTTACCCGAAGCGAGAGCCAGGAGGTCGGCGCTAGCGACCGCCACGTCAGCGGCGGTCTGGAACGCGAAGAGCCGCAGTTTCGCCTCCTGGTAGGTCTGGAACTCGCCATGCCGGTCGATGTGATCAGGCGAAACGTTGAGCAGCACGGCGCAGTCAGGTGCAAAGGCAACCGAATCCGCAAGTTGAAATGAGCTCGCCTCACAGATCACCGTCGTATCCGCAGAGAGCTCCCCCACAAGCGAGCTAACCGCCGTGCCTACATTGCCGGCCACTACGACAGGCTGGCCCGCAGCTCGCCAGATTTCAGCCAGCAATTCGACGGTCGTCGTCTTGCCATTCGTACCGGTAACCGCGACGAAGCGGGAGTCAAGCATCCGCCAGCCAAGCTCCAACTCACCGTAGATCGGGATTGCAGCGGCTCGCGCCGCTACCAGCACCGGGGCCTCGTCGGGCACTCCCGGGCTGCGCACTACGGCTCGCACCCGCTCGAGCTGTTCAAGCCCGTCCGTGCAGGTGACGATTTCGATCCCTTCGCGCCTCAAAGCCTCTGCTTCCGGAGGGTCAGCGAGGTCAACGCCGATCACCGGCTCGCCTCTCTTCCACAGCGCCCTTGCGCAGGCCGCCCCCGATCGTTCCAAGCCAACGACCAGCCACGGACCTGGTGGGATAGGTGGTCTGCGCTGGCCAGTCATTGCGCCCACGATACGCGTCCGCGGCTAAGTGATGTTGGCCTGATAGAGCGTGAAGCCGATCGCCGCGCAGACAGCAGCGATAATCCAGAAGCGCAGGATGATCTTTGTCTCAGACCAGCCGCGCATCTCGAAGTGATGGTGAATCGGCGCCATCAGAAAAACGCGGCGCCTGAACTGAAAGGCGAAGACCTGGATGATCACGCTGAGCGCCTCGATCACGAAGATCCCACCGATCAGCACCAATAGGAGCATCGTGTCGGTCATAACGGCCATTGCACCAATCGCCCCACCGAGCGCCAAGGAACCGGTATCGCCCATGAAGATCGTCGCTGGAAAGGCGTTGAACCAGAGAAAACCAACACAGGCACCAACGACGCAGGCACTGAGCAGCGCTAGATCGCGGTCGCCGGTCGTGATGAAGGTGATCGCAACGTAGGCGAGCATCACGATCGCCACGCAGCCAGCGGCGAGCCCATCGAGCCCGTCACTCAAGTTGACGGCGTTGGTGGATCCAGCGATGACGAGGAAGACGGCAACAGGGAAGAACAACCCTAGATCGACGCTGGCATCCACAAAGCGAAGATGGATTGTCGTCGAGAGCCCCGCCTTATGCGTCGCGAGCCACCAAAGAGCGAGTGAAATCAGCAGCAGCACCAGCATCTTGACGCGCCCTTGAACCCCGAGCGAGCGACGTCGGACGATCTTCGAGTAGTCGTCAACGAAACCAAGTAGTCCGCACGCCGCTGCGGTCCCGAAGACGAGCACTGAGCGCCAGTCGTACTCGGTCAGTACAAGGAATGGAATCGCGATCGAGCAGAAGATTAAGAGCCCACCCATCGTTGGCGTCCCGGCCTTGGAATGGTGCCCAGCAGGACCGTCGTCGCGGATTTGCTGACCAAACTCGCGTCCGCGCAGGAAGCTGATGAATCGTGGTGACGCGAAGACGCAGATCAGAAGCGCGCAGGTGCCGCCGATCAGTACCTCACCCATTAGGCATCGCCCCCAGCGGCCGGAGGAAGCACTTCGCAGAGCGCCTCGGCAACGACTTCCAGCCCGACGCCGCGTGACGCCTTGATCAGCACCGTGTCACCGGGCTGAACAATCGAAGCAATCTGGGCCGCCGCTTCCTCGGCGCTGCTTAGCGCGTAGAGGTTCTCGCCGCCAAAGGTCGGGCCAGCGCTGCGCGCTAGTTCGCCGACCGTCACGAGGACGTCGACCTCTACGTTGCGGACGTGGGCGCCAAGCTCGGCATGGAATCTGCGCTCATCTGGCCCAAGTTCTCGCATCTCCCCGAGCACAGCGACGCTCCGACCGGAGGCCGACTCGGCAAGATCGTCGAGGGCCGCTCGCATCGACATCGGATTTGCGTTGTAGCAGTCGTTGATGACGACGACGCCGCCCTCAAGCAGTAAACGCTGCCCTCGGAGCTTTGATAACTCGACCTCAATTAGCCCGCTAGGTTCGACGCCCAGCGCACGCACCGCGGCTAGTGCAGCGAGAGCGTTGGTGCGCATGTGTGCCGACGCAAACGGCAGTTCCAAACCAGATGGCAGCTCGCTCAGCTCCCCGCCTACGCCAAACCGCACGGTTCGAATGTCGTTGCGGATGTGAGGTTCGAGCTGTGGCTCGTCGGCGGGAATAATCGCGACAGAGTCGGCCGATAGCCCTGCGATCAGCTCGGCCTTAGCCGCCGCTACCGCTTCAACACTGCCAAGCAGCTCGAGGTGCACCGGCCCGACATTCGTAATCACGGCGACGTCTGGCTCAGCGATCCGCGTCAGTTCGGCTATCTGCCCTGGGCCGCGCATCGCCATCTCGAGGACGAGCACCTCTGTGCCCGCGGGCGCGCCGAGGATCGTTAAGGGCAGTCCAATCTCAGTGTTGAAGTTTTCGAAAGTTGCGACCGTTCGTCGATCTGGGGCTAGCATGCCGGCGACGATGTCTTTAGTCGACGTCTTACCGGTCGATCCTGTTATCGCGATAACCGCGCAGCCAAGCTCGGCCCTCCATCGTGAAGCGAGCGATGCGAGGGAAGCAAGAGGATCGTCTACTTCGATGACAACTCCGCTAGTGGCTTGCCCGAGCTGATCGGCGTGCCGCGCATCGACGATCACACCCCAGGCGCCGTTGGCTAGCGCACTGGCGGCAAACTCACCGCCATCAAGCTGTTCGCCGAGCAGCCCGACGAAGAGCACGCCGGGGCCAGCTAGCCGAGAATCGACGACCACCGATGAAGGGCCGTCGGCTGCGCCGTCGCCCGCTATTAGCCGCCCCCCTGCTGCCTCGGCTACCTGAGCGCCGTTCCACGTGGAATTCATGCCGCTCGCCCGCGAAGCGCTTCGCGCGCCACTGCCGCATCTTCAAACTCGATCCGTTCGCCGCCGGCGAGCTCCTGCCATCGCTCGTGGCCACGACCGGCGATTAGCAGCACGTCGTCCGGTTCGGCGGTCGCTATCGCGGCGCTGATCGCTTCAGCCCGGTCAACCACGATCTCCACCGCTGGCCCACCCTGATCGATCCCCTCCGCGATCTGATCGATGATCTTCAGCGGGTCCTCAGAGCGCGGATTGTCGGAGGTCAAGAAGATTAGGTCTGCGTCCGCAGAAGCAGCAGCGCCCATCAGCGGACGCCGGGTTGCGTCGCGATCGCCGCCCGCGCCAAAGAGCACCATCACCCGCCCGGAGCTGATCTGACGAGCCGTCTTCAAGACGTTCGCCAGTGCATCTGGGGTGTGAGCGTAATCAACAATCACGGCAAAGCCTTGTCCTTCATTGATCGGCTCGAAGCGCCCTGGAGCTAGCTCAGCACCAGCCAGCCCGGTCGCAATCGCCGCGTCGTCGACACCGAGCGCGCGCGCCGCCGCAACCGCTCCCAACGCGTTGAGGAGATTGAACTGGCCGGGAAGTGGAACCGTCAGCTCCAGCCCATCGAGCGTGAACTGGGTCGAACGCGCGTCAGAGCGAACAGACTTAGCCTGCAGATGGGCGTCGTCGCTCTCCACACCGACCGTGATCGCTCCGCTGATCTGATCAGCCAAGCGCCGACCATAAGCATCATCGATGTTGATGACTGCCCGAGCAGCGGTGTCACGAAAGAGCGACGCTTTTGCATCAAAATAATCTTCCATGTCCTCGTGGAAGTCGAGGTGCTCATAACTCAGGTTGGTGAAGATCGCGACGTCCCAGTCGATCGCGTCGACGCGGTGCAACCTGATCGCATGGGAGGAAACCTCCATCGTGCAAGCGTCGTCACCGGCTGCAAGCATCGCCGCGAAACACCGCTGTAGGTCGATTGCCTCAGGCGTGGTTCTAAACGACGGTTCGGGCCGGCCGCCGACTATCTGCTTGACGCTGCCCAGCAAACCGGTCTGCTTGCCACCTGCTTCGAGCAGCGCGCGGGTAAGAAAAGCCGACGTGGTCTTCCCATTCGTCCCAGTGATCCCAACCATCTCCAGTGCCGCCGTCGGATTGCCGTTGAGCCTCGCCGCTGCGGGAGCCAGAGAGGCCCTCACGTCGTCGACGACGACCTCTGCAACGCCTAGATCCAAGCGGCGCTCCGTCAGCAGCGCGACGGCTCCCTGCTCAACCGCAGCGGCAGCGAAGTCGTGGCCA
>Ga0194063_10000438_pt1 | contig 30885 bp, 23 predicted proteins | sample SepL3720m_MetaG_FD_155459 | JGI IMG/M metagenome (GOLD analysis project Ga0194063, IMG submission 155459) | Anoxic zone freshwater microbial communities from boreal shield lake in IISD Experimental Lakes Area, Ontario, Canada - Sep2016-L373-20m | ecosystem: Environmental > Aquatic > Freshwater...
GGTGCAATGCCGTCGAGCTTGAAGTTGCCGAGCAGTTTGTTGTCGATGAACATCGGGCGCTCGCCTTGGCAGATGCGGATGTCCACGGCAGGTTGGCTGTCAGATGCCGTCGAGAAGATCTGCGACTTCTTGGCGGGGATGGTGGTGTTGCGCTCGATCATCGGGGTGGCGCGCGAACCTTCCGTTTCGATGGAGAGGGTGAGCGGACTGACATCGAGGAGCAGCACGTCTTTGACATCGCCGCGGAGGACACCGCCTTGGATGGCCGCGCCGATGGCGACGACTTCGTCGGGGTTGACGCCTTGGTGAGGCGTTTGGCCAGCGAGTTCGCGAGCGATTTCCACGACCTTCGGCATGCGGGTCATGCCGCCGACGAGGACGAGTTCGTTGATTTCAGCAGGAGTCAGCCCTGCTTCCTTGAGGCAATCGCGGACGGGCTTTTTGGTGCGCTCGAACAGCGAGTCGGTGAGTTGTTCCAGCTTGGAACGGGTGAGGGTGAGCTGGATGTGCTTCGGACCGGTGGCGTCCGCCGTGACGAATGGCAGGCTGATATCGTAGGACTGGGTGGAGGAGAGGGCGATTTTTGCTTTTTCGGCTTCTTCCTTGATGCGCTGGAGCGCGTCGGGTTGGCCGGAAAGGTCGATGCCTTGGTCCTTTTTGAATTCACCGACGATCCACTGGATCAGGGTATTGTCCCAGTCGTCGCCGCCGAGTTGGGTGTCGCCATCGGTGGCGAGCACTTCGAAGACGCCGTCGCCGATTTCAAGGACGGAGATGTCGAAGGTGCCGCCGCCGAGGTCATAGACGGCGATTTTTTCGTCGGACTTCTTGTCGAGGCCGTAAGCGAGGGCGGCTGCGGTGGGCTCATTGATGATGCGGAGCACTTCGAGGCCAGCGATTTCGCCAGCGGCCTTGGTGGCGTTGCGCTGGGAGTCGTTGAAGTAGGCAGGAACCGTGATGACGGCCTGGGTGATTTTTTCGCCGAGCTTGGCTTCGGCATCGGCCTTGAGCTTGCCGAGGACCATCGCCGCGATTTCTTGGGGCGAGTAGGTTTTCTTCTCGCCGCCGACTTCCACTTGGATGTGGGCGTCGCCGTTAGAGGCGGCGACGATGGTGTAAGGCATGCGCTTGTCGGCGTCGGTGAGTTCCGAGAACTTGCGGCCGATGAGCCGCTTGGCCGAGAAGATGGTGTTTTGCGGGTTGGTGACCGCTTGGCGCTTGGCGGCTTGGCCGACGAGGCGCTCGCCGTTTTTGGCGAATGCGACGACGGATGGAGTGGTGCGTGCGCCTTCGGAGTTTTCCAAGACGGTGGATTCGCCACCTTCCATGACAGCCATACACGAATTGGTGGTTCCGAGATCGATTCCGAGAATTTTAGACATAAGATGGTTTCCTTTCAGTAATTGCTGCCCAGCAGGGCGTGGGTGACGCCATTCCTTTCGCAAGGCGTGTGCCAGAAATCATATTTTACATTTTACATGTTCATCTTGAATAACTTAGAAAATAACTGAGTCATCACCCCCGTGAGTCACCGCTGCGACATGAGACAAAATGTCGCGGTTTAATAGCGACAAGATGGCGCACGGGGCACATTCGGGTGCTTTTGGTATCTGCCCTTGTATCGCGGCAATGGGCTCCCCTAGGATGGCGGCCACTTCATGCGAGCCCAGCCGTTTAAGTGGACAGCCCGCGGCGCACCGTTTCAACAAACGGAAAGCGGATCACCAAACGGCTTTCCACCCATCCTCGAACATCTCATCCGTCAGCGCGGTCTTCCGCCGGGTGTTGATTTGGAAGGCTATTTGCGTCCGAGGCTCAGGGATTTGGCTGATCCCTTCCTGATTCCCGACATGAAACCGGCCGTAGAGCGGGTGCTGCTGGCCATCGATCGGGGCGAGAGCATCTGTATTTACGGCGATTACGACGTCGATGGCATTTCTTCGATCACTCTGATGCGGCGTATTTTAATTGCCTACGGGTTGATGCCGCGACACTTCATCCCACGCCGCGGCCCCGAAGGGTACGGCCTCAGCACTACAGCCTTGGCCCGCTGCATGAATGAAGGACCCAAGCCTGATCTCCTAATCACCGTGGATTGCGGAACCGTTTCCATCGATGAGGTGGCAGCGCTGCGAAAGGACGGCATCGACGTGCTCATTGTCGACCACCATGAGCCCGAGCTCGTTGGCCGACCCGATTGCTGTGCGCTAGTGAACCCCAAATGCGGCAGCGAGTTCACCTATTTATGCGCAGCAGGCGTGGTTTTTAAACTCGGCCACGCGCTGATGAAAACCCGTCCGGTCGACCTCAACCTGAAGGAACTCTTGGATTTGGTGGCGGTCGCAACCATTTCCGACATTGTCCCGATGGTCGGGGAAAACCGCCTGATGGTCCGCCACGGACTCAAGCACTTGCCAAACACGCTCAATCCGGGGCTGCGGGCGCTGCAGGAAGTCACGGGCATGAGTGGCCCTGCGGTCTCGATGGACATCGGCTTTCGCATCGGCCCCCGGCTCAACGCCGCGGGTCGGATGGATGTCCCCGAAGATGCATTGGCAACCCTGACGACCGAATGCCGCCGAACCGCCTTCGAGCTCGCCCAGAAGCTCGACGTCTACAACAAGGAACGCCAGGCCTTCGAAGGACTGATCCGCCGCGAAGCCGTGGAAATGCTCAATCGCGATTTCGATCCCACCCGCGATCCGGTCATCGTACTAGGCTCGCGTGACTGGCATCACGGCGTGGTCGGCATCGTCGCCTCGCGCTTGATGCGCCAATATCACAAACCCACCTTCATCATCGCCATCGACAAGGACGGCATCGGCAAAGGCTCCGGCCGAAGCATTGAAGGCATTTCGCTGGTGGATGCGATCCGCGCCTGCGAAGGCGACTTGCTCGCTGGCGGCGGTCACGCGATGGCTGCGGGACTTTCCATCGAAGAGGGAAAACTCGATGCCTTCCGAAAGAACTTTGCAGACTACGTGCTGAGCAACAGCAACGCCCAACAACGCCAACCCAAGCTGATGTACGATGCCGAGATCTCCTTTGGCCAGTTGTCCTTGGAATTCCTGTCCAGTTACGAACTGCTGCAGCCCTTCGGCAATGGCAATCCCCAACCGGTCTTCATTTCCCGCGAAGTCGGGCTGAGTCGTTCACCCCAGCACATGAAAAACAACCACCTGCGTTTCATGCTGCGTCAAGGCTACCACGAACAAGACGCCGTCTACTTTGGCGGTGGCGAACATCCACTGCCCGATCCACCGTGGGACGTTGCTTTTACCGTGGACCGCAATACCTTCCGCGGAAGAACCACTCTGCAGTTAATCATCCAAGATGTGCGGCCGGCAGAGGGTGGAACTGCAAATGATTGAAATTTCCGGTTTTCAAGTCGCCATTCCCACAGTTGAATCCTTTTCCGTCCATGAGCCATCCTACCTTTCGCATCGCCATCGGAGCCGATCACGGCGCCGTCGACCTCAAAAACGCCGTTGTTAAACACCTCGCCGCTGTCGGACATGAAGTCCACGATTTCGGTACTCATACCAATGATGCTGTCGATTACGCGGACTATGCGAACCTCGTCGCTCGCAACGTGGCCGATGGAACTTACGATTTCGGTATTCTGGCCTGCACCTCGGGTGTCGGCATGTGCATCGCGGCCAACCGCCACCGCCACGTCCGTGCGGCAAATGTTCGCTCGGTCGAGGAAACCGTGACGACCCGCCAGCACAACGATTCCAACGTTCTTTGCCTGAGTGGGAAATTCACCGATGCTGAGACCGCCATCGCCATGGCTGATGCATTCCTTGCCACTGCCTTTGAAGGTGGGCGCCATCAAGCCCGCGTTTGCAAGTCATCTGGCAGCCGCATCGCCGAGACGGATCCCGCGATCTACGCCGCAATCACCGCCGAGGAACACCGCCAGCGCAACAACATCGAGCTGATCGCTTCCGAAAACTTTGCTTCGCCCGCCGTGATGGAAGCCCAAGGCTCACTGCTCACTAATAAGTACGCCGAAGGCTACCCAGGCAAGCGTTGGTATGGGGGCTGCGAAAATGTCGATGTTGTCGAACAACTGGCCATTGACCGCGCGAAGGAGCTTTTCGGTGCCGAACACGCCAACGTCCAGCCTCACTCAGGCTCGCAAGCCAACACGGCAGTCTACTTCGCGGTGCTCAAGCCGGGCGACAAGATCTTCACCATGGACCTTGCCCACGGCGGCCACCTCACCCACGGTCACAAGGCGAATTTCTCCGGTCGTTTCTACGATGTCACCCATTACGGTGTCAGCCCTGATGACGAGCGAATCAACTACGACGAACTCGAAAAAACCGCCCGCGAGCTCAAGCCCGCACTGATCACGGTCGGCGCATCCGCGTACTCGCGGGTGATCGACTTCGAGCGCATGGGCAAGCTGGCCCGCGAAGTCGGCGCTTACCTCTTCGTCGACATGGCCCACATCGCGGGTCTCGTCGCTGCGGGTGTTCACCCCAGTCCTTTCCCTCACGCAGACTTCGTGACCTCCACGACCCACAAGTCGTTGCGTGGCCCTCGCGGCGGCATCATTCTTTGCAAGGCCGAGTTTGCCAAAAAAATCGACTCGCAGGTCTTCCCTGGAATCCAAGGTGGTCCGCTGATGCACGTGATCGCGGCCAAGGCCATTTGCTTCGGCGAGGCGCTCAAGCCAGAGTTCAAGGAATACTCCGCCCAGGTCATCAAGAACGCCCAAGCCATCGCCGCGCGTCTCACTCATCACGGCTTCCGTATTTGCTCCGGCGGCACTGACAACCATGTGATGCTGGTAGACCTGCGCAACAAGGATCTCAACGGCACTGACGCCTCACACGCTCTTGATGAGGCTGGGATCACCGTCAATAAAAACGGCATTCCTTTCGACACCGGCAGCCCGATGAAACCCAGTGGTATCCGCATCGGCACACCTGCCGTCACCACCCGCGGCATGAAGGAAACTCATGTCGAGCAGGTCGCCGATTTCATCCATGAAGCCTTGTCAAATCACGCCAATCTGGAGAAGCTCCACGCGATCCGCGAGAGGGTTTTCGCCTTCAACCGCGCCTTCCCGCTACCTTGGTAACAAGGAAACGCAGAGTGAAAAAAATCACTCCGCTTTCTAATTTTCCCACCCCGCACCTCTTTCATGAATCCTTTTCGCGAAGACCTCGTTTCGCGCTCGCGCGCCGAGCCTTGCAGCATTGTTATCTTTGGAGCCACCGGCGACCTCACCCACCGCAAGTTGATTCCAGCCCTCTACAATCTCGCGGTGGGCGGCGAATTGCCCACAGGCGTGAAAATCATCGGCTTCGCCCGCCGCGAAAAGACGGACGATGAATTCCGCAGCGGACTCGCTGTACTCAATCGCAAGGTGTCGCGCACCGGCCACGACGACGAGATCTGGGACAATTTCATCAACTCCGTTTCCTATCACACCTCTGAGTTTAGTGATGCCGAGGGCTACCGCCGGCTTACCCAAAAGCTTGACGCCATCGATACCGAACACGGCTGCAAGGGCAACCGCTTGTTCTACATCGCCTCGGCACCAGAGTTTTTCGACGAAATCCTCATACACCTGAAAAACGCCGGACTCAATGAAGCCAAGCCTGGCTGCTGGTCTCGCGTCATCGTGGAAAAACCTTTTGGCACTAACCTCGCGACCGCCAAGCATCTTAACCAAGTCGTCAACGATACCTTCCGCGAGAGCGACACCTACCGAATCGATCACTATCTCGGCAAAGAAACTGCGCAGAATCTGATGGTGCTGCGCTTTGCTAACTCGATCTTTGAGCCACTCTGGAACAGCACCCACATCAGCCACATCCAGATCACCTGCGCCGAAAACCTGGGTATGGAAGGCGGCCGCGGCGGCTATTATGAAAAGTCCGGCGCGTTGCGCGACATGGTGCAAAACCACTTGCTCCAGCTTCTCAGCCTAGTCGCCATGGAACCTCCCACCGACCTGTCGGCAGACGGCGTGCGCGACGAAAAAGTCAAAGTTCTCCGCTCGCTGCGCCAATGGGACACCCCGGATAAAGTCGCTCAAAACGTCGTCCGCGCTCAGTATACAGCCGGCCATGTTGACGGCAACCCAGTCCCCGGTTATCGGCAGGAAGATCGCGTCAGCCCCGAATCTGAGACCGAGGCTTATGTGGCCGTGCGCTTGCTGATCGATACCTGGCGCTGGAGCGGCGTGCCCTTTTACATCCGCATGGGTAAGCGCCTGCCGAAAAAATCCACCGAGATTTCAGTCCACTTCAAGGACGCTCCCTGCGTACTCTTCAACGCGCTGCCTGGCGGCGTCCCCGGCGGCAATGTTCTGGTGATACGCATTCAGCCAGATGAGGGCATTTCCCTGCGCATGGTTTCAAAGATCCCTGGCACCAGTCTGCGACTCGAGCCGGTCAAAATGGATTTCCACTACGCCACCAGCTTCGGCAAAGGTAGCCCCGAGGCCTACGAGCGGCTGCTGCTCGACGCCATCGCTGGCGATGCCACTCTTTTCGCCCGCCGTGACGAGGTGGAAGAGGCGTGGAAATTTATCGACCACATCGAACGGGCTTGGCACGAGTCCAGCACGCCGCCACCCATGGCTGAATTCGTCGCCGGCTCGTGGGGGCCCAAAGAAGCGGATGAATTGCTCCACCGGGACGGCAACTCTTGGCGCAGACTCTGACTCTGACATCTTGCAGGGCGCTGAAATTTCAGCTACTCTGGCAGGATGAAGCCTCAATACCTAACAGATCAAAATGGCAAAAAAATCTCAGTTGTACTTCCCATCGAGGACTACGAAGAGCTGAAAAAGCACGTCGAAGGGCTCAGGGCCATTGCCGAACGCCGCCAAGCCGAGCAACTGGCCTTTGAAGAGGTTAAAACACAACTGATTGCCGACCAACTCCTCCAAGAATGATTTTGTCCAGCGCGCTGGATCAACTCCTCAAGCACCTGGATCCAACGCCGACATGAGCACCCTGCTAAACGCCCCTCCCGAAGTCTGTCCTGACCTAGGAACCGAAGTCCCGATCTCCGCGATTGATCATGAACTGCACAAGCTCTGGGAACAGGACCAGGCTCGGACCAACGCCTCACTGATGAACCTTGTGGTTTATTCAGAGCGCCCCGAAGCACTGATCGAAAACTCGAAAATCGTCCGTGAACTGACCCGCGAACACGCCTGCCGTGCAATCCTCGTCGCCATCGACCGCGACGAGCCAAAGCCCAGCCTACGCGCCTGGATCACCGCACACTGCCACCTGGCCGACGGCCGTAAATCGATCTGTTGTGAGCAAATTGCCTTTTTCCTAACTGGGCGTGTCACCGGTCGCCTTCGCAACACCGTATTCTCCCACCTTAATTCCGATCTGCCACTGGTCTTTTGGTGGCAGGGTGAGTTGTCCGAAATTCTAACAGAGCGCCTCGTCAGCGTGATGGATCGTCTAATCATCGACAGCTCTTCATGGGCTGATCCAGCGGCCTCCTTTGCAAAGATTGAAGAAGCCTCCCAGAGCAACCCGGAGCTCGTGCTGCAAGACCATGCATGGACCCGTTCGTGGCAGTTCCGCGTGGGTATCGCCAGTTTGTTTGATGATCCCGCCGCGCAGCAAGCCTTGCCGATGATCGAACAAGTCGAGATCATATACCACCCGGACCACCGCAACAGCGCACTTCAAGTCCTAGCTTGGCTAGCCGTACAAGCGGACTGGCAAGACCGTCCCCTAAGCGACCAAATTGCATACCAATCCATAGACGGCCACCCCATCGCCGTCCACCTGAGTGCCGACGCCACAGGACCGCCCCTCTCTGCCGTGATCCTCCGCGCCGGCAACACAAAGGTCCAAATCACCCAAAAACCGGCTGCATTGCATGTCGAGCGGCAAATCGAGACCGCCACTTACAAAACCACTTCGCTTTCGCCCATTGATCCCACCTGCGCTGCCGCGCTGGTCGCCTCCCAATTGGCCCGCGGCGGTAAAAACTCACTCTATCAAAAAATTCTCCCTCGTTTTCGCGCGATGCTCTAGCTAGCGCCGAGTCTGCGGCTGAACCCGCTGACACGTTTTTTGAAAATGGATTTGCTTGGTGCTGGAAGATGCACCCCTGCATGTGTTATTTTCTTAATAATGAAAAACACGTGCCTCCCTGCCGACATCCGAACCGGAGTCGTCGGCTACGGCGCAGCCTTCAACATGGGGCGCACCCACCTCAGGGAAATGCAACAAGCAGGCATGACGCCAGCGGCGGTTTGCGAAATCGACCCAGAGCGCCTTGAGGCCGCGATAACCGATTTCCCTGACATCAAGACTTACTCGACCACCGCAGAGATGCTCCGCAAGTCGGATGTCAACCTAGTGACCATCATCACACCGCACAAAACTCATGCAAAGCTCGCACTGCAATGCCTCAAGGCTGGCCGGCACGTCGTTTGCGAAAAGCCGCTGGCTCTTACCACGGCGGAGTGCGACGCCATGATCGACGCCGCGAAACAATCCGGCGTGGTTCTGTCGACCTACCACAACCGCCACTGGGACGGCTGCATTCTCACCGCCATCGACATTATTCGGAACCAGAAGGCCATCGGCGAGATCGTGCGCGTCGAGGCCCGCATGGGTGGTCGTTCCAAGCCTGACGATCGTTGGCGCAGCAGCCGCAGCATCTCTGGCGGCATTCTCTATGACTGGGGTGCGCACTTGCTGGAGTACGGACTGCAACTTATCGACTCCGAGGTGGTCGAAGTTTCCGGCTTCGCAAAGACTGGCTATTGGGCACCGTGGACGAATTGGAAAAACGACACGAACGAAGACGAGGCAAGCACCACGATCCGTTTCCGCAACGGAGTTTGGATGCAACTCACCATCAGCTCACTAGATTCTAACATGAAACCAGGCACGCTCGAGATCACTGGTACCGATGGCAGCTATATCACCGATATCCGTGGCTATAACAGCGGCTACGAATTGCGCTCGCGCAACGGCCACTTCCTCACGGTTGAGGAAGGAAAACATCGCCCCAACGAGTGGCACCGCTTCTACCAAAACATCGCCGACCACCTCACCAAGGGTACCAAGCTGATTATTACTCCAGAATGGTCTCGCCGCCCCATCCACATCATTGACCTCGCCGTGCAGAGCGCCAAAAAAGGCCGCACCCTCGCCGCTAAATACCACTAATGATCACAATAAAAAGGAAGCAAATCGCCATCCTGCTCTAAGCGTAGTGTCGAGCATTCCGACGAGACGCTTCCTGTGGCATGCGAGAGATCAAAGGTAGGGCGACGCGTGGTTTTCAGATCGTCCAGTCACCGAATTTACATCGAGTATTGCATCTACTTAAAACCTTGTCATGTTGCACACATGACGACTTTGCCTTCTAACTTTATCGGCTCCCTGATGAGCCGATCAGTATGGCTGCGCCTGTTCGCCATGGCGGCGAGCCTAATTGCCAGCAACTTGCCGACGGCAGCCAAGGATCGGCCTTCGCAGAACGATACTTCAGCGTCTCAGGCAACGTTTCCAGAATTCATGGCCGATCCGTTTGAGCCAGTGAACCGCGGGATATGGACGCTGAACCGTGAAATTCTTTTAAATGTCATCCAGCCGACGGGAAGAGTCTATCGAACCGTCACCCCCGCGCCGGTTCGTCAATCGATCAAAAATTTCACCCGCAACATCAGCTATCCTGGGCGCCTCGTGAATCACGCGCTTCAAGGTAAATGGACTAGTGCCAGCGATGAGTCGCTGCGATTTCTCTGCAACAGCACCGTTGGTATTGGTGGCCTATTCGACGTGGCCAGCGGCTGGCAGATTCCAAAATCCGAGGCCGACTTTGCTGGCACATTCAACCAATGGGGCTGGCACTCGAGCCGATATTTGGTACTGCCATTTTTCGGCCCCAGCGATGCAAGTCATACCGTCGGATTGGCCCTAGACAAGGTGGCTCAGCCATGGAACTGCGAATCCCGCTACAACGTCGCCGCCTATGTCTCGACCTATAACGGCGTGACGGAGCATGTGGAAAATGCGGCGCAATTCATTCGCTCCGAGGCAGACCCTTATGTCGGAGCGCGATACGCCTGGTCTTATGCTTCGAAATTCGATTCACCGGATTGGCGGTCCGACGGGGAAAAGGATTTGGCGACACTGCAAACCTTGGGCGTGATAGCGATTGATTGCAGGGATCCCAAGTTCATTGAGCGCGGCCATGAAATGAGCGTGCGTCTGTCTTCGACAGGGCGGCGCATGAACTTTAACTGTTGGCTACAGCCCATGACTGCGCCTCTCGTTTATATCGCGCCGGGACTGGGGTCACACCGCCTTTCGAAGTTCACCCTCGCACTCGCTGAACACCTTTATCAAAATGGATATTCTGTAGTGGCCACCACGGGCGTATTTCACCCAGAGTTCATGGAGCAAGCCTCCACCGCCGCACTGCCCGGTTACCCACCGATTGATTGTCACGACCTGTTGGTGGAGCTGACTGAAATCGACCGTCTGCTGGAGAAAAAAAATCCTGGGCGCTTTCTCAAGAAGGCCTTTGTCGGCTTCTCAATGGGCGGATTCCAGTCGCTCTACCTCGCCAGCCACGAAAAGCAGGAGAAATCCGGCCTGCTGCGCTTCGACCGTTATGTAGCGATCAATCCGCCCGTCGATCTGAATCACGGGAACTCGATCCTGGACCGCTATTACAATGCGCCACTGGCGTGGCCAGCAGACGCTCGCCAGGCACGCATCAATCTAGCCGTCCACAAGGCAGCTAAAATCGCCACATTGCCACCTTCCCTTGGCACAGTTCCGCCGTTCGATGCCACCGAGTCCAAATATCTAATCGGGCTCTCATTCCGCCTGACGTTGAGAGATTCGATTTATAGCAGTCAGAAAAGACACAATCTAGGCATACTCCAGACCCCGTTTTCAGCGTTGCGAAGGGAAGCGAGCTACCGCGAGATTTCCAATTACTCGTTTCAGGATTACTTCCAAAGATTCGTCATTCCCCACTATAATTCGCACGGCATCGGAACGAAAGAGTTCAACCGTAAGATCAACCTTAAGACCTACGGAAAGGAACTTCGCAACCACCCGAAAGTCAGGGTAGTGGCGAATCGTAACGACTTTCTTCTCCCCGCCAAAGACGCTGCATGGTTGGAATCCACGCTCGGGCCCGCACGTCTCAAGATTTTGCCTGACGGCGGGCATTTGGGAAATCTCGCCAGCCCGCCAATCCAAAGCGCTGTCATCGACGCGCTTGCGGGTCTAAAATGACGCAATCGCGCATCAACTCATCTTTGCAAAGACCAGTCCGCTGCGGGAAGGGCTATAGATTTTCATGACACCATCCTCCGCGACCGGGTAGTCGAAGACGTGATCCACGCGCCCGTGACCACCTGTATCGGGCTGGTCGGTATCAAGGACGAGCTTGCGTGTTTCGTGACCGGGTACATGCACGGGGTAGCCAAAGGCGGAATTCGAGACCGAAAAATTGAACACGAAAATCAGATTGGCTCGTTCTGCGATTATGATTTTCTGGCCAGCGTCGAGATGTAGCAGCTGTGCGGGCGGCGTGGATAAGAGGTTGAATTTCTTGGTAAAGTCCATCAGCTGGCGGTCGAATTCGGCCAACCATCCGTACTTCAACTCAGGATTGTCCACCAGCGACCATTGGCGACGACAGTAGTGATAGGACCAGTCATTACCTTCGCGCGGGAAGTCGAGCCATTCGGGGTGGCCGAATTCGTTGCCCATAAAGTTGAGCCACGCCTCCCCACCAAGCACCAACGTGGTCAGTCGGATGAGCTTGTGAAGGGCAATGCCGCGCTCGATCTGAGGGTGCGAATCGGTTTGGCCCATATGCCAATACATTTCCTGATCCATCAACCAGAAGGCCAAAGTCTTGTCGCCGACAAGCGCCTGGTCGTGACTCTCGGCGTAGGCGATGGTGGCTTCGCCGCGACGGCGGTTCGCGAGAACGCCCCAAAGTTCGCCCATGTCCCAGTCCTCATCGCGGCTGTGTTTGAGCAGTTTGATCCAATAGTCTGGAATACCCATGGCGAGGCGATAGGAAAACCCAAGGCCTCCTTCCTCAGTCGGTCGGCAAAGCCCCGGCATGCCCGACATGTCTTCGGCGATGGCTATGCTTCCCGGTTTGATTTCTTGGATCAGCTTGTTAGCTAACTTCAGATAAAGAACTGCGGAGTCGTCAGCATCTCCCCCGAAGTAGTCATCATAGCTACCGAAGGCCTTCATGCCACGGGAATGATAGAGCATCGAGGTTACACCATCGAATCGAAAGCCATCGAATCGGAATTCTTCTAACCAATAACGAATGTTGGAAAGCAGGAATTGACGGACTTCCGGACGCCCGTAGTCGAAGCACTTCGAATCCCACGCTGGGTGATCGCCAAGCGAGCCGTGGTGGAAATACTGGTTCCCCGAGCCATCAAAATCATTGAGCCCCTCGGCAATGTTTTTGACAGCGTGGGAGTGAACCACGTCGAGCAGGACTGCGAGTCCGAGACCGTGGGCGGTATCGATCAAATACTTCAAGTCCTCCGGCGTACCAAAGCGTGAACAAGGGGCAAAAAATGAAGAGACATGGTAACCGAAGGAACCGTAATACGGATGCTCCTGAACCGCCATCAGCTGCACCGTATTATAGCCCGCCTTGGCGATGCGGGGCAAAACAGTCTCTGCAAATTCACGGTAAGTATGAACCCGCGGTTCCTCGCCACCCATGCCGATATGGGATTCATAAATCAGCGGTGCTCCAACCGAGGCGGGAGTAAAATCGTGTCGCCAAACATAGGCTTCCGGCGGATTCCAGATTTGGCCGCAGAAATCATGACTCGTCGGATCTTGCACCGCGCGACGAATGCAGGCAGGAATCCGATCGCGCCTCGAGCCATCGGCACCGACAATATGAAGTTTTAACTTTTGTCCGTGGGCAAGAGCATCGGCGGGCAATTCCAGCGACCAAACGCCGCTGTCCGAAGAGGCTAGCGGGTGAGACACCCGATTCCAGTCGTTAAAATCCCCTAACAAAAAAACCGCCTGTGCCGCAGGCGCCCATTCGCGGCAACTCCATTTCCGAGTGTCCGGATGAAAATGAATTCCGACGTGATTGTGACCCGTGGCATAGGCGGCGAGCGAGCCAGAACCTTTTTCTATCTCCACCAGAGTTTCTGAATATTGCTGCATTCGCCGCTCGATCGTTGCTTGATGCGGTTCCAACCATGGGTCGTCGCTGACAAGTTTCGGCTTTTCATTCATTAGCTAAAAATATGATGCAACATGTGATTCAAGAAAAGCTAATTCTGTGCCATCTTGCAGTAAGACCAAGAGATTCAAGCGAGGCGCCTTGCCGCTCCGCAAGCACGTGCTGTCGGGGCCCACGCCGGAGTCAGCGCCTGGCTATCTGCCGATTCGATCCTCCAGATGAAAATCCAACGGAGCTCCGGCAGGATCCCGTCGGAGGTTTGGGATGAACAACTCCTCAGACGCACCGCCCGCCTAAGTCCCACACCCGCGTCAACCCTGCTGGATCTTCATTGCTCTTTGCGAACAACACGCAAGGTCCACATTGGCCCCTCCCTCGAATTCCAAGGCCAAGATTATGAAATTGCGCCCACTTCCCGCACAAGGCCGTCACCGTGCTTTTTCACCCATTTTCCAAGCTCTGGGTTCTCGGCCATTTCACGCTGAAATCTGTCTAGTTTTGAACCAGTGCCGACATCCATCCAATTCTGTCTTGCGAATGCGCTGGGACGGGTCCATGATCAAAGTGCATTTTATCCCCCCAACCCTATGGAAAACCTCATCATTATCGCCAATCTGGGCCGTGTCCGCCCCCTGAATTATAAACCTGCAGGAGATGATCCGCTCGAAGAGGCTCATCTGCTCGAAGAACCGGAAGACAAGATCGAGCTGAGGCCTCAACACATTCACGAGATCGTGACCGACCACGCCGGCCGCTTTAGCCAAGGTGGACCGCTTGGCGTAGACGTGGGGATGTCATACGGTGAAGAGCGCCACTTGAAAGCCGAGCTCGAGAAGCAAGCCTTAGAGCGCATCGCCGCCAAAATCGGCGAGATTGTCGCCGAGCAAAACTACCCCTTGTGGCGCCTAGTCTTTCCGCAGGAAAACCTGCCAAGCTTGCTAGAGGCTCTGCCCGCTGCGGCCCATCGAGTCTTATCTGACATCGTCACAGGTGATCTCACCAAAATACCACTGGTCGATCTTGAAAGACGTTTTATCACTCATCATTAGGCCACAATCAAATCCGTCATTGCTGACGCAGTTTCATCAGTGGCGTGAAGATGAGAGTTTGACGTATCCCAGAACGGGTGGATATTGGAGTCATGGAAAAGGAATTAAAACTCAATGATCCTTGGCTCGTCGCTGGATGGCCCGGGATGGGGGCTGTTTCCATCAGCGCGGGCTACTATCTGATGGCAAAGCTTGGTATGCACCTTTTGACCGAGTTTCCCGCTCGGGAGTTTTTTGACTTCGAACGTGTCGAGGTCAAAAAAGGTCTCATCATCAATGGACGTCTACCCCGCAGTCGGCTGTTTTTATGGAATGATCCTCAGGGGAAGCACGATCTCATCGTCTTCGTCGGCGAGGCTCAACCTCCCGCGAAGGGCGGTGCATTTTGCTCACAGCTTATCGGGCATGCTCAGGAACTTGGGGTGAAACGTGTTTTTACCTTTGCCGCCATGGCGACGGCGATGCGGCCTGAGCATGAGTCGCGGGTTTTCGGCGCGGCCATCGACCCCGAAAGTCTCGCGGAATTTAAAAAGCATCACGTGCACGCTCTTGAGGAAGGTCATATCAGCGGTCTCAACGGCGTTCTTTTGGGAGTTGCAGCCGATAACGGGATGCGTGGGGGCTGCCTGCTGGGGGAAATGCCACACGTCTTCTCGCAGTTCCCATTCCCCAAAGCCTCTCTCGCAGTTTTGAAGACATTCACCAAAATGGCGGGAATTTCGATCGACTTCCAAGAACTCCAAGATCAGGCAAAGAACGTCGAAAAAGGACTCGAGGAGTTTTTGAATCGCTTGGAGAAATCCGTCGGCAGTCCAGAGGCAGCGCTAGCTGAGGGCGAGGATACGGAATCGGAGAAAAGTTCACCTCATCTAAGCACCCACGATAAACAGCGCATTGACGCGCTCTTCTCCACGGCTCGCAAAGATCGATCGCGTGCCTATGAGCTGAAGCGGGAACTAGATCGACTCAAGGTCTTTCATGAATATGAGGATCAATTTTTGAATTTGTTCAAAAATAACACGCATTGAAGCGCTCATGAATTCGTCCAGCGATCACCGTAAGATCACTTGATGGGCAAAGGGGGTAATAGTGGCAGACTGGGATCAAAATCTGGCGGCAGCGAGTCTTGGAATTCTGGCTGCGAAGGATGATTGGGGTTGGTGGATGATTGCTTGGGAACTTTAGCGGCTAGATCGCGAGGCCAAGCCTGTACATCGAGCACTTCACCTTTAAAGAGCAAGGAAACAACTTGGCCGTAGTAGCTGCGTTGGCCGAAGAGCTGCTCAGTTTGATTATCCTGCGGTGGGATCACATAAGTCATCTGCAAGGTTTCTTCGCTGCCAGCCCAGTCGAAGGGTAGGGTTGCCCACTTTTCGCTGACCCACGATTTATCCTCCAGTTGAAGGATCTCACCCTTGGAGGTGCGATTGAAAAAAATCACCGACACGGCGATTCCCTCAACCTCGATATCGGCGTTGGGTGCCTTTTGTACAGGGATGGAAAGAACAATGCGTTGACCGCTTTGATGGGTGACATCCTTAAAAATTCGTATTCTGCCGAGCGAAAGTTTGCCCAGCATAGCATCGGGTTGATCAAATCCATCGCGTAGCTTGGCCGCCGCCATTTCGTAAAGCGCGCCTGCGCGCGAAGCCCCCATTTGAAAGACCTTCTCGTAATGGGCTGTGGCCGTGTCGAAAACCCCCATCTGCTCGTGTACCAAGCCGAGTTCGTAATGGACATTCGGATCATCGGGGGAGACAGACAGCGCTTCTTCAAGTTTAATGATCGCCAGTCCCATGTCACCTGACACGCGAGCTTGGCGAGCTTCTCGGACCATTCGCTCCGATCGAGGTTCGTTGATTTTGGGAATGGGAAGCGGCGCAGGTGCCGAGGCTGGCGGAGTGGCTGCTGGCGGCCGGGAAATGACCGGAGCCGTAGGAACTTGATGAGCACTTGGAGTCGGGATACGGACGGCGATCAGCCTAGGTACCTCTTTGATCAAAGTTTTCACCACCCGCGATTGCTCAAATCGCGTCGCCAGCGCCAAGCCGGCGATCATTAATTGCACAAATGCCACCAGCGCCAGGACCCAGCACGCAATCGCAAAAACCGGCAGACGCTTCGCCGGGATTGATTTTGGTGTTTCGAGCGCCATGCGTAGAAGATGTTAATTCGGCACACCCTTGTCAATCTGAGTGCTGAATCCCGAATTATCATCGGTCGCGCACTCTTCTGGACTCGCGGCAGAAGCCCGCCCAAGCTGTGGGCATGAAACGCCTTTTCCTGCTCGACGGCATGGCCCTGATCTATCGGGCTCATTTCGCGTTCATCCAGAATCCAATCCGCAACTCGAAGGGAATCAACACTTCCGCTCTCTACGGTTTCATCAACACGCTGCTGTCGATTTTGGAAAAGGAGAATCCGACCCACATTGGCGTCGCCTTCGACACCTCGGCCCCGACCCCGCGGCACATCAAGTTTCCCGCCTACAAGGCCCAGCGCGACGAGATGCCAGAGGAGTTGGCTGCGGCGATTCCACATGTGAAGAACCTATGCCGCGCCTTCCACATCCCGGTGTTAGAGGTCGATGGTTTTGAGGCGGACGATATCATCGGCACACTGGTGCATCGCGCTGAGAAGGACGAATTTGAGTCGTTCATGGTCACGCCGGACAAGGACTTCGCACAGCTCATTTCGGAAAAAACCTGCATGTGGAAGCCAGGCCGCAAGGGCTCCGACCATGAAGTCATCGACCTTCCCACGATGCTCAAAAACTGGGAGATTGAGCGCGCCGAGCAGGTCATCGACATCCTCGGCCTGTGGGGCGACGCTGCGGACAATATCCCCGGCATTCCCGGCATCGGTGAAAAGACCGCGAAAAAACTGATCGCAGAATTCGGTTCGATCGAAAACATCATCGCCAATTCATCCAAGCTCAAAGGCAAGCAGAAGGAAAACGTCGAGACCCACGCCGACCAAGCGCTGCTGTCGAAGGATCTCGCCACGATCATTCTTGATGTCCCGATCGCCGTGACATGGGAGGATCTCATCCTGTCACCGCGCGATGAAGAGGCACTGAAATCGTTGTTCAACGAATTCGAATTCCGCACTCTCACCAAGCGTTTGTTCTCAGAAACCCCCGCCGCGACCAGCGACCCCGATGAGACCGAGACGCCGACCTTGTTCGAAACCTTCAAGACCATCCGCGACGTCGAGCATACCTATCACCTCGCCGATACGCCGGAACTCCAGGCCCAGCTTTTTGCCGAGCTCGCACAAAAATCCTCATTCTGCTTCGACATCGAAACCACAGGGTTGGATCGCTTCCGATCGAAGCTGCTAGGAATCGCCTTCTCGTGGCAGGCCCATACTGGTTGGTATCTGCCAATCACCGATATCAAATCCCAGATCTCCGATCTCAAGTCGCTGTTCTCCAGCCCTGCCGAAAAGATCGGCCACAATCTCAAATTTGATCTCTCCATCCTTCATCATCACGGCATCGAGGTCACGGGGCCGTTTTTTGACACGATGCTGGCGGACACCTTGGTCGCGCCCGAACGCCGCCACTCGATGGATTACCTCGCCGAGATTCTGCTAGGCTATACACCTGTGAAGTTGGCCGACATCGCGGCCCCTGCATCCTCCAGCGAGGCTCCACAGGTATTCGACCTATTTGCCCACGCTGAGAAAGCCAAGGCATCCAAGGATCTCGACATCAGTGCGATCCCTCTCACGACGATGGCGGAATACGCCGCAGAAGACGCCGACGTCACGTATCAGTTAGCACAAATCCTTCGCCCGCTGCTCGCGCAATCGGGACAGGAAACGATCCTTCATGAGATCGAAGGCCCGCTGCTCCCTGTGCTGGTGGCTATGGAAATGGAAGGCATCGCCATCGATCCAGCCGCACTAGGCACCATCGGCGACGAGCTGCAAATCCAGATAGACGATTATGCGAAGTCCATTCACCACCATGCGGATCGCTCGTTCAACATCGCCTCGCCGAAACAGTTAGGCGAAATTCTGTTCGACCATCTCGCGCTCGCCGGTAAGGCAAAGAAGACTAAAACCGGCCAATACAAAACCGACGAGCAAACGCTCGCCACGCTCGAAGGCAAACACCCGATCATCACGGACATTCTCGGCTGGCGGGAAGCGAGCAAACTGAAGTCCACCTATCTCGACGCACTGCCCACCCACATCGTCGCAGAGACGGGGCGCATTCACACTCATTTCCACCAGCTCGTCGCGGCCACGGGACGCCTCGCGTCCTCGGACCCGAACTTGCAAAACATCCCCGTCCGCTCCGAGGCCGGCCGGAAAATTCGCAAGGCCTTTGTCCCTAGGAAATCTCAAACCTCAAATCTCAAATTTGATATCCTATCCTGCGACTACTCGCAGATTGAACTCCGCGTGATGGCCGCGCTTTCGCAGGATGCGACGATGATCGAGGCATTCCAAAACGACGTCGATATCCACACGATCACCGCCGCGAAAGTTTTTGCCGTCGAGCCCGCAGATGTCACTTCCGACATGCGTCGCACGGCCAAGATGGTGAACTTTGGCATCATCTATGGCATCTCCGCCTTTGGCCTGAGCCAGCGTCTCGCGATCCCACGCACCGAGGCGGCGAACATCATCGAAGCCTATTTCCGCGAGTATCCGGCAATTCGCGAGTTCATGGATCGCACGGTCAACGAAGCGAGGGAAGTCGGCTACGTCGAGACAATCAGCGGCCGCCGTCGTTACTTTCCCGATCTCAACTCGGGCAACCAAAACCTCCGAGGTAATGCCGAACGCGCCGCCATCAATACGCCGATCCAAGGCACGGCAGCTGACATGATCAAACTCGCGATGATTCGAATCGCCTCATTGTTGAAAGAAAAGTCGTATCAAACGAAGATGCTGCTCCAAGTGCACGACGAACTGGTCTTCGACCTCGCGCTCGACGAACAGGAAGAGCTCGTTCCAAAAATTCTCACGATCATGAAAACCGCCCTGCAACTGCCGCACGGCGTCCCAATCGAGGTCGCTGCAGGCACTGGACCCAACTGGCTCGCCGCCCATTGAGCGATTCTACTTCGATGCCTTGCGCACTTCCTCGGCGATGATGCGCAGGCCGTCGCGGACGATAGCTTCGCCCATGGCATAGGAAACGCGAATGCATTCGTGGCGGTGAGGCCAGTCAGCATCGTCGTGACCGAAGAAGAAGTGATGGCCAGGAATCACCAGAACTTCGCGTGCCTTCAGGCGTTGATAGAGTTCCTGCGAACTGATGGGTAGCCCGGGAAACCAGAACCAGAGGAACAGCGCGCCCTCGCTGCGGTGCATGAACCATTCGAGGTCATCTCCGAAAGCTTCGATTGCTGCTTCGCGGGCGAGTCTGCATTTTTCTTCATAAAATGGTCGAACCACCTCGCTGCTAAGCCGCAAAATTTCGCCCGACTGAATGAGTGGGAGAGTGATCTGCTGGCCGATGTTCGGGTTGGAAAGTCCAGCGATGGCACTCATCGAACCGAGCGCACGGATAATTTCTGGCGGGCCGATAACGATTCCTGTGCGGGTTCCGGGCAGACCGATCTTGGACAAGCTGAAGGTGAGGACGACGTGATTTTCCCAGAACGGAGTCGCCTCGGCAAAGATGATTCCGGGAAACGGCGCGCCATACGCATTGTCGATGATCAACGGGATATTGTGCTGCTTGGCAATGGCCGAGAGTCGGGAAATTTCATCATCGGTTAGAACATTGCCCGTCGGGTTGGTCGGGCGTGAAGCACAGATCGCGGCAATATCGGAGGTGACCTCGAGTTGATCGAAATCCACGCGATATTTAAACTCGTGCGCCGCAGTCTTTTCAATCAGCGGTGTGACGGCGCGAAACAGGTCGCCGCTGACGCCTTGATTCGCATAGCCGATGTATTCAGGAACCAGCGGCAGCAGGATTTTTCGGCGGCTACCATCAGGCATCTGCCCGGCGAGTAAGTTAAATAGGAAATAGAAGGCGGTCTGTCCGCCGCTGGTGACGGCGACGTTTTCTGGACCGAGATCCCAGCCGAAAGTCTCGCGGAAAAGATGGGCGATGGCTTGCAGAAAATGTGGATTCCCGCGCGGCGGATCATAGGACGTGAGCGCTCGATCCAGCCCGCCGGGCTCGTCCATCAGCTCTTCGAGCCGCCGCCGCCAGACCGCATTGATCTCTGGAATCTGAGCAGGCTGCCCGCCGCCGAGCATTTTCAGATCCGGTCCACCTCCCGCGAGGGCGTGACCGAGATCGTCCATTAGTTCTTCGATCCCGCTGCCGCACCCGAGGTGCTGGCCAAATTGTGAGAATTCATATGACATATCCGGCTAACACGTTCTAGAGTGCTGACCTCACTTCAAACAACCACGAATCCACTATGTCCATCAAAGTCGGCGACAATGCCCCAGATTTCACCCTCGTCACCAAAACTGCCAGCGGTCCGGAGTTGGTCACCTTAAGCGATCTCATCGGCAAATCCAACATCGTCCTGCTGTTTGTGCCGATGGCATTCACCGGCGGCTGCACCACTGAGTTCTGCAACATCTCGAAAGGGATCTCGGAATACGATGCGCTCGATGCCAAGGTTCTCGGCATATCCGGAGACAATCCATTCGCACAAGAAGCATGGGCGCAGAAGGAAGGCATTACGATTACCCTACTCAGCGACTACGAACACGCAGTGACCGAAGCTTATGGTGTCGCTTACAAGCAATTCCTGCCAGAGGCCAATCTCATCATGGGCGGCGTTTCCAAGCGTTCGGCCTTCGTCATCGACAAGGCTGGCATCGTTCAATACGCCGAAGTCCAAGAGCATCCCAAGGATATGCCTGATTTCGAGGCGATCAAGTCAGTGCTGCGTTCTCTCTAATTAATCAGATTTTTTCAAAAGCCGCCGGGTATTCCCCGGCGGCTTTTTTTAAGCGGCGATTTTCGAAGATATCTGGACATTCCCCCCCGGCCATCTTTAATCACCCTGCACTTGAAACGTTTTTTCCAATCCGAGGCAGGAGCCGCTGCGTTATGGGCTTTGTCAGCGCTGTTGCTAGGCGCGTGGATTGCACCGTGGGTCTATCAAGCAGGGAAGAGCCTCGCCGCCCATGCGGCGTCGGCGGATTTAATTGCCCCACTTGAATGGCTGGGGGCCGCGTGTCAGCGCGCGAAGTTTAGCCGGTTTTTCAGCCGCTCCTTGGTGGTTTCTGCGGTGACGTTGATGCCTCCGCTACTTTGGCGAATCCGAGCTATTCGGCAGTGCGAAGGCGAAGCGTTGCTGACGAGTTTGCGCCCACCGTGGAAGTCGGGCCTCGTCCAGTTCGCGATCGGCTGTGTCATCGCAGGCGGGGTACTCTATGGCGTCGCCGTGTCCCTCCAATACCTTGGCGCTTACGCGCCCGCCGAGCATCCTCCGGCGTTTGGCAAAATCCTTGAAAAGGTTCTCGTTCCTGCATTGGCGGCCTCGGTGCTAGAAGAATGGCTGTTTCGCGGCGTATTGTTAGGACTCTGGCTCAAATTCACCAAACCCCTCACCGCCTGCATTGGCACCTCACTCATTTTTGCCGTGGCCCACTTCCTGCAACCCTCCAATGGAGTGGTCATTACCAATCCCGCCTCGACCTTGGCAGGTTTTGAACTGTTGGGAAAAATCGTGTTTCGATTCACCAGTCCACAGGTTTTTCTCGCGGATTTTTTCACGATTTTCATCATCGGCATGATGCTTGCCCTGGCCCGCTTTCGGACGGGGGCACTGTGGTTCTCGATCGGCCTTCACGCCGGTTGGATTATCGCATTCAAAGGCTTCGTCCTCTTTCATCAGACCGTCGAGAATAACCCACTCGTGTCCTGGGGGATCGGCGATTCCCTCCGTTCAGGGATTTCTCCGTTGCTGATCTTGGGGATCACGGCGATCCTTTGTCACGTTGTGTTGCGGCGCTTTGACAGGAACTCGTCCGCCTATCAGCCACGCATTACGGTGATGACAACCACTCTTTGAAATCCCGCACGGCGGAGAATTTTCGCGCATTCACCAACAGTCGATCCCGTGGTGAAAACGTCATCGACGAGAACAACACCCGCTGAGGATTTCCCGATCTGGCGGCGGCCTGCTCGAGTCATGGCAAAGGCTCCGCGCAGGTTTTCCATACGCTGGGTACGACTGAGCCTCGTCTGATGTTCCGTCGCCCGAATCCGTTTCAAGGCCTTGATCTGCGGCAAGCCGGTGCATCGGGCTAACACCCGACAAATCTCCTCAGCCTGGTTGAAATGGCGGTGCTGCAGGCGCTTGCGATGCAATGGCACCGGCACCAGTGGCCACTGATCCGCCAGAGCGAATGCCAACCGTGGATCCGCAAACGATTCGGTGGCGAGGCGGCCTAGATCCTTCGCTAGATGAAGTTCGCGGCCATATTTCAAACGGTGAATCATCTCTAGCGTTCGCTCGTCGCGAATCAGTGCTGACCGCGCAAACTCAAAAGCAAACTTCAGATCGTGGCAATTCGGACAGACAAACTCATCTTCGATCTGGCCCTGAAACGCCTCGCCGCATCGTTGGCAAAACGGTGGTTTCAATCTCGGCAAATCTTGTTCACAGGGACTGCACAGTGCGTCACCCTCCGTCAAATTCACCCTGCATAGCGCGCAGATCGGCGGATAAAGGAGATCCAGCGAACGCTCCAGCCAGCCTCGCATTTTCAATGGTGAAATTATAGCCACTGCCCACATTTCTACCAGATTTTCTGCCATGCGAAAAGCTTGGGATCGATGATTTGCCTTGGTGGTGTTTCCCGCTTCTTTTAGAATAGCCTCATGACCACCATCGAGCCCGTCGGAAACCTCCACAGCCAATGGGGCGAAGGCCCTATCTGGTGGCGGGGCATGCTTTACTACGTTGATATCGAAGGCCACCGCGTCCATCGCTACGACCCCGCGAGCGGCAGCGAAAAATCCTGGGAGGTCGGCCAACGGGTCGGCACCGTGGTTCCGCGCGAAAGCGGCGGCCTCGTCATCGCGGGCGATCACGGGTTATTTTTTCTCGACGAGGAAACGGGCACGCTCACCGCCATCGCTGATCCCGAAGCGGATAAGCCCGACAACCGCTTCAACGACGGCAAGTGCTCTCCCGATGGCCGCTTCTTCGCCGGCACCATCAGCCTCGCGAAAAAAACCGGCGACGCCCGACTCTATCGGCTCGATCCCGACCTCTCTCTGCACGAAGCCTTCGGCCCCGTCACCAATTCCAATGGCATCGTCTGGTCTACGGATGGCCGCTGCGTCTACTATATCGACACCCCGCGCAAAGAAGTGCTGGCCTTCGACTACGATGCCGGCCGCCTGCGCAACATGCGTAGCGTCGTTTCCACCGCCTACCTCGACTCATCACCCGATGGCATGACCATCGATGCCGATGGCCACCTGTGGGTCGCTTTTTGTCACGGCGCCTGCGTCATTTGTTTCGATCCTGAAACAGGCGAGGAACTGCGCCGCATCGATCTGCCCTGCCTCGAAACCACCGCCTGCACCTTCGGCGGGCCTGATCTAACGGACCTCTACGTCACCACCGGCGTTCACAAATCCGTAGTCGAACCCGATGCCGGCCGCCTGTGGGTGATCCGCGGCCTTGGTGTGAGGGGGCTGCCCTCTCACGCCTTTGCCGGGTGATTGAGATCGCGGTGCGCAGAAGCACCATGCCATGGATTTCAAGGTTTTCATCGCGTTGACATCTGGCTTCATCCCAGCCAACGTGGCCGCCATGGACACGATGAAACTTCTCCTCGGTGCGACGGTCGCGCTTTTGCTGGGTGCGCTAGCCGTGTCTTGGCAAGGGATGAAAACGGGCATCAGCAGTGCGCCACCGGATGAGATCGCCCGCCTTCAGAAGCAAATCAAAGAACTGACCGCGGAACAGGACAAGCTCAAGCTCGAGCGCCAATTGCAACAAATGCGCAGCGACGCCGCGCAAACGCCACCTGCCGCCAATCCTGAAATCGAAGCGATGAAGCTTCAGCTCGAAGAAAACAAACGCGCGCTGCAAGAAATGGAGCTCAAGAAACAAACGGCCGCCCGTGACAAAAAAGTCTCCCAAGACGAAGAAGGCCTGCTGGCGCAACGTAAACTCGAAAGCTCCGACAGCGAACTGCGCCGCGCTCGCATGATCAGCGATGCCCTCCTCATCGGCCGCGTCAAGGAGCTCGTCGAAGATCCCCATGGCAGCTTCATCACCTTCGAAGTGCTGATGAACGAGCAAGTCCAAACGGGCGCCACGGTCGCCATCCGCCGCAAGACGGGCATTCTCGGCCAGTTCAAAGTGTCAGACGTCACACCGGAAGGTGCGGTTGCCAATCCACTGCCAGGCTTTGGCCCGCTCAAACCTCAAGTCGGCGATGAACTCATCCTGCCGCCACAATACTGAGGGGGCAAAAAAGCTGAAATCGGAAAGCTGAAAGTAGAAATGCACTCAGAATTCCGCATCAGCCAGTTGACTCGCTGACCCTCTTCATTTCAGCTTTCCACTTTCCAAATTTCAGCTTTACCCCAACCATGTCCACTACCGTCGGTCTCATCTCACTCGGTTGCGCCAAAAACCTCATCGACTCGGAAGTCATGATCGGCCACCTCGCCCAAGCGGGCATGTCGCTCACGCCTGATCCCGAGCTTGCGGATGTTCTCATCGTCAACACCTGCTCGTTCATCGACATGGCGAAGCAGGAATCAATCGACGCCATCTTCGGAGCCGTCAAAGACCGTGCCGAAGATCCCGACCGCGCCCGCCAGAAGATCATCGTCGCCGGCTGTCTTTCCCAGCGATTTGCCAAAGACCTGCCTGGCATCATGCCGGAAGTGGATGCCTTCATCGGCCTCGACCAAATCACCAAGGTCGCCCCGATCATCGAAAACCTGCTCGGCAAAAAGAACGCTGCCGAAGTTTCCAAAGACGAAGGCCCCGCCGCCACCGACGATCCGCGCGACTTTGTCACCCTCAAGCCCAAGTACGTCCCGGACTACTCGACGCCGCGCATCCGCCTGACGCCCGACCACTTCGCCTACGTCAAAATCGCCGAAGGCTGCAACCACACCTGCACCTTCTGCATCATCCCACAGATCCGCGGTAAACACCGCTCGCGCACCCAGGATTCCGTCGTCCGCGAAGTCGAGGCGCTGGTCAAATCCGGCGTGAAGGAAATCAACCTGATCTCCCAAGACACCACCTACTTCGGCATGGACCAGTGGGAAGGCGAACGGCCGAAGCCCAGCTCGCCCGTCGATTCCAGCCGCGGCGAATCCCTCTCCACCCTCCTGCGCGAAATCAACAAGATCGAAGGCGATTTCTGGGTCCGCCTGCTCTACACCCATCCCGCCCACTGGTCCGACGAGCTCATCCAGACCATCGCCGAGTGCGATAAAGTCGCCAAATACGTCGACATCCCGCTCCAGCACATTTCCGACCGCATGCTCACCGCGATGAAGCGCGTCACCACGGGCGACTACATCCGTGATCTACTGCGCCGCATGCGCGCAGGTATTCCCGGCCTCGGCATCCGCACCACCTTCATCGTCGGCTTCCCCGGCGAGACCGAAGAAGACTTCCAAGAGCTGCTCGAATTCATCGAAGAATTCCGCTTCGAACGTGCTGGCGTCTTCCAATACTCCAAGGAAGAAGGCACCCGCGCCTACAAGATGGACGGCCAGCTCCACCACAAAACGCGCAGCAGCCGCTGGTCGCGCTCGATGGCCGCCCTCCAACGCATCGCGGGCGAAACCAATCAGGCACAGGTCGGCAAGGCCGTCCGCGTCCTCGTCGAACAGCCCGGAGTCGCCCGCACGCAGTGGGATGCCCCGGAAATCGACGGTTCCGTCCACGTCGACGAGTCCATCCCCGTCGGTTCCTTTGCCGACATCACCATCGGCGACTGGCGCGGCTACGATCTCGTCGCCGCCAAATAAATTTCAATGATGAAAAATTCTTCTTTTGCGCCTTCGCGACTTTGCGCGAGACCTCCTTCAGTCTTCCCTTAAAAAATTACCCGCACCTGCCCGCTAGCCGGGATCCGTTAGCCGCCTGCTTTCCGCTGTCCGTTCCGTCACCCTTCTGTCCATGAAGAGGCGGGAGCTGGCAGAAATCCTGTTTCCCGTGAAAAAAGCTCTCCCATGAGTCTCCGTCCTGTGAATCCGCGTGGATTGACTCCAGAGACTGACCCCAGAGATGTGAATCCGCGAGGACTGACCCCAGAGAAGGATTGAAGATCGGAGGCGGCGTGGACGATTTATTTTTACAGGCCGGGCGCGGGGTGTTAGGTGTGCGGTATGTCCTCCCTGTATTTTCGCGCTCGCTGCTGGCTTCCTGCTCTTGCTGTTGTTTTCTGTCTTGGCAGCTTTACAGTGAGTGCTCAGGACGAACCTCCTGCCGATAAGATTGCTGAATGGCGCAAGGCCGCTGAACAGGGTTTTGCCCCAGCGCAGTTCAACCTTGGGCTCTGCTACTCTAAAGGCAAAGGCGTAGCGAAAGACGCCGTCGAAGCCGCGAAGTGGTATCGTAAGTCCGCCGAACAGGGTGATGCCGATGCGCAGTTCAACCTTGGAATTTTTTATGCTAACGGCAAAGGCGTAGCAAAAGACACTGTCGAAGCCGCAAAGTGGTATCGCAAGGCTGCCGAACAGGGTGATGCCGATGCGCAGTTTAACCTCGGGTTTTGCTGCGAAAATGGCGAAGGCGTAGCGAAGGACGAAGCCGAAGCCGTGAAGTGGTTTCAAAAGGCCGCCGACCAGGGTCATGCCAGCGCGCAAGGTAAGCTAGGAGTCAGCTACGCTCTTGGCGTAGGCGTATCGAAAGACGCCGTCGAAGCCGCGAAGTGGTATCGTAAGGCCGCCGAACAGGGTGATACCAATGCGCAGTTCAACCTTGGGGTTTGCTGCGAAAATGGCGAAGGCGTAGCGAAGGACGAAGCCGAAGCCGTGAAGTGGTTTCAAAAGGCCGCCGACCAGGGATGTGCCAATGCGCAAATCAACCTTGGGGTTTGTTACGCCAACGGCGCAGGCGTGGCAAAGGATGTTGTCGAGGCTTACAAGTGGTTGAATCTTGCAGCAGCTTCCGGCGATCAACGTTCAGGAAAAAACAGAGAAAGCATTTCTAAAAAAATGACTCCCGGCCAGATCGCCGAAGCTCAACGGTTGAGTCGGGAATGGAAGCCGAATAAGTGATGTCTTCGAGGCGTGGCCTGTGGCGTGCTTAGACTGGTTTCAATTTTACAGAGATGCGCGAATGATCGCCGGGTGCAAGGATCGAAAGTGGTAGCGGCTCAGGTAAAATTGCTTTTACAGATCGGGTATTGGCAGTTAGGTTTGACCGATATAAGCTCTAAAGCATTCGCACCATCCCTAGCAAGGATGTGATAATTGCACTGTTCGCCCAACCCAATGAAAGCCACATTCCGAAAGATACTCGTCCCGATCGCTGTCATCTGGTTCATCGCGCTACTGATTGCCGGATTCCTTGCCTACTTTGTCACTATCCCAGGACCGCACGGAATGGTGGATGGGCTTGGGAGGCCGCTATCGGTATCTCCATTTCTGATGAGATTCTTTTTCGGACAGGAGCGACTATGGGCCGGATTTGGCTGGTTCTTCGGGGAGATGGTGATTTTTTGGGGCAGCATTGCGGCGGCATCAGGCATATCCAACTGGCTTGAGGACTGAATCAATCGCAAGGGAAATGACTTCCGGCGAGAACGCCAAAGCGCAGCGGTTGAGTCGGGAATGGAAGCCGAACAAGTGATGTCTTCGAGGCGTGCTCTGTGGTGTGCTTAGATCGGCATCGGTGTTGGGCGGTCTTCTTCGATCTCATCGCTTGACCAATCAATCGGTGCGTAAATCTCCCGCATCGAAGGGCTCAGTCCACGCGGATTGACAGGATCTTGCGCTGTGGCGCCTTGCTGGAGCTTTCCACGCAAGAGTTGAACAGCCCATCAGCACGAAAACAGCCCTCCCATGATCCTATCGATAGGAACCCACGAGTGATGACCGCATCGACTTAAGGAGTGGCGACCTTACTGTCGCCTCTTCCGCACGGGCCTCTGCCGAAGAAGAGGGACAATAAGGTCCCTCCTCCTTACCGCCTAGCAGCGTCACCTTGGGATGACAGGCCACGGCTTTGGACAAGCGACGATTTCCATGGCTGCCGCGCCGTGGCGCCTGTTCCCCAAGGAGGGGCGATCTCCGAATCGCCCATGCCGATGAATTTTTCATGGCCGGTGCGACCCGTGGCGGATCGGAGTCCGCCACTCCTTGATCCTATGTGCCTGCTTTCCGCTGTCCGCAGCTCAACCCAACACCAACTCACTCTAGCACGTTGAAATCAGGAGGGCAACCACGGCTCAGAGCCTCTTTTTTTTGGTAATCAGACGTGTTACTCGAGGTAACGTGACGTGTTACTCGAGGTAACGTGACGTGTTACTCGAGGTACAGGACGTGTTACTCGAGGTACAGGACGTGTTACTCGAGGTACAGGACGTGTTACTCGAGGTACGGGACGCGTTACTCGAGGTACGGCACGTGTTACTCGAGGTACGCGGCGTGTTACTCGAGGTACGGGACGTGTTACTCGAGGTAAATCGCGTTTATCTCGGGATAACTGTGGGTGTTCCTTTTGCTGAAAACAGGCGGGATTTATTAGTGATCGGCAAATAGATCGACCTGATTATTCATGATACATACTTTAAAAAAGCACCTAAAGTCACATGCTTGACAAGTTTAAATAATCCACGCACTTATCGGTTATCCGGAAGAGTAACAAGCGTTGAATTCGCAACGCCCTGCTCTCATTGATACCGGCAACACAATAGAGAAGAAAAAGGAGAAAAACATGTTAACAAAACTAACATTAAAAACAGTAACGGAACGCAGCAATGAGTTCATCGTGGCATGGCGTGAATTTGCCCCCGAGCTCACGCTCGTAGGTAGAACGCTCGCTCAGTTCGAAACGGAAAAGCTGCTGCCCGAAGAGGTGCAGCAGCGAATCCTAGCAGCAAAGGCGATCTGCCAAGGTCTCATTAACGAGCGCGACCAAGCAAGGGTGGCACTGAAGGAGACACTGGTGTCCTTGTCCGATGCGGTGCGAGGCGAAGCGAGCCATGGATTGAACAGCAATTTCTACCGTGCTCTCGGATTCATTCCGAAGCGTGAAAGAAAGAGCGGTCTGACCCGTAAGCTGAAAACCCCTAACCCGCCCACCACCAGCGCTGCTTGATTCAGCTTACCAGGGCTGAGGAATCAGGCTGCGCCGTGGCGTGGACTTGAACAACAAACCCACCGTCGGCTCCATATGGGGCCGGCGGTTTTTTGATTTTGAAATCGCAGATGGACCGGATTCACGCAGATCGGGAGTTATGAAGATGAATAGGGGCCACTGAAAGCCTTCAAATCCGCATCGCATCAAAATGAAGGCCAACGAATCTGGGCGAAACTGAGAGCAACCAGCGCCCTATCTTTCACGCCTCCTCCATCTGCGTCCATTAACGTCCATCTGCGGTTGAAATTTCTTGAACACTCGGGCGCTGTCCAAGGCTAGGGCTAAGCGATGACACCGATGGGGCAGGGATTCGCCGACGGGGCTATTCAACTCGTTCCGATGCTGGAGGCGATCTTGCTTGAGGCGGGAGCTGAAATCGTGTTGAATAGCGCTAGCGGCGAATCGGCTTTGGATTTCCGCGTCATCCCTTTTGCCGCCATGTCTGCCATCACGTTGTTTGAGGAAAAACAAGTCCGCCGTGCTTGGAACGCGACAGAGGAGAAGTGGTATTTTGCCGTGGATGACGTTGTGCAGGTGTTGACCGAGTCGGCGAACGTTAAGGACTACATCAAGAAACTCAGACGGCGCGATCCCGAGCTGGATTCCTACTGGGGGACAAATTGTCCCCCAGTAGCGATGACGGCGGCCGATGGCAAACAGCGTAAAATCAAGGCAGCGGATACCGAGTCGCTTCTCAGAATCATCCAGTCGGTCCCGTCGCCCAAGGCGGAGCCATTCAAGCGCTGGCTGGCGAAGGTCGGGTTTGAGCGGTTGGAGGAAATTGAAAATCCCGAGCTGGCGGCGAAACGGATGCGCGAGATCTACCAGCAGAAGGGCTATTCGGAGGAATGGATCGAAAAGCGGATGCGCGGGATCGCGGTGCGCGATGAATTGACCGATGAGTGGAAAAAGCGCGGGGTGAAGGAGCGCAAGGAGTTTGCCATCCTGACAGCGGAGATCAGCAAAGCGACGTTCGGGATGACGCCGGCAGAATACAAGGAGTACAAGGCGCTGACGAACCCGAAAGAGAATCTACGCGATCACATGACGGATTTGGAGCTGATTTTCACGATGCTGGGCGAGGCCTCAACCACGGTAATCGCGAAAAACCGGGATGCCCGGGGATTTCCCGAAAACCAACAAGCCGCCAAGGCGGGTGGAAAGGTGGCAGGAAATGCCAGACGTGAACTGGAAACACAGCCATCCCACAGGCTGGCAATGATGCCGCCTGATGCTTGAGTTTGTGTTCGGTTAAGCGGGTTTTTGCGGCAAGGCGATTGCGACTTTTTTGAGGTTTCTTTGATACAGCGGGACAATGCTGT
>Ga0194063_10000439_pt1 | contig 30870 bp, 33 predicted proteins | sample SepL3720m_MetaG_FD_155459 | JGI IMG/M metagenome (GOLD analysis project Ga0194063, IMG submission 155459) | Anoxic zone freshwater microbial communities from boreal shield lake in IISD Experimental Lakes Area, Ontario, Canada - Sep2016-L373-20m | ecosystem: Environmental > Aquatic > Freshwater...
GCTGATCAGATCGAGATCGGTTGCGGCTGAAAGGCTTTCGGGCACAGGGAGGAGGCAATTCCGCTGACCTCAACTCATGCTGGCAGCCCAGGCAAGCCAGCCTGTGCCAGACTTTGAATCAGCCCTGCATCGGCACCAGGCCGGACTTCTGGCAGAGCCTGAGCACCTGCACGAACAGATCCTCCAGCAGCTCCAGGTGCCGGCGGCGGAACTCACTGATCCGTGTGTGGTCCGGCTGCTGGTTCCCGCTCAGTAGCCGGAAGGGCAGGTCCTCGTAGCAGGCTCTCTCGATCTTTCGTTACGACGGCAAGCCGACGCAGTAGGCGTACAGAAGCAGCACAACCTTCATCCTGGGGTCGTAGGCCATCTCGCCGCGGGCGGTCTTCTGGCGGTAGAGCTGGAGGATGGGATCGAGATCCAGCTGATCGATCAGATCCAGCAGAAAGAACGCCAGATGGACCTTGGGTAGCCAGTCGATCGGCGATGGCGGCAGCAGCCAGGCCTGCTCAGGCAACCAAGGGCGGAAGGTCTTGGGCTTGCTCATGGCCCATGATCTCGTCCAGAACCATTGCTGTCACTTGGTTCTGGGCAGATACGTAGCCGTCTGTGGAGAAGGTGCGCGGTGATCTATGCGCAACAGCCTCCTAGGTCATGGGAAATCTCAGGCACGCTTTGCCGATGGAGCGGGCTCTTCCTCCATTTACATCATCTTTAATAACCTCGCTGTATAGATCTATTAATCTGCTCCATCAAGCCCCTAGGAGCATGTTGCACATAGGCCGTTCCGGGCGAAAAGACCCGATTCGCTCCACGTCAACGCCAAAGGGAGTCTCAGGCAGGTCTCGCCGGCTCCTTCACTTCAGGCCAGACGAAAGCCAACGCTGTATTGTGGCACAAATGGTTAGAACGAACCACCGACCCAAGAAAAATTCGCATCTTTCTCAGTTCAATTCCGGATTGAATCTACTCGGAGGCGAAAGCGTCCCCATTTTCTGCTCGGAGATCTTTGCGCAACACGCTCCTAGGTCTGATTCAAAGTCAGTCACAGGTTCTATTACCGAAGTTGCGAGCGTGGTTTGAAGTCGGCAAAATGGTCCCCTCCCTGTTCCCGAAAGCACCTCTGCTGCAAGCGATCTCGATCTGATCAGCTATCTCAAGGCGATCCCGGTCGCCCGGATGCGACGTGGGGTGCGGATTCCGGCTTGGTACGTGCTGCTGGTGGCGGTGCTGGGAATCCAGAGCCGCTGCCAGAACCTAAAAGAGCTGGAGCGGTTTGCCATCCGCCAGCACAGCGTGTTGACCGAGGCGCTGGGCTTGGAGCTGCGGCAACCGCCCTCAGATTCCGCCTTTCGGAACTTCTTCAGTCAGGTGGACGTGGCAGCCATGTGTGGCGCGATCCGCGACTGGACGATCGCCCAGATCCCTGGTGGTACAACGGATCTCGATCAGCTGGTCTGCGACGGTAAGTCGATGCGGGGGTCGATCGAAGCCACATCCGGCGGCGGCTCCGCGTTCATTGCCCAGGTGACGATCTCCTCCGCTGCCCTGGGCTTGGCGAACTGCTTCGCAGAAGACTCATGGCTACAGTAAGGCCTATTAAAATACTGGCGAAAACCACGAGCGGGCGGTGCTCAGGCAGCTGCTTGGGGAGCCGGATCTGGAGGGCGTGCTGATCCAGGCGGATGCCCTGCACACCCAGAAGCCGTTTTTCGTCAACTCCAGAAGCAGAGAGCCGACTTCCTCCTGACGTTCAAAGCCAACCAGAAGACGCTGCACCGCCAAATCCGCAGCCAGTTCCAGGGAAGGCACAAGATCCCTTTCGGGGTAGCCGATCACGAGATCAACAACGCCCGCACCATCACCTGGACGCTGAGTGCAAAAGCGACACCAGAGCACAACGCTGAGAACTGGATCGGTACGAGCTGGATCGTGGAGAGGGTGGCCACCGACACCCGCGACAGCAAGCCCTTTCAGGCCATCCATCTCTTCCTTACCAGTCGGTACACCAACAATAAAGCCTAATGCAACTGTTGCGCAACCGCTGGAGTAACGAGGGATGGCACTGGGTTAGGTATACCCAGCACCATGGAGACGCCCACCGCTGCCGCGACAATGGCGCTGGGGTGATGGCCACGCTGGGAACCGCAGCGATGAACCTGTTGAGGCAGGCCGGTTTTCAGTCGATTCGGACCGGGATGCAGGCGCTGATGGAGGTCATCACGGCATTGCTAGCAATGGCCACGAGACAACCAACTCCAGACCCATCGTGAGACTTTGAATCAGCCCTGATCAAGCCCCCACTTAGCTCAAACGGAGCGATGTCATCTTTGCCGAAAGATCAACACTAAAAATATGATCAATTTACTCAGTATCTACAGAGAAGATCACGAAGTAATAATAACTATAAAAAGAATTAATTAATCCAACACAAAGAAATACTAAAGAAGAGAGTTCCTGCCCAGAAAAGAATCAATTTGCACCCAAAAACTTCTAGCATTAATCAATGCATCAGCTCTATGCTTACCCGCTTTAGCAATAGCTAACCGCTCAGCCAAGGAATGTAGATAATAAGAAATAAGATTAATGGCATTTTCTGGGGAACTAAACGATATGAAGTGAATGCCTGGCGTAAAATATCGGCGAACGCTTGGCACATCTTGAGCAATAAGCAAAGAACCACTTGCGAGGACCTCTAGATACCGATAAACTAAGTGGGGAACATGATTCCAGTCGGCACAATCTTGAATTGCCTGATCCGACGTTGTAACAACAACATCGGAGGATGACAAGCGATTCCAGTACTCGTGACTTGGGACCCTAGTAGATCCCATAGTACGTCCCTTTATTTCAAATAGAATACCCTTTGATTCAAGACCAACTCGAATCGCCTCCAAGGCTGTTGTCCTTGGTTCATATAATGAACCAGTAAAAATAGCAGTGGGAGGAATATTTGCGGTCTTTGCAAGAGCCAGTTGGTCTAATAGGTTCAGTGTGTGGATTGAAAATGGCATCAAACTGGGGCCAAGTAGACGATTATGTGGAAATATTGAATGGACAATTCTCGGAGCCATAAAACAAACAACTATGCCACGACTTGCTGAAACAAACGCTGCCTGTGTACGCCAAGCTCTTACAGCTAGATCCGTTAGAAGCACGATTGGGACAATACCTCGATTATGCAACATGATAGACACTCTAATGCTTTGCCAAATAGCACGCCAGTAAAATAATTGAGAATTTCCAGTTCTTGGGTCATACAAGTAATGGGATATTTTCTGATCTTCTAGTGTACGAGATAACTGCTGGAGGTATCCAGCATTCTCACCAACAATAAATCTATGAACATTACTCTCACCCAAATACTCACAGGCCGAGTAGAATAACTCCTGGAACTCAATAGAATCCCAACCTTTTACGCCAGCCTCTATACAGAGACAAGGTTCAGATTCTAGCGGTCGACGCCGGTTAAATGGGTAATTTAAAATAGATAGAAAAGAAAGCAAAAATCTAACAGCAACAAATGGAACAAAGCAATACAGTGGAACTACTATACGACGATAAAAGCGATTTATCATATTAGCCCATTACCTTCAAGTGGTCCATGGTAAGTTGAATGACAAAATCACAAAAGTTTAACGAAGGCTTCCACCCAGTCATGGTAGTAAGTTTACTGAAATTCCCAATCTTAACAGCGGGACGCCTTGTCAAGACAGATAAATCCTCAATCAAGTAATTAACTGGATCTAGATCAAAGAAATTAAAGACAGTATCAACAAAATCCTTTACCATATACGCCTCACCGCGAGCAACAATATAATCACTGGGCAAATTCAAAGCTAGAATTAATTGAAACGCTTGAACATAATCCTTAGCATAGCCCCAATCGACACGCGCTGACAAATCACCAATTATAAGTTTTTCTGTGGAACCGCGTGAAATACGATATGCTGCTTGAATAATTTTTGTTGAAAGAAAATTGCAAGTCCGATAAGACGATTCATGATTATAAAGTATGCCAGAAGCCGCAAATACATTGTATTTCCTCCTAAACTCATTACATAGGAACATGCCTTGTGCCTTAGTTATACCATAAAACTCTTGAGGAGTTAATGGAGTAAGCTCGTCCTGGATCTCCCCGTTCTCACCACTAAAAACCAACGAAGATGATGCATAGAAAAGTCTTGTAGCCGAAGAAATATCCACAATTGCGGACAAAAAGTTAACTAAACCTTGAACATGAATTTGATTGGCACAAGTGAACTGAGCATGCAAGGGCAGGTTTGCTTTACTTGCCTCAGAAGATTCATGGTATGCAGCTAAATAATAAATCTCGTCTGGCCTGAATAACTCAACAATCGAACGAACATCATGCGGGTCAAGAATATTAATACTGGGCAAATGAGCAAACCCAATAGGAAAAATGCATGACGAGCTACCAATGCCGATTATTTCGTCACCACGATTTTTGAGATCCTCAAGGAGGAGCGAGCCATCCTGTCCAGCGTATCCAACTACAATAACCCGCTTGCAAGTCATATTCTTTAAACAATCTCGATTTCGGGCATGGGAAATATTAACTTGCCGCCCAAGGCAAGATATTCTTCTTCGCGTTTGATAATATTATCGCGAAAATGCCAAGGTAAAACCAATAGATAGTCAGGCCTCATTGCCTTGACTTCTGCTTCAGATAGTATGGGTATATTAGACCCCGGGGTGAAAGCTCCGAATTTATCTGTGTTAACTTCGGCAATACAAGGAATATCCTTTGATGTTAGTCCACAAAACTGCAACAATACATTGCCTTTGGTTGATGCCCCATAGCCCATTACAGTCTTTCCATCAGAATTTAAGTCGCGTATTAATCGTAATAGATTTTCGCGATGCTCAAATACACGCTCCTCAAACTGGCGGAAAGGCCTTGGAGTATGTAGGCCAATCCTGTCTTCTTGACCTAACATCCAGTTGATGACGGCATCATTAGCTTTTAAGCTTGATTCTCTGCGCGCTGCAGTAACCGCAAAACTCCCTCCGTTAATTGAATTCATTTGTACATCTATAATCTTCATGTCACAATTATCAAGTAGTTTCTTTACAACACCAAGAGAGTAGTATTCAAGATGCTCATGGCAGACAGTGTCATATGCATTCATCCGCAGCATCGTAGGCATATAGCTTTGCTCAAAGTGCCAAATTCCATCGACATCCAGAATATCACAAATATCATTCACAAATTCAGTTGGAGACTCAAGGTCGTAGAACATAGATATAGAAGTTATAATTTTAGCGGATTTAGCCGACAACGCTTTTCTGTAAACTGAAGTAGAGAAGAAATCAGGGATTAACAAAATATCATCTGTATAAAATTCCTGAAATTTTTTCCCAGTAGGATCAATGCCCACACGTAACAGTCCTTGCTGTTTGTAAGCCTTCAACAAAGTAGCATCATTACTACCAATATCAATAACTATATCACCATTTTTAACTGGGCATAGACGTAGAAGATGATTAACTTTCTGATGAAGGTGCTGCACCATTGATTGATTCAAGCCAGACCGGTACCCGTAATTGCTACCATACATTTCAGTTAAGTTGTATGTATGCTGCAACTGGAGCAAGCCACTATCAGGGCACCAAACCAATCTCAACGGCCCAGTTGTAATGTCTTCATCTATCTTTTTTGGAAAAACTCCTGTAAGGGATTGGTTCCCCAAGTCCAACACAGTAAGCAAATTTGTGCTGCCACTTACTCGGCAGCAGCTAATTTGACGGTAATTCATTTTGTGAAAGAAAAATTTGGTTAGGATTGTTTGTAATCAAAATAGTTAATTCATTTCATGCCATATTTCTTGTATCTCCGATAATCATTGCAGGAATACCAGCAACAACAGAAAAGCTGGGGATATCTTTTGTCACAACTGCTCCAGCTGCTATAATACAATTGTCACCAATTTTTACATTGCCTATCACGATGCATCCTGAAGCTATCCATGTACCACTGCCTATATATATGTCATATCCCGATTTAGGTACTTCAGTCTCACCTCCACCCCAGCTATTACCATTGATGACATTATTTAAGCCGGCACGATGACCATGTGTAAATTTATGCGTTCCGGTGAGAACCATAACATTCTGTCCAAAAATTGTATAATCTCCAATAGTGACAGATCCGCTGGATACGTTAAATAATGTATTAGAAAGTGCGACTTTTTTACCTACTTTTAATGATCCGCCGTTACCAATGATATGAGATGTCTCGTAAAAATAGTAAAGAAAAAATGATAAAATCGGCCGCATAAACGGCCTAAGTTTTAATTTTATAAATGATGTGATTGTCATGATAAATCAAAAGGAAAATCTGTAGAAATGAATTTTTTGAAATTGATAACAAATTTATTCTAGCTTACTTGCTTACAGATAATGCACAGTATAATAAAAATTTATTTTATAACCGAAGAAGAACTGACAAAATCGATACCTAAACGTACATACCTTTACCATAGCCCCCACCCCCCATCAACAACCAAATTCTGCCCAGTCATATACCTAGCCATATCGCTTGACAAAAAAGCAAGGGCACCACAAAAGTCTTCCTCAGTTGCCATGCGACCCATAGGTGTCTTGGCTATGTAGCGCTGCTGGAAGGATTCTGGCTGTCCACGAAAAATACCACCTGGTGATATCGCATTAACTCTTATATCTGGAGCAATCGTGGTTGCCATCCATCTTGTGAATTGAAGTAGCCCACCCTTTGAGGCAGAATATGCAGCTGGATTACTCATGGAAGTTCCCTCATATAAACTCCAATCTGGTCCATATATTCCATAGATTGATGCAATATTAATAATATTGGCGCTTTCAGAGATCCTCAGCAGTGGAACTAATCCTTGGCAAAGATCAAATATTGCTGTTAAGTTAACCTCAAATGCACGTCGCCATGTTTCGACAGTTTGCTGCTCGAAAGGTACGCTCCAACCCGGAAGATCTGATGAACCAACAAATGCGGCATTGTTAATAAGTATGTTAAGATACTTATGTGTTTCCTTCACCTGAGAAACCAATTTAGCACGCTGTACTTCCCGCTCTAGATCACAAGATATAAACTCAATATTAATTCTCCACCGTTCTTTAAGGCTAGATATTAAGCTAAATATTTCCGTATTTGGTAGATCGACTAGAATAAGATCAGCGCCCAATTCAGCTAATGTAGCTGCCATAACCCTCCCTAATCCACCTGCTGCACCAGTTATCAATGCGGATCGGCCATTTAAATTAATTAGCTTCTCAATTACTGGCATTACACTCACTCCGCAAATGCATTAGGTGTTCGGCAATCTGAAAATCTAGCAGGGTGTCAATGTCAATTGCTCGCTCTGTTGGCACATGTATAGATCTGACACGACCTTCAAAAAATGATTCATGGCTCATCACAAACTCTGGCTTGCCTACATAACATACCGTAGCCATATCATAAACAATAGGAGCATCCTGCCGTCTTACTAAGGCTGTTTGAGTGGGGTTAACTAAACCCACATTTCCATCTGCATTGGCTTTAACCATATTAAAATAGGGACTACGATGAGCATCTGTAACAGTAATAACAACATCAGCATTGCCTTTTTCGTACTCGTCAAGACAGTTCTCAATATCTTGAGGAAACCTTAACGGGGATGTGGTTGGGACTGAAACTATCACATCAGGCAATTTCCCGGTTGTCTCTCGTAGATAATTAAGCGCATGCCGCCAAGCCATCCACTCGGGGCTGTTATCGCCTGCCAGCTCAGCTGGTCGCATAAATGGCACCTCTGCTCCATTCTGCAGTGCAACAGCGGCAATTTCATCTGAGTCTGTTGAAACTAGTACGCGAGCTATGCGCTTAACAGCTAATGCATGTTCAATAGACCAAGCAATTAAAGGCTTGCCAGCCAATGGCCGTATATTCTTTCCTGGTAGCCCCTTAGAGCCACCACGGGCAAAGATAATAGCAACTGCATTCATTGTGAGACTCTCATTGTCGGAATACCCCCGGGTTCAGGAAAGATGTCACCCCTCTCATCCGTACACCCGGGGGCTTGAGGACATGACCAATGCGTCGTTACAGCGAGGCCGTGAAGGCTGATGTGAGGAGGCGAATGAGCCCGCCGCACAGGCAGAGCGTGGCCCGGATTTCAGAGGAGCTGGGCATCCACGTGATCACCCTCTACAAATGGAGGAAGGCCTGGCGGTTGCAGGGGGAAGTGGTGCCGTCATCCGAGAAGGAACCAGAAGGCTGGAGCGCTGCCGACAAGTTCACGGTGGTGCTGGAGACGGCCGGGCTGAACGCCACCGAGCTCAGCGCCTACTGCCGTGAGCGGGGGCTCTTCCCTGAGCAGGTGAGCCGCTGGCGGCAGGCAGCCCAGGATGCCAATCAAAAGCCAGTGCTGACCTTGAAAGAGCAGAAGGAGCTTGAGAAGCTCCGCGCCCAGGACCAGCGGGAGATCAAGGCTCTCAAAAAGGAGCTGCAGCGTAAGGAGAAGGCCATGGCGGAGATGGCGGCATTGCTGGTGCTGCGAAAAAAGTGGGAGGCATTCTGCTCGGAGGACGCGGAAGGCTGACCAGTGCCGCGTGCCGGCGGAAGGTGATCGAGCTGATCGGCGAGGCGAAGGCCGCTGGCGCCGGCCTGGTGAGCGCCTGCCGTGAGATCGGCATCTGCCTGCGCACCCTCAAGCGCTGGCGGAAGGCCTTTGGTGGTGATGGGGACGGCAAGGATCGCCGTAAAGGCAGCCCACGCGATGTCGCTCACCGCCTGAGCGAGGAGGAACGCCAGCGAATCCTGCTCACCTGCAACCAGCCGGAGTACGCCTCGCTGCCGCCGGGACAGATCGTGCCGGCCCTGGCTGATCAGGGGCTGTTCATAGGCTCAGAGAGCAGCTTCTATCGGATCTTGCATCAGGCTGGACAGTGCCACCGGCGAGGGCGGGCCCGGCTGCCGCAGGAACCGCGCTCCGTGCCGCGTCTGATGGCGGATCGCCCCAATGCGGTCTGGTCGTGGGACATCACCTATCTGCCGACCACGGTTCGCGGTGTGTGGCTGTACCTCTACCTGGTGATCGACGTCTGGAGCCGCAAGGTGGTGGCCTGGGATGTGGCCGAGGTGGAGTCAGCTGATATCGCGGCGGATCTGGTGCAGCGGGCCTGCCTCAAGGAGCGCTATCGCCGACCCAGGGGTTTCGGCGCCAACCAGCCCCCCCAGCAGCCGCTGATCCTGCATGCCGACAACGGCAATGCCATGCGCGCCGCCACGCTGGAATCACGGCTGGAGGAGATGGGGGTGCTGAGATCCTTCTCCAGGCCAAGGGTCTCCAACGACAACCCCTACTCGGAATCCCTGTTCCGAACGGTCAAATACCGGCCCGACTATCCGAACCGGCCATTCGAGAGCAAAGACGAGGCCTGCGAGTGGGTGGCGGCATTTGTGGATTGGTACAACCACCGGCACCGCCACAGAAGCATCAAATTCGTCACGCCCCATCAGCGCCACAGCGGAGCCGCCACCGCAATCTGTAAGCAGCGAGCCGATGTCTACGAGAAGGCCCATCGGGCCAATCCAACTCGGTGGAGCCGAAGCACCCGCTGCTGGCATCAACCCGAAGAAATGTGGATCAACAAGCCACCAGAGGAGCCCGAACCGATCCACGCGCTATCCTTAATTCAGGCCGCCTGAGTGGCAGCCAAGGAGTGACACCTTTCCTGAAAGTCACCGAATACTGTTCACATCAAATATTTGCCCGCCGGCAGCATCTGAGCTACGCGCTGCCTCAATTATTTTTAACACCATTAAACCATCCTCACCTGTGATCAGCGGCTTTTTATGTTGAACTACACATTCCATAAAGTTTTTCCACTCCGCCAGGTAACTCTCGTCGCGATGATGCAAGTGACTATATAATTCAAGCCACTCGTTGGATCCTGCCGGATAAAACGAAACGAAGCCGCTAATACCATTCCATCTCAATGTTCCCTTTTCGCCAATGGCTGTACAAACTCGTGTTGTGTCATGGCGTATGAAATCTAAATTGACCTGAGCGACCAACTGTCGATTATTAGACTTTGGCTGAAATCCTAAGGTTAGGTGTGCGGAATCTTCAACATCGATCTCGAGCTCACTCTGCCGACAGAGGGTCGCTTTTACCCATTCCACTTCACCGAATATCCAGCGCAAGTAATCAAGCTCATGACTGAGTTCAAATAAAGCCCCACCTCCCATTTCACTACGAGCTGATACACTTGTCCGATAATCTGCATCTGGTCTCCAAGAGGGTAAATACTGGCCAATTTCACAACGTACAGATAAAATATTTCCAACAATACTCTCGCCCAATAAGTCTCTATAGCGCTTAAGTGAAAGAAGGTACCTGAGATTGTAACCTGTTAGCAATACTAATTTCTTCTTCTTGCAGGTTTCAAGTAAAAACGAAACTCCATTAAGCGAGTCAGACAAAGGCTTTTCAATAAGAAGGTGTACGCCAATCTCAGCCAAAGCTTGAGATGTAGCGATATGAAAAGGCGCAGGGCTGGCAATAGCTGCTATTTGGGGCTTGAAGGAAATAGCATCATCTAGATTGGTAAAACTACCATTTGAGTATTCAATCACATCATTATTGTTGCGATGGCGTAAAACTCTAATATCAGCATGAGGCATCAACTCTCTTGCTAGACGCAGATGACGCTTGCCAATGCTGCCAAGACCGACGATGAGGATACGATCAATCAAGTTAAATACCAACCATATCAGCTGCTAGGTACTTTTTTGCAAACTCAATATCCCAAATAGGGAGATCTATCCCATCAGATACCAGTGCCTGACGGGCTTGCTTTAATCCATCACCAACAAAATTAAATAGATTTGCAGTTGCAACAGCATCCACACGAGAGTCAGAAAGACCAGCGCGAAGATGAGTGGCATTTCCGGCGCCTCCTGCCAAAATAACCGGCCTAGCCATATTAAATGGTAATAAATCTAGCAAGCCAAAATCGTAGCCTTGCCCGGTGCCATCTCGATCCATTGAATTAAGATAGAGCTCACCAACATCTTCTTGTAATACTTTATCAATCCACTTTGTTGCCAAACCTTCTAGGCACTTATCTCCAGAATCTGACCAAGCTCTATAGGTACCATCGAGTGCAGCTTTGATATCTATCGATGCAACCAAACATTGTTGGCCAAACTCGCTTGCCAAATGTCGAATAAAAGAACTGTTTTCGTATAGAGCTGAATTAATAACCACTTTGTCCGCACCTGAATGCAGCAAGTTACGTGCTGATTCAATAGTGTTAACACCGCCACCTGCTGAAATAGGTGCGAAGCAACCTTTAGTAATTTCCTTTAAAGCCTTGCAAAAATCTGTGGGATTTTTTTTACCCCGCGTTACATCAAGAACAATCAGCTCATCTATTGAATATGATATATGTGAGAAATTATAGTTAGCCTGTAGCCAATGCATATTCCCAACTTTTTGCAAGCGAAAGTTTCGGCTCAGCATAAACTGACTATTGCTGTAAAGTAGCGTAAATATTAGACGTTTCTTAAGCATGATACTACAGCGTTAGAAAGTTTTTCAGCAGCAATAAACCATTGGTTTGGCTTTTTTCTGGATGAAACTGAGTTGCAAAGATATTATCTTGCTCATACGAAGCGAGAAAAGCATCACCATAGTTGCAGGTAGCGTGCTTCCCACTTAATCCATCTGCTAACATGCGAAACGAATGAACAAAATAGAAATCAGCGGCTTGTGGCAATCCCTTAAATAGTTGAGCATCAGACTGGCTGTGAACCAAATCAAAACCAATATGCGGAACTTTATATTCTCTTGCTTTTTGAGGATTAAATTTATCAACTCCACCTGGTATTAAACCTAGTCCCGATGTAAAACCATCCTCTGTACTCTCAGTTCCCAACAATTGCATTCCCAAGCAAATCCCAAGAATTTTACTGCCTTTTATTTTCACAGCCTCAACAATAGCCTGATCCAAATCATTTTCCCGTAGAGCAATCATGGCTGTCCTGAATGATCCAACACCAGGCAGCAGAAGAGAGTCTGCATTTTGGATTTCAGTAGGATCATTGCTAATTATGGGATTGCATCCTATATGCTTTAATGCACTTAAAATAGACCATAGATTGCCCATTCCGTAATTAATTATTGTTACACTTTGCATTTTCATTTAACTATAAAATTGGGCATCCATCGGCCATCAATTTTCTCAAATAGCTCTTGATTGGCATAATGATCAAGAACTTTATCGAATTCAGCTTGCGTCATCTGATAATAATCTAGATATAAAGGCATAAACTCTTCGGGATAATGACCATCGTAAAGGCGAACTAAATTTACTGCTTGCTCCCTATCCATTGCGCCACGTCGCACCTCAATGCATGCATCTTGATTGGCTCGACCAAATCCAAACTTTAAATACATTAAGTAGGTATGAAGTGCATATAGTGCTTGATCATTTTGCGAGAAGTTGGTAAAGGTACCTGTATTTGAATCTTCAGCTTCCTTAAGTCCACAGTGCTCTTTTGCTATTAAATAATTTCTATAAGGATCCCAGTTTTCAAAATAGGACCAATGGGTGAGTTGAATCTCATGTTTATTTAGCTCAGAGTCCCTAGGAAAGTTAAAAAAATTAAGCTGACTCGCTGTTAATCCTGAAGCTGCTATAACCTTTTCATAACCTCCTTCGAGATATACTTTTTTTTGATAATACACATCGTAAATTGGATTTTTAGAAGTTTCAGCTGATCCTCCATACTCAACTTCACCATCTTCACCATAAAAAATTAAATTGATGCTAAATGCTGTGGCGATGCGGATAACTGCTGTATGTATGGATATTAGCCATCCATAATAAGGAAACCCCATCTTGATAAGACCTATTTTGTTTAATATTCGCATCGATTCATGATCAGGATTAACAGAGATATGGTTGTAACCACTCGCAACAAATGCTCGTAAATTTTGGTCTCCCAAAGGGAGTGTCAATGCAGGCGTTATAGTCACACAAAGTGGATTCATGCCATACTTGTACTTAAGATTGTAGGCAACATATGATCCATCCTTCCCTCCACTACAGGGAACCATGCAATCAAATGAACCATCATTTTTGCAATGCTTTTCTAGAAGGCTTTCAAGCTCAACTTGCCGTGAGTCCCAATTTAGTGATCTTTTCTTTTCAGACCAAACGCAGGCGTTGCACCAACCTCTCGCATCAAATGTGATGCGAGGTCTAGTAGACATGGTTAGGCAATTTGTGCACCACTTCAAATTATTTACGGGAGAATTGGATTTCATTTGGTGATCTCCTGTGCATTGTGACTGTTATTAGCAGCCAGCAAATCATCTGGCCGCCCCACATCTAGCCAAGGCTCATGCATGGGATAAGCGACGGTGCGTTGATTCTTGTTTTGAACTCTTTCAAACAAAGTAGGCATGTCACAATGTTCGTCTGCAGTCAAAACACTAAGCGCACCTGGATCAAGTGCATAAACACCGGCATTTATATGGCTGCGGGCAATAGGCTTTTCTTCGAAACCCACAATCTCAACACCTTTGGTTTGAACCACCCCAAAGGGGTGCTGCCATTCATGAATCCGCACAGCCATTGTAGCAGCTGCACCATGCCTAATATGAAAATCGAGTAGTTCACCATAGCGAATATCAGTTATTATATCACCATTGGTAACTAGAAATGGTGCCTTTGGTATCGGATCAAGCAAACTTAATGCCCCGGCAGTACCCAAAGGAGATTTTTCCCAAGAGTAATCTATTTGCACACCTAAAGACCTACCATCGCCAAAGTGCTCTTCAATCATCTGTCCGAGGTAATGAATGGCAAGTACAAAATGATTAAACCCCTCTAGCTTTGCCCGTTCAATAATATGCTCAAGCATTGGCTTGCCTGCTACAGGAAGTAAGGGTTTTGGGCAGGTTTCAGTGTATGGGAGAAGTCGTGTCCCCATACCACCAGCCATAATCACCATCATGTTAGACCGTCTGGGGGGTGTGGTTATTTCGTCCCAAAGATGCAATCCAACGATATGATGCTGATCGTCAACAATGGGTATCTGATGAATCTTATTGGCTAGCATTAATTGCATTACCAACTCACGTTTCATCTCCTGCGGCACAACCAATGCATTGCGCCGAATGATACTTGATATTGAGCTATTTAGATCAAGCCCTTTTAGAATACCGCGTCGTATATCGCCGTCAGAAAGTGTTCCTTCTATTGCCCCGGCTTTAGATGCTACCAAGACAATCTTGATTGAAGTCTCGTTCAGGTTGCGTATTGCTTGACCTATTGTTGCATCAGGTGGCAATATGGCTTCCCTCCAATCATGTTCTTTTTGTTCTGTTTTTTTAGCCTTCCGCATGATATTAAAAATAATATGTTGCAGGTATCTCAGCTTGGCAATTATAAAATGACTTTTTCAATAAATTGGTTAACTCTATTGCCTCCAGCTTAGACACAATTGCCTCACTAGCACCACCTTGGCCGTAAGGGTTAACAAAAGGGTGCTGGAGCTGCTGCTGAAAAGCTGGGTCAAAGGCAATCCTAATAGCTGCAGTAATGGCAGCTGATTTGGGCGGACAATCAATCACACTTGCCGCTTTGAGGCGGCCACGCTGGCGATCGCCAATATTGATCGTTGGTTTCCTAAAGCTTGGAACTTCAGCCAGGCCACTGGAGGAATTGCCCACCACCCCATCCACATGCTGGATACAAGAGAGATAGCGCAGCTGGCCTAAGGAAGTGAATGCACAGGCATGGGGCCTATCATGAACAAAGGTCTCAATCATCTGAAACAACACCCTGCCATCGGTGTCTGCGTTAGGCATGGTGAAAATCAGATGCACATCAGGGAACTGATCAAGAGCACTGAATAGCTCAGCCATCTGCTCGGCACTGCTGCCGTTCTCTAGGGTAACAGGATGGAAAGTGAGCAGTAGGTTACGTTCTCCAAGTTTGAAATTGAGTGATTCTTCAAGTTGCTGATGATTTAGCAGATTAAGACGCTTGATATTGTCGATTCCTAGCCCACCGACACAGAAAACCCGCTCGGGTTGCTCACCAAGCTGAATTACCCGCTTCCTATATTCCTCAGCAGCAACGAAATGCAGGTGCGCCATCTTGCTAATTGAATGGCGAATAGCCTCATCAATCACCCCTTCTGTGAGCTCACCACCATGCAGGTGGGCAATTGGAATCCTTGCGATCATTGCTGCCTGGGCAGCCACCATGATTTCGTAGCGATCACCCAGCACAAGCAACAGATCTGGCTGTAACTCAGCAAGGGCATCGGCAAAGCCAATCAAGCCGAGCCCCATGCTTTTGGTGATACCCACAGCTGTGTCTGAACTGAGCAGCATCTCCACCCGCCAGTCAATCGGGTAGCCATCAGCTTCGATCTGCTGCACCGTGAGGCCAAACTCCGGTGACAGGTGCATACCGGTAGCAACCAGCTGCAACTGCAACTGCTTAGATTTATGGATGCCATCAATAACCCAGCGCAGTAGGCCGTAGTCAGCGCGGGTGCCTGTGACTATGCAGATTTTGCGAAGCGCTGAACCGCTCATAGCTCGATCAACTCATCAGGGGCAAAGTCACATGGTGAGGGATGTCCGATTAGCTCATCCCAGCGCATCGGTGAAATGCCGGTTCCAGGACGCTTGGCGGTGATATTTGCAACTGAAAACAGTTCGCCAATGCTGATCGCTCGCGAAGCAACCAGTGATTTACGCACAATCGGCAAATTCGCAGCTTCACTAGCCGTGGCTCGTTTGATGCCATTACCAAGGGCCTGCTCGATGTTGCGTATGGCACGAACCATGGCTGCAAATTCTTTGGGCTCAAGGCTGGCCTTGTGGTCTGGACCCGGCAGATTTTGATCAAGGGTGATGTGTTTCTCAATCACAGTGGCCCCAAGGGCGACTGCGGCAATTGGCACCTCAATACCTGCAGTGTGATCGGAATAACCCACCGCCACGCCAAAAGCTTGGCCAATTGTTTGCATGGCGCGCAGATTCACCTCAGCCATTGGAGCTGGATATTCAGTAGTGCAATGCAGCACGGTGATCTGAGCTCGATTCGTGCCAGCAGTTTCCAGCACCGAAATAGCCGCTTCGATTTCCCCCAGATTAGCCATACCCGTGGAAAGAATTAGGGGCTTGCCGAGCTCACCTATGCGGCGCAGATAGGGAAGATTAGTAATTTCACCGGAGGGAATTTTCAGGCGTTTAAGATTAAGTGAATTTAGCAGATCAATGCTCGGATCATCAAAGGCTGTGGAGAGGAACTCAATGCCAGAATTATCGCAACTGCTAATCAGTTGTTGGTGTTGATCAGAAGCGAGCTCTAGGCGCTGTAGCATCTGCTGCTGATTCTCAGCATTGTCAGTTGTTTGTTGCTGATAGCTCGCTTTGCCGGCTTTAGTTGTAGCGAGCTTATCGGCCTTAAAGGTCTGGAACTTCACCACATCAGCCCCTGCCTCTGCAGCGGCCTCAATTAGCTGCTTGGCAAGATGCATATCGCCATTGTGGTTTACGCCGGCTTCGGCGATTATAAGAGTGGCCATCCCATCACCCGCTTTCCAGCACTAATTACGGTATTTGGTGGTATGTCTAAGCCTTCTCTCAACATTGCTCCACTCCCCACAAAACTCCCATTGCCGATCTTGACTCCACCATTAATTAGAGCCCCAGTACTAACATGGCAGTGATCACCTATTACAACATCATGCTCAATCAATGCGGCACTATTGATAATACAATGAACGCCCACTTCTGCTGCTGCATTCACAATCACCCCGTGCCCAACTGTTGTTCCGGATCCCAACTTGGCATGGCGTGAAACAACTGCATGGGGGGAGATAATTGTTGGGCTAGTAAAATTAAGTTGTTCCAAGCTTTTTGCAAGCGACAAACGTCGGGATGCCGCACCAATTTGCCCAACAGCTAACAATGCATGTCCGCAGCTCTCACGCAACTTGGTCAGATCAGCGTCGCTGCCAATCACCCTATAACCCAGAATCAAGCTGCCTACCTGTTCAGGGTGGCCAATTAGACCTATCAACTTCCATTTGCCTGTTGATTCCACCAGGTCAATCAAAGAGCGAGCGTGACCACCACATCCGATGAGCAGCAGGTCAGTCATTGCACCTCAAAGCCACAGAGTCATAATCCCGTTAAACCCATCCTTCAAGCAGCTGTGGGCTACTGGGCAGGTTAAGCAGCCTTGCCGCTTGATCCTCCGCCACTGCTAACGGGCCGCGGGGCGCATCAGCATACATGGGTAGCAGGTGCAGGGGATGCCACACGGGCCTCAGCAAAATGCCGGCGGCATGGGCCACTTCAAGCAAGCTATGGCGTTGGGCTAGCGCCTCAGCCGGATCAGCAGCCGTGAAGCGCAGGCTAACCAGCCAGTGGTTGCTGCGGCAGCCTTGGGGTTCGGGCACCAGTTCCACTCCCTCCAGCCCAGCGAAAGCTTGGGCATAGCGGACAGCCAGCTGGCGTTTGGCCACTAGGCGGCGGCTGAGGTCTTCCAGTTGTGCCACGCCTAGGGCGGCATTGAGGTTGGGCAGGCGGTCGTTCCAGGCCACTTCGTCGTGATCAAAGGCCCAGGGGTGGGGAAGCTTGGCGGTGGTGGAGAGGTGACGAGCCCGTTGGGCCAGCTGAGCATCGTGGGTGAGCAGGGCGCCACCACCACCGGTGGTAATCAGCTTGTTGCCGTTAAAACTGAGGGTGCCGATTGCGCCAAATAGACCGCAGTGGCTGGCCGTGCCAGCATGGTCACGCCAGCTGCCAAGGGATTCAGCGGCATCCTCAACTACCGGCAAACCCCAGGCTTCGGCAACAGCCAACAGGCCCGGCAGGTCGGCTGGATGGCCAAACACATGGACCGGCAGCAAGGCAGCGAGGCGGCGACCTGTTTCACGGTTGAAAAGCCCGGCTGGAGTGCGTTCTGCGATCTGCTCCAAGCATTCAGTTAGGGCTTGGGGGCAGAGGCCCAGGCTGCTCGGTTCAATATCTACGAAATGGGGCACGGCCCCCAAATGGGCCACTGCATTGGCTGTGGCTACAAAGCTCAGCGGCGGCAGCAACACCTCATCGCCGGGACCCACGCCGAGCAGATGCAACGCCAGCCGCAAGGCCACGGTGCCATTGGTAACCGCCACCGCATGGCTTGCACCGGTGACGGCGCAGAGCTCCTGCTCAAAGCGGCTCACCCACTGGCCAGCGGTGCTAACCCAACCGGTATCGAGGCAATCCTTTACGTAGGCCCAAGCCTTGGTGCCGCTGAAATCCGGCTCATGCAAGACGATCGGCTTTGATGTGGAGCTGCTCCCCAGTACATTCTGCAAAACCCGGAGGATCTCTGCTGACTCAGCTCTTATGGTCATACCGAGTACCTGCCAGGCCGATAACGTGCCAGGTTGGCAGGATCGCTGAACCATTCCGCCGTAATCGACAACCCACGCCGGAAGCCTTCAAGGCCGCCGTAGGCGGGCTGCCAGCCAGTCAGTTCCCGCAGGCGGCTGTTGTCACCAAATAGACGATTTACCTCGGAACCTTCAGGCCTCAAGCGCTGTTCATCAGTTCTTATTGTTAGCTCTACGTTCATCACCTCGGCGATTAGAGATGCCGTTGCTCCGATAGAGATCTCAAAATTGCTGGCTGCGTTGATTACCTGGCCTAGGGCGGCATCACTATTGGCTATAGCCAGGAAAGCAGCACAGGTATCTGCAACAAAATTGAAATCGCGGGTAGGTGAAAGGGCCCCCAGCTTAATATCACACAGCCCACTAGCAATTTGACTAATGATCGTGGGGATAACTGCTCGAGCACTCTGCCGCGGACCATAGGTATTAAAAGGCCGCAATACTGCAACCGGTGTATCAAAACTACGCCAATAACTGAGAGCAATCTGATCGGCGCCAATCTTGCTGGCGGCATAGGGCGACTGTCCAACCAGTGGATGCTCCTCAGTGATCGGCACGAACTGTGCTGTGCCATAGGTTTCAGAAGTGGAAGTGTGCACGACCCGCTTTACACCCAAATCCTTTGCGGCCTGCACCACATTCAAGGTGCCATGGATATTTGTGTCTACATAACTGGCTGGGGCCACATAGCTATAGGGAATTGCGATCAGGGCCGCCAGGTGGAAAACTTTTTCGCAACCACGCATCGCCTCTCGTACACAGAGAGGATCGCGAATATCACCCAGCACAACCTCAATCTGGGCCTTTCTGGTATCATGGAGTGTGTCTAGCCAGCCCCAACTTCCATTAGAATTGTATACGCAAAAAGCCTTTACTTCGTAGCCTTGGCTGATCAACAATTCAACCAGGTGGGATCCGATAAAGCCGTCGGCGCCGGTGACAAGGATTTTCTGGGTCATGATCTAGCAACAACCACTTGCTTAAATTCATCTTGCATCCTAGGCCTTTCCCCCACCGACTCGAGCAAACGATCACAACGTTGAACCGTGCTGAGCGGGTGGGTAATCATCGCGAACTTGAGCTCCAAGCTCAGCTCTTCTTCCGTCGCCTTCATGATCATCTCTTCTGCGCAGGGGACGAGCACATTAATAACTCTAAGGGCCAAAGAAGTATTTCTGAAGACTTAGCAGCAAGCTCCGGTTCAAATTAAGCGCTGACACCCGGCCGTTCGGCGATGGGGGACACGGATCAGGCACGTTTAGCACAGTTTGCGCTGCAGGATTGGCAGGCGGATATAATCGGAAAAGCGATTATTTACAACATTGACAGTAAGGTTTTTTCGCGATGGGCTCGATAGCGATAGTTGATGATGGCCTCAGGCCTTGGATGAAAACTGTCACCACAACGGTGACCATGACCCACTTTCAGCCCCTCCTACCTGAAGGAGTGTTACTGCAGCCCTTGGCGGTTGAAACACCGGTTTCATCTTGGTAGGCCACCAAATGCTGACGAAAAGAAACATGGTCCTTCTGAATAGTTTGCTTCAGTGCAATAGAAAGGCGCAGGTGGGTCGCTGCAATCCCCCTAAGGCTCATCTTTAACTCCCAGCCGCGGCTGGATTAGGGCTTGGGACTTGATGAAACTTAAGGAGGAGGCATTGCCCAAAAGGCCTTGCAAAGCCCTGCGCAATGGGACGTAGTGATTGGCCTCAAGATCGGCCTAAATCGATTGACAAGCGCTGATGGATCGACAGAGGACCTTCAGGCGATTATCGATCACCGAAGGCGTTATCGGCGAAATCTCAAACACCGCTAAGGCTTCACAACAAGCGATACTCACCGCGAGCCATCAAGCACCATGAAGGCATACGAGTTCTTATACACGCATATGCCTTCGATATTTACGGCCCAGAGGAACCACTTCTTAATGATTGAAATTTCTTGGAAGCTTCATCATTTACCAAGTGTAATATACGACTTACCAATAACTAAATAAGAAATATTTTAGAGCAAAGTGCTTTTAGCATCACTTATTCTGCGCCTCAAATTTTATATGCGTAATGAATCCAGCCATCGAGGACTTGATCAATAAGATTGAAGTCGTAGATGCGCGAACACATCGAATTGCAAATGCTGTAGCGCAAAGAATAAAATATTGAACAAAGCTTGGCGACTTAAGAATAGCGATGAACATCCAGGTATATAATGTCACCATTGGTTTACCAAGAGAATCATGAGTCACTCCTTCTATTCCTAGATGTATTAGCGATGCGCCAAAAGGTAGTCTTACAACCGAGTCTGCTTTCAAGACGGCGTTTACATTTACTAATAGCAGCCTAAGGATAGCAATATTTTTTGACATTAGGTTTGCATTTTTTAGGGTGCTTATGACACTCTGCCGATATACAAACTGTCTCCCCCTGGCCATTGGTCCATAAATATCAGGGTTGTAATCCGAAGTTGAACACTTTGTGGGATAAGATTCACTGGAACTCGACTTCGGATCATTATGTTTTCTGTGAGCGTGACTGTCACCACCATATACTGATTCATTTCCCTTAAGAACTAATTGATGCGAACAAAAGTAGGCAGAACCTCCGTTTGATAAAACTTTTAAAACGATATCAAGATGAGGATAAGAATTTCTAGGGTCATTATGTGACAACGAATCAGTGAATACACGTTTCAGTGATTCAGTATGGAAAGTTAGACCTGACATGTAGCCACTTATAGGTTCTCCCATCATTAAATACTCATTAAGGCCGAGGGAAAGGCCATTGATGCGCCCATGGGACGAATAGATCCTCTTAACATTTGGGTCATATACATACGGAGATATGACTCTTACATTGCTATCTAGAAATGATTCTAAAAGCTCAAGATATTTGGGCAGAGCAGAGCTTTCCAATTCATCTTCGTCGGAGAGAAGCATACAATAATGCCCTGTCGAATTCTTTATTAATTCCATAAAGTTAAGATGGACTCCTCGGTTATACGAAAAGTTAGAATATCTTATTCCATCTGAATAGTCCCTAAACTTTTCCAGTTTCGTTTCGAACCCGTTTGAGTTACAACTGACAACTAGATCTTTATTCATAACATGCGCACATGACAATATTGCTCTTGCCGCACTCTCAGGTCGGCCATAAGTGGGAATAAGGACTTCAAGCAAAGGTTTCATTTAGTTTTCTCTGAAATCTAAGGAGACAAGGCAACAAACAATAACTTTGGGTCTCTGGCAGAAATGCTTGTGGCTAAACGATATGTTTATCAATAATCGCTTTGAAGATTAAATGATTAAAAAATTAACTCTTTGTGGGTAGCGATGCATCTAGTCGCTAGTTTTCCTGAGCGAATCGAGTACAGACAACAGCCTTTACTAACGGGTCTTGTGCGACAAAGACTTGCATCTTGGTTAAGCTTGCACATTTAATAGTAAGTATATTTGTTGCCTGTAAGCGCTGATTGTATAGAAGCAGTGCGACAGCCACCTTGATTGAGGCAAATCTTTAGCTGTTTAGTAAAAATTCGTAAGCAAGACAAGCGTTATTTACTGTGAATTGACGAAGGCATCGAAGGGCCTGCGTCGCTGGAGCGAAGCTCTTCACAGCATTTGGGAAACAGAGGTAACAAGGTGGTGCATCTCAACTCGCTCGGCGGCAGGGAAGATCCTCGAGCCGCTGCTGAGATGTGACAGCTGCAAACTATATGCTTCCTGAGGCGGTTAAAAATTGCCAAAAAAATGGACAGCCAGAGGTCACGCTTCTAGGAGATTAAAGAAATCAATCGCTTAGCCCATTTGAGGCAGAGGATCTGGATAAAACACTTTGTCTTACCGTTGGGGCAATATATGTAAAACATGATTCGAATATGTAGAAGCTACAGAGCAATGAATGCCTTGGCTAAGTGCTTGGTCACTATGGCGGAACCATTGTCGAAGATCATTACTCGGGCTGCTAGCACCTAACCGTTAACCAGGCTGCAACATCGAGTAGAAAAGAGATCACGGTTCGCCTCTGTTCGTCCGCTTGGGCTTCCTCGAACACCAAGCGAGGCATATGTTAAGACACATGATCATTCCGTAGGTTACGCCAGTGGTGCGGCTCTACTGCCGGGTCTCGGTGATCAGATGGCAACCTGTGGGAATCTTGCGGAACCTGGACAGACTTTTCACGTCGTTGTGGAGCAGAGCTCTTGGGAAGCACCATTAGGAGCGCTAAACTTGCGCTCTGGGCAAGAGAAAGTGGAGCCGTGCATCACCCCGGATACCTCAAATCCTTGGCGATGGGTGGGGGTCAATGCATCAGTCTGACGAAGTGAATTAAACGAAGGGGGTACTGTTTAGTTCCAAGCCGTGGTGCAAATGCTGCGGAATGTCCGTCCGCCGCTAGATGCAGCCAAAGCCGCGCCGATGCTGTGGATGGCATCGACAATGGGAATGGTCACGCTAAGACCCAGTTGCTGCCGCGCCTTACTGATATCAGGCACGTAGCGATGGCGGGCGGTGCCGGGGGCGGGCTGGCCCAGGATGTGCACGGTTTTGTTTGGCGCCAGGATGTCGCGCACTAGATAGGCAAGGGCGGCGATGCTGATCACCTCATCAGAGCCAACGTTGTAGGCCTGGCCGGAATGGCCGTGCTCCAGCAGGGTGAAGAGCCAATGGGCCAGGTCGGTCTGGTCGAGGTAGGTGCGCAGGGGGGTGCCGTCGCCCGACACGGTAATGGCGTCGGCTGTGAAAGCATCGCGGATGAAGTTACCGATGGCGAAGTGCACGTCGAGCGGCAGGTCGGGGCCCAGGAAGGAAAAGCAGCGGGCCACCACGGTTTCCAAGCCATGCTGCTCACCCACCAAAGCGCAGAGGTGTTCGGCGACACGCTTGGCTTGGCCGTAGGCCGTGCTGGGTTCGGACAGAAGCGGGCAACCTGGCCAGTCTTCGGGGATGGCGGCGAGATCAGCGGGCTGGAGGCCGTAGATGGCGCCGGAGCTAGTGAGCAGGAAGCGGCGGGCGCCTGTGGCTACAGCCAGATCTAAAATATTTCTGGTGCCATCCACGATTTGGTCGTAGCGCTGCAGCGGGGTGAGGCTAGGGCCGATGGTCGAGTCGGTGGCGGCGTGCAGGACGTGGGTGAAGGTTTGATCCCAAGGGAGGGATTTGGGCTGCTGGATGTCGCCCTTCAGAAACGTGATTGATGAATGCCCGCTGAATTCTGGATATGCAGCTAGGAACTGCTCGGGATTGCGGCTGAGCACGGCAATCTCGCATGCCGCAAAGCACTCTGAAGAAAGATGGTGGCGGAGCAGTGCCTTTCCGAAAAATCCGGTGCCACCTGTCAAAAAGATTTTTTGGCCTGCAAGCAACCGCCAAGACTCAAGCGCAAGTTCGTCGTGGCACCGGTGAAGATCCTCCGCAGAAATATCCAACGGCGACAAATAATAAGAGCGATTATCCATCAATTCGATCCATCAAGCTTGCTGTTCGAAGCAACCAACTGGCAGAAAGCCTCGACCCTCTCGCGTACTTTGTCCGTATCGAGTCCATGTTCGCGCAGCAGATAAGCATGGCTACCGCAATGTTCCGAAAAACGGTCAGGCACACCGATGCGCAGAACCCTGGTGGGCTGGTGCTCGCTGGTGATCTCGCTGACCGCAGCGCCAAGCCCACCAAGCACCGAGTGTTCCTCCAGGGTGACGAGGCCATTCGATAAACGCGCGGCCGCACACACGGCATCGGCATGAAGGGGCTTCAGGACAGGTGCACTCCAAACCAACAAATCAAGATCTTGGGCAATGTCAACGGCTGCTCTCACCATCGACCCAGTGGCGATCAGGCCAGGACGATCGGAGCGGCCATCGCGAACCCTCAGGAGATGTCCAGGCCTTAAGACACCAGTTGCACCAGTGTGGACGTCGCCCCGGTCTGATTTGCCCATGCGCAAGTAGACCGGCCCCTGCGCCTCATATGCGTAATACATTGCGGCGGCCATTTCGAAGCGGTCGGCGGGAGAAAGCACCTGGATCCGAGGAATGGCCCGGGTGCAGGCGATGTCCTCGGTCGACTGATGGCTTGTACCCAAGTGGCTATAGACGAAGCCCGCACCGTCTCCAAGAAGCACAACCGGAAGGTCGTCATGGGCAATGTCGAGCTTGATCTGTTCAACAGTGCGAATAGGAATGAAAGCAGCCAACCCATACACAAATGGCCGATAACCCACTCGGGCCAAGCCAGCCGCCATACCGACCATGTTCTGCTCGGCGATTCCGGCGTTGATGTATTGCCCTGGACAACGCTTGCGGAACTCATCAAACAGCGCATAACCGTGGTCACCAGTGAGCAGGATGACCTGGGGATCAGCGAGTGCTAGACGCACCAGGGCGTTGGAGAAAGCTTCTCTCACTTTGATCCTCCGGGGAGACCGAGGGAGCTGATTGCTTCAGCGAAGGTTAAAGGGTCTAAACGGGTATAATGCCAATGATTGTTGGCTTCCATAAAGGGAACACCTTTGCCCTTAACGGTCGTTGCGATCAGGGCCTTGGGTCTGTTAGTACCGGTCGCCCAAAGCTCACGAATGGCAGCATCAACAGCTGCTTCGTCGTGGCCGTCGACTTCGAGCGTATCAAAGCCAAAACTCGAGAATTTGGCTACTAGATCGCCCAAAGCCAGCACCTCGTCGGTGGGTCCCATCGCCTGAAAACCGTTCTTATCGACTATCACCATCAGGTTATCGATCTGATGGTGGGCCGCCACCAGCGCACCTTCCCAGATTGGGCCTTCGTTCAGCTCGCCGTCACCGACGATGGTGTAGACCTTTTGGTCTGCGTCCTTCCGCTTGAGCCCAAGGGCAATACCAACCCCAACAGAAAAACCATGGCCGAGGGATCCGGAAGTGACTTCAAGCCCGGCCACGCGTGAATCGGACAATCCCTTGAGATCACTTCCATCCTGGAAGTAGCCCTCGATCTGTGAGTGATCGAGCCAACCCAATTCGAGCATGCAGGAGTATTGGGCCATCACGCCATGGCCCTTGCTGAGAATCAGGTAATCACGACCCTCTGCACGGGGATCGTTGCCCGGATAGCGCAAGTGATTGCGGTACAAAACCGTCAACAACTCGATGATTGAGAACGCGCAGGCAATATGTACGGTGGAGCCTGCGTAGGCCATCTCCAGCACGGTGCGTCTCATGCAAGCCGGAGCGAAGCGCTGATCAGGCTGATTACTGAAAATCATGGATAAATAAAAGGACTCACGGTCTTACTCAGCGTCTTGAGCGGAGTTGCTTGTATGGCCTGCCACGAATTCCTTAATCACATCAATCTCTTTTTCCATCATCGCTCCCGTGAGCCCTGGATAAGTCCCCAAAAACAAAGTGCTGGCCATGATCTCGTCGGATCCTTCCATGCTTGTGGCTAGCCGAAGGGATTCAGGCCGGTCGTGGCGTAACTGCACGAAGGCCGGCTGACGCAACAGATTGCCGCCGAACAGCATCCGGTTGCCAATCATGTTCTCATCCAGCTCCTGAGCCAACTCAGTGCGGCTGAAAGCCGCCCCAGGCTTTACCGCGATCTTGAATCCGAACCAAGAGCAATCGGTGCGGCATCCTGTGGCATCCCAGGAGAAGCCTTGATCAGGATCCCAACCCGTGGCATGGGTAGGCAGGGCGAATTCGAGCACCTCCTCCAATGAAGCCAGCCCCCGGCGCAACAAATCCCAGTTCTGCTTGCGGGCCTCAATGAACTCCGGCAGCCGCCGGAGTTGTACCCGGCCAATCGCCGCCTGGGGATCGAGGGGCTTGAGATTGAAGCCGAGGTGGCTGTAGGTGTACTTGTGATCGTATCCCTTGGGCAGTTCGCCTAGCTGCCAATCGAAGCGCTTGTTGCAGGTGTTGTCGATGCCGCTGGGGCACCAGCAGTCGCGGCCCCAGTCGCGTAAAGATTCGGCGATCACCTTGAGCTTCTGTTCGCGCACGATGTTCACCGCACCGCCTTCGCCCATGGTGAGGTGATGCGGCGGGTAGAAGCTCTGGGTGCTGATGTCACCCCAGGTGCCCGTCCAGCGGATCACCCGATCCGGACCATCATCCAGGCCAGGACTGTTCTCGCTAAAGCCCAGGCTCTCGGCCAGCTCCCTCGGCATCGCGTAGCTGCAACCGAGGGCATCGCAGTTGTCCTCCACCAGCCAAAGGTCGTACTTCTGGCAGATGGCCAGAGTAACAGCTAGATCGAAGGGATTGCCCAGGGCGTGGGCCATCATCACGGCCTTGGTTTTACCCGCGCTGTAGGCCGCCTCCAGCTGATCGCAGCGGGCGTTGCCCGTGATCGGATCAGCATCGATGAACACCGGCACCGCACCCACCTGCACGATCGGCGCCACGGTGGTAGGGAAGCCCGCAGCCACCGTGATCACCTCATCACCAGGCTTGATCCGGCGCGCCTCCGGCAGCTTGGGCGAGGTGAGCGCTGAGATAGCGATCAGGTTGGCACTGGAGCCCGAGTTCACCAGCAGGCTGTGTCGCACCCCCAGGAAGGAAGCCAGCTCCTGCTGGAATGCGTCGCCCTCCTTGCCGAGGGTGAGCCAGAAATCGAGGGTGCTGGAAACTGCTGCTTCCACCTCGTCTTCCGTGAACACCCGGCCGGCGTAGGGGATGGTGGTGCCTTCCTGCCAGGGGGTGCGATCGGGGTCGGCGGCGGGCCGGAAACCGGCGTGCACCTGGCGGGAATAATCGCGAGTGAGACGGAGGATTTTCTTTCGTAGGGTTGCTGGGTCGCTCATGGAGGCCGTCGGGTTTACGGAGATGGTGGGGCCTGGTAAGCATGAAGATCGGACAGGCAGCACTCCAGGGCAGTAGCTCCTTCATGCACGGCGCGATACCAGCCCACAGTGCGGGCAATTGTGGTGGCGTAGTCCCAGCGGGGCTGCCAACCCAACCGGTGATGCGCTTTATCGATCTGCAGATGCAGCAGCCCAGCCTCGTGGGGGGCATTGGGATCGCTCTGATCGGCCCACTCGCCCGGCCAGTGGCTGAGCATGATGGCTATCAACTCGCGCACAGGGCGGTTGCTCTCCAGCTGAGGACCAAAGTTAAAAGCCTCGCAGGGAGGATCTGGATCGGTGGCCAGAGCTTCCGCCAGGCGCAAGTAGCCGCCCAGGGGTTCGAGCACGTGCTGCCAGGGTCGGGTTGCCGCTGGATTGCGTACCGCGATCGGGTCAGCAGCCGCTAGAGCGCGCATCGCATCGGGCACGATTCGATCAACAGCCCAATCACCACCACCGATCACATTGCCGGCCCGGGCCGTGGCAATGCGCAGATGGGGTGTTTGGTGAGGAGCCGTGCCGCAGAAGCTGGCGCGCCAGCTTGCTATAGCTAATTCAGCAGCAGCTTTACTGGCGCTATATGGATCGTGGCCTCCGAGGCGATCAAGCTCTCGGTAGCCATACGGCCACTCGCGGTTTTGATACACCTTGTCGGTGGTGACCATCACCACCGAGCAGGGATGCTCGAGGGGTTTGAGCACCTCCAGCAGATGCAGCGACCCCTGCACGTTGGTGGCCCAGGTGTTCAACGGGTCGAGGTAACTGCGGCGCACTAGGGGTTGGGCCGCCAGGTGGAGAACAACCTCGGGTTGGCAAAGCTCTACCAGGGCATTGAGCGCAGCCAGGTCGGCCAAGTCGCCTTCCTGATGGTGCCAGGAGTGGGCTTGAGTTGGCCGTTCTGCTGCCAGCTGGCGAAACAGGTTCGGCGCTGATTCTGCCTCCAGGGCATAGCACCACACCTGGGCGCCGAGCTCTTGCAGCCAGAGCAGCAGCCAGGCGCCCTTGAAGCCCGTATGACCCGTGAGCAGAACCTGGCGGCCACGCCAAAACGCTGGATCCAGCATCACCACAGCTTCCAGGGCGCACGGCCGCTGGCCCAGAGCTCCTCCAAGTGGTGGCGATCACGCAGGGTGTCCATCGGCTGCCAGAAGCCGTGGTGGTGATAGGCAGTTAGCTGGCCATCGGCAGCCAAGCCCCGCAGCGGTTCCTGCTCCCAGAGGGTGGCATCGCTGTCGATTCGATCGATCACCTCGGACTCCAGCACAAAGAAGCCGCCGTTGATCCAGATGCCGTCGCCCTGGGGCTTTTCCTGAAAGCCCTCCACTGCGCTGTCGCCACCGATCTGCAGGGAACCAAACCGCCCCGGCGGCTGCACGGCCGTCACCGTGGCCAAGCGCCCAAGGCTGCGGTGGTGTGCGATCAGAGCGGTCACGTCCACATCTGCCACTCCATCGCCATAGGTGAAACAGAAGCTGCTTCCATTTAGGTATTCGCGCACGCGCTTCAGCCGTCCGCCGGTCATGGTGGCTTCTCCGGTATCCACCAGGGTGACTTGCCAAGGCTCAGCCTTCTTGTGGTGCACCTCCATCGAATTGAGCTTCATGTGGAAGGTCACATCGCTCATATGGAGAAAGTAGTTAGCAAAATATTCCTTGATCAGATAGCCTTTATAGCCGCAGCAGATGACAAATTCGTTTATGCCGTGAGCGCTGTAAATCTTGAGGATATGCCAAAGAATCGGCTTGCCGCCGATCTCCACCATGGGTTTGGGCTTGAGGTGGGTTTCTTCGCTGATGCGGGTACCTAGGCCGCCGGCGAGAATTACGGCTTTCATTTTGTTATTGATCTTGATAGGGCCAAATTGATTTATGGAGAAACCTGATTAAGGGCTACTGGCTGAACGATTCGCTGCACCGCTCCATGCCCCAGTTCAACAACTCGATCACACCTCTGCACTGTGCTCAGCCGATGGGCAATCATCAAGATCGTGAGGTCATTGCTCAGCCCTTCGATCGCCTCCATCACAGCTACCTCAGTTTGATTGTCTAATGCACTGGTGGCTTCGTCAAACACCAGCAGCTGGGCCTGTTTATACAGAGCCCGAGCAATGCCGATCCGCTGGCGCTGCCCACCGCTGAGCCGAATACCCCTCTCGCCAACGAAGCTGTTGTAGCCACCCGGACTTCTCTCAATGAAGGCGGCGATCTGTGCCTGCTCTGCGGCTTGGCGCACCTGCTCCAGATTGATCTGATGGGGCGGCACTCCGAAGGCAATGTTCTCAGCAATCGAGCTGTCGGCCAGGTAGATGCTCTGGGGCACATGGGCAATTGTGGCGCGCCAGGCTGAAAGGCGCTCAGGCTGGGAAGGATCGTGAAGATCCTCCCCATCCACCAAGATTCGCCCTGCCGTGGGCAACAGCAGCCCCATCAGCAGATCAACCGTGGTGCTCTTGCCGCTGCCCGTGCTGCCAACAATGCCAATGCGTTCACCCCGGCGGATCTCCAGATCAATGCCGTGCAGCACTTCAGGCAGATCGAAGCCGTAGGCAAAGTGCACCCCCTCAAAACAAATGCTCTGCTTCAATTCCAGGGGCCGGATTCGTTCAACATTATGAGCGGATGGTAAAGGCTGGGCCAAAAGTTGCAGCACATTGGCCAGGCTGCTTTTTGCATTGCGTGTCTGGGCCCAGCCCTCATACACCTTCTGCACCACCGGTAGCAGCCTCTGGGCTCCCAGAGCTAGTGCACCGAGAAGAGGCAATGCTTTGTTTACTCCTTGTTGTCGCACCAGCAATAAACCGATCACAGCGATCAGAGCCATGCCCACGGGCTCAAGCACTAGGCGGGGGTAAGTGCTCAGGAAACTAGCATCAGCGGAGAAACGCCGCAGTGGCCTATCAGCTTGAGAATAAGTATGGAGATAAAACTGTTGAGAGCCATCAAGAATCACATCGCGGATGGCACTAAGGCCTTCCTGCAGGGCCTGAATCAGGCGGCGATTCAGCACCACCTGTCTTTGGCCGAGCTGTTGGAGTGGCCGGCGGCTGACGGCCATGGCCAAAGCATAAACAAGGCTCACCACTAACCCTGCACCCAAAGCAATCGCCCAATCGATCGCCAGAAGACCAACCACCAGACTTATGGCAATCAGCCCGGAACTGAGAAGCAAGAAAAGGGGATTAAGCTCCTGGCCGATTACGACGCCCACATCGGTGGTGATCGAAGCAATCAGCTCGCTGCTGTTGCGCGCTAAGTGCACGGCATAAGGCTGATACAGCGTGCGCCGGTAGGCCTCACAGCTCAGGTCGGAGCCGATCGCCGCAGCGAGCCGGCCGTTCAGCCACAGGTTCAGCAGCCTGATTGCACCGGCCATCAGGGCCGCCGCCGCAAAGGTGATCGTGATCGGCAGCAGCAGTTCCTGGGCGCCGGCGATCCCCAGCCGCGGCGCCCACTGCTGCACCAGAGGCTGGCTCCAAAGGCCCTCTGGATTGGCCAGCACCGCCAGGAATGGCAACACCGCCGCCAGGCTGAGCACCTCCGCCACACTGCCCGCCAGCATCACCAGCAGGAGCACCCCCAGTT
>Ga0194063_10000440_pt1 | contig 30853 bp, 31 predicted proteins | sample SepL3720m_MetaG_FD_155459 | JGI IMG/M metagenome (GOLD analysis project Ga0194063, IMG submission 155459) | Anoxic zone freshwater microbial communities from boreal shield lake in IISD Experimental Lakes Area, Ontario, Canada - Sep2016-L373-20m | ecosystem: Environmental > Aquatic > Freshwater...
AAGCATCCCTACTCTGATCCTGTTTGAGCGCGGGCAGGAAACGGCGCGCCTCTCCGGCGCTGTCTCAGCCGCCGAGCTGCAACGATGGATTGAGTCCAACATAACGGGGGTCACAGCGTGATCGCAAAACTCAGACAAATTACCGTGGGCGCATTGATCATCAGCGCTCTCCCGGCCCAGGCCATGGACCTCATGGAAGCATGGCAGGCGACGCGTCAGCACGACCCGCAATCCGCCGTGTCACAGGCCGCGCGCCAGGCCGGAGAAACCCGCCGGACCCAAGCCGCATCACTCTGGCGCCCGGCCGTCGTGCTCAGCGCCAGCGCCGGACGCATGACGGGCGAGACCGAGATGACGGGTGCGCATTTTTCTGCACCCGGTCTGGGCCAGTCCGACGGTGTCGGCTTTGCCACTTCGGTCAACAACGGCACTTCAACGCGCTGGACCCTTAGCGCACGCCAGCCGCTGTTCAATCTGGAGCGCAAGGCGCAAGGCCGGCAGTTGGAGCTTGCCGCTGACGTGGCCGAGCTGGAGTGGCAGTCTGCCCAGCAAGACCTGATGCTGAAAACAACGCAACGCTATTTTGATGTGCTGCTCGTGGGCAACAAGCTGGCCTTGCTTCGTGAACAGCAAAAGGCGGTTGAACTGGCGCTCACCGAAGCAAAGGATCGCTTTGCCCTGGGCGACAAACCCGTCACCGACACCCACGAAGCATCGGCGCGGGCCCACGCGCTGCGCGCCCAGGTGCTGGCAACACAGGATGAGCTTGCGCTGGTGCGATCTGCGTTGACCGACGCCACCGGCGTTGCCGACCCCGCACTGCAAAGCCTGGCAGGAAACGCGAATGTGCTTCCCGCCAGTCTCCAGCCGCTGACGCACTGGCTGACTGAGGCTTCCGAGAAGAACCCTCTGCTTCGCATGCAGAGCGCCGGCGTGCAGGCGGCACAGCAGGAAGTTGCAAAGTACAGCAAAGCGGCCGCGACAACGCTGGATCTGGTGGCACAGGCCGGGCGTGATCAACTCAGCGGCAATGGCAACTTTGGTGCGGCCAGCAACACGGCGAGTCAGCAAATGATCGGTCTGCAACTGAACCTGCCTCTGTACACCGGGGGCTATCGCAATGCCAAACAGGAAGAGGCGCTGCGTCTGCAGGACAAGGCGTCCGCTGAGTTGGAGCGTGCAAAGCAGCAAATCAGCCAGCAAACCCGTGCCGCCTGGCTGGCACTGCAAACCGGCAGTGCCCGTCTGCTGGCACTCGCTGAATCGCACAAAGCCAGCGCCGCCAGACTCGACGCCACCCGGCTCGGACGCCAGGTCGGCGACCGTACCACGCTCGACCTGCTGCAGGCCGAGACCGATGCCAGCAGCGCCACACTGGCGCTGCTGCAGGCACACGTGGAGCTGTTGCTCAACCAGTTGCGCCTGCAGGCGCTGGCCGGGCAATTGAACGAGCCGGCACTACAGGCCGTCAACACGCTATTGCAGCGCTGAGCGTCGTCGATCCACGTGGCAGAATCTCCTGAGCGAAACATGCGACCCCTCAGCTGAAAGCAGCCCTGTCGCAGCGGCTCATAGTGCCGGCGTTTGGCAAAACTGCAGAACAAAATTGAGGCGTCTTGCAAATTCATGGAATAAAAATGGCTCCCGGCACGTATACCGCTATGGAACTGTTTCAATAACCTAAGGAATACCAAATGACACTTACGAAATCCCTTCTTGCCCTGATCCTCGTCGGCAGCATGTCGGCGTGTTCCACGATGTCGGGCAGCACGGCGGGCCCGGCCAAGTTTGCCGACGGTGTGCTGACGGGCAACAATGGCATGACTCTGTACACGTTTGACAGGGACGCCGTCGGCAAAAGCGTTTGCAACGGTCCCTGTGCGACCAACTGGCCGCCTTTGCTCGCGATGGAGGGCGCAACTGCCAGCGGCGACTACAGTGTCATCGCCCGGGATGATGGCAAGAAGCAGTGGGCGCTCAAGGGAAAACCACTGTATTTCTGGTCCAAGGATCAGAAGCCCGGCGACAAGACCGGCGATGGTTTTCTCAACAACAGCTGGCACATTGTGAAGCCCTGATTCGGGTGGATAAGCAAGCGATCCTCGCCGAACTGCCACGCCTGCGCCGCTACGCGCGGGCCATGGTCGGCGATCGCGCGGCAGCGGACGACCTGGTGCAGGACACGCTGGAGCGCGCCTGGTCGCAGCTGGCGCAGTGGCGAGCCGGCAGCAGCCTGCGCCCCTGGTTGCTCAGCATCATGCACAACCTGCGTATCGATCAACTCCGCCGCCCCGGGTTGTCCATCAGCCCGATGGACGACGCCGATCTGGACGTGCCGACCCGCGCCACCCAGACCGACCGACTGGAAGTCAGGGATCTCGCACATGCCTTGTCGAGACTTCCCGAAGAACAGCGCGAAGTGGTCTTGCTGGTCGCTCTGGAGGAAATGAGTTACCGGGAAGTCGCCAGCACATTGGGGATCCCGACCGGCACCGTGATGTCCCGACTTGCCCGCGGTCGTGAGCGCCTGCGGCAGATCATGGATGGCCAGCAGCCGATTGCCAAACTCAGAGTCGTGCGATGAACAAAGTCTTGATTACCGAAGCCGATCTGCATGCTTACGTTGATGGGCAATTGCCGGATGATCAGCACGCACAGATCGATGCTGCCCTGGCCAGCCTGCCACAGGAAGCTGAGCGCGTTGCATCCTATCGAGCGCAAAAGCTCGCCCTGCGCGAGTTGTTTGATCCAGTCCTTGACGAACCCGTGCCGGAAAATCTGGGGCGACTCGCCGCGCCGCCGTGGACCGGTCTTGACCTTCAACGCAGGCACTCCTTGCCACGCTGGTCCATGCAGCGGATTGCGGCCAGTGTTGCCATCACGGTCGTCAGCGCTGCCGCCGGCTGGCTGGCCCACGGTCAGTACGAGCCGGACAAGCAGCTGGCGCAAACCATACCCCTGGCCCGACAGGCGGCGATAGCGCACGCAGTCTACAGCCCTGACGTGCGACGCCCCGTGGAAATCAGTGCCGAGCATGAAGACCAACTGGTCACCTGGCTGTCCAAGCGGCTGGGCACATCGGTCCGTGCGCCCAAACTGGCAGCGCAGGGCTTTGAACTGGTCGGCGGGCGACTGCTGCCTGGCAACAGCGGCCCGGTGGCTCAGTTTATGTACCAGGACGCCAATGGACAGCGCCTGACACTGTACGTCAGCACCGAAATTCCGGCAAACCAGGACACCGCCTTTCGGTTCTCACAGGAAGGCCCGGTGAACGTCTTTTACTGGATCGATGGCAAATTTGGTTATGCGCTCTCGGCCGGCCTGGACAAAGCCACCCTGGCGCGCGTGTCATCGGCGGTGTACGAGCAAATCAATCGGCGTTAAGAAATTGTCCGGACTGCGCATTTGAACGTCAATCTCGGCCCATTGGCTTTTCAGACCAGCCACGTGCTGCTGTTGGCTTCCATGCTGGTTGCAGCCATCGTGGGTCACCTGGTTGGCAGGCCCCAGCGCCTTGGCATTGGCAATGTATTGATCGACATGCTGATGGCTGCGATGCTGGCAGCACGCATGGTCTTTGTCGCCGTTTGGTTTGACCAGTACCGCGATGCACCCTGGTCTGCTTTGGACATCCGGGACGGCGGATTCAATTCATGGGCCGGCCTCGCCGCCGCGACTGGGGTGGCGATTTGGCATGCATCGAAGCGCCCCGAACTGCGCAGACCACTGAGCCTGGGGCTGCTTGCGGGCACGCTGGCCTGGGCGATGTCTGGCGCACCCGGCATGCTTGGCATGAGCGCTCAGACGGCGCTGCCGGCGGTCGAATTGAAGACCCTCTCGGGACAAGCAACCCATTTGCCCGCGCTGTCTCATGGGAAGCCGATGGTGGTCAACCTCTGGGCGACCTGGTGCCCGCCATGCCGTCGCGAAATGCCGGTGCTGGCAGAGGCGCAACAGCGCGAAACCGGAGTGACTTTTGTTTTCGTCAGCCAGGGCGATGACGCGGCCAAGGTTCAGCGCTACCTGAGCAGTTCGCAACTCAAACTTGAAAACGTCCTGATTGATGCCGGCAGCGAACTGGGCCGGGCCATCGGCTCGACGGCCATGCCTACGTCCCTGTTTTACGACGCGAGCGGACATTTGGTGAACAGCCACGTGGGAGCATTGTCCAATGCCACGCTTGCGGACAAAATGGAGGCGTTCCGAGTCGCGAGAGATTGAACAATGGCTGGTAGCGGCCTGATTCACCTGCTCGGCCCCTGTCGCTCCATTGCCGCAGACAGTTCGAGCGCCTACTGCTCGTCGGCGCCCAGCGGCTCGATCGTGCGAATTTGCCTCTCCAACACTTCCAGCGTCGCTTCGGAGGCGTCATGCCCCAGCACGCTGCGCGCCTGGATGCGCTGGCGCAGCTGATCGGCGCTGGCCTGTGGTGCCAGGATTTCGAATGCCAGGCCCAGGTCTTGGGCGAGGGCACGAAAGGCGTCGCGCTCACTGCGTTTGAGGAAGGTGGCATCGACGATCACCGACCAGCCAGCGCGCAGCAACAGGCCAGCCAGGGTGTGCAGACGCGTGTAGGTTTGCCGCTGTGCGGCAGCGCTGTAAATGCCGCCGTCCAGCGGCGAGCCGCTTGGCGCTGTGCTAAGGAGGCCGGCCAGGCGCTTGCGTTCTACATCCGAGCGCAGGCGCAGAGTGGATGCGTTTGGGTCGTTTTGCAGCAGTTCATTGGTCGCGCTGGTTTTGCCGCAACCCGACAAGCCATGTGTGATCACGAGCCGCGCCGGAGGCGGCGCGGCCAGCCGTTCTGCCAACGCAACGTAGGCCAGCACCTCGCTCGCGTCGCCCGCTACCTGGAGCAAGCGCAGAGACGCCACCTTGGCACGCACCAGCGCGCGGTAAACCGCGTAAAAGCGCAGCAGCGCAGCTGCTCCGTAATCGCCGCTTTGGCTCAGCACCTCGTTGACGAACCAGTTGGCCAAGCCGCCTTGCTTGCGGGCCAACAGGTCGACATAGGGGAAGGCGATATCACTGGTCACGTCGATCCAGCGCAGGTCTTCATTGAATTCGATGCAGTCGAACATCTGCACCTGCTCACCGATCAGGACCAGATTAGCCAGGTGCAGATCAGCATGGCACTCGCGCACCAGACCGGCCTCCTTGCGCGAGCGCATCAGGGCTGTCAGCTGTTGGTGCTGCGCTTGCGTCCAGCTGCGCAGCGACTGGAGTCGCTCCGGCAACCCGGGCGCCGTGCTGAGCTGCATCAGCTCGTCAAAGTTCTCCAGCGCCGGGGCCAGGATGGCGCTGACTGATCCGAAGCGCGTGGCCGGTGTGGCACGCGCGGCCGTCTCATGAAAGACGGCCAGCGTGGCGGCCAGAGCGGACAAATGGGCGGGTCTTAGTTCACCCCGGGCACAGACCCGGTCGAGGCGGCCGGCTTCATCGAAGCGTCGCATCCTGACCGCGTATTCGATCGCCTCACCCGGCCCGGCGAAGCGCGGGTCCTGCTCGGAGTTGAAGAGCGCGACGACATCAAGGTAGAGCTCGGGCGCATAGCGGCGGTTCAGGCGCAGCTCGTCAAGGCAAGCGGCTTTGCGCTTCGCCAGTGTGCTGAAGTCCAGAAAGGGCAGTTGCAGCGGCTTCTTGATCTTGTAGGCAAACTCACCCGCCAGCAAGACCCATGAAATATGGGTTTGCACCAGTTCGACTTCTGGCACGGTGTGCGCATAGCGCTGCGGGTCCAGCAAGGCCTGGATCAGGGGGGGCAGAGCGTCGTCCATGTCAGCATGATGCCAGACTGCCAATTTTGGCAGCAAGCTGACTTCAGTGCGCAAGCAGCCTCAAAGTCCTGGTCAACTAGCCACCATCGCGAACAACGCGACAGGATGCAATGTCAAACGACACGGCACCAATCGTCAGCGCGGTCTGATCCCGCAACCCCGCTATAAATTTCACGAAACGTTCCACATCGGCAAAGTTGCTGACCAGCCCCATGGACACACGGATCGCACCGGCGCTCTTGCCACCCCGCTCCTGCATGACATGCAGGAAACGCTGCAGGTTGATGTCGGCGCCTGCTTCGGCAAGGCCTGCACGCATGTCGTCTTCGCTCAGGTCTTCGGCAGTCTCACCGGCTCCCGGGTTGCAAAAACAACCTGTGCGCAACGAGATGTTCTCCTGTGCTGCCAGTTCTTCAACGCGGCGATAGTCAACCAGGTGACCCTGCGGGTCATACAAATTCAGTGTGACGGTGGCGCCGCGCTCGATCATGTCGGCCGGACCATAGAGACGCACCATTGGACGGCCGTTGCTATGTCGCAACCCCAGCAGCTGTGAGATCAGCCAGCCTGTCAGGCAATCGATTCGTGTTTGAATTGTCTCCATGCCAACCTGCTGCAGGTGCTTCAGCCCAATTTCCACGGCGGGAATGCTCAGGTAGTTCAGCGTGCCGTCTTCAAAGCCGGCCTCACCGCTGGAGAGCACATGCATGCGCCCCTGCACCGTCGCAAAGTTGACCGTGCCGCCGCCAAACCAGGGGCGGCGCAAGGACTTCAGCGTTTCATTGCGCACCAGCAGGCAGCCCACCCCGGTGGGATAGCCAAACATCTTGTAGAACGACATCACAACGAAGTCGGGCGAGACGGCGCGCAGGTCCAAGCGGTTGCTGGGAACAAAGGCAGCGGCATCGAGCAAGACATGCCAGCCCGCAGCACGCGCCGATGCGACCAGCGCCAGTGGATGTTTGACGCCCGAAAAGTTCGACTGCGCCGGGAACGCCATCAAGTTCGGTCGTGCGCCATCAGCCTGGGCCAGCAGGGCATCCAGCGCCGTCACGTCAACGCGAAGCTCAGGGCGCGTCAGAGGCGCATAGGCCACACTCGCACCGCCCTTCTTTGCAAACTCACGGAGTCCGTTGACCGAGTTGTGGTTATCCCTGGTGAGTAGCAGGCGCCCGCCCGGGCCAAAAGGATAGGACTCGCCCACCAGTTTCAATGCGGCTGAAGCATTCAGGGTGAAGATGGCCGTGTACTCTGCCGCGCCATTGAAGTAATCGAGCACGGCTGCACGAGCCTCTTCGACCCGGCGCGTCATTCTTGTGGAGCTGGGATTCACCGAATGCGGATTGCCAAGCACCTCTTCGTTGAGCATCCGCACATGCTCTTGCACCTGAGACGCAGCGTGCAAGCCGCCACCCGTGAAGTCCAGATAGACCTGCTCCTGAGCGTCGAGCCTGGCGTATTGGGACGCACGCAACGCATCCAAGGCATGGGTGCTTGCATAGCTTGGGTAGGTCTTCAGGAATTGATTGAAAGGTGTCATGACTTCAACTCAATGCTTGCCTGCTCGTGTCACGACATTTTGTGCTCAGCCCAGCAACTTGCTCCAGGTACCGATGTTATGAACCTTCCGGTAGCCCTTGCCTCTTAACAACAGTTTTGCCATCCCGCTTCGTGTTCCACTGGCGCAGCAAAGCACAACCGGGGAAGACTTCGGTATCTCACGGAGCCTGTTTCCCAATTCGTTAAGGGGAATGTTGATTGTTCCGGGAGCGTTCGCATTGGCAAACTCGCCAGCAGATCGAACGTCGACAAATAGTGCGCCGTTCTTCTTGAGTTCTGGCAGCAAGGCAATGACTCTTTTTGAATTCCACCACTTGTGCGCAAACCAGAGACTCAAAGCCACGAATGGCCAGTTGTTTTTTAAAAGATCCAGAAAATCCATGGGACACCTTTGGTACGTTTCTCAATGCGCGGTTTGATGGTGATTGACAGGTCTGCCCATGGAGATGGCCACGACTTCCCCTTCCTGCAAGGGTCGCCAGGGCTCATCCGACAGTGGCACACTGGCCAGCAAGACCACTTCCTGATAGCCAGGCGCAACAGATACGCCTTCGGCTTCAAATGCGTCATTCTCGCAGCAGCATTGGCGTGCCAGCATGAACAAACCGGGTGGCTCGATTTTGCCGGTGACAGACTGCATCCGTCGATGACCATGAGCAAACAGAACTTCGCCGTCAGCATACAGAAAATTGGCCGGACCAAGTCGGCGCAGGTCAGAAGCGTAGGCCGTAACCAGCGAGAGTCGCTCTTCAATCGAAGGAGATGCAGACGGGCTTTGCCAGAGAATCTTCATGCGTTCCATGAGCACGCAAAAGGCGTGCTCGGAATCCGTTTCACCCACCAGGTTGAAGCGATCCAGACAGAAATGTTCACTTTGGGAAATCCCTGGCAGATGCCCGTTGTGGGCGAACAGATGCGTGCGACCCGCCAGTTCCCGCAAGAAAGGCTGGGTGTTGGCAAGCTTTATCTCGCCGAGCGTGGCATGCCGAATGTGCGAGATAGCCAGTGTGGTATCGGGACCCTGACTTTCAAGCAATCGCACCATGGCGCTGTCACTGGCAGCACCAGGCTCACGAAATAGCGTAACGTCGCGCCCTTGATAAAAGCCGGCACCCCAGCCATCGCGGGTGGTGCTGAGTGGGCCACTGTGAGCCGCCAGCGCTTCCAGGGAAAAAGTCAGGCGAGTAAGTCGCCGACTCGACATGCCCAGCAATTCACACACGATGTTGAAGCGCCTTCACTGGCTGCCAAACCCGTCAGGCATCTGCAGTGCCACCACTTCGCCACGTGCGGTCGCTACGCCCTTGGCAAAGACCGTGCTTTCAATCACCACTTTGCGACCTTTGATCTCCTTGACACGGCCACGAATTTCCAGCACACCGTCGATCGGTGTCGGCTTCAGATAGTCAACGTGCAAGGAACCGGTGACAAAGCGAAACGGTGGCAGCGTATCCATCTCGCGGCCGCTGGCGCGGTACATGGCGGCGGCAGCGGTTCCCGTACCATGGCAGTCGATCAGCGAGGCAATCAGGCCACCATAAGCAAAGCCCGGTATCGCCGTATGGTAGGGCTCCGGGGTGAAGTGCGTCACGGTTTCTTCGCCGTCCCAAAAGGTTTTGATCCGGTGCCCATGGATGTTCTTGGAGCCGCAGCCGTAGCAATGTGAGACGTTTTCCGGGTAGTAGTCTTGAAAGGCCTTCATGGTTTCTCCAGAGTTAGGTTTTCCTTGATCTGCTTTATATATCAGTATATACTAATATATGACCACTAACGGAACCTCCAATGTTCAGACCATTCATCATTACGCTGCTGCTTTCTTTTGCAGCTTCAGTTCATGCCCAGGTAATCAATATCGACAACGCTGAACTGGCGCGACTCAGCGCCAGCGGCGCTGCAGTCATCGACATCCGGACCGCCCCGGAATGGAAAGAAACCGGCGTCATTGTCGGAAGCAAGTTATTGACTTTCTTTGATGAGAAGGGCCAATCCGATCCAACTCACTGGCTTGGCCAATTGAAGTCGCTGACCAAGCCGGGGCAACCGGTGATCCTGATTTGCCGCAGCGGCAACCGCTCAAGGACGGTAGCGCAGTTCATGTGGCAACAGGCTGGATACAAAACCGTCTACAACGTGACTTCTGGCATCAACGTGTGGTCCAGAGAGGGCAGACCGGTCGTGCCATCGAACTCGCCACTGGTCACCTGTGCTGCCGGCAAGGGTTGCTGAACTACAGACTTCGACGCCTGGATCAGGGCAGTCAAATCATGCTTCGTCAGACCTTCATACGCTTTTTCTCTGTATTCGCTGTACTCCTCGCAGCGCTGTTGGCGCTGCCTGCGCAAGCCCAGAACGAGGCTCCGGATGCCTTGATCAAACATCTCTCGGCGGAAGTCCTCGACAGCATCAAGGCCGATCCAGCGCTGCGAACGGGCGATCTGACAAGAGTCATCGCACTGGTCGACGCCAAGCTGATGCCGAACATGAACTTCAAACGCATGACGGCCTCAGCAGTTGGCCCGACCTGGCGCCAAATCAGCCCGGAACAGCAAGAGCGTTTGCAGAAAGAGTTCAAGATCTTGCTGGTGCGCACCTATGCCGGGGCCTTGGCGCAGGCCCATGACGTCACGCTGACGGTGAAGCCGCTGCGCGGCTCCCCGGACGACCAGGAGGTCATCGTGCGAACCGAAATCAAAGGTAGGGGTGATCCGGTTCAACTCGACTACAGGCTGGAAAAGACACCGGGTGAGTGCGCTGGCTGGAAGATCTACAACCTCAATGTGATGGGCGTCTGGTTGGTTGAAACCTACCGCAGCCAGTTCGCCCAGGAAATCAATGCCAAGGGCGTTGATGGCTTGATTGCCACCCTGGCAGAGCGCAACAAAAGCAATTCAAGAAAGAACTGAAAGCGCCAGACACCAGTCAGCCCAGGCGCGCGCCTTGTCCTGCGGTGTGCGCAGCAGATAGGCAGGCGGATAGCTGACGATCAGGGGAACACCCTGATAGCGGTAGACCTGACCACGCAGTTTGCCCAGCGGGATCGTCGCCACGTCAGGCACGCTGCCCTGCAGCAGGGCCTGCGCGGCGAAGCGACCCAGCGCCAGAATGACCTTGGGCTGCACCAGCGCCACTTCACGGCGCAGGTAATTCTCACAGGTCGCAAGGTCTTGCGGCTGCGGATTGCGCGCAACGGCCGGGCGGCACTTGACCACATTGCTGAGGTAAGCGGCACGCGCATCGACACCGCCACGCTGCACGCCAACGGCCTTGAGCATGTTGTCAAGCAATTGACCGGCCTGTCCGACAAAAGGCGCGCCCAGCCGTTCCTCGTTATCGTCGGGCGGCTCCCCCAGCACCAGCCAGTCAGCTTGGCGCGACGCAGCGTTGCCACCAAACACCGCGGCACGACGACCCTGGTACTGGCCGCAGGCCTGGCACTGGGCAACGGCCTGGTTCAAGGCCGGCCAGTCCATCGTGGCGATGTCGTCGGTCGCTGCGTTCGCTGTGCCGGGCCTGGCCTCCAGGGACGTGGCAGGCGTCATCGCTGCAATCGGCGTGATCGGCGCTGGCAGGGCAGTTGCGCTCTCAGCCTCTGCCTCAGGCCACCAGACGCGCACGCCCATCTCCTGCAACATGGCACGCTGACGGCTATCAAGATCGAGGCTCATGGCTGCATTTTCACCGAATCACAGGCGCAGGTTCATGACCACCGCGTCTTCACGCTGCCCCTGCGCCGCCGGGTAATACGATTTGCGCTCGCCGACGCGTCGGTAGCCGCTCGCCTCATAAACTTCCATGGCACGCTGGTTGCCGGCGCGCACTTCCAGCCAGAGCCACAGTGCGCCCTGCCCTTTGGCCCAGATTGCAATCGCATCGAGCATGACGCGGGCCCAGCCTTGACGCTGGTACAGAGGCGCAACGGTGATATTGAGCAGATGCACTTCGTCGACCCCCTTCATGGCCACAAAATAACCGAGCAGGGTTTCATCGGCGAGCAGCAACTGGGCCTGGTAGCCCGACTGCAGCGAGTCCGAAAAGTTGGCGCGCAGCCAGGGGTGCGCGTAGGCCTGCTGCTCAACTCGCAAGACGGCATCCAGATGCTGCTCGGCCAGCGGCTCAAAGCGCGCTTCAACTGCCTTGAGCACCGCACTCACAAAACACCCCTCAGCGCTGCACGCTCCAGCGTGGTTTGCGCCACCTTGTCACGCAGATAAAGCGGTAGCGCCTGGGCCGGCTCCAGTGCAGCTCCACCGGCCAGCAACTTGGGTGCAAGTCGCAACATGGCAGTGGCCGTTGGCAATGCATTGAATCGCTGGGTAAATGCCGCCGGCAATCGCGCCGCGTAGCTGCCAAAGACATTGCCCGCCAACCGGCGCTGTGCGTCGCCCTGCAGGTCTTCCGGGCGGATCAAATCGTAGTCGCCGCTCTGCGTCCATTGCCCACCGTGAAACGCATAGTGAGCCAGGTACATCTCATTCATCCGCGCGTCGAGCAAGGCAGTCACTTCGTAGTGCTCCTGCAGAGGCTCAAATTGAAAGCGCGCCTCCTCGGCCAGCGCCAGCAAGGTGTCTATCGGCAGCACCTTTAGCTCTGCGCCAAATGCCAGGCCCTGCGCCACCGAACAGGCCGTGCGCAGACCGGTGAAGGAGCCCGGGCCCCTGCCGAAAGCGATCGCGTCGAGGTCACCAAACTGCAGGCCGGCCTGCAACATCAGATCCTGAATCACCGGAATCAGCTGGGTCGAAGTTTTTGCACCGCCCTCGCCGCTGTGCTGCCAAGTCTGGCAGACACCCGATACGGTACGCTGGACTGCCACCGACATGAGCTCGGTGCTGGTATCAAAAGCCAGCAGTTTCATCGCCTGACCCCGGCACGCACGCCAAACAGAATCCCCATGGTCACCAAGGCCAGGCCGGCTGCCAGATTCCAGTGCAGCGGCTCACCCAACAACAGCACAGCGCCCAGGGCAGAGAGTCCAGGCACCAACGCAGTGATCATGGTCGAGCGCACCGGACCGAAATATTGAATCATCCTGGTAAACGCAATGCCCGAGATCACCACCGATCCCCAGCCCTGGTAAAGCGTCTGGAACAGCACTTCACGCCATGGTGCGACAAACACATGGCCTGCCACGGCGCCGCTAAGCACCAGCAAGGCGTACAGCGGAACGAAGCTGAAAAATGCAAAGGCGGTCACTGCAATGGTGGCGCGTACTGCATCCAACGCATGACGGCGCGCCAAGACGCTGTACATGGCCCAGCAAGAGGCGGCCAGCATGAACAGCAAGTCACCAATCCAGACCGAGCCACCCTCGAAGGCGCGCAGCAGACTGGCGCCACCGACCAGCAGATCACCCAGCACGATCAGACCGAGCCCGAGGGCGCGCGCCGCGGTCACGCGATCCTTGAGCAGCCACAGCGCCAGCAAGGTGGTCCACAGCGGCAAGCTGCCCGGCATCAGCACGGAGGCGTGCAGCGCCGGTGCAAAAACAAAGCCGTTGTAGGCAATCAGGGCGTAGAGCAAACCACCAAACAGGCCAATCATGCAGGTCACGCGCCAGGGCAAGGGCGACAAGCCGAGCAGACAGGCGTGGCCCTGGCCCAGCACGCGGTCGCGCCGAACCAGCCAGGCGCCCCAGGGCAGCAGAATCAGACTGGCACCCAGGATGCGACAAAAAGCGATGTCAAAAGGCGTCAGCGTGCCACCGCGCGCCGGATCGGCCGAAGCGCGTGCAATCAGGATGAAGGAGGTCCAGATCAGTACTGTCACCAGCGCAGCCACCAGACCCACCGTGCGTGGGGAAGAGCCACTGCCTGGAAGGGTCGATGTGGAATGCATGGCAGCCATTATCTGTGAGCGCACCAGACCGCTGCCCTCACGTCGACGCCTTCTACTGCACTGATTCAAAGTGCCAGAGGGTTTACCCCGATTTTTTCGACTTTCAATGGGTTATATGATCTAAATCAAAAAATCGCACGAGCGTTCTATTTTGCATTTCAGCCTCATATAACCGGAGAACACGAATGATCAATTTCAAGGCTTCATGGGCCGCACTGGGCGCGGCACTGCTGGTCGCCGCTTGCGGTGGCGGAGACGGAGGACCCCTGGGTACGCAGGATGCAAAACCAGCACGCGGCGCGCTGATGCAGAGTCCGCCACCACGCATCACTTCCATGACCGCGGCTGACTTCACCGCCATCCTGACGGCCAAATCGGCCAGTTTGCTGCAGCTTGCCGGCGCTCCGGTCTGCGGCGTCGATGTCCAGTACATCAAGTACGGCACCGTGGGTGGTGCCGGCGAGGCAACCGATGCGTCGGGCGCCCTGATGGTACCGACCGGCAGCAACGCCAAGTGCACGGGCGCGCGCCCGATCGTGGTCTATTCACACGGCACCAACATCACCAAGAGCTACAACCTGGCCAACTTCGCCGATGACACCAACGCGGCGTTCTCGGAAGCAGTGCTGCTGGCGGCCATGTACGCAGCGCAAGGCTATATCGTGGTGGCACCCAATTACGCCGGCTACGACAGTTCCAGCCTGAGCTACCACCCGTACCTGAATGCCGATCAGCAATCCAAAGAAATGATCGACATTCTGGCGGCAGCCAAGAAGGCCTTGCCAACTCTGATTTCGCCCACCACGGCGAGCGCCAAACTCTTCCTGACCGGCTATTCCCAGGGCGGCTTTGTCGCGATGGCGGCACACCGCGCCATGCAGGCTGCAGGCATTCCCGTCACGGCGTCGGCCCCGATGTCAGGTCCTTACGCGCTGGCAGCGCAATCGGATGCAACCTTCTATGGCAACGTGAATGCCGGCGGAACCATTTTTTCGCCGATGATTTTCACCAGTTTCCAGAAAGCCTACGGCAATCTGTACACAGTGCCGTCTGACATTTACGAGGCAGCCTACGCCACCGGCATTGAAACCCTGCTGCCTGGCATTTACGATTTCACCACCGTAGTGACCAGCGGCAAGTTGCCGCAACTTGCGCTCTTCAGCAACACGCCGCCAGCCCCGGCCTTTGCTGCCATCACGCCACCCACCGGCACCGGTGCTACCGACGCCCTGTTTGCGATGGGTTTTGGCCCGAACAACCTGATCAAGAACAGCGCACGTGCCGCCTACCTCGCCGATGCCATGGCCAATCCTGATGGTGTGGTTCCGGCCTTCACCACCGGCGCGCCATCGGCCACCGCCAAGAACCCGATACGCATCGCTGGAGCAAAGAACGACCTGCGCGGCTGGACGCCTGCCGCACCGGTTCTGCTGTGCGCCGGCAATGGCGACCCGACCGTCTTCTACAGTTTGAATACCGGCCTGATGAAGGCGCTGTGGGGTGCTCTGCCGGCAGGCCTGGTCACCACGCTGGATGTGGATTCCGCCGTCACGGGGGCAACCGATCCATTCGCTGCAGCCAAGATGGGCTTTGCGCAGACCAAACAGGCCATGGCAGTGGCTGCCGGTGCCAATGCGGCAGCGACCATAACGGCCGCCTACCACGGTACGCTGGTCCCGCCCTTCTGCAACGCAGCAGCGCGTGGCTTCTTCTCGCAGTTCTAATTCGACGGAGCAAACCCCATGAAACACACTCTTCTTTCGGCATCCGTCACTGCTGTGCTGGCCTTGGGTGCTTCCGGCGCCATGGCGCAGGGAATCACCGTCAAACTGGGCTGGGTCAATATTGACCCCAGCTCGTCGGCGACACCGGTCGCCGGTCCCTTTACTCCGGTCGATGCGCTGGGCCTGAAGGTGCAGCCGCAATCAACGCTGTTTTTCAGCGTGGCAAAAGACATCAACGCCAACATGGAAGTCGAGATCGCCGCCGGCGTTCCGCCGAGGCACGATGGAACCCTGGTGATACTCAAACCCACCGGTGTGCCGGGCAGCGTGGCCGCACTCGATGGTCAGGTCATATCCCGGGTACGACAAGTCGCACCGACCCTGTTTGCCAATTACAAGTTCGGCGACAGCAACAGCCAGATTCGTCCTTTTTTCGGTGTCGGCCTCAATTTCACGCGCTTTGACCAGACCGAGTCGACCGCTGTCAACAACGCCGTCAACGGCGGGCCAACCACCATCAAGATGACGGATTCTTTTGGTCCGGCAGCGCAGGTGGGGCTCAGTGTCAAGCTTGGCGGGCCCTGGTCCGTCACCGGGTCCTGGTCCACAGCGCGTGTCAAGAGCACCGTCACCACCAACACACTGGGCATCGAGCGAACGTCGGATATTACGTTCCATCCCTCGGTGGCCACGGTGGCTGTCGGTTACAGCTTCTAACCCGAAAAGAAGACGCTGGCGGTAACGCCGCGTTGATTCGGACCTTCGGTCAGGGTCATGCGCGCCTTGTGTAGATCAGCGATGCGCCGGCAAATCGCCAGACCCAGGCCGGTGCCCGGTTGGTCCTGGCTGGCGATGCGGTAAAAGCGCTCGAACACGCGATCCCGTTGCGAGGCGGGAATACCGGGACCGTCATCACTGACCTCGATCATCAGACCAAACAGGTATTGGCTCAGCGCCACATCAATGCGACCGCCGCGCGGCGTATAGCGGATCGCGTTGTCCACCAGATTGGAAAGCAGCATGGCCAGCATGTCTGCATTGCCTGGCAGTTTTGGCAAGTCTGGTTCCACCGCGAGTTCCAACGTCTGCTCACGCTGCAATGCCAGTGGTGCCAGTTCGGCGCAAACTGACTCGGCGAGCTCACCAAAATTCACCTGATTGGAGTCGGGCAGCGGCTGGTCCGGATCAAGCCGCGCCAGCGTCAGCAATTGATCGACCAGGCGCGAGCTTCTCTCCACGCCGCGCTGCAGTTGCTCCAGACCCTGCTTGCGCTCGGCAGCGCTGTCGGCACGTCGCACCGCATGCAGCTGAGCTTGTATCGCTGCCAGCGGCGTTCGTAGCTCGTGCGCAGCGTTGGAGGTAAATCTTCGCTCGCCCTCGATCGTGTGACTGACCCGGAGCAGCAACTCGTTGAGAGCCAGGACCATGGGGCGCACTTCACCGGGCGCACTGCTGGCATCGAGCGGTACCAGGTTGTCAGGTTTTCGTCTCAAAATCTCACGCGTCAGCACGCCCAGCGGATTGAGCCCCCGGTTGATGGAAAACCAGAGCAGCACAATCAGGACCGGCAAACCCAGGGCCAGCGGACTGGCAAGGTGCCAGACAATGGTGCGCACCAGGCGATTGCGCAGATCGTAGGCCTCTGACACCACAATCCGGAAGTGCCGGTCCTGGTCCCAGACGGCATAGTGACGCCAGGTCCGGTCCTGCGGATCGGTGGTCTCGGAATAGGCATCCTGCAGGGTCATCGGTGTGGCCGGTGCATTGGCGGATCGCAACAACAAAATGCCTTCACCGTTCCAGACCTGATAGCGAAGACTCTTTTCATATTCCTGTTGCATGAACCGGATCGAGCCGGTCACTACCGGCGCTGCGACCGCCCCCGAAGCGCCCTGCATTACCTTGCCCGATCGGGTCTCGGACAAGCGCTCGGGAAGGTGCGGCCACTGGTTGAGAATTTTCTCGAGTGCCGGCGCCGGACCGCGCTCCGGGATCATGACCGGATCGGTGTCATCCGGATCAACCACCCGCAGCAAAGCCAGTGCCGTCTGCGCCAGATGAACGTCAAACAGTTCATAAACTTCGTCCACGCTGTCACGTACCGTGAGCCAGGCAACGACCGCCCAATAAACAAAACTGACGATCACCAGGCCTACCAGCAGGCGTCGACTCAGGGAGTGAGGTGTCTGCGCCCTCACGCCTCGTCCCTGGCGATGGTGTAGCCAACACCGCGCACAGTTTTCAGAATACTCGCACCAATCTTGCTGCGCAGATTGTGGATGTGCACTTCAACCGCGTTGCTGTCGACGCTGCGGTTCCAGCCGTAAAGCGACTGCTCCAGTTGGGCCCGTGTCAGGACCCGGCCTGCGCCTTCCATCAAGACTCTGAGTACTTCGAATTCACGCTTGGAGACGTTGATCGTCTCACCGCTCAGGGTTACGGCGCGGCTGTCCAGGTCCACGCTCAAGGCGCCGACTGACAGCATTCCACCGCCACGACCGGAGCGCCGGATCAATGCGCGCAGGCGTGCCACCAACTCCTCCATGTCGGTCGTCTTGACCAGGTAGTCATCGGCCCCGCAGTCCAAACTCGTGACCTTGTCGTGCGTTGTATCGCGCGCAGTCAGAATCAGAATGGGCAACTTGTTGCCCGTTGCACGAACTCGGCGCAGCACATCCAGGCCACTGATGTCCGGCAAGCCAATGTCCAGCACCATGGCCAGAAACTGCTCCGACTCAAGCACGTCAAGAGCGGCAGCACCGTGACGCACCCAGGTCACGGTAAAACCCCACTTGCCCAACGCAGCGCGCAATCCGGCGCCCAGCAGAGCGTCGTCCTCAGCGATAAGAAGTCTCATGGTTCCCGATCGAATACTTTTGACTGTCACCAAATTGAAACACAGTGCTTACCCTGAGAAGCGCCAAAAAAGCTAGGGTTAACACCAAGAAAAACGCCGGAATCATGTCGATCCTGAGCACATCTTAAGCTTCCGGGAATTACTTAAGACCATTGTCAGTCCAGCACCTTACGCTGGCCCTTCAATGCAGCCATTTACGGCTTCGCTGTGGCAAGAGGTGTTTCACGCATGGTAATAAATTACGCAGTCCCCTTTCTCCGCTTGTGCCGGGTCGCCGGTACGGCCCTGCTGCTGGGCTTCTTGCCCGGTCATGCGGCACTGGCCGACGCAGACCCCATGGCCAACGCCAGGGTGGTTGGCGAGAAGCGATGCAGCGATTGTCATGACACTGAGAAAGCGCTGTTTGGCCACACGCAGCACGCCAAGGTGTTCCGGGAAAATCCACGCAACGACACTGAAAAAGCGGTCTGCGAGGCCTGCCATGGCAACGGCTCCCTGCACGTTGCAGACAGCAAGGACAAGAGCAAGATCATCGGCTTTTCCAAGGAATGGAATACACCGATCGAGCGGCAGAATGCCCAGTGCCTGAATTGCCACTCGGGTGGCCAGCGCCTGCATTGGCCGGGCTCCATTCACGCCACCAACAAACTGGCCTGCTCCGACTGCCACAACCCGATGGCGCGCTTTTCAGCCAACGGCCTGCTGAAAAAAGCCGGCATCACCGAAACCTGCCAGACCTGCCACCAGCAACAGCGCGCGGAATTCCGCAAGAAGTCTCACATGCCGGTACCCGAAGGAAAAATGACCTGCGAGGACTGCCACAACCCGCACGGCTCCAGCGCCAAACGCCTGCTCAAGGCTGACAGCATCAACGAGCTTTGCTACACCTGCCACGCCGAGAAGCGTGGTCCCTTCCTGTGGGAGCATGCGCCAGTGCGAGAAAACTGCATGAACTGCCACAGCCCGCACGGCTCCAACACCGACAAACTGTTGATTCAACCACGGCCCCACCTGTGCTCCGGTTGCCATAGCACCACCGGCACCATGGGTCACGCGCTCTGGGGCAACAACGCTACCGGCAATACCGGGTCTGCGGTCTCGCCGACCAACCTCAATGGCGCCGCCCTGGGCAACCTGCCGAACAAACGCATGACCGGTCGCTCGTGCCAGAACTGTCACTCAACAATTCACGGCAGCAACAGCCCTTCCGGCGCCCGCTTCCAACGCTGACCTGACAAGGAAGTACCGCAAATGGCTCAGATCAAGAATTCCGGGAGTTATCCAATGACCGCGCGTCCCCGCATGAAACTATTCGCTGCCTGCATTGCTGCTGCACTCGCCCAGTGGGGCGCCGGCAGTGCCCTGGCTGACTCCGGCGTCGGTGTCGACACGGCGCTGGGCAATGCGCTCAACACCCCGGGTCGCGCCAGCGTGCCCCGACCGCTGGACCCGGATGGCGCTGATAGCGTGCGTCGCTCGCCCAGCGGCCAGTTGTATGGTCTGCCCGACGAAAGGTCCGCTGATGACACCACCAAGAGTGCCAGCGGTTGGGAATACTCCGGCAACCTGGAAGCGGGCTTGATCGGTGGCACGGCCGGCGACAAGAACGCACTGTTTCGCAAGTACAAGGACCTGAGCAACGGTCTGGCACTGAATTATTTTGAATTTGAGGGCGACAAGCCCGGCAGCGCGAACTTCGTGCAGGCGTTTGGCGGCGGCGCCGGCCAGAACGACCAGTTCTACGGCCTCCAGTTGGGGCGCTACAACGACTGGAAGCTCAAGCTTTTCTACACCGAGACCCTCCACGTCTTCAGCGACAACTGGAAGTCACTGTTCAACGGCGAGGGAACCGGCAACCTGACCACCGGCCTGCCTGCGCCCACCATGGTCACCAGCGGCAACCCGACCGTTGGTGCGGTTCCTCTGGTGGCCTGCAGCGCAGCTGCACCCTGCTGGACTTACGCTGGTCAGACCTATTCCAATGTCGCTGCGCTGGCCGCCATCAACGGCATCGTCGGTACCGCCAACGCCAGCACCGGCGTCATGCCGGCCTCGGGCACGACGCCGCAATCCGGCATGGCCAAGGCCATTGCCGACAAACTGGCGACCATGTCTGAGAGTGAGTTAAGTCTGGTGCGCAAAAAGGGCGGCGCGCGGGCTGATGTGACGCTGACCGACAACTGGAAGGGCTATGCCAGCTACAGCCAGGAGCGCCGCACCGGTGCTCGCCCGTTCGCCATGAACGAAGCCAATATCTCGACCGAGATCGCGGAGCCGATCGACTACACAACACATGAATTCCTGGGTGGCCTGCAGTATGCCGATGCGCTGACACAAGCCAATCTGAGAGCCTCTGTCTCACTGTTCCGAAACAACATCAACACGCTCAACGTCGAGTACCCACTGCTGGGTGCCGTGACACCTAACGGCGTGATCCAGACCGCCACCTTCGACCTCTATCCGGACAACAGCGCCGTCAATCTGAAGGGCGAATTTGCGCGGTCATTGCCGAACTTCTACAAGGGCCGCTTCAACGCCAGCTTCTCCTGGGGCAGCAGCCGGGAAGACGACGCCCTGCTGGCGCCAATCTCCGCAGCCCAGAGCGCCCAGCTCGCAGCCGCCGGCATCACGAAGTGGACCGGCACCAGCATTGGCTACGCTGTTAACAGCGCGCTGGTCTCCAACTGGAACAGCACCGCCGCCCTGAGTCAGCAGACTGCCAGCCAGCGCATCGACAACAAATTACTCGACCTGGGGCTGTCGGTCAGACCCGTTGATGACCTGAGCGTCAAGGGCTCGCTGCGCTACTTTGACAGCGCCAACAAGGGCGGTTATGTGGCCTACAACCCGCTCACCGGGCAGTTCGGCCGCGGCTTTGCTGACGGCAATGGCCTGGCCAATCAGGATCTGGTGGTTGGCTTGCAACCTGGCGCGAAACCCGGCACAGCGGGCAGTTGCTACATGCCGCCTGGCTACTCGAGCAACGCCCTGATTGCAACCTGTCAGTTTGGTCTGGCTGGTGCGGTGGCCACCGGCGCCAACATCCCGGTCTTCGGTCAGGCGCGCTCCACCAAACAAATGAACTATGGCCTGTCGGCTGACTATGAGCTGAGCCGCACCAGCAGCCTGAACGCGTCGCTGGAGCGTGAGGACTTCAATCGCGACTTCCGGGAGCGTGAAAAGACCTGGGAAGACAAGCTGAAGCTCGGTTACGTGAACCGCGCGCTTGGCGACACCACGCTGCGCACCTCGATCGAGACCGACCGCAAGCGCGGCGGCGACTACCGTTTCCGCACCTTTGAGGATCTGGGTACCGGCTTGCCGGGTCTGGATGTAGCGACCCAGATTGCCAATGCTGGCACGCTGGGCTACCCGGTTCTGGCGGCCAATCTGTTCAACCGCTATTCCTATTATTTCCGCAAGTACGATCAAGCCGACCGCGACCAGAACATCTTCAACGCCCGCCTGAACATCATGGCGCGGGAAGATCTTGACGTGGGTGCCACATTCCAGCTGAAGAACATCAACTACCCGGATTCCTTCTACGGGCAGGAGACCGATCGGCAGAACTCCCTGACACTGGACCTGAACTACCAGCCGACATCGGGTCAGACCTTCTACGCTTTCTACTCCTACCAGCAGGGCAAGAAGGCCATGAACCTGAACTCCGGTGTTGCGTCACTCGTCAACACGGGTTGTACTGCGGCCAATCTGGCGCTTTACGGTTATTCGGCCTGTGCAGACAATGTCGGCGGCAACAACGGCACGCGGCCGCTATCCTCAAGCTGGAGCTCGGATACCGACGACCGCAACAACATGCTGGGTCTGGGCTTCCAGAGTCAAATCGGTGCCGCACGTCTTGGCATTGACTACACCTACTCCAGCAGTTCAACCGGCATCAGTTACACCTACGGCGAGACGGCCCTGAGCAACGTGGCTGCAACCCAGGCCGCTGCCGCGCTGCTGGCCGGCAGCGCCTTGCCCAACATGACTTTTGTGCAACAGACGCTGAACTTCAACTTCCTGATTCCAATCAGCAAGAAGTTGTCAGTGCGCTTGTTTGACCGTCTGGAAATCGGCCAGGTCGCAGACTGGCACTACGACGGTGTGATCAAAGGAGCCGTGGCCAATTACGACTCTGGCACGCTGCTGCTCGATGCGGGACCACAGAACTACCGCACCAACGTCATCGGCTTCTTGGTCCAGTACAAGCTGTGACAGTCCAACCTCTGCCGCAGGAGCTGAAAATGATTCATCAAAAGACAATCACCAAGTCCATGTCGGGTCGGCGCACGCGCGCTCTGGCTGTGGTTCTTGCCCTCGGACTCGGTCTGACCGGTCTGTCTCAGGCACAGGATGCCAAGACCATCGCGACCACGGTCTGCTTCGCCTGTCATGGCGAAGACGGCAACAGCGTGATCCCCATGTTCCCCAAGATCGCCGGCTTACAGGAAAGCTACATCATCAAGCAGCTGCGCGACTTTCAAACCGGGCGACGCAAGAGCGACATCATGACGCCGGTCGTTGCCGCCTTGAAGCCACAGGATTTTGTTTCGCTGGCCACTTATTACAGCGGCCAGAAGCTCACGCCCGGCGCAGCGGCAGAGAAGAAGGTGGCAGGTCTGGGCAAGGTGATGTACTTTGAAGGCAACGAAGAAACCGGTGTTCCGGCCTGCGTTGGCTGCCACCAGGCGCAGGGCGCTGGTCACCTGATCTATCCACGCATCGGTGGCCAGCACACCCAGTACGTGTCGCAGCAATTGAAGAACTTCGCCAGCGGCGACCGCTCCAATGATGCCAATCGCTTCATGCGGGTTCTGGCCAAACGCATGACCGAGGAAGAAATTGACTCGGTCGCTGCCTATCTGGCCGACCTTGACAGCAAATAGCCACCAGACAAGACAGGAACAAGGCACATGAAAAAATTACTAACCATGCTCATGCTGGCATCGCTCTGGTCCGTCCCGGCTGCCGCGCAGGCGCCAGCCTGGAACGAAATCAAGGGCGAGCTGAAAACCGCACTGGAAGCGAAGGCCGACGCCGTGCGTGGCGAAGCTGCCTTCGAGCCCTGCCAGGGCTGCCACCGCAAGGATGGCTCGGGTCGCGTCAGCGGCGCCTATCCGCGACTCTCGGGCCAGCATGCAAAGGTGTTGATGAAGCAGATCGCCGACATCCGCTCTGGCCGTCGTAGCAACCCGAAGATGGAACCCTTTATCGGCGACCATGTGCTCACGCCGTTCGAGATCGCCGACATTGCGGTTTACCTGCAGGCGCTACCGATCGCTGCCGACAACGGCAAGGGTCCGGGTACCGGCCTGGCCAAGGGCAAGCAACTCTATGACAAGGATTGTGCTGACTGCCACGGTGCAAAAGGCGAAGGCATTGAGAACAAGTTCTTCCCGATGGTGGCAGCCCAGCATTACCGCTACCTGCTGCGCGAAGCGCAGTTAATCCGCGACGGCGACCGACGCAACGCCAATCCCGACATGGTGAAGGTCATCAAGTCCTACAGCACCGGCGACCTGGAAGCGGTATCCGATTACATGGCCGCTTTCGCGCCACCGAAGAAGCAGTAATTTTCAAAGACCTGACTGGCGGGGCGTTCAGCGCAGCGGCATCAAGGAGGAGTCCGAAGGACGGGGGACAGCCGCGAAGCTGAACGCGCCACCAGTCAAGCGGCTGCCCTTTGCAATCGGTCCCGCACGGCGTCCCACTCCGGGTCATCCGGTGGCGTCTCGATCCAGATCAGCTTGACGTCCTGCTGGTCAAACTCGCGCAGCACGGCGAACAGTTGCTGTGCGGTCTGAGCGGCGTCCTGCGGCATGCGTCGACTCAGCAAGTGCCTGGACCTGATCTCGAGATCGGTGCGTGAATAAACAGCGATGGCGGGTGCAGCCGCGCTGGCAACCTGCAGGGCCTGGCCCATCAGGTCAATCGCAATCTGCATTTCCGCAGCATCCATCAAGCGCACCTTGGCATGCGGCGCGTAATGCGAGGCCAGGGTGCCCGATGCGCGTGGCGCTGCTGCCTCGGCGGCGATCCACTCATCGCTCAAGAACACCTTCTGGCCACACGCTGCCTGCGCCTGCTCGCGCGTGACCGCGCCCGGGCGCAGTAGCACCGGCATGCTGCGCGTGCAGTCGATGATGCTGGACTCGATGCCAACCGCGCACGGACCACCGTCGAGAATCAGCAGTTCGCTGCCAAACTCGCTCTGGACATGTTGCGCTGTCGTCGGGCTGACGCGCCCGAACTTGTTCGCGCTCGGTGCGGCAACACCCCAGACCACCGGCTGCGCTGCGCTGCCATCGGTCTGTCGGCACGCTTTGAGCAGCGCTTGCGCCACTGGGTGCGAAGGGCAGCGCAAACCAATCGAATCCTGGCCGCCCGCCGCGGCGGCGGCCACACCCGAGCGACGCGGCAGAATCAAGGTCAACGGCCCCGGCCAGAAACTCTTGATGAGTTGATGCGCAAATTCCGGCACCGTCGCGGCAAAGTGGGCAACGCTGGCTGCATCCAGAACGTGCACGATCAGCGGATGGTCTGGCGGACGCCCTTTGGCGCTAAAGATCCGGCTGATCGCACCTGCGTTGTCAGCGTCGGCGCCCAGACCGTAGACCGTCTCCGTGGGCAGTCCGAGCAATTCACCCGCTCGTATGCATCGCACGCCCGCTGCGATCGACTGCTCCGCTTGACCATCCAGAATCATGGTGAGCTACGCGGTCAAAACGGCGCTATGCCTAGCAGCGCTGCGGCGTCCAGCGCGGTCGCGCGGACTGCCAGCACATTGGCGCCGGTGATGGTCAGATGCCCCATCTTGCGCCCCTTGCTGGCCTTGAGCTTGCCGTACAGATGCAGATGCACTCCCGGCAGCGCCAGCACCTGGTCCCAGGCCGGCGTGACGCCATCGCGCCATAAATCACCCAGCAGATTGAGCATGATGGCCGGGCTGTGCTGGCGCGGCTGCACCAGCGGCAAACCGGCCAGCGTGCGCACCTGCAAGTCAAACTGCGACAGGTCGCAGGCATCCATCGAGTAGTGACCACTGTTGTGCGGACGCGGTGCGATCTCGTTGACGATCAGGCTGCCGTCCTGCAGCACAAAAAACTCGACACACAGGACACCCACGTACTGCAGTTCTTGTGCAATCGCCTTCGCAGCGGCCACCGCCTTCTGCGCAAGCGCCGGCGACACATTGCCTTCATGAACCTCGGTCACCGCCAGAATTCCTTCGCGGTGCAGATTGAGCTGCAGCGGCAAATTCACCATGGCGCCATCCCAGCCACGCGCAACTATCACCGAGCACTCGGCCTTGAGCGCCAGCATCTTTTCCAGCACACAGGGAACAGCATCCAGCGAATTCCAGGCGGCTGCCAGTTCAGAGCGGGTCTTTACCCGCATCTGGCCCTTGCCGTCATAGCCCAACTTGGCAGTCTTCAGGATACCGGGCAGCAAGTCGTCTGCAACCCTCTCCAGCTGTGCCGCGGTCTCGATCACCGCGTAGGGCGCACAGGCGACACCACAGCGCACAAAATGCGCCTTCTCGCGCGCACGGTCCTGCGCAATCGCCACCGCCTCGGCAGCGGGCGCCACCGGGCGCGCCGCGCCCAGTGTCATGAGGGCGGCAGCCGGTACATTCTCAAATTCAGTCGTGATGGCGGCGCAGCGCTGCATCAGTTGTGCGAGTCCTGCTTGATCCAGGTAGTCGGTGCGAATGTGGTAGTGGCTGACAAGACCGGCCGGGCTGATCACATCCGGATCCAGCACCACCGTGAAGTAGCCCAGGCGCTGTGCCGCTTGCACAAACATGCGTCCGAGCTGACCACCACCCATCACGCCCAGTGTCGCCTGCTGGCCATTCACTGCCGCGCCGGGCAGGATCATGGGGCCTGTCATAGCACCGGCGGCAGCGTCATGCCACGGGCATGCTCGGTCTGCTCGGCGCGAAAGGCATCGAGCCTGGCACGCAAGGCGGCATCCTCGTTGGCCAGCATGGCCACGGCAAACAGGGCCGCATTGGCAGCACCTGCCGCGCCAATGGCAAAGGTGGCTACCGGCACGCCCTTGGGCATTTGCACAATGCTGTGCAGCGAATCCACACCCGACAGGTACTTGCTGGGAACCGGAACACCGAGCACCGGCAGCGTGGTCTTGGCCGCCAGCATGCCTGGCAAGTGCGCAGCACCGCCCGCGCCGGCGATGATGGCTTTGAGGCCGCGCTCCCGCGCTGCTTCGGCGTAGGCAAACATCTCATCAGGCATTCGGTGCGCCGAAAGTACCCGCGCCTCGTGAGCGACACCAAACTGTTGGAGAATGTGGACTGCGTGTTGCATGCTGTCCCAGTCCGAACTGGAACCCATGACAACGCCGATTTGAATGGTATACATAGTGTTGGGGACAGAGCTTGCCAGTGCGCTACGCTTGCTGGCTGCGGTCTGTCCCGCAAGTGATCAGAATTGAATTTTACTTTTTTGCCCCGAGACAGCCCAAATGATGAACGTAACTGGTAAAAACTTTGATGCCGAGGTGATTTCCGCCTCGATGCAGACCCCGATCCTGATCGACTTCTGGGCGCCATGGTGTGGCCCCTGCAAGGTGATAGGTCCACTGCTGGAAAAGATCGAAACAAGCTATGGCGGGCGCTTCAAGCTGGTCAAGATTGACTCGGACCAGGAGCAGGAACTGAGTCAGGCTTTCGGCATTCGCAGCATTCCGACCTGCATCCTGATGTTTCAGGGCAAACCGGTGGACGGCTTCATGGGTGCCCTGCCGGAGGGCCAGATCAAGGAATTTCTGGACAAGCATCTGCCTGAAGGCGACGTACTGGAAGTCGAGGTCACCCATGTTGAAGTTGGCGACGCGCCCGACGTCAATGACCCGCAGGCGATTCTCGAGGCACTGCAGCAGGCCGTGCTGAAGAATCCGGACGATGAAGACGCACGCTTTGATTACGTCAAACTGCTGCTGACGCGCGGGCAATCCGACGATGCCAAGGTCGCCTTCGCTCCCGTCATCGCCAAGACCGGTCTGGTGCGGCGCTTTGACTCGCTGCAACGCTGGATGAATGCCATGGATTTCGCAGCAGAGCGCGCCGAACTGGCGACTTCAGAAAGTGACTTCGACGCCAAAATAGCTGCCAACAAGCGTGACTTCGATGCCCGCTTCGGCAAGGCGCAAACGCTGATGGCAGTTCAGGACTGGACTGGCGCGATGGACGAATTGCTTGAAATCCTGATGCGCGACAAAGCCTGGGCCGACCAACTGGCGCGCAAGACCTATATCGCCATTCTCGACATCATCGAGCCGCCCAAAGTGAAGGTGGCCGACGGACAGATTCCACCGGTGGATCCGGTGGTGGCGACTTACCGACGGCGCCTGAGCAGTGTGGTGCTGAGCTGAATACTCTGTCATCCCGGACTTGGTGTTTGTCATCCCGGACTCGATCCGGGATCCAGTGCTGCGCCGACCCTGGATTGCGGGTTCCTGAATCAAGTTCAGGACAGGCTCTGCCCGCAATGACCGTCAGGCCAGCAGCCGCGTCATCGCTTCCTGGTACTTGGCGGCCGTCTTTGCAATCACTTCATTGGGCACACGCGGCGCGGGCGGCGTCTTGTTCCAGGGCTTGCCGTCGATTTGCACCTGCTCCAACCAGTCGCGCACAAACTGTTTGTCATAGCTCGGCGGGTTGATGCCTTCCTGGTAGCTCTCGGCTGGCCAGAAACGTGAGGAGTCGGGTGTCAGCACTTCGTCCATCAGGGTCAGCGTACCCTGCGCGTCCAGCCCAAACTCGAATTTGGTGTCGGCAATGATGATGCCCTTCTTAGCGGCAATCTCGCTGGCCGCCTTGTACAGCGCAATGCTGATGTCGCGCATGCGCGTCGCCAGATCAAGGCCAATCGCCGCGACCGTCTGCTCGAACGTGATGTTCTCGTCGTGGTCGCCAGCTGCTGCCTTGGCTGCAGGCGTGTAAATGGGTTCGGGCAACCTGGACGCGTTCTTGAGGCCCGCAGGCAACTTGACGCCGCACACTGCCTGGTTCTGCTGGTATTCCTTCCAGCCGCTGCCAGCCAGATAACCGCGCACCACGGCTTCCACCGGCAAGGGCTTGAGGCGCTTGACCAGCATGGAGCGGCCCACCACCTGTGGCACCTCGGCAGCCGTCACGGCGCTCTCGGGCGCGTCTCCTGTGAGGTGAATCGGACAGATGTTCAAGCCCTTCGGACCGAGTTTGTCAAACCAGAACAGCGCCATCTGCGTCAGTAGCGCGCCCTTGCCGGGAATGGGCTCGCCCATGATCACGTCAAAGGCGCTCAGCCGGTCGCTGGCCACCATCAGAATCCGGTCGGTGCCGACAGCGTAGTTGTCTCTCACCTTGCCCCTGGCCAGCAGCGGCAGCGAGGTGAGCATGGAAGTGTGCAGGGCAGCAGCCATATCAACGCACGACCTGAGCCAGTTCACCCCGCGCGTATTGAGCAGCCACCACGATCAGGCTGTTGCCCTTGACCTTGCTGGCCTGACCTTCACAACCGAATTCCAGATAACGCTGCTTGCACAGCGCCTTGGCGGCCTCACGGGCCGGCTTGAGCCAGTCGCGGGCGTCAAACTTTTCCGGGTTTTCAAACATGTACTTGCGCACGGCGCCGGTCATGGCGAGCCGGATGTCGGTGTCGATATTGATCTTGCGCACGCCGAACTTGATGGCCTTCTGGATTTCTTCCACCGGCACGCCATAGGTTTCCTTCATGTTGCCGCCGTATTGGCGAATGATCGCCAGCGACTCCTGCGGCACGCTGCTGGAGCCGTGCATCACCAGATGCGTGTTCGGGATGCGCTTGTTGATCTCCATCACGCGGTTGATGGCCAGAATGTCGCCGGTGGGCTTGCGTGTGAACTTGTAGGCACCGTGGCTGGTGCCGATGGCAATCGCCAGGGCGTCAAGCTGGGTGCGCTTGACAAAGTCTGCCGCCTGCTCGGGGTCGGTCAGCATCTGCTCTCGCGTCATGGTGGAGTCGGTGCCGTGGCCGTCTTCCTTGTCGCCCTTCATGGTTTCCAGGCTTCCCAGGCAACCGAGTTCGCCCTCCACCGTGACGCCGGTGGCGTGCGCCAGATCAACCACCTTGCGCGTGACTTCAACGTTGTACTCGTAGCTGGCGATGGTCTTGCCATCGGCCATCAGCGAGCCGTCCATCATGACCGAGCTGAAACCCAGGTTGATGGCGCCCTGACAGACGTCCGGGCTTTGCCCGTGATCCTGGTGCATCACCAGCGGAATATGCGGATAGGCTTCAATGGCGGCCTGGATCAGGTGCTTGATGAAGGCCTCGCCAGCGTACTTTCGGGCGCCGGCACTGGCCTGCAGGATGACCGGTGCGCCCACCTCATCGGCCGCCATCATGACGGCCTGCACCTGCTCCAGGTTGTTGACGTTGAAAGCGGGAATACCGTAACCGTTGGCGGCTGCATGATCGAGCAGTTCGCGCATTGAGACCAGAGCCATGATGAAGTCCTTTGATAGTGGGGGAATTGATTGCTGACTTGAGTGAATTTTAACGACACGGTTCGACAGCAGCCCGGGCCATGGGATGCCCGGCCCGTGCGAGCCTTGTCATAGAATGAAAATTGCCCTTGAAGTGTTCCATGGAAATTCCAAAGACAGACTCCCTTGACCAACAAGTCAATGCCACCCTGAAGGGGTCCTGGTTAAGCTTTTTCCTGACCGACCTGTTTCAGGGTGTGGGTCACCTTGCCCTGCTGCTGCTGATGCTGGAAGCCATTTGGGAATGGAACTTCATGTTCACAAAGCCCGATGTCTACGTGCTGTCGATCGCGGCCTTGGGGCAAAGCGCCTGGCTCGCGCGGCGCAGGTTTCAGGGATTGGCACTGCCCTGGTGGAGCCGCCTGGTGGGTTTAGCGGCTTATGCGCTGATGGAATCGTTGATTGAAGGCATCTCATTTTTTGACCGGCCCAAGCACCTCACCTTCATCGTCCTGATGTTGATGTATGCATGGGGTGCGGCTTTGGAGGAGCACGACGACAAGCCAGGCCGCGCCGTCGCCGGTGTTTGCCTTTCCCGCACCGCACAGGCTCTTGGGCCGCTGCTCTTTTACATAGCGCTGGATGTCAAGGGCATGCCGTGGGTGGAAGGCATTCTTGACTTTTTTTCCTCATCCTCACACCTCTATCTGTTCGTCCTGGCCATCATGCAGGCCGGCGCCTACATCTCACTGTCCCTGCTGGCGCGCCGACAGCAGAGTGTGATCATCGATCTGACGCAGCAGCTCAAGACCCTGTCACGCTGGGGCTTTGGCAGTCAGGTGGTCGAGGACGTGCTGCGCGACAGCGGCACCCACGCCGCCAGCCGGGTTGAGCGCGCCATCGGCTTCATCGACGTACGCGGCTTTACTGCGTGGAGCGAGGCGCACCCGCCTGAGCAGGTGATCGGCATGCTCAACGGCTTTTACGCTGCGATCCTCGAAGCCTGCGGCGCCGACCTGGTCAAGTCCAAGATGAGCGGCGACGAGGTGCTGCTGGTGCTGCGTGCCGACGCGTCGGCCATCCCGCTCATGCGCAGGGCGCTGGCCGCTGCCATCGCCACCCTGGCACCCATGCAACTGACTGCTGGAGCGGGGCTATGGCTGGGGCCGGTGGTGGAAGGATTCTTCGGCACGCAAACCGCCCAGATCCACGACGTCATCGGCGACACCGTCAACACGGCCAAACGACTGTGCGACCACGCGCGAGGTGGCCAGTTGCTGGCCGGTCCACTGAGTCAACCGGCAGACCCCGCCCAGGAGCGGATCAGCATCAGCGCCAAAGGGAAAACAGAACCTGTGCTGGCCGCGATCTACGCGGTCAGCTAACCCGGCAGATCTTGAGCATATTGGTACCACCCGGCGCGCCCATCGGCTCGCCACAGGTGATGGCATAAACATCGCCTTTTTGCACCAGGCCGCGGGTTTTCAGGTTGTTCTCGACTTCAGCCAGTGCAGTATCGCGATCGGCACTGGTATCCATGAAGAGCGGACGCACATTGCGGTACAGCGTCATGCGGCGCTGTGTGGCGACCTTGGACGTCAAAGCGTAAATCGGCACATGGATCAGG